>RCNC010000139.1_pt1 | contig 39676 bp, 31 predicted proteins | sample 2041301 | NCBI WGS metagenome assembly RCNC01 (sample SAMN09708231, study PRJNA481090) | Marine sediment metagenome, whole genome shotgun sequencing project. | biome: marine sediment; feature: ocean; material: sediment; isolation source: Sewage treatment plant 13A marine sediment (STP13A) ...
TGCTTTGATTATATATCCTTTAAACCTTGCCTCTTGAGGCTTGATGTTTCTCAAAAAGAATCTCTTTTTGATCCTCCCGATAAAAAAAGAGAAAAAAAAGTGATCGAAGAGATTAAGAGTAATTTACAAAAGGCTAAACAAATCGCAAATGGAAAGATAAATATTCTTGAAAGTGTGAACCTGTCAGCATTGATTAGTAATAAAGTCCATGAGCTGAAAAGACAACCGCGTACATGTCATGCGCAATTTTTTAGGAGTGTTTTCACCCCGTCCGGAATTTTTCACTGTCCCGCGTTCAGAGGTGTTGATAAAGCGAAAATTTCAGAATGTAATGGTTATAAAGGAGAGAATAAATTCAATGCTACTCAACAAAATTTAGCACACTCTATAGCCAACTTTAATGCCGAACAGGAATGCAGTGTAGTTGCATGCTTTTATCACCACTCAAACTGGTGGATAGAAAACTTTATTCATTCAAACAAAAATCTTGATGAAATAGAAAAAGTAAAAGATGATAATTTTTTTCTTTAATCATATAAGCTATGAATTTCAACAAAATATGTATTATACATCTAAACCAGATCGGTGATCTAGTTTTTTCCCTTCCACTGCTAAAAGCTCTTAGAGATAATTTCCCTGGTGCTACCATTCATTCAGTTGTTAAGCCCTATCTGAAAGAACTTCTGATAGGCTTACCATATGTTGACAGCATATTATTGCGGGAAGGAAGTTTGAAAGCAAAGGTTGAGCTTTTAAGAAAACTGCGTAATTATAAATATGATCTGTTAATCTCTCTACCCCGGTCTATAGAAAGCCTTATGTTGACAACATTTAGCAAAGCAAAAATGAAAGTTGGCTTCGCTCATTTTCCGTGGGATCTATCTCTTGATATAAAAGAAAACGTCGAAGGCCATAACAGTTGGTACAATAACGCCAAGCTGCTTAAACAACTAAACATCAATGTTCGAAAAAATAACTATATCGGACTTATCAACGTAGATAAAAACAAAAATAATCTTAACCTTCCTCAAAAATACGCTATTATCTCTCCGGGGGCATCACAAAGAAGGCAGGCAAAGGCTTGGGAACAGGATAAATTCGCAGAATTAATCATTTCACTCAAGGAAAACTTTGGATTAGCCGCAGTATTTGTAGGCAGCAGGGAAAATCAAGCTTATAATCAAACGATAATAAAACTGGTAATGGAAAGTAGACGGAACAATGATGCGCCTGCTATAGACTTAACAGGAAATACCGATCTTCGTACACTCTGTTCAATTTTGAAGGGCGCAAGTCTGTTTGTCGGCATAGATTCTGGAATTATGCACCTTGCATCGTCGATAGACATTCCTGTAGTAGGTCTATTTGGTCCCACAGACCCGTTTTACGTAAGACCACAAAACGATAGAAGCATTGTAGTAAGAATGGAGGAAATGGAATGCGTACCCTGTTATCTACAACCATGTAAACACAGGGACTGTATGAGAAAGCTTGATGTAAAAAGAGTAATGGATGCTTGTACAGAGGTACTGACCCAACCAGGTACTTGAATAATGAAATTTGCATTCTGTATTTTTAAATATTTTCCTTTTGGCGGGCAGCAGAAAAATTTCTTGCAAATAGCTAAAGCCTGCATGTCTCGCGGCCATGAAGTAGATATTTTCACCACTTCATGGCAGGGGGAAACACCTGATGGTTTCCATGTTTCGTTTATTTCTATCAAAGGCTTTACCCATCACCGGCAACGTGAATCTCTCGCTCGAAGACTAAATGAAATTACATCCGTAAATAACTATGATATCATTGTGGGATTTATTAAAATGCCCGGACTCGATGTATATTATGCTGCAGATACATGTTTCGCCGAAAAAGCTCACAAAAAAAGTTTTTTATATCGATTGACAGGACGTTGCCGGACTTACTTGCGACTTGAGAGAGAGGTTTTCGACAAGCTCTCAAAGACTCATATTTTATTACTCTCCGAACGAGAAAAAGCATTTTTCATCGACTACTATGATACTCCTGAACAAAGATTTCACCTGTTGCCACCGGGAATATCAAAAGACCGCCTGGCACCTCCCAATGCTATGGAAATACGCAATGAACTTCGTAGTGAATTGAATATCGATTCAGATAAATACGTTGCTTTAATGGTAGGCTCCGGATTTAAAACCAAAGGGGTTGATCGTTCAATCCGAGCCGTATATGCATTGCCAAGTGGGATTAGGGGAAAAACGGTTTTGCTTGTAGTAGGCAAAGGTAACACAAAACCATATAAACTTCTTGCCTGGTTGCTGGGTGTCAGTGCACAGGTCCGTTTCATCGGTGGCAGAGAAGATATACATCGGTTTTTTACGGCAGCCGATCTATTGATTCATCCAGCTCGCTTGGAAAATACGGGGACAACATTAATAGAGTCGATGGCTGCTGGATTGCCTGTGCTTGCAACTGATGTCTGTGGTTTCAGCTTTCATATTGAATGTGCCGGTTCGGGAGAAATTATACCTTCTCCTTTTAAACAGGAAACATTCAACCGACTTCTGGCCTATATGCTGACTTCAAAAAAAAAGGATGAATGGAAACGTAACGGTAAAGAATATGTCGCCAAGGTAGATGTCTTCAGCAGAGCTGAAAAGGCTGCGGATATTATTGAACAGGTTGCCTTGAGCAATATTACCGACGAATCGGCATTGCATTCAGGTTAAACGATACTGCAAGTTCAAATTTCTATAGATAAATTGAGACCAAAGTAATGAAATCCAAAAAAGATCTCTCTTCAAATATCTCCCGCATTGAAAGGCCTTATCTAACTATTAACAATGAATACCAAGAACTGCTGGAGAGTGCCCCGTTTCATTCTTTTGAATCAATATGGAATTTTTCAAATGGTGAAACCATTAAACAGATTAAAGCAAGATCTGTAATTAAATTCGAGATTCGACATAATAATAAAAAACGAACTTTCTATATAAAGCGTCATAACTCCGAGTTTATTGGTTTATCAAGGCTGTTTCCACGACTTCTTCCGAGACGCAGTCTTTCTCAAGGCAGATTGGAATTTGAAAATATATGCGATTTTCGAAAAAATAATCTCCCTACTGTTGTACCGGTAGCTGCTGGAGAGAAATTCTCCCATTTTTTCTGGGCAAAATCTTTTATTATTACCGAAGATTTCTCTCCTTTTATTTCTCTGGAATCTCTGCTTGAAAATCGACCCCAATTTTTATCGGGTCCAAAAGGTGAAAATAGAAAGCAGATTCTGCTAAAAGATATAGCTGTTTTAGCAAGAAGAATGCATCAAAATGGATTCAATCACCGAGACTTCAATGCAACCCATATTCTTCTTAACTATAATAATGGATCTGATATTCCTCAAATTGCCCTTTTTGATCTTCAACGCGTTGAAAAAAGAAAGTATTTAAGGTTTCGCTGGAAGATAAAAAGTATTGCCAGGCTTAATTATACTTTACCAGATGAAATTTTTAATATAAAAGATAAAACCTATATTCTTCTATCCTATAAAGATAAAAAAAGTTTTAATTTCATAGACCGCATGCAATGGTTCTGGATTGAAAGGAAAACAGCTAAAATAAAAAGGCACACTGAAAAGATGATAGATAGAAAGGCGGAAAGAAAAAAAAGGGGGCTTCTGGAAAAGTAGTAAACATATGAACATAATAGCCATTATCAGTAGAGATCTGGAAAAAGGAAGCACGAAATACCGCCTTGTACAATATTTGGATTTTTTAAGTAAAAAAGGAATTAATATAGAATTTATAAACCGCCACATGTATAGACAACGGTCAACTGATGTGCTAACGGCCATCGGTGTATTAGCTGTGTTGGTAGTTAGGACTTAATAGGTATACTCTGATCACATCGATGGTCATTTTTGTGATGTTTACGTAAGATTCTATGAACATTGAAACCCAAACTTTTTATGAAGAGGCAGCATCATGGGTGACAAAAACCAATTATGGTATGTCCAAAATCATATTGAGGAATTTGACGGACCGTATTTAGAAATAGGTTCTAAAAATTATGGCAGCACTCAAAATGTACGCTCTTTATTTCCATCTAAAGAAACATACATAGGAATTGATATGAGCGAAGGCGACGGGGTAGATTTGGTATTGGATCTTACAGATAATTTCAATGCAATTAACAAGCAGCTCAATGGCGAAAGATTTGGAACAATATTTTGCTTTAGCGTTATGGAACATTGCGAACAGCCATTTAAGATGGCAGAGAATTTAACCCGTTTACTCAAGACTAATGGCAAGCTTTGTATATCCGTACCCTTTTCCTGGAAGTTCCATGGATATCCATCTGATTATTGGAGATTTACCCACGAGGGGATAAAAAAACTATTTCCCAAACTATATTTCGATCTTGAAAAAGGATTAGTATCAACGTCTCGTTTTAAAGATTTTTACTCATTAGATGAAGATCTTGGCAAAATTTCTTTTAGCTACAAAAATTACTGGTTAAAAGGTCATTACTTGCGTGGCGTCACAGTGAAAGCGCTTCGTTTAATATCAAAATTGGGTCTGTTTAAATGGATCGCTGGATATAGGTATGTAATGCCTCCGACATTGATTACAATGATTGGTGTTTTAAAGTAAAAAGAATGATTATGTCCCAAAGTTGCCCCTTTTGTCCGATATCGGCGTCAGGCTCAAATTTTAATCCTCGAAATACTCCATGTATTCCTGCCTGTCCCGTAAGTCTGGCAGATCGTACTGGGGTGGTTAAAATTTTCACCTTCCTTGATCTCGAACAAAATTGAACATTTTGAAACTGCCTCATCTTTATAAAAAGATCGTGACATTTACGCCTGCTAAAGTAAAATCGTATTCAGGTAACCTGTGTTAAGTTTTAGAAAAATTGTCTACATTACTTCTATATTATGATTAACTCTTATAATGTAAAACAACTGCGGAATGCAGGAAAAAATATTAACTTACCTTTCTGCTTATCATTAGATGGATCTGATGACACTTTGCATTGTGAAAAGTTGTTCAGAATTATCCCGGGAAAACGAGCTGTACTTTTAGGTACATGGGGAAATCATAAAATTATTGTTGCAAAGCTATTTTTTAAGCCCATGCAAATCAACCATCATGTCAGACGAGAGGCATCGGGAATCAAGGCACTATTAAAAGCAGGTGTTCCAACGCCTGATTTATTATTTAGCGGAAAAACAAAGGATAAGGGAGTTGGTGTATTATTATTTAAATATATTTACCCATCTACTGAGTTAGGAAAAGTTTGGGATGCAGTCAAAAGCGTAGAAGAAAAACGAAACCTGGTGCACAAACTTATGGTAATACTATCCAAAATGCACAAGGCCGGCATAAAGCAACTTGATTTGCATCTTAATAACTTTCTCGTCAAGAATAACACAATATACACAATTGATGGAGCAACCATTAAGTGGGACAAAAAGGGTCGCCCTCTGAAACTGCACGACCGCATAAAAAATTTAGCCCTGCTGTTCGCACAATTTACATTGCCGGACTACTTTCTAGTTTGTGACCTATATACCGAATATATCAAAGCATCCGGATTGAAAAATGAAAAATATATCTTTAAAAAATTACAATGTCGAATTGAACGCTGGCGAAGGTGGCGAATAAAAAACCATATTAAGGTGAATTTTTATAAATATTCCAAGCTTATCCGCCGCAAATCATTTACACGTTTTATGCTTTGCAAAAAACCTTATTATACTCGTGCAATGGCATCATTTCTGGATAACCCTGAAAAAATAATAAATGACCCGAAGAACCTTTTTCTTAAAAAGGGAAACAGCGCTACAGTCATAAGAATTAATATCGATAATCACGATTTAGTTGTAAAGCGATATAATATTAAAAACTTTAGGCACAGACTCCGGCGTTTTTTCAGAGCAACACGGGCAACTCATTCATGGCAAAGTGCACACCGGTTATTAATTCTGGGCATTGCAACCCCAATGCCTGTAGCCATGCTGGAAAGACGTTTTGGGCATTTTCGAGGCAGGGCTTATTTTGCATACGAGTATATTGACGGTCCTAATGCAATTGATTACTTTAAAAATGGTGACCTTGATAAAAAGCTGGCTGTCGCAAAACGTATTGCCGATATTTTTCAAAACCTTGCACTTGCAAAAATCAGCCATCATGATATGAAAGGTACAAATATTATCATTAATCAGGGGTATCCTTTCCTTGTTGATCTGGACGCAATTTGTATGCATATCAGCCGCAGGCGATTTGAACAAGCTCACCGCAGAGATAAAAATAGATTTTTTAAAAATTGGAAGACGGTTCCTGAAATTGATAAAATGTTTAAAGATTTGATAAATACTGCTTGACCGAAATTCTTGCTTTCATTTAATATACTGTTGTAAATCGTTTAGGTAAAAAACTTCGTAGACCACGCCAGCCTGTTTGATGATATAGCTATCATAACTGTCTGGTGCGATGTTGTATTTGTCATTTATGCGAAATTATGAAACATAAAAGCATTCTCTTTATTACAAAAAGTAAGCACGCACCATCTACACGTTATCGTGCTACAGCATATTTCAATTTACTGCAATCAACCGGTTGGCACCCCATGCAAATCGCTGCTAAAAAGAATCCATTTGCACGGCTGCGATTGTTATATAGCGCTTCAAAAGCAGATGTTGTGGTCATCCTGAGGAAAACCTTCAGCGGTTCTTTCTTCCACTTATTACGCCTGTGTTCTAGCCGTATAGTACTGGATTTAGACGATGCCATATTCTGCCGGAGCAATGGAACATATTCAACCACACGCTGGAATCGCTTTACTAGAATTGCCAGCCGCTGCCAGCAAATCTGGGCTGGCAATGAATATCTGGCAGATATAGCTGGAAAATACAACAGTTCGGTAATAATACTTCCAACTTCACTATCAATTGAAAAATACTCTCAATACTTAAAAAAACCTACTCAATATTTAGACTTAGTGTGGATCGGAAGCAACTCCACTCGAAAATATTTGGAGACAGGCTTACCCATGTTAGAGCGGCTTGCCGACAGTTTTCCCCGTATGCGACTGAAGGTTGTGGCCGACTTTGACTTACCGTCAATGCGACTACACACAGTTACCGTGCCTTGGAGCGAAGAGAAAGAGTGGGAAGCACTTTCATCCGCTCACATCGGTATCGCACCCATGCCGAATAACTCTTGGACTAAGGGAAAGTGCGGCCTTAAAATTTTGCAATATATGGCTGCAGGCCTGCCCGTGGTCTCTTCACCGGCAGGTGTAAATGGAGAGATCGTAAAACACGGGGTAACGGGTTTCCTGGCAGAAAGTCCGGAAGCATGGCTAAGGGCTATCGAGAAACTTGCTCAAGATCCTGATTTGAGGCATGTCATGGGTAAGGCGGGACAAAAGCGGGTAGCGAATTACTATTCCATAGACTTCACCTACCAGAAAATGCTTCGGGCCTTAGATATGTTGTTCTTAAACAGGCCTTTATTGCCTTAATTAAACAACTGAAAAGTAAATTTGTGTCAGTCGAAAAATGCACATCGAACTCTCCCGCTTTTGAGGTATTGTATATGTATTACAGCCCCACTAATAACTTTGGTATCTCATCATGTGATTTAATATCAAATTTGATTTGGGAGATATCTTTTTTCCAAATTTCCATTTGCAATTCGATAATTTTTCACATAGTTTATTCCCACGAAGATTTTTCAGGTTTGACTCGAATCTGCCAGTTCAGAAAACCGGTAGAAAGTGGCTTTTGCTACTTATATCAATAAGATAACTACCAGTTGTGATGTCATAATACAAGTGAAGATTGCGTTATTCTGAAATATCTTCGTTTTACTTCTATAAGATATTACTTAGTTTATTCAACCTGTTATGAATTATAGTTCGGACACTAATTACAAAGATCCAAAACAAAAAACAAGCAACCTTGAATCGAAATGTCCTCTCTGCAATTCCATTGGATTTTTTTCTTTCAAGGGCAGAGATCTTCTTTTCAACAAACCCGAAATCTATAGATATATGCAGTGCAATCATTGTTCAGCTGTATACCAGGAACCCATGCCGACATTTGATAAAATTGCTAGTTATTATCCCTACGATTATGATATCTATACAGAAATCCCTCCTTTTAAGCACTATAGCAATACCAAGCTTGGAGTTCTTCGCTATAAATATAACTTTGCACATCTGAATGTACCAGGTCTGTTCAAACTGATATCTCCAGTTATTTCATTTTTAAGATACCGCGATGCTATCAAGTTTATTCCAAACGGAAAAGGACTCGACATCGGGTGTGGTAATGGAAAATTTATCAGAGATATGAATTCCATTGGCTGGCAGTTTGAAGGAGTGGAGTTTAATCCAATTGCAGTTGATATTTGTCACAAGGCTGGCCTTAAAGTATTTCACGGTGATTTACACACCGCAGCGTTTAAAGATAACAGCTTTGATATAATTTCAGCACGGCACGTGATCGAACACATTCCGGATCCAGTTAATTTTATGAACGAAATCGCCCGCATTCTAAAAAGTGGAGGACGATTAGTTATAAAAACCCCCAACAGTTTGGCTTTGGGGCGACGGCGTTTCGGCATGTACTGGTTTGCAAATGATGTACCGCGCCATTTGGTACTTTTATGCCCTGCTAACCTTAATATGCTGGCAAAGCGTTTCGGCCTTAGACAGATTGCTGTAAAAACATTCAGCAAGCCAAAAATAATCCTTAAAAGCTTAGACTATCTTACCGGCAATCGAGGAAAGCCATATAATAGACGGAATATTTGTAGACTTCTCGCTCGCTTGTACGTTCTATTGGCCTTTATGAGCCGCCGCGGCGATGAAGTGTTTGCTATTTATGAAAAATCATAGATAAAATTTGTAAAAAGTGCAGTTACATGAAAAGGAAAAAATACAAGAACCGTCAGCAAAATCCTGATGAAGCAGTGGCAATGACAGCTGTTTATGTTCATGAATAAATTTTGGAAATTACTACTGCTCTATCTAAATGTAAACTTATTTTTGCGTGAACCCTTAGTTTCCGAAAAACTCCTTTGAACTAAAAATAACGGCAATCCTTTTTTTTCCCAAAAATTCCTTAATCTTTATAAAATGCTTAAATGCGGGGAGTAAGTTCTTTTCCTTTTTGGAAAGCCTTATTATAATAAGATCCGCCTGATTAGCTGTGGCAAACTGTTCCATATCCACATAGTCGTGATTGCTGTTTTTGTATTTAACTAAATTCTTTTCTCTGCTCGAATAAAGTTCTCTTCCTGCATAAAAAGGTATCCTTAAGTCATTAGTTATTATTCTGGCATTGTTAAACTTAGGGTCTTTTCCAAGCCACTTCCCCGCTATACTTATTGTATTATCGTGCTCCTCGCAGGAATTAGCAATTTTACCGACAGGTACTAAAATAAAAATGACAATAAAAACAGTGGATAAAATTTTCGGCTTAGACGATTGCTTGAGAAAAATGACCATCCGTTCCATTCCAGCGCCTATCCAGGGGAATAATAGAAATGACGGGATAAATAAAAACCTTGGTGAGATAAAATCTCTTACAATAAGTGAGTAATAAAATACAAGAAGGAATGAAACGACTATAAATAGCACTAAAATTTGAGATCTTGTTAAAGAATGCTTAAATCCTAAAAAAAATGGAATAATAAATAACGGAAAAAGGGCTTTAATGAAGGCTTTAAAAAACCCTAAAAGATAAATAACAGGCATAAAGTTCCTGGCGTTTTCTGCAAAACTATAGTGCGCCCCGGAAAAAGGCGGTGAATTTTCAACCTGTTTTAGATGATCATAAATCAAGCGGTAATTGTCCAGGAAGCTTAGATTAGCCGTGTCTCGCAGCACCTGCACAACCTGTTCCATCCTGTTAAACGAAATTCCTTCAGCTCCCATTGCCACGAAAAGAATCCCTAAAATAATAACAGGAAAGGAGATCCAGATTAAAATCCCTTTAAGAAAAAAATTTTTCTCCTGCAAATTTAAGATAGCAAAATATAAAAGAAAGAAGAAGAACGCCGGAATGAAGATTATCCCTTCAAGCCGCAAAAGAATGGAAAACCATGAAAAAACAGCGGTCAGCACAAAAAAACCAGGTTTTTTAAGCCGTATTGCTTTTAGAGCAAAATATACCGCCCATGCAAAAAAGAATATAAATACAGGTCCGCGTGTCACATACACAACCCAACTGGTGGGCAAAGGAGCCAATGCAAATGCAAGGCATCCCCAAAAGGCTATTCGTTTGTCAAAGAGATCTTTTGATATTAGATACAAGGGAATAATCGTTAGAATCAGGAAAATAAGCGAGATAAACCTTGCTGCTAATACCCAATCTGAAATTAAAAAATGAACAATTGTAATTAAAAAAGAATATAAGGGCATCGGGTATAGAGCCAAACCCTCCTTAAAATGCCCTAAAGCAAACTGCTGAGCTGCAGATATGTAAAGCAGACCATCATTATTGATCGCTTTATCCGACAAAGCGATCAAAGCCGATATTTTTATTATAGCGGAAAAACCGAGAATAAAATATAAGCCTCTTTTGGTTTCAGTCCAGTCTGAAACCTTTTCCATTATCATATTCATTCCCATCATTTTTTAAAACCTACAGCGAGAATATATTTATAAAAATTAAGCATGAATTCAGACACTATTTTCGGAACCTCTTTTCCGGTTTTTCTTAGCTCGGCGCCGTTTTCGCCTGGCTATGTATTCCGGATACAGGTGGGGATAATACTTTTTCCATCGCTTGTGAACCCAAAACCATTGCTCAGGATATGCTCTAATCGCTTTTTCAACGGCGTCCAGCATAATCTGAGTGTTTGTATTTATGTCAGACCTCAAGTCTCTTGTTCTTTTAAGGTTTAATGGTGGCTCAATAATTATTGTGAGCCTGCCGTAAGCTTCCCTTATACAAAAAATGGGTATGACCGGACTCTTACATCGTATTGCCAGGAGGGCGACAGCAGGTGTTGCTGTTGCAGCTCTGTTAAAAAAATTCAACTTAACGCCCATTTTACTTTTTGTGCTCTGATCAAGCATTATTCCAAGTATTTTGCCTTGCCGCATAGCCCGCATCATTTTGGGCATTGCATCTTCTTTATCTATCACAGTAGCCCCAAAGCGGGTCCTTAGCCTGAGAATCAAACGATGAACTATTCTAACTCGAATCTGCCGCCCTACCATAGATCCTTGCTCACCAAAATTAGCAGATAAAAATGGAGCAATCATTTCCCAGTTTCCCAGGTGAGCTGAGATCAATATTACTCCTTTATTTCTTTTAAACGCATTAAGTAAATGCTCTTCCCCTTTTATTTTAACTTTGTGTAACATATCATCTTGAGAAAGGCAGGTTGTCTGGCAGATTTCCGCAATGGTAATCCCGATATTTTGAAAAATGTGTGCTGAAGTTTCTTTGATATGATCTAATGTCCATTCAGGATAGATAAACTGCAAGTTGCGTCTTACTATACGCCGGTGAGGTACATCCATAAAAAACATAAGCATACCAAGTACCCTGCCCATGCTTTCAATGTACTTATAGGGCAGACCTGCAATAAAAGTTATTAATGCACTGCGAATGTGACATAATTTTCTGGATTTATGTGGAAGTTTTTCTTCTCTTTTCATCTGCAGTAATATTTCTATTTTGTTAAACGAAATTGGTCTGTTGAATGTAAATGAGGCTAACGAGTAACAGACAGAAAAGAAGCTGTCAATGTATAACGTTTGAGTAGGATTAAAATTGACACTCCTTTCTCTTTCCATTAGTATCTCATCCTTATGACGAACACTCTATTGATAAAAACCGCCTTTTGTCTCTATAATATTGGATGGGTTGTGGCTATTCCGGCACTTCGCCTAAACAAGCGCCTTGCTGAAGGCTTCAGGCAACGGACACTTCGTGAAAAGCTGCCTGAAGCGGATCTGTGGATTCAAGCCGCATCCGTTGGAGAAGCTTTTCTGGCCGAAGAACTTCTTAACAATATTAAGACTGATAAACCAGTGCGGGTCCTGGTAACTTCCAATACCAGCCAGGGAATAGAAATCCTTAAGCGAGCCATAAGTGAAGTTACACTAAAAAATAAAAACTTAACTGCTTTTGAGGCATATTTTCCATTTGACAAGCCCTCTATTATGGCGCAAGCCGTCAGGAACATCAGCCCTAAAACCATGGTTCTCCTGGAATCTGAGATATGGCCGGGTCACTTGGCTTCCCTAAAGAAATATGGTTGTAAGATCCTCATCATAAACGGGAGGATAACATCCAAAAGCCTGTCAAGATATCTCTTCTGGCCTTCACTATGGCGTACACTTAAACCAGATAAAATCCTTGCTATCTCTAAAAAAGACGCCGAACGATTCGCCACCCTGTTCGGTAAAGATCGAGTTGATGTTATGCCAAACATCAAATTTGACCGACTTGTCAGCATAGAATCAACGCCTGAAATCAACAATCCTCTTGAAAGCGTTGTTCCACCTAAATCACCGTTTCTTGTTCTCGGATCAGTTAGACAGGAAGAAGAAAACCTCGTAGAAAAGATCATTTCAGGCATCCATCACAGCCAACCCGGTTCAATTATCGGTCTTTTTCCAAGACATATAAACAGGATACAACATTGGGAAAATGCCTTAAGTCGCCTGAATATACCCTGGATTTTACGATCTCAAACCAAGCATCTTGCATCCCATGGAACTGTCATTCTCTGGGATACATTTGGAGAACTCTCTCTTGCCTATAAAATATCCAGAGCTGCATTTGTAGGCGGCAGCCTTGCGCCTCTCGGGGGACAGAATTTTCTGGAAGCCATCATTTATGGAGTTGTACCCGTTATCGGCCCCTCATGGGAAAACTTTGCCTGGATAGGTTCTGAAATTGTTGAAAAAAGACTTGTACGAATCGCCAATGACTGGAAAGAAGTGGCGGATATTCTATCAGAAGATCTTAAAAAACCTAAAACATCTGATAAAGTATGCGAAGAAGCCAATCGGTATATAAAGGACCGTCAGGGTGGCACTGCCATAGCCTGTCGCCTTATCCATGAATCCCTCAATAATTTTAAATAATGACTGCAAACAAAATAAAAACATATGATTCGTATAATTTTGGATTTTCTTATGATCTTTCCGATCAGCACCTGAAGCATCTCATCAAACTCTTTCAAACACCTTCAAAAACTGCAGATTCTATTCTTGGAGGAAGAAGATCTGTTTTAATTGATGAAATTGATGATATAGGTTCCGTGGCGGTTAAATATTATCATCGTGGAGGATTTGTTCGACATCTTATCAAGAAACGATATCTCAAATGGGGGAAAACCCGGAGTCAAAAAGAGTATGAACTTCTACAAAAAGTAAGAAGCCTTGGAATAAGTGCCCCTGAACCGATCGCCTTTGCTTACCGTGGCTGCTTGTTTTATCAAGGGTGGCTTGTAACCAAAGAGATTAAACAGCACCAGACACTGGCTAAGCTTAGTCTGTTAAATGAAAAAAGGACTCGTTTTGTAATGGGAAATGTCATGGAACAAATTTCCGCACTTATTAAAAATAACATATTACATGTCGATTTACACCCAGGTAATGTAATAATCGACAATCAAGACAGGATATATATCCTCGATTTCGACAAGGGGGATATTTTTTTAGGAAATAAAAAGATATTAAAAAACCGATACATCCGTCGTTGGAATCGGGCGATAAAAAAGCACGGGCTACCGGTGATGCTTATTGAATTAATGTACTCAGGCCTTCGAAATAATTCCTAAAAAGATCGTTGATAAAAAGGATAGCAATATGGTCTCAGCCACACCAAAGATACTAAAGACTGCGCCTTCGATTCTTATTGTTCTAATGGGTTCTTTGGGAGATTTGATAAGGGGTCTTTGTCTTGTATCCCATATTAAAAAAAATCTCATAGGAAGCAGGGTGACGTGGCTTGTGGAACCGGCCTGGGCGGAACTCGTTGCCTTTCATCCCCAGATCGACAAAATGATTGTTTTTGATCGTTCCAGAAATATTATAGGGGTTTGGGATCTGTATAAGGAGTTATCTCGTGAAAATTTCGATATCACGATAGACCTACAACGTCACTTCAAGAGCGGCTTTTTTTCACTTCTTTCAAGGGCAAAAAGACGGATTGGGTTTAGCCGTAAAAATGCAAAGGAGCTTAATTGGATATTTAATAATGAACATATTGAGCATATCGTTGATGAACTCGTATTACCCAAATGGCGTCATTATCTGAAATTTACGGAATATTTAGGATTACCAGAGCCTGATATGCTTGATTTCGGTTTTTCTTCCCTCGATGTTGAATCTACCGCACCGCGTATGATAGTCGAAACAAATGATCCTATTATAGCAATTGTAATTGGAACATCATGGGAAACAAAAGAATGGTTCTTTCAGGGATATTATGAGCTGGTTAAAAACATACTATCTTCCGGTGGCAGGCAGGTTGTCCTCCTTGGTGACCGCTCAAAAATAGAATCTGCAGCCAAGCTTAGCAAAAAGATCAACTCACATAGATTAATAAATCTGGTCGGGAAAACTTCACTTCTTGAACTTATGGCAGTCCTTAAGGCAGCAGTGGCCGGTGTGGGCCCTGACTCGGGACCGGCTCATCTATCGGCAGCAGTAGCAACTCCCTTTGTAACCCTTTTCGGCCCGACATCCCCGAGACGTGCAGCACCTTATAAATGTGAACACCTTGTGGTTCAATCCGACATAAACTGTGTTTCCTGCTATAAAAAGAAATGCCCTGACCTTAATAGTAAGTGTATGAGGCTTGTAAGCGTTGAAGCGGTTATTAAAAAACTTACTGGTGCACTTGCAATGGGTAGTATTAACCAAGGTTGAAATTGGTTAGCTTTTTCTCAATAAAATCATTAAGGGCTTTTTCATCATCTTTAAAAAATATCTTTATACCTACAACAACCAGATTATTAGGCCAAACGGTTCTGTGAGCAATCCTGGCATGATCCTTTTCTGTTGTAATAAGAAATTCAACATTTGCTTCTTTGGCCAAACGCAATATTTTGCCTAAATCATCGTCCGAATATGAATAATGATCCGAGAATTCTAAAAACCCCGCAACAACACACTTGAATCCTTCAATAGTACGCCGGAAATCATTATTCCTGGCTATGCCGGAAAAGGCAAAAACCTTGCGATCTTTTAAGAAATTAAAATCAGATAAAACGATATTTTTTGAAATACTTTCAAAAGGAACATGTTTTCCTTTTTCCACTATATAAACATAAGGAACATGAGAAGTATTAAAAATCGGCTTTCCCTGTATAAATCCTTTCATCTCGGCTAAATTTTTTTCTACTTCAATTTCAGATGCACAATTTGATCTTGTCCGGATAAACGCATCGCTACGCGATAAAGAGGACAGCGGTTCTCGCAGGATGCCTCTTGGTAAAAGGTAAGAATTTCCAAATGGACGCTTTGCATCCAAAAGCACCAGATTAATGTCACGTTTAAGCTTCAAATGTTGGAAAGCATCATCCAGCACAATAACATCCGGATCAAATTTCTTTACAGCCTGCATTCCGGCTTCAAACCGATCCTTTCCAACGATCACAGGAATATTTTTTAATCTGCCTGCCAGCATGAACGGCTCATCACCTGCCTTTTCAGGTCCCATTAATACTGCTTTACCATTGCTTACAATCCCTCCGGTTTTTTCCAGCTCTCCTTTATATCCCCGGCTGATTACTGCAACCACGTAACCAAGTCTTTGTACAAGTTCAGCCACATAGATAGTCATCGGCGTCTTGCCAGTACCACCCACTGTGATGTTTCCGATGGAAATTACTTTGCAAGGCAGTTTTTTTGACTTTATTATTCCCCTGTCATATGATTTTGACCTGAACTTTACCAACCCTTCATAAAAAATAGAAAGAATGAACAGTAGCGACTTAAGAAAAGAAAATCGGCTATCTCCTTCTTGCGTTATTACGTCTTCGATTCTCTTTTTTATTTTATTCAGCATTCAGTATAGTTAGAACTCCAAGGCACAAGAAGATAAGGTTTGCCATCCAGGCGGCAATAATCGGCGGAAGTATTCCACCATATCCAAGTGATAAGCAAAAGCTGTAAAGAATCCAGTAAAGAAATATGATGCCAATACCGTATGTAATACATATAGACAGTGTTCTACCTTTTTTTATCCCCACAGTGATACCTGCAGCCAGCAGGCACATGATTATGCAAACAAAGGGAAAAGCAATTTTAGCATTAAGATCTACTCTGTAGCTTGTCGCATCATAGCCTTCAGACTCAATATTTTTAATATATAGATACAGCTCCTTAAAATTCATCTCTTCCGACTTTTTGATCACACGTTTTAGGTCATCAGGCAAAAAATCGATTTTTTCAATCCTCTGCTCGTGTAATACGGTCTGGTAATTTCCTGTTTCCTTATCATATATTTGCTCTATAAGTTCATGAAAAATCCATTCCTTGTTTTTGTAAAAACCCTTTTTGGCGTCAACTCTTCTGATTAAAGCATAATCTTTATCAAAATAATATAAAGTCACTCCAGATACAGTTTTATTTGAATGATTGTAATATTTTATATGCAATATTGAGCGATTACTCTTAATCCAGATATTCTTTTCTCTTGAAATAACAGCAGATTTTTTTTTAACTTCCTTCAACCATATCGTGTTGGCCTTGTTTATTGTTATTGGAACAAGAGTATCTGATAAAAAGAAAAGAAAAACACTAAACAACAGACCAATAGAAAGAACCGGCCTTAAAAAGAAGTAGACACTTACACCGCTGCTTTTTAACGCTATAATCTCATTATTTTTGTTCATCAGGCCAAATACAATTAGAACTGCCAGGAGAATGCAAACAGGAGCAATTTGAGCAATTATAAACGGTATCCTGAACTGAAAAAAACTGATAGTCTTTGAAAAAGGAAGGCCTGCTTCTATGAAATTATCTATCTTTTCAAAAAAATCGACAGCCAGAAATATACAAATGACTGTAACCAGAATAATAGCAAAATATTTAAAAATTTCCTCAGTTAAGTATTTTGAAATTATTGACATAATAGAAGTATTTCTTCGTTATTATACCGACAACGCAACTTACCAGCTTAGTTAGCAGCAGCTTCTTTTTGTGTCATGCGACATTGTTGCGGGTTACGGGTTTTAAAAAAGATTTTTTCCGATTAACAACACGCAACACGCAATTCGTAACCCGAGACACTTACGTGATAACCAAACAAACAAGTTTAAAAAGACGCATTATGGTTAGAGATAAATGTCGTTGTATGGTTATGTTATCTTGAAAACCTGGATTTAAACTTTTTAACGAAAAATGCTAATAAATCGATTCTTACCGAGCGTTCATTTGCTGTTTTTACAAGAAGATATAGCCCAAGTCCTCCAATGACATAATTTGGAACCCACATTCCGATCACTGGCGGATAGGCACCGGTTTCTCCAAATACCAACCCAAAAGACAGCAGTAAATAATAAATAAGGAAAAAGACAAGGCCAAGCACCAAGCCGTAAGAATTTTTTGAAGACCTTGATTGAATGCCTAAAGAAACTGCAAGAATCCCAAGTGTAAAACAGGCAATGGAAATAGAAAATTTTTTATGAAATTCCATTAAAGCACTATAATATCTTTCATCTTTACTTGATGTATCCCTTAAATATCGTATTAACTCATCAAGACTCATCTCTTTTCTGCCTTTTCCCCTTAGTTTTGCAGTTGTTATATTTTTTTTAAGATCAAGACGTATATTATAAGTCTGAAATTTTATGGAGTGTGCCGACCTGTTCTCAATATTGACCTGATTAATGATTCCGTCATAAAGTCTTAAATGATAAACAAGCCCGTCAGGTTCACTAAATAGTCTCCCTGTAGGAGCAACAACTGTACTTACAAGATTTTTTGTACGCTTATCTTCAATAAAAACATCAATAAGTGTCTTGTTTTTTAAATCAACTTCATTCACATAAAACATCACATCTTTGAAACTATCATTAAACGTTCTTTCTTTAAGTCCCACATCAAGACTGGATGAAATGACTTTAAATGTAAGCTCTTTAACAGCCAACCTCCCCCACGGTTGTCCATAAACAGCCATAAAGGCTGTCAGCAGGCATCCTGCAAGACAAAATAATATAACAGGTGGGAGTAACCGATAAATGCTTATGCCACCGGTTTTAAGTGCAATGAGCTCATTGTCTCCCGATAACCGCATGAAAGTAAGCAAAACAGCCATCATGATTGACATGGGTATCACATATACGAGAAAATATGGCGTAGAATAGACAAGCATCATAAGAATTACAAATATTCCTACACCGTAATTTACAATGAGATCCGTTATCTTAAGCATTTCCGCCATTAAAAATATAAAGGTGAAAAACACCAGATTGATTACAAAAGGTCCAATCATCTCTGCAAATAGATATCTATTTATTATTGAGTTGATTTTCATATCATTGAAGAAATATGGAGTGTCGCATAGTGACTTGAGGAGCAGTCCTCCGGGCTTTTAGGAGCGCCACTGCGTGGGCTTGAGGAACGGCCTTCGGCCTTGAGAAGCAGTCACTTCATGCTTATGAGCGACATTCGGCCTTAAAGCCTCAAGCAAAGCGGTCAACAAGCTCCCAAAGGGAACGCTCCTAAAGCGTAGCGTTCATCAAGCAAAGCGCTCCATTTTACCATTTGCAAATTGCATCTGGTAGAGTTTATAAAATTCTCCATGGCTTGCAAGTAACTCATCATGCTTTCCCTCTTCCACAATTTGTCCGTTCACAATAACAATGATCCGGTGAGCATAACTTATGGTAGAGAGTCTATGAGCAATGACAAACGTGGTGCGTCCTTTCATCAGATTTTCAAGAGCCTTTTGAACAAGCATCTCGGATTCAGTATCCAGCGAGGAAGTCGCTTCGTCAAGGATTAATATGGGAGCATCTTTTAACAATGCGCGGGCAATACAGATACGCTGTTTTTCTCCACCTGACAGACGCCCGCCCAGTTCCCCTATGGACGTATCGAACTTATCCGAAAAGCTTTGTATAAAATCATATGCATAGGCTGCCCTTGCCGCTTTCTCGATTTCACTGTTCGGTGCTTTCTGTTTGCCATAAGCGATATTATTTCTGATAGTATCGTTGAAAAGGATGGGATCCTGTGTGACTATGGCAATCTGCTCCCGAAGTGAAGATATAGAAGATTTCCGGATATCCGTCCCGTCTATAAAGATAGTCCCATCACTAACGTCAAAAAATCTCGGTATAAGATTTACGAGCGACGTTTTCCCGCCTCCGCTCATTCCCACCAGAGCCAGAACCTCACCATCCTTTACATCCAGATTAATATTTTTCAAAACCATCTCTTTGTCGTATTTGAAAAATACATTCTCAAATTTAACACTATGAGGTCCTGGTTTAATAACAACCGGGTTTTTTACCTCCGGAATATCCGACGCTTTTTCTATAATGTCAAAAACTCGGTCAGTGGCAGCAAGTCCCTGTTGAATCGCATTGTTAAGCTTGCTTAAATTTTTAATAGGCGCATACAACAAAAGAACAGCAGCAAGAAAGGAAATAAAAGTTCCCGTTGTATAATCTCCTGCAATTACTCTTGAGCCACCATACCAGATTACTATGGCAACCCCGACACCTCCTAAAAATAAATTGATGGGGCTAGATATCACTTTGGCCCTTACTTCCTTCATCTCAAGCCTTAAAAGTCTGCGGGTCTTTTCAAAAAAGCGCTTTTTTTCATAAGGCTCCATTCCGAAAGCCTTTACAATTTTGTTACCTGCAAAGGTTTCGTGCAGAAAAGAGCTCATATCAGCCATGGCTTCCTGGCACCCGGTACTAACTTTGCGGACCTTTCTTCCGAATATTACAATAGGATAGAAGGAGATAGGCAGAACGATAAATGCAATGAGTGCCAACTGCCAGATCTGGTAAAAAATGACTGCGGTCAGACCGATTACTGTGAAAAAGTCTCTAAGTGACCCCGTAACAGCGACGGAAACCATATTTTTAATTATATTTACATCATTGGTAACACGCGACATCAAAACACCTGTTTTTTCTTTCTGAAAAAAAGAAAGCGGTAGATCTTGAATATGGTTGTAAAGATCGTTTCTAAGGCGCCTGATAATGTTTTGGCCAACATAGCTCATTAAATAGTCCTGGCCATACATTGCGATACTGCGGATAAAATAAACAATGACAATAGCTGCCGGAATCAACTTCAGCATACGTGCATCTTTATTAATAAACACTTCATCTAATGCCGGTTTTATTAAATAAGCAGCGGCAGATGTTCCTGCAGACATGATAAGCATGCACCCCATTGCCATAAACAGGATAAGCCAGCTGTCTTTAACCATACTGATTAATTGCTTATGTCTGTCTTTTAATTTTTTCATTTGGTTTCGGTTTTTCCAGCATATTAAAAGCAATATCGGCAACACGCTTTGATGCACCCGGCCCTCCCAGCATATCTTTTATCCCTAAAAGTTCATTTTTCGTCTTCTCAAGGCCGGAAGCATCGTTTAACATTTCAAATGCCATATCTGCAATTTTTTTAGATGAAACTTCACCCTGCAGCAGCTCAGGTGATATATCCCTGCCTGCAATAAGGTTTACAAGACCGAAATTTTTAACCCGCGATCGAACCAGCATTTTGCCAAGCCAATACGTAACAGGCGACATTTTATAAATGATTATCATCGGAATCCCGAAAATAGCTGCTTCCAGAGTGACTGTCCCAGATGCAACAACAGCAAGTCGGCACCTTTTTAAAACATTTTCCACAGTATCTGAAACAAGCTCAAAATCGTATTCTCCTCTGTGTTCTTCAACAATCGTTTCGACAAATTTTCTTTCGATAGAAGGGGCTGCTGAAACGATAAATTTCATGTTTTTGTCACGTTCAAGCAGAATCCCTGCGGACTGAAGCATTACAGGAAGAAGCTTTGCGATTTCCCTGTCCCTTGAACCCGGTAGGAGCCCTATTACCGGAATATCTTCGGCATTTTTCGCAATAGATGATTCTTCCATAAAAAGATGTGTATCAAGCAGAGGATGGCCAACAAAGGTTGCCTGGATTTGATGTTTTTTGAAAAATTTTTCTTCAAAGGGAAGAATAACCGCTACATGATCGACAATCTTTCTAATTTTTTTAACACGGCCTGGCCTCCATGCCCAGACCTGTGGACTGATATAATATAAAACAGAAATCCCAAGCTTTTTCGCTGTTCCGGCAACATGAAGATTGAAATCGGGAAAATCGATTATTATAAGAAGATCCGGTTTCAGGCTTTTAAGCAGCTTTTTTGCAACCGACATACCTCGAAGGAGGTCTATCATCTTGGAAAAAACCTCGGTTATCCCCACAACCGCCAGCTGGGAAGCATCAACTATAATTTTGACACCTGCATCTCTTAGAGCCTGGCCGCCTATTCCGCAAAAAAATAAATCACTGTTTTTTTCACGCATGGCACGGACAAGTTTTGACCCGTGAAGATCGCCGGAAGCTTCACCGGCTATTATCATAATGCATTTTTGTTCTTGGTATGACCACATTGCCTTAAATAAAATAACTTCTGTTTCTGTTTTGAATTTGCTGCATAATACTCAATGCAATCTTTAATGCACTGCGCCCCACCTGCCCTGTAACTTCAGGAGATTCACGATTTTTTACTGCTTTTACAAAGGATTTCAGTTCATCGTCTAAGGCATCTCCCTTATTAAAACAATGCTTATTTATATCCATCCCCGGTATGATACTGCTCTTATCTTTATCATTTTTCTTAACAATTGTAATTCCGTGATTTGCAAAGTCGACTGAAATATATGCATCTCTTTGAAACAGCCTGATTTTTCTTTCGTCCCTGGTTGAAATTCTGCTGGCAGTTACATTTGCAACACATCCATTTTCGAACTCAAGACGCGCATTTGCAATGTCAACCTGCTTGGAAATAACATCAATGCCTGCAGCATGGATACTTTTTACTTTCGATTTGACAAATTTTGATATAATATCGATATCATGAATCATAAGATCCAATACCACGCTTACGTCTGCAGCGCGTTCTTTATATGTACTCAACCTGTGAGATTCGATAAAAACCGGTTTTTTAACATAATCTCGTAAAGCGACAACCGCAGGATTGAATCGTTCAAGATGCCCGACCTGGATAATAAGGCCCTTGGATTCAGCAAGCCCAATCAGTTCATCCGCCTCCTCGATTGTGGTTGTCATAGGCTTTTCAATTAAAACATCCACATTATGTTTTAAAAAATCACGACTGACTTTAAAATGTGCCGGTGTGGGAACAACAATGCTCGCTGCATCCACCTTGTCTAAAATATCTTTATGGCTTGCATATGCCTTTACGGAATATTTTTTCGCTATCTTCTCGGCCTGTGATTTGTTGATATCAGCTATTCCCACCAGGTCAACATCATCCATTCGAGCATATTTTTCAGCATGGAATTTGCCAAGATATCCTGTCCCAACAACGCCAACACGTAGTTTTTTTCCCGATCTTTTCATTTTTTATTCTTTAACAGCTATAATGGAAATTTCATATTTATTCGCAAGGTCAATCATTTCTTCCATGTCAAAAACAACAGCCCTTCCGGCTTCAATAGCAAGGACCCGCGCTCCGGCTTCGTGCATGGTGCGAATAGTCTGCATTCCTACAGCTGGCACATCAAATCTAAAGTCCTGGTTCGGTTTGCATACCTTAACCACTACAGCAGTTCCTTTGCCAAGCGCTCCACCTCTTTGAACAGTTGCATCTGTTCCGTCAATTGCTTCTACTGCAAGAGCTGACCCGCCGCCGACTACGATACATTGCCCTATATCAAGACGCCCTATTTCTTTAGCAAGACTCCAGCCCAGCTTAATGTCCGCACTTTCCGACCGGCTGGGCTTTCGTTTAGTCCAACACCCTTCTTTCGCCAGAAGATCGGGAAGTAGAAATGTTGAAGCCTTTATCTTGATACCCTCTTTTTCAAGTGCATTTGCAAAAGCACTTAGTATTCCGTCGTCATGTGTATGTCTCAAACCTGCAATAATCGAAATTGCTTTTATATCCGGTTTTACATCCTTAAACATCCTGGTTTTTTTTATACCGCCCATCATAACTGCTTCACAGATATTATTCTTCTTAAAAAACTTTATGAGACGTTTGATCTGGCCAAGATGAATCCATTCAATTGCTTCAACATATTCCTGTATAGCTTGATCTGCTTCATTCAGATATGCTACCGCATAAATAGAAAACCCTTTAGATTTTGCCTCTTTTGAAAAAATTATGGGGAACTGTCCGCTCCCCGCAATTAATCCTATTCGTTTATCCATAATAATTTTTTACCACTGATTCCCACAGAAATTACACCGAATCATTAAAATTTAAGTGGGAAGTGCCGGTACATTGTGAATACATAAATATAGCAAAGGAACTTTCAGATTTTATTTTGCCTTGAAAAACCTGATCCTTTGGGCCAGGATTCTTTACTTATTTTAATCTGTGGTATTCCGTGTCATTCCGTGGTAATTTCTTACTCTAAATTTATCTCGTTATCCCTCTTTCAGATGCCTTGATAAAATCTATAAAATTAACAACCTCAGGAATCTGTTCCACTTCTGCTGAAACTCTTTCTATAGCTTCATTTAATGTCAGCCCGATACGAAAAACGATTCTATACACTTTTTTTAGTGCCGACAACGTAGATTGGGAGAAACCACTTCGCTTTAGTCCGATACTGTTCATTCCGTGCAATTTTGCCCGGTCACCGGCAGCAATAACATAGGGTGGAATATCTTTAACAATAGCTGATTTCCCTCCAATAAATGCATGTTCGCCAATCTTTACAAACTGATGAATAGCAACAAGCCCTCCGATAGTAGAATAATCACCTATTGTTATGTGACCGGCAAGTGTTGCATTGTTCGACAGGACAACTTTTCGGCCTATTTTGCAATCATGGGCAACATGTGTGTAAGCCATCAGAAAGCTTTCCTCACCAATTTCAGTAATGCCTCCACCAAATTCAGTGCCCCTGTGTATGGTCACAAACTCCCGTATTATGCAGCCTCGTCCGATCTTTACATAGGTCTTTTCGCCTTTAAATTTCAAAGACTGCGGCACAGCACCTATTGCGGCATACTGAAATATATTACAATCCGGTTCTATTGTAACATAAGGTTCTACGATAACATAGGGTCCAATCACCGTTTTTGACCCTATGGAAACATTCTCGCTGATAATTGAATACGCTCCGATTTTAACATCAGCGCCAATCTCGGCCTTTGGATCTATAATTGCAGTTGGATGTATCATGTTTTTTCTCCAATGGTGGCCATTAGCTCGGCTTCAGCCACAACCTTTTGATCAACGGTTGCAGTTCCGGCCATCTTTACCACCTTTGACCTCTGCCTGATAATTTTTACTTCAAAGATAATCTGGTCCCCGGGTACAACTGGTTTCCTGAACTTTACCTTGTCCATCCCCATAAAATAAAACAGACTGCCTTGTTGTTCTTTTAATTGCTCCGATGAGAAAAGAACCCCACCGGCCTGGGCCATGGCTTCGATGATAAGTACTCCGGGCATTATGGGAGTTCCCGGAAAATGCCCTTGAAAAAAAGGCTCGTTCATGGTGACGTTTTTTAATGCAACAATTTTCTCGCCGGGCACAATTTCCAGGACTCGATCAACCAGTAAAAATGGATACCGGTGAGGCAGATAATTCATGATCGCCTGTATATCAGCAACTTTCTCCATTTTAATTCTCCTGTTTCTCTTCAATTATCTTTAAACGTTTTTCGATTGTCCTAATTTGATTTTTAAGTTCCGGAAGTTTTGGAATAATATTTTGCACTCTGAGCCACAGTCTATGGGGAATCGCAGGTGTGCCTGATACGATTTCACCGCTTGCAACTGATTTTGCAACTCCTGCTTTTCCGGCAATCTGCACATTATCACCTACAGTAATATGCCCTGCTATCGCAACCTGCCCGGATATTGCAGTATGTCTCCCTATGGTTGTGCTTCCGGCAATTCCGGTTTGAGCAACAATGACCGTATCTTCACCAACGGTAACGTTGTGAGCGATCTGGACAAGGTTGTCTGTCTTAACACCCCTGCAAATCCATGTTTTACCAAAAGTTGCCCTGTCAATGGTGTTCCCTGCGCCTATTTCCACGTCATCATCAATATGGACAATACCTGTCTGAGGAATCTTATAATACTTTTCCCCATCAGGAGCAAACCCAAAACCGTCGCTTCCTATTGTCGAACCGGAATGAATAATTACTCTGTTGCCTACAATACAGCGTTCAGTTATTGTTACATTGGGATAGATCAATGCGTCATTTCCTATTTTAACATTATCTCCTAAAACAACACAGGAGTTTAGGATAACACGATCACCAATTGTGACATTATTTCCAATCACCGCAAAAGGAGCTATGGATACCTCTTTTCCACATATTAGATTCTCGCCTATATGAGCACTCGGGCTTATTCCTGCTTCCGGTTTTGGAGCAGGATAAAAATGATTCATTACTTTGGCAAATGCAACTCTTGGATTTTCTACCTGCACAATGTTATTTGAAGTTGCTTCAACATCCATTGGAACAATGACAGCTCCTGCCTTTGTTTCGCTGATATTTTTAGCTAACTTTGCACTATCAACAAAGGTTATATCATCATCAGTTGCATGTTCAAAAGGGGCCACACCATAAATTTTTTTCTTTAGGTCGCCTTTAACCCTGCCATTAACCAGTTTTGCTATTTCAGAAAGCAATATCTCCATATTAACCCTACCACTGAATTGTTGCAACCGTGAACGGTCCCCTTATTTTTTATATCCAGCATTATACTCCTGTATCACTTTATCCGTCAGGTCCAGTGTCTCAGGAACATATAGTGCAACACTCTTATCAATAATTATAAGATAGCCTTCCTTTTTCCCGATTTCCTGGGCAATTATAAGAGCTTTTTCCTGTATTTTCATCAATTTTATTCTTTCATTTTTTCTTAATTCGGATCTATATTTTTTCTCAAGGTTTTTGAAATCGTATATTTTAATTTGAAGTTCGCGTTTTTTTTCTTCACGAACATCTTTACTCATAACTGCGGCCTGGCGTTCTATGTTTTTCTGTATTTCTTCGATCTCAGATTTTATTTTCTCTAGTTCAGCCTGCATCTTATTAAATTTACTTTTGAGTTCAGCCTGTAATGCCTTCCCGGCATTGGAGTTTTTAAAAATTCTCTGGAAATCAACAACTCCGATCTTTGCGACGTCGGCAGCCTTCGATGAAAAAATAAAGACAAAAGTCGCAATAAATATCACAGCAAATATTATTTTAAAAAACCGCATTTTATTACCCTCCAGATTTTTTTATTAAATGATTGTTTCTTATAATCCTGTTGAGCTTTTTAACAAGTATTATTTTTCTTCTAAAATGCTCCACCCATGGTAAACTCCCATTGCCCTCCTTCACCCTGATCTACTACCGGATCAAGTATATACCCGTATTCGATACGAATAGGGCCTACGGGTGAAAACCATCTGAATCCGAATCCAGCGCTCTCTCTTAATTCCCCTAAATCGACATCTTCATCAGTATCATAAACATCACCTGTATCAAAAAAAATAACCCCGACTATTCCAGCTTCTTTAAATAGCGGAATCAACAATTCAATATTAAATTGCACAAATTTATCTCCACTGATCTCATTTCCATCCTCATCTTTAGGAGCCAGATCCTCCCAGTCGAAACCTCGCAATGAATTCATCCCGCCAAGAAAAAACCCCTCATAATCAGGGAGTTTCCCATTAGAATTTTCACGAACATAGCCGCCCTTTGCATGTACAAATCCCGTTAAATCTTTAAACAGTGGGATATACCACCCAGCATTAACGGTATACTTAGTAAAGCCGATATCTCCTTTAAAGCCTGCATATTCAACTATTATGCTGTGATCTGAACCATTTGTAGCATTAAAAACCCTGTTTCTTGAATCGTACCTCAATTCGGCAGTGATACTTTTAGTAATAATATTCTCAGCCCCTACATCTTCCACAAGATCTATGATAGATTGAGGTGTCTCTTCTTCTTCAATAATTTCTATATCCGCCTTGTCATATAAAAAAGAAATATAACCCCTTGTATAATCAAATACAGGATAACCAAGCCTGAAGCTGACGCCACCGCTCTTCTTATCATATGCATCGTATTCATATTCCCAGTCGTAAAGCCTGATACTTGCTGATAATGGAATGTCAAAAAGCCATGGTTCAGTGAACCCTAAAGAATACATCTTTGTCACATCTCCCCACTTTCCACTCACGTCAAGAATATGCCCGCGTCCAAAAAGGTTTTTTTGAGATATGGAGCCCGTGGCAAACACATTTTCGACGCTGCTGTAACCACCTCCGAAACTAAAACTGCCGGTAGGTTTTTCAGCGACATCTAATTTTAACACCATCTTGTCCTCTGAACTCCCTTTTATCGTATTTACTTTAATATCCTGGAAGTAATCAAGTCTATAAAGGTTTCGCACGCTACGTTTTAATCTGGCACCGCTGAAAAGTTCCTGTTCATATACTTCAAGCTGTCTGCGAATCACCTTGTCCCTGGTCTTTGTGTTACCACTTATAATAATTTCTTCAAAATAAACCTGTTTGCCTTTTTTTATATCAAATGTAATATTGACAACCAGCTTATCAAAATCTTTTTCAGTTCGTGGAAATATCTCTGCATATGCATAACCCTCATCTGAATAAATATCTTTAAGAAAAATCATATCGTTTTGAACAATCCTTCGGCTGAAAAATTCTTGATTTGAAATTTTTATTTTCTCCATAATTTTATCTTTGGCCATTACAAGGTCGCCTTTTATATATACTTTCCCTACTTTAAATTGTACTCCTTCCTTTATTTTAATGGTGATCTCTATATGGTTTTCCTTAAATTCAACCTTCGGTTCCCCTATTTTTGCCTGTATATAGCCATTGTTTTTATAAAAAGCTTCAAGCCTTGCAGCATCTTCGTTCAAATCTTCCCTTTTTAGATCACCGGATGACGTCAGCCAGGAAAAGAAACCTTTTTCCGATGATTTGAATATTTTTTTCAATTCTTTTTCGGTGTAAGCTTTATTTCCAATAAATTTAATTGTTTTAATCCGAACTTTTTCACCTTCTTCGATTATAAATGTTAAATCCGCCTGATTGTTTTTAAGCTCAACAGTTTTATAATCAACTTTAACATTATGATAATTTTTTTCTTTGTAAAGTGCTTTGATCCGCTCAACATTTTTCTGAACTTCAAATATGTTCAAAATTGAACCTGTTTTAATATTCAGGTTCTCCTTTATTTCTTTTTCATCAAACCTGCTTGAGTTGCCTTTTATTATTATTCTATGGATCGTCGGTTTTTCTTTTACCTTAAAATAAATAATTTTCCCTTTGGGTGTGTTCTCCGCTTCTATCCGAACATCTTCAAAATAGCCCATTGAATATACGGCTTTAAGATCATTGGAAAGGTTTTTAGATAAAAAAAAATCACCTGGTGCAGCAACAATAACTCTTTTTATGGCATCAGCTTCAATACGCTTGTTTCCCTTAATAATTATTTTTATGATGACTTCACGTTTAAAAAGCTTAAGGCTTATAGCTCCAGCAAGTTTTTTTACTGCATGTGGAAGATTCTCTATACCTTTACCCTCTGTAGAAAAGACAATCGGAGGAGCAGTTCCGAAAACTTCCAGCATCTTTATGTCCAGGCTAAACTGTTTGCCTATCCATGCCATACTCCCCCAAATGATATAGTCAGCTTCGCTTTTAATACCAAGATTGCGAATTTGGTTTTTACCTTTAGTAGTATTCTCCGTTGTCAAACCTTTATGTTTATCTACATCAAGTACGGTCACACCATCTTGCTTTAGATGTTTTTTCAACACCTCCGGAATTGAAGTTTGCAGATTTGAATAATCATCGCTACTGTGTATTTCAAAAGGGAGTATAACTACTGTAACCGGCTTTTCCGCAAATAATGAACTGGGGAAAAAACATATGAATATTAAAATAATCCGGCCTAAGCGTTTGGACATACAAATCCTTTATAAATGGGAACTTTTTTCAACCAGCAAACCATCAACAACTGTAACACATCGGGACATATATGACGCGAGTTCTAAATTATGGGTTACAACGACCAGTGTCATTTGCAATTCTTTATTTAACTCCAGAATAAGATCATGAACCTGCTGACTGTTTTTTTTATCAAGATTCCCTGTTGGTTCATCAGCCAGAAGAATTACAGGCTTAAGAACTAGTGCTCTGGCAAGGGCAACTCGCTGCTGTTCGCCTCCTGAAAGTTTTCCAACCCTGTGAGACAACCTGTCTTTAAGTCCCACCCTGACAAGTATTTCTTCTGCCGTATCTCTTGCACTGTTTTTGGAATTTCCCTTAATAAGTGCCGGCATCATTGTATTTTCAAGAGCGGAAAATTCAGGAAGAAGATGATGAAACTGGAAAACAAACCCTATAAATTCATTTCTAAATTTTGCAAGCTTTTCTTTTTTAAAAAGAAAAACATCATCCCCCCGGTACAATATTTTTCCATTGTCAGGCCTGTCAAGTGTACCGAGTATGTGGAGAAACGTAGATTTTCCTATCCCGGATGGGCCTACAACAGAAAGTGTTTCACCTGTCTTTAAATCAAAATCGACTCCTTTCAGAATATCCAGGCGAGCTTTACTACTGTTGAAACTCTTGTATAGCCCTCTAATAGATACTAAATCTTCCAAAGCAAATACCTCTGGCCTTTACAGGTAAATATTGTACCCCTTCACGCCCGTTCGGAACAAAAGGCTGCACAATCTCCGTATTGTAAGTGTTTACCATATTCTCAAGTTTCGCACCCCTATTTTGCAAAAAGTGATGCCCTGATAGCGCGTAAGATATAAAACCAGGTGTGAATCAACTCTTCAGAAATTAAGGCTTCCTTATAGATAAGGGGGGCGAAACCTGAATATATGTTTTAAGTTCTATCCATAACGAATTGCCTCAACAGGATCGAGCCTTGAAGCCTGCCGCGCCGGATAGATAGTAGCAAAAAAACAGATCACCAGGGCAGCGGATACAATGATAACAACATCAAAAAACTCGAGCCTTACTGGAAGTTTCGTCGTAAAATAATAAATATCTCCGGTAAGTTCTGCAATCTTATAATGCTTTAGAATAGTACACAGTACAAACCCGAAAATTACACCAAGGATTGTACCAACTGTGCCAATAACCATTCCTTTAAACACAAATATTTTTTTGATGCTTTTATCCGTGGCCCCCATGGCTTTTAATATGGCAATATCCCGTGTCTTTTCCATGACCATCATGATAAGTGTACTCGCAATATTAAAAGCAGCAACAAGAACTATTAATGTCAAAATAATAAACATTACCGTTTTTTCCAGCTTTAATGCGGTAAACAGGTTTTGATTCATCTGCATCCAGTCCCTTGCCCAAAAGGGAAATCCCAGGCTTGAAACGATCTTTTGTGCAATCTCCCTTGCATTGTACATATTATCCACACGTATTTCGATACCTGTTACGGAATTACCCATACGCAGAATTTTTTGCGCTTGATCGATGTTTATGTAAGCAAAAGACCCGTCATAATCATACATTCCGGATTCAAAAAACCCGGTTAGCCTAAACCGTTTCATGGCAGGAAGATGTCCTATGGGAGAAATCATTCCACGAGGCGATATCAGATAAATTGTATCACCCTTGCTCACGCCCAGATTGTTGGCAAGCTCCTTGCCTAGAACAATTCCCGGCACATCATTATCCGTACTTTCACCCATGCCGGCCTTTGGGTTATTGAAAGAAACTTTATCGAGTGTTTTGATCACTCGCCCTGCAGATTCCGGATCTATCCCTCTTAAGACAGCACCTGACACCCTGGAGGATGCACGAAGCATGACCTGGGTATAAATTACAGGTGTGGCTGATTTTACTCCATCGATCTTTTTCACATCTTTAAGAATTTTGCGGTACTCAGTAAATGGACCGCCGTGGCGCATTAGTACGATATGCGACTGTCCTCCTAGAATTCGGGACTTAAGATCAGATTCAAACCCGGACATGACGGCTATTACCACAATAAGAGCCATCACCCCTACCGCAATTCCTGCTGTAGAAAGAATGGTAATCAAAGAAATGAAAGCCTGTTTTCTCCTCGCCCTGAGATAACGTCTGCCTATAAAATATTCAAAAGACATATGCCAGCCACCTTTATTTTCCCTCTCTAGGTTTCATTTGGGGAAAAAGAATAACTTCACGTATGGAAGCTGCATCAGTAAGAAGCATGACAAGCCTGTCAATGCCTATTCCCTCACCTGCTGTTGGAGGCATACCGTACTCCAGGGCTTCTATGTAATCATCATCCATACGATGTGCCTCTTCATCTCCCTCATTCAGACTTGCAACCTGCTGAAGAAAACGTTCTTTCTGATCAGCCGGATCGTTGAGTTCAGAAAATCCATTTGCAATTTCACGCCCTGCAATAAAAAGCTCAAAACGATCCGTTATCGAAGGATCTTTGTCATTTCGCCTTGAGAGTGGAGAAACTTCCACCGGGTATCCTGTAATAAAAGTGGGCTGTATTAGCTTTGGCTCCACCAGAACATCAAAAAGCTTTGTAATAACCTTACCGAGACGCCCAATTTTTTCTATTTTAATTCCTTTTGAAGAGGCAAACTTTAAAAGACCTTCCCTGTCATTAAGCAGGCTTGAATCTATTTCTCCAATCAGCTCCAGCGAATCCAAGAGGTTAAGCCTTTTCCATTTGCCTCCCAAATCTATGCTGTTTCCCTGGTATTCAATCACGGCAGACCCGATCACTTCCCTGGCCACGAAAGAAAACATCTCCTGAGTTAAATCCATCAAATCTTCATATGTAGCATATGCCTGATAGAATTCAATCATTGTAAATTCAGGATTGTGCTGTGTTGACACCCCTTCATTTCTAAAATTTCTATTAATCTCAAAAACCCTTTCAAACCCTCCGACAACCAGACGTTTTAAATAAAGCTCAGGAGCAATACGCAAAAAAAGATCCATTCCCAGGGCATTATGATGTGTCTTAAAAGGTGCAGCCTCCGCACCTCCGGGAATGGGCTGCATCATCGGAGTTTCCACTTCAAGAAAATCCCGTTTTAGAAAAAAGGTGCGTATCTGATGGATAATTTTGCTTCGTTTTATAAATATTTCCCGCACATCCGGGTTTACTATTAAATCAAGGTAACGTTGTCGATACCGTTTTTCAGGATCTTTCAGGCCGTGAAATTTCTCAGGAAGTGGTCTTGTCGCCTTGCTGATAAGTTTTAATTTTTTGACCAGTATGGTCCATTCACCTGTTTTTGTTTTAAACATTCCTCCGCTTAAACCAATAAAATCTCCGATATCAAGCTGTTTGAAAATGTCATAGTTAATATCGCCAATTTGATCTTTTCTTACATATGCCTGGAGCTGTCCGGTCCGGTCTTTGAAACGGATAAAAGTTGTTTTCCCAAACTTGTTTATGGCAATCATACGACCGGCCACAACGAAAATCGATTCATTTTCCGAAATTTGATCTTTTGGATCTTCTGGTGAATCTTTTATTGCATTTTGAATATCCCTTACAGTATGCAACACTTTATAATCATTGGGAAACAGGTCAACCTTTTTATCCTTCAGGTCTTGGAGCTTCTTTCTTCGGTTTGCAATGATACTCCCTTGTTTTTCCATAGTCATTTTATACCTTCTAATATATAAATACTTATTGTTTCAACGGGTTGAATAAGATAATAAATAGAATAAATGGAAGTTGCTAACCTATTTACCGGGAGGTGTCAAGACTAAGTTGGAATGTTGATATACTCTAATTTTAAGGTAAAGGTTGTTCCGAAGTTTTCCCTGCTCTCCACGTCAAGCCTGCTATCGTATGACTCCAGTATGCTGTGAACGATGGAAAGCCCGAGACCTGTTCCGCTTTTTTTTGTTGTAAAAAAAGGATCAAAAATCGACTTCATTATCTCATCCGACATTCCACTACCATTGTCAGATATTTCGATACATGCATATTTATTCTTGTCAGAATACAGTTTGATATCGATAGAGCCACTACCTTCAATTGCCTCTGCCGCATTTATTAAAAGATTCCAGAGGACCTGGCGCAAATGCACCGGATCCATTTCAATCCGGATGCCGGAGCTAACCTGTTTGTTTATTGAGATTCTTCCCGTGCAGGTATTATCTTTTTCAAACAACTCAATTGTTTCAAGCAATACTTTATCTAACTCTATTGATTTAAGCCGGCTGGCCGGTGGCTTTGCAAACAGAAGGAAATTGCTCACAAGAGTACTTAAACGGTCTGCCTCACGAAGAATAATCTGCATCAGTTTATCCTGATCAGGATTACTATTAATATCATTTTTGAGAAGCTGAATTGAACCTGCCAGAGAGGCAAGAGGATTTTTGATTTCATGTGCAAGACCGGCTCCCATTTCACCAACAGCTGCCATCTTTTCAACCCGCTTCACGTGCTGTTCCATGGCTACCAGCTCTTTTTTTGTCTTCCTTGCCTGCTCCGCCAGCAAACTGCTTAAAAAAGCAACGGCAAAACATGCTACCATGATAATCATTATCTTATAAATTACATGGCTCCAAGCATAATCTGCCGAAAGCATACTGTCTTGCACCATGAAAGGTTTCAAAACACCGTAATATTCCAGATCAATCATAATTCCATACTGCAGGCAGCAAAGAGCAGCAATAATCATGCTTCCTTTTCTGAAAAGAAGCATACTTGTATAGATAATTACGACAAGATACAGGAAAGAAAAAATACTAGCAAAACTTCCGGTTACAAAGATTATCAATGTCACGATAAAAGTATCTATACAAATCTGGATATAGGTAAACTTAATAACTTGTTTAACTCGATTGAATATCAGCGTATATTGAACTGATAGTAAAAAGATCCCGATAATAATTCCGTAAAGAACCAGAAGAGACTTGGCAAGCGGAGGAATCTTTTCATTGAGTTGAAGGATAATCGTTGAACTTAAAAGAAGCGTGGTAAAAAGAACACGGGCAAACATAAGCCATTTAAGCTTATATAATAAATCAGTTTCAGGTGATACAATTGAGCTTTTCATCAAATGCTTAAATGGAATCTACGGTTGGATTTAAAAAAAGATAGTCATACAACTGACAACCCAAATCAAGTTTTAATTCGATTAGGATTTAAACATCAAGTAAATTTGATGAACTCGTAAAAAGTTGAATTTACCACCGAGATCACTGAGCTCACAGAGCCAACTAATTAATAAAACAAGATATTCTCTGTGTTCTCTGTGGTGAAAAATGACTTTTTACGAATTCATCAAATTTATCTTTATACTTTTTACAGATTACTTGCCATTTTAAATACCGGAAGATACATAGCTATAACAAGTCCCCCGATAGTTATGCCCAGGAAAACCAGCATAAAAGGTTCTATTAATGCAGTAAGATTTTCAACAGCCTGGTCAACTTCTTCGTCATAGAATTCTGCAATCTTTTCCAGCATTGAATCAAGTGCGCCAGTCGATTCACCAACTGCAATCATCTGGCACACCATTGACGGAAACACTCCGCTTTCAATAAGAGGATCGGCCATGGTTCGTCCTTCTGCAATATCGGACCGAACAGAGTAAACAGCTTGCTCAATGGTCTTGTTGCCTGCAGTCTTTGCAACAATTTCCAGCGCTTCTAAAATAGCAACACCACTGGAAAGCATCGTACCCATTGTGCGAGTAAATTTAGAAACTGCAACTTTTCGAATTAAATCCCCAAATACCGGTAATCTAAGAATATTTTTATCGATAAATGCTCTGCCTTTTTCAGTGCGGTGAAACTTCTTAAAAGCAAAGATAAAAAGTATCAAACCAACAATGATATATATCACATTTTTTTTTGTAAAATCACTTACTGTAACAACCATCCGGGTAAAAGCAGGTAACTGTCCTCCCATATCCGCAAACATTTCTTCAAATACAGGTATAACGAAAACCAAAATGACAGCCAGTACAGCACCCGCGATAATGAGGGTTACAATGGGATAGGTCATGGCACCTTTTACCTTGGATTTTAACCTGGCGGCTTTTTCCATGTATGCGGAAAGTCTTCTTAAAATAGTATCAAGGATACCTCCGGCTTCACCTGCTGCAATCATGTTTACGAAAAGATCGTCAAACTCGTTAGGAAATTTTTTAAGCGCTTCAGCAAGGGTTGAGCCACTTTCCACATCATCTTTTATACTTCTAAGCATCTTTTTAAAAGTTGCATTCTCCTGCTGGGAATAAAGAATGTCAAGGCATTGTATAATGGGAAGTCCGGCATCGATCATCGTAGAAAATTGCCTTGCAAAAAGTATTATATCGCTGGTTTTGACTTTTGGCTGAAGAAAGGCAACATTTTCAAAAAGGTCTTTGGGTTTCTTTTTGATTTTCGTCGGCTCAATTTTCATTCTTTTCAGGTTGGCAAGTACAGCTCCTTCTGTTGAAGCTTCCATCTCACCTTTCTGAATGTCACCTTTTTTATTCTTCCCTGCCCAAAGAAAGACCGGCATAATCAACCCCCTTTTACATTTAGAGACCTTTGAAAAATGGTAATTTTTGCAAAGGTTACTTTTTTTTAAACTCCATAGCTATGACTTATATTTTTCTATTAAGCACTTAATTATACTAAACCAATAGCAGATTAAATATAATATCACAATCTTATTTAAACAACAATAGCTTTGCACAGTTTATTCAAAAACCGGATAAATCTTTTTAGCAATTTATGTTTAGTTACAAATTCCGTGCCATAATATCATTATTTGTTGTAAAAAGCTATAGAAACGAGACCTTTGAAAAATGCTCAATTTCGAAGTCTGTGCTTATCTATTCAAGTTCAAGCCTGCCTGTACGTGTACGCACAGGCAGGCACAGAAATAGGCTAAAAGAGAGCGTTTTTCAAAGGTTTCGAAACAATATGAGTAAATACTGGCAGTATTGCCATTATCCTCATTCTATTAATATTTTTTATACCTGTTATTAAATAATTTTAACGATTTGATCTATAGCTTGAAAAAGCTTTGTATCTATGCATATGTTGAGATTTTTAACTCACTCGATTTTCCATCTTTAACAAGGCCTTCACGTGGCAACTAAAAAATTAACTATAATAACAAGCCATATCAACGCTGACTTTGATGCGATAGCATCCATGCTTGCAGCCCAGAAGCTCTATCCTGATTCCCTTGTTGTATTTCCGGGTTCCCAGGAAAAAAACTTAAGGAATTTCTTTGTCGAGTCAATGGTATATCTTTTTAACATGGCCAATATTAAAGATATCGACTTCTCCAACGTCAAAAGGCTGGTACTGGTAGACACGCGACTGCCAAACCGCATCGGGAAGTTATCTCTACTTCTCGAACAACAGGATTTAGATATACACATTTATGACCATCATCCATCCACTCCAAATGATATTAAAGGAAGCATCGAGCTCAACAGATTAACAGGCGCTACTGTCTCCATTCTTACAGAAATTCTGGAAAAAAAGAAAATCGACATTTCACCGGATGAAGCCACAATAATGTGTCTTGGCATATATGAAGACACCGGAAGTTTTACATTTCCATCAACTACCGAAGATGATTTTAAAGCCGCTGCCTTTCTTCTCTCAAAAGGTGCAAACTTGAATATAGTGTCAGATCTGATCTCCAGAGAGATAAGCACGCAGCAGGTCGGACTTTTAAACGACATGATTCAGGCTGCTGTCCACTATAGTATCCACGGATTTGAAATCATTGTTACCAGTATATCATTGGAGAATTATTTGCCCGATTTTGCCGTTCTTGTACATAAAATGGCAAAAATGGAACCGGTTGATGCTATTTTTGCCATTGCACGCATGGAAAATAAAATTTATGTCGTTGCACGAAGCAGGATTCCGGAGATCGATGCCGGCGAAATTATTGCACTGCTTGGCGGCGGAGGCCATACTTTTGCTGCTGCTGCAACTGTTAAGGGGATGACTTTAACCCAGGTTGAACATAAACTGATTGAAATTCTTTATAAAAAAATCAGATCAAATCGGCTGGCCATAGACTTAATGTCATCCCCGCCAATCTCTATAAGAAGCGATATTTCCTGCAAAGACGCCGGCAATCTGCTTACACGCTACAATATAAATGCGCTGTTGGTCACTGAAAAGCCGAAAAAACCCGACGGCAGGGAAAGACTTGCCGGTTACATATCACGCCAGGTTATTGAGAAAGCACTTTACCATAAACTGGATCTCGTCCAGGTAAAAGAATATATGACAACGGATCTAGCTTTTGTTAACTCAGGTTCGGATCTTACAGAAATTCAGGAAAAGATAATCGAAAACAAGCAGCGCCTTCTGCCTGTCATGGATAATGGTGTCATCACTGGTGTTATTACACGCACCGACCTGTTAAATACCCTGGTTAAAGATTCAAGGCACACACCTGAAAGTTCGCCCAACCCGCTCACCGAACCTGTTCGTGCCAGAACCAGAAATATCGTTAAGTTTATGAAAGAACGGCTTTCAAAACGTCTCGTTGACATATTAAAAACCCTTGGAGAAGTCGCTGATGAAAAAGGATATCGCGCATACGTTGTTGGAGGATTTGTTCGTGATCTTTTTTTATACAGAGTCAATGAAGATATCGATATTGTCATAGAAGGAGATGGCATTGCATTTGCTAAAAAATATGCTTCAATAACTGGAGCGCGTATTCACTCGTATAAGAAATTTGGCACCGCTGTAATAATATTTCCGGATGGCTTTAAAATAGATGTGGCTTCCGCCAGGATGGAATATTACAAGTTTCCTGCTGCATTGCCTACAGTTGAAATGAGTTCCATAAAACTCGATCTTTTCCGCAGGGATTTCACCGTTAACACTCTGGCAATACAACTCAGCCCCGACAGATTCGGCATATTAATCGACTTTTTTACAGCTCAAAAGGATATTAAGCAAAAAACGATACGTATCTTGCACAATTTAAGTTTTGTTGAAGATCCAACCCGGGTCTTTCGAGCCATAAGATTTGAACAGCGTTTCGGTTTTTCCATAGGAAAACTCACTTCAGGGCTGATTGAAAATGCTGTAAAAATGGATTTTTTCAAACGGCTCAGCGGGCGGAGAGTATTTGCAGAATTTCGTCAGATCCTGGAAGAAGAAAACCCGACCCCTGCGATAATAAGACTCAATGATTATAATCTGTTAAGTGTGCTGCATCTTTCAATTACCCTGGATAAGGACCTTATTTCCCTGTTTAATTCGGTCAAAAAAGTATTATCATGGCATGATTTGCTTTTTCTAGAGGAATCATATATGAAGTGGGCCGTTTATTTTTTAGCACTCATCCGAAGCGGCGATAAAAAAATGACTAATGAAATATGTGTGCACTTTGAACTTGCACCCCGCTATCGAAAAATTTTTTGTGTCGAACGCTTTGAAGCCGACAGATGTCTTTTCTGGCTTGAAAGAAAACTGCCGGTTAAAAACAGCGTGCTTTATAATAAACTTATAGGTTTTAAGACAGAACTATTACTTTATATGATGGCGGCAACAAAAAAGGAAATTGTAAAGCGATCCATTTCGAATTATTTTACACGTCTAAGATACGTACATACTTTAATTTCAGGTAAGGATTTAAAAAAGATAGGTATAGAGCCCGGACCTGTTTTTCGTGAATTTCTCCAGGCGGTTTTAGAAGCAAAATTAAACGGTAAGCTTAAAATAAAAAGTGATGAACTTGCTTTTGTTCAAAGGCTTGTTTGATATAATAGGAGATTTTATATGGTAGATAAAAAACGAATTTTAAGCGGAATGCGCCCAACCGGTCCCCTTCACTTGGGCAACCTGCATGGCGCTCTTATAAATTGGGTAAAAATGCAGAAAGAATATGACTGTTTTTTCTTTATTGCTGACTGGCATGCATTAACAAGCGACTACGAAAAAACAGGTTCGATCTCAAAGTATATACGCGATATGATAATAGACTGGCTAAGTGTAGATCTTTCCCCTGAAAAAAGTACGCTCTTTATCCAGTCACACGTCAAAGAACACGCAGAGCTTTTTCTAATCCTTTCCATGATAACCCCTGTTCCCTGGCTGGAACGTAACCCGACCTATAAAGATCTGATTGTACAACTATCCAACAAAGATCTCTCTACATTCGGATTTCTTGGCTATCCTGTTCTCCAGGCTGCTGATATCATCATGTATAAACCCTTTGGTGTCCCTGTTGGTATCGACCAGGTTCCTCATGTTGAGATCACAAGGGAAATTGCCAGAAGATTCAACTATTTATACGGTGATGTATTTCCCGAGCCTGAAGCCGTTTTAACCCAAACCCCCAAAATACTCGGCATAGACCGGAGAAAAATGAGCAAAAGTTATGATAATGCCATATATTTATCTGATAACCCGGATGTTATTGCTGATAAAGTTTCCGGCATGATCACCGATCCACAGCGCGCAAGAAAAAATGATCCAGGAAATCCGGACGTTTGT
>RCNC010000616.1_pt1 | contig 39580 bp, 34 predicted proteins | sample 2041301 | NCBI WGS metagenome assembly RCNC01 (sample SAMN09708231, study PRJNA481090) | Marine sediment metagenome, whole genome shotgun sequencing project. | biome: marine sediment; feature: ocean; material: sediment; isolation source: Sewage treatment plant 13A marine sediment (STP13A) ...
GGTAATGGGCTCGACGGCTCAATATGTGATCTTAAATGCCCATTGTCCGGTCACATCCGTAAAATAGTGTCCAGCCACCGATGGTCTCTTTTCTACCCATGACGCGACCCGCGCCATGCGAACATGACATAAAAGAATCCGGATTTCATAGTCCCCTGACGATGTAGGACGGCGTGCCCATTGAGCCGGGAATAATTCCGGCCTCACCCTTCCAGGCAGATGTTGCTCCTTTGCGGTGTATCCACAGATGGGCAATAGTGGTGGTTATGGTGGATGCCGACCTTACCAGATGCAGGCAGCCAAATAGATGTCGCATCGCTCAGCGCTAATGGGTTTCGTAATAAATTCGTATATAAAAATTCGAAACAGCTCCCTAATTCCAATTTAAAAATAACAAAAACAAACGGATTACTCACTTATCAGGATCTAAAGATTGTGCAGAAAAAGAAAGAATCAATGCTGATATTTGACTTTGACGGTGTGCTGATGGATTCGGTGCGTGAAATTGCAGTAACCACTTACAACATGCTAAAGGGTACCATCGTTACCCGGCTGGACCAACTGCCGCAGGAGGCATTGAATTTATTTCTTCGCAACCGGTTTCATGTCCAACCCATCGGCGATGCGCCGGTCCTGATGGAATGGTGTCTTGAGACTGACGATTCGGACCCGCAAATACTGTTGAGTGAAAAAGAATATGATGACATCATCCGACATATCGATGATCCGGTCACTGTCCGGACAACCCGCTTCTTTGATACGAGAGCCCGCTTTAAAGCAAGGGATTTAAAAGCATGGATAGCACTCAATAAGCCGGTGCAACCTCTCTGGGACCGATTGATTGAAAGGCGACGCAGTGATCTAGTAATGTTGACCAATAAAAATCGTGAAGCCACCCTGGCCCTTTGCAATCATTTTGGACTGCAGGTCAAAAATGCCAACATCTACTCGGGCGATAACGGCACGACTAAAATCGACAACATGCAACAGATCATGCAACGGTTCAAGGATTGCAACTATGCGTTCATCGATGATTCCGTTAAAAATCTTAGCGAAATAGACGCCTACTTTAACAAGGATAAAAAGGCGATTGCGCTTATTTTTGCAGAATGGGGATACACCGGACCGGACGATGCGCGTCTGGCCAGAGGCCTCGGATATCAAAGCCTCACCATCGAAAAATTTATGGATCAATTGCAAAGTAAGTTCTAACGATGATAAAGGAAAATGGTGATGTGTCCAAAAAAAATATGCTCAACAAGTCGCCTTGGCTATGTAGGTATATTTGGGTCTTTGATTTTTTTTTAATCTTCCCACTGTGTTGTCTTAAAAATTATTTCAGGATAATTCGTGGTCAGCCACCTCTTATTATCCATGATGCATTCCTCCTTTGAACGCTTTTTCAAAACGAGTGGGTATGATAGTTTTTTGTATTAGAGATTTAATATCGCACGAGCCGCCGTTGTCGAGTCGCGTTCGGGGTCTAATTCGAAACCCACAAACCCATCATAATCCAGTTCTTTTAACACGGTCATCACATTGGTAAAATTTATTTCGCCCGTCCCGGGTTCATGTCTGCCCGGAACATCGGCGACGTGGATGTACCCAATGGCGTCGATATATGCTCTGAGCGTGTCGATGAGATTGTTCTCCATAATCTGCATGTGGTATATATCGTACAATATCTTAATATTTGAAGAATTGACTTCCCTGATGAATTCGGCAGCATCTTTTGTGAACGTCAAAAAATTTCCCGGGTGATCGACAACAGTATTTAACGCTTCAAGCAAAAGGGTGATATTTGCGGCTTCCGCCATGACGGCCAATGATTTGAGAACATCGAACATTACCTCATTTTTTCTTACGTCGCTGACATGAAGGTACGGATCGATTACAATGCCGTTTTCACCCAACGCATTCGAATGAATAACCAGATGATTACAATTCAAGAACTGAGCCGTTTTGATGGATGCTTCAACAAACGAGATGTAGTCTTCCCGCTGATCTCCATCGATCATCGAAAATTCCTGATCCCCTGAAAAGCTTGCAATCTTAAGATCGTGCGCACGGCAAAGCTCTTTTATTCGGTTTGTGCTTTTATCCTTCCAAGTCCAGAACTCGATATAATCAAAACCCGATTCCTTGGCTAACCGGAACCTGTCTTCAAAAGGCACTTCCGTAAAAACCATCTCTATGCAGACCGACTTTTTCATCTGGATCACCCGTTGGCTTTCTTCCAGGAATTGAAAGCAGGCGCGATGTCTGGTCAGCTCGATTAGCGCCCTTGTTGGTTAAAATTTTCTTATTCCCCGCTGCTTGACATAGGGCCCGATTCATCGGGGCAGCGCTGGTCAAAATCAAATTAGGTTAAGATCCTTTTTAAAGCGAAAGGGCTGAAGAAACCTTTCGAAAAGAAGCGACAATGTCGCGTCCCATAAAATCGTCCCTACGATTTTATTTAGGCAAGTATCTCTTCGACGGCGACAGGTCTGTTCTCTTTTAGCGACCTGAGGGCCGCTAGACCGATAAGAACAGGTTGCAAACCGTCATTTCCGGTAACCGGGGTTTCTTCATCTCTTGTGACGGCTTGGGTAAACGCTTTTAATTCTTCAACATAGGACGTTTTGTACCTTTCTAAAAAGAAATAGTGGGGCTTCTCGCTGGTGACCCCGTCCGCCGTGCTCAATACCGCGGAATTGGGGAAGTCGTTTTTGACCTCGACAGACCCTTTGGATCCAAACACTTCCACTCTCTGATCATATCCGTATACAGCCTGCCTGCTGTTGTCGATAACGCCCAGGGCCCCGTTTCTAAATGTTAGTGTGGTGATTGCCGTATCGACATCACCGAGTTTTCCTATTTCAGGATCAATCAGAACAGCCCCCTGGGCAAAAACAGTATCGACCTCGCTGGCGGATAAATACCTGGCCATATCAAAGTCGTGTATGGCCATGTCCAAAAATATGCCTCCAGAAATTTTGACATATTCGATGGGCGGGGGCGCCGGGTCTCTCGACGTTATCTTGACAATATGTACGTCTCCAAGGTCTCCATTCTCGATGACTTCCCTGACTTTTCTAAAATTGTGATCAAACCTTCTATTAAACCCGATCTGCAGTTTTACACGAGCTGCCTCCGCAGCCCGTAATGCCTGACGGATCCTTTCTATATCGAAATCGATCGGTTTTTCACAGAAGATGTGTTTGCCCGCGTCTGCGGCCTCGATGATCATTTGGGCATGGGTGTCCGTGGAAGAACAGATGAGTACTGCATCAATTTCAGAATCCCTTAGGATATCTCTGTAGTCGGTGGTGAGATTTGCGATTCTTAAATACTCTGCCCACTCTTTTGCCTGGTCAGCATAAATGTCGGCAACCGTTTTGATATCAACCCCCGGGAGGTTGTAGGTGACGATTTCGCCGTGTAATTTCCCAATTCTTCCAGCACCAATCAATCCAAGCTTCATATCTCCTCCTTTTATCGTTGATCGTTATCTTATTTTAAATTCGGTTGTCATTTCAATATCAAATTCTACCTCGATTTCACTGAAAATTCCAGCTCTTCCTCTTTCTTGACAATCGTGTGTGTCGTTATGTATATTAAATTGAGCGCTTGCTAATCCGGGAGCGATAAATAAATCAGACAAGGTCTGCAAACAATATCAAACCCTTCTAATAGGAAAATTTATGTCTCACACAAAAATGGAATCGGTTAAAGTTTTTGGATTCGATCTGGGAAATACCCTTATCAACGACACAAAACTCTCTAAAGATACTACCATTGATATGGGTGACTGGCTTTTCGAAAATACACACGTGCCATCCAAGGAAGCCTTCCTCACTACATATACCAGAATCAACCACGGCACAAAAAAGCCGTTTATAAGCCATACCTTCGGTGAACTCGATTTTTTCGAAAAAACATTTGAAGAACTGAAAATAACAACGATTTCTGCATCAGCGTCCTTAAAAAAATACCGTCAGATTTTGATGGAAAAGATCCAGCCGGACAACGATATTGTGGATGCTTTCCGGATAATAAAAGAGAGAAATATGAGAATCGCTCTCATGTCCAATGAGCGTTCTTGCCGAGTCGATGCATACATGGATAAGACAAAATTGGCACCATTCTTTGATGTGGTTATCGTGTCCGAGCGCGTCGGTGTAGAAAAACCCGACCTTGGGTTTTTTCAGGAGGCATTACACCAGTTAAAAATCGAAGGCGATCAAATGGTCATGTTCGGAGACAACGAAGTAGCGGATGGCGCCTGTAAACAACTGGGAATCCCGTTTGTTTTGGTTACGGCCTACAAGAACAAGGGTTGGATATGGGAGGACGGAAATGCTTATCAGCCCGACTATGTCCTAGAGAAAATCACACCGGAAAACATGCTGAAATTTCTACAAACGGTCTCTCCTCCGTCATAAACGCGCGCAACCCGGGTTATCATCCGTCACCCTACACATCCTTTTCATCAGGCAAAATGTGCAGGTTTTTTTCCTGAAATGTGAGCGTCACTTCTTCACCGGTATCAAAGATAATATGCTCCTGGGGATTGGCGATTTCCACGGTGATGATGTTATCCGCCATATCGACCTCATACACCATCTGGGACCCCAGGTAAACCGCTTCACGGATGATACCGGTCAAGGTATCCGGCTTCTTTGATTCGAGTCTGACAGACTCCGGACGGAGGACGAGCAGCACATCTGCGCCTTGTGTGAAGGCGTCCTTTTGTACGGGAACGGGAACGATAATTTTTTTACCCATGATCTCTATTTCCAACACATTATCCGGTCTCACCCCAGTGACATGACCCTTTATGAAGTTGGCTTTTCCAATAAAATCGGCAACAAATCTGTTGACGGGATACGCGTAAATCTCCTGGGGTGTCCCAATCTGCATGATTTTCCCCTCATGCATGATGACGACCCGGTCAGAAAGAGTCATGGCCTCTTCCTGATCGTGGGTGACATAAACGGATGTGATCCCCACGCGCTGTTGGATTTTACGAATCTCTAAACGGGTAGACACCCGCAGTTTTGCATCCAGATTGGAGAGCGGCTCATCGAGAAGCAGCACCTTGGGTTCCATGATCAGAGAACGGGCCAGACTGACACGCTGTTGCTGGCCTCCTGAAAGTTGGGCGGGGGAACGCTCTTCAAGCCCTTCCAGCCCTACGAGACCCATTATCTCTTCTGTTTTTCTACGAATATCGTTAGCCGATTCACGGCGTATCTTGAGTCCGTAGGCGATGTTCTCAAAGACTGTTAGATGCGGGAAGAGAGCATAATTCTGAAATACCATTGTGGTGGGTCGCTGGTTTGGGGGTGTGGTACTCACATCTTCGCCATCGATGTGGATCGACCCGGAAGTCGGGATTTCAAAGCCAGCGATCATTCTCAAAGTCGTTGTTTTACCGCAACCTGAGGGGCCCAGAAGCGTGACCAGATCCCCTTTTTTTACTTCAAGCTCGACATGGTCTACCGCGTTTACGGCCGTTTCTCCTGTACCGAACACCTTGACAAGATTATTGAGAACCAGAAAACCCTGTTTCATCCCTCATCCTTTCACATGGGGGGCTTTACCCCACCACGTCTATAGCTCTTGACCCCTTGCCTACCCGGCTCACCAATAATTGGATAATGACCAGGGCAACCAACACGATCAAGATCAGCATAAGACTCATGGCCGCCGCCTGGGCATACTGGCTGTTATCCACAAAACCGAGAACCGCCACGGTGATGAGGTTCCATTTACCCGAGACAACGAAAATGATCGCACTGATGGCAGTCATTGCTTTGACAAAGCTAAAGGCCAGCCCCGAGAAAAAGGCCGGTGCAATCATGGGAAGTGTTATTTTCCTGAAGGTTTTATTGCTGTTGGCGCCCAGATCAGTGGAGGCTTCTTCGATGGCCGGATCGATCTGCTGAAGAGCGGCAATCCCTGAGCGTATACCCACGGGCATGTTTCTGAATATCAGCAGCGTGACAATGATCCAGGCGGTTCCGGTCAATACAAACGGGAAGAGAATCGATTTCTGATTGAAGGCCAGAATGTAGCCGATACCCACCACGGTCCCCGGAACGGCAAAGGTCAGCATGGACACGAACTCCATGACACCCCTGCCGATAAATTTCTTGCGGATGACAAGATAAGCGATAAACATTCCCATGATACCGGTTATGGGTGTCGCCACCGTGGAGAGTGCAAGAGAATCGATAATATAATCCTTGCCTACCTGATACATCTCGACATAGTTTTTGAGTGTGAGGGTTGAATCCACACCCCAGAGTGTCTGAAAAGATCCAAAGAGGACCATGCCGTAAAAGAGAAAGATAATCCCACTAAAGACAATACAGGTGCTGTAGGTCGGCAGCTTGATAAACCATTCCACACCTCTGATAGTTGCCCCAGTGGGTTTTCCGGTGACGGTTACATACGATTTTCTCGACACCCAGTACTTTTGTATAAAAAAGGCCGTAATGGTCGGCACAAGGAGAAGAATCGCCAGAGTGGATCCTCTGGAAAGGTCGTACATGCCGGTAATTTGTAAAAAGGCCTGTACGGAAAGCACCCGGAAATCACCCGAGATCACCATGGGATTTCCGAAGTCAGCCATGGATTCAATAAACACCAAAAGCCAGGCACTGGCTATACCGGGTACAGACAACGGCAGGGTCACGGTGAAAAAAACGCGGATTCTCGAAGCACCCAGATCCATGGCCGCTTCTTCAAGGGCAGGGTCTATGGCCTGTAGAATGCCATGCAGAACGAGAAAGGCAATGGGTCCGTATGCGATGGTTTCCACCAGAACCAAGCCCCCCAGACCATAAATCGAGTATTCACCGATAATCTTTTCCACAAACGGGGTGAGACTGCCTGCTCGACCAAAGAGTAAAATGGCGGCAAGCGCCACAACAAACGGGGGTGAGATAATGGGGAATGTCGCCGTGAGACGAAAAAACCGTTTAAATGGTATGGGGGTCCGTGTAATGGCATAGGCAAAAGAGAAACCAAGGAGCGTTCCCGCGCATGCGGTACAGACCCCCAGAATGATACTATTGATAAAAGGTTGATAAAAATATCTTTTGGAAAAAATCGCCACATAGTTCGAGATGTCGAATTGTTTGTCAACGATGAAGCTGGTCTTCAAAACGAGGAGTATGGGGTAAACCACAAAAACGAGTAAAAAGTAGAAAATGGCCAGTATGGAAACAAGAAGCAAAGGTTCTTTCCATATCAGGCGTAAATTCCCTATTATCTGATTCCTGTTGTTGTTCTGTCCTGTCATGACGCCCTTCAAAGAGTGAATAACGAATAATCCCCAACGTTGCAAAAGCCGGAGGGCTTCAGAGCCAAGGCGTCAAGGGTGAAGCTGTAGTCATTTACCTCGAACCCGCGACAACACAGGATCTGATGTTCTCCGGCTTTCCCGAAGGGTAAACAACATGGCAAAATCGACCCCATCTTTCTTGTCGCGTCATAGCTCGAAGAACGAAGACGGACCTGTCCGACGTAGTCTCGACGAAGACGGATGAATGCATAAAGGGAAGTTTCCAGAAAATAGTGCTTTCAATATGATATCGGCTACAATAACTGCCCTTTAGGTATTCTTTGCCATGTTGTTTATGCAACCTTGGGGTAATCCCTGCCACAAGGTAAATCCGTGCCAGGGATTATTTCAGTTGAACGTCTTGGGCTTATTTCCCGATTCGATCTCTCCAGGCTTTGATCATGTCTCCCTTGTTCTGTCCTGCCCAGATGTGATCATACTCGATCAAATCGACCTGATCCAGGGTAACGGAACCTTTGCCTACGGTGGCTTTGGGATTTACGGGAACTCGGTTATATTTCTGGAAAAGATTCTGGGCTTTCGTGGTAAAACACCAGTCGATAAATTTCTTCCCGAGTTCAGGCTCGGGTCCGCCCTTAATCATGGACAAGCCTCCGATTTCATAACCGGTGCCTTCTTTAGGGAAGGTCATAACGACGGGGTAGCCCTTGTTGACACCCTTGGCGAGAATATCGTGAGAAAAAGCGATCCCCACGGCGACTTCCCCCAAACCGGCCATTGGGATACAGCCCGTTCCCGATTTCGTGTATTGATGAATACTCTGCTTATCGAATTTTTCCCACCAGTCAAGAGTTTTTTCGAGACCGTACATCTGGATCAAAGTGGCATAGGTCGTGTATGCCGTGCCTGAAGTATAAGGGTAGGCCATGGCAACATTTTTGGCAAATGCAGGATTGAGAAGATCATCCCAGGAAGTGGGGGCTTTGACTCCCTTTTCTTTCAAGAAGTTGGTGTTCGTGACGAACCCGATGGCACCGGAATAAAACCCTGTCCAGGCCCAGTCTTTGGCGTGGAGTTGTCCTGTCAGGGGAAAGTCGGTGTTGGGTTTATAAGGTGCGAGCAATCCTTTTGAGGCGGCATTGATGTGGGATGTGTTGGAACCTGCATGCCAAACCGTGGCCTGCGGGTTTGCGGCTTCCGCCTCCACCCTCGCCAGAACCTCTCCTGAAGACATTCTTACGAAGACAACTTCGATTCCGGTTTCTTTTTCAAATGCATCGATATAATACTTCGCTTCAGCGGTATCGAACGCTTCGTAAATATGGAGAACCTTTCCCGCAGCAAAGCTTGTTGCAAAACCGGCAAGCAGAAAAACGGCGATAACCAGTGATATAACGATTGACCTTTTCATAAGAACCTCCTTTAAATACTTTTAATTTTTGTTGAGGATCTCTACTTCGGATACCATTTTTTCAGTATATTACGCCTATTTCCTGTGTCAAGATATTTAGGTGCCGGATTCCAGAGGACCAGACATTTGAGTCGAAAATAAAATGGGAATCACTTAACTCGAGAGTTTTATTCGGAGTATATTTCTGATAACAACTATTTAAGATAAACCTTAAACAATTTTTTTTGAACCGCAACAGCGAGCGCATTCCCCGTGGCGACTGGACTTGAGCTCGCCGACAAGTCTTGCTGCGAGGTTCTTCAACCCTCTTTTGCAAAGAAAGTGGATCGAGCCATGCCAACAAACCATCATGAGCAATTGTTCGATTTAGTGCTGGTCGGCGCTATATCCAAAGATGAGAATATTTATCTGGACCGGGAGGAGAGAACCCTTGGCGGCGCGGTAACCTACGGCGCGTTCTCTGCAAAACGATCGGGCGCCCATGTCGGCATCGTCACGAAGGCTGCCGAAAAGGATCTCCACCTCCTGGAACAGTTTTCTGATGAACAGATTCATGTTTGGGTGTCAGCGTCCCAAAAGACGACCGCCATACAAAATGTCTATCACTCCATGGATAAGGAACGGCGTACCTGCACTTGTCTGGCTGCGGCCGACCCCTTTACACCGGAGTGCGTTCCCGATATTTCCACTAAAATCATTCATGCGGCTGCCTTGATCAGAGGGGAAATTCCCCTGCAAACACTGGTTGCCATGAGTCGGGCAGGTAAAGTCGGTCTCGATATCCAGGGGTTTCTGAGGGTCTGCCGGGGGTCCCGGATGGTTTTCGAAAAATCGAGCGAGGTGGCAGAGGCACTCCAAAAGGTGACCTATTTGAAAACGGATGCTGCGGAAGCGGAAATTCTTACGGGAAAAACAGATCTAACCCAGGCGGCGATCGAAATGGCCGCCATGGGACCAAAAGAAGTGGTGATCTCGCACAATACCGGGCTGGTTCTTTTCTTTGAAGGGAAAATACACAAGGCTCCTTTGACACCACGTAAATTAGACGGTCGCACAGGGCGCGGCGACACGCTTTTTTGCAGTTATCTCGCCCGCAGAACAAAAGGGGATGCGCCTTTCAGAGCCCTGCAATTTGCAGCCGCCCTGGTGTCGCTCAAACTTGAGACACCCGGTCCTTTTCACGGCACCATGGAAGATGTTCTGGAAAAACTGAAAAAAACATATTAACCCGGCGACTAAATAGCCAAACCCGTCATGCCGGACATGATCCGGCATCCAGTGTCTTTCTGGATAGCGCTAAAGCTTCACTTCGTGCCCCGCCCCCTTCCTGCGAAGGGGCAGGCACGCGGGAATGACAACCGTAACGTATTTAATTGCCGGAGTAATAGTAAACGGTAAAACACCATTAGAAGCCATCTAAAAAATCAGGAGACGACTATGCCGGCCTCTCAGAAAAGTCATGACGCGTTAGATCAGTCACGTGATGTTATTGCGATTCAGGCTCATGCAGCCGACGGCCATTTGACTATTAGCCGATCCGACAGGCAGATCCTGCGTCGACTGGCCGGAATAGTGGCTGAGCTGGCGGCCCGACCCCTTGAGGAAGAAAAACAGAAGTTATGGACACAACACAACGCGCTTGAAGGGACACGCCCAATGGTTTTCTGTGACCCGGAGAACGGCTGGAAGGAGATCATTACACCGGATCAAATCGACTGCAAGAATAAGCTTGCCCGGCAATGGGAAATGCACCTGCGCAAGGAGATTTTCTGGGGCACGCAAATGAATGACGATTATACCATTCAGCCTTACTTTGATATTTCCCATGTTCATAAGGCGCTTGACTGGGGTTTAAAGGAAACCCGTATTGGCGGAGAAGATGGTGGATCTTTCACCTGGATATCGCCCCTAAAAACCCAGGCGGACATAGAAAAATTACATGCGCCTGAAATCAGGATAGATGATGACGCAACCGAGCGATTAAGACTTGTAGCTGAAGAGATTTTCAGGGATCTAATGATCGTCCGGGTGAAAACCCTTTGGTGGTGGTCCTTAGGGATGACCCGGCTTCTGGCTGAGTTGCGTGGCATGGAGCAACTCATGTACGACGTGTACGACAACCCTGACATGTTGCACCGTATCATGACCATCTTAAGGGATGGCACGCTGGCAATGCTCGATGCTCTGGAAGAAGATGGTTTGCTCAGCCACAATACGGATGGGACCTATGTGGGATCAGGGGGATTGGGATGGACAAACGAATTGCCCCAACCCGATTTTGGTGGCAAGGTAAGATGTATCGATATGTGGGGTTTCGCCGAAAGCCAGGAGACTGTAGGTGTTTCACCGGACACTTTTTCCGAATTCGTTTTTCCCTATCAATTGCCGATCCTCAATCGTTTTGGGCTGAATTGCTACGGATGTTGCGAACCACTCGATCTGCGGTGGCACATTATAAAAAAGATTCCCAATCTGCGACGCGTTTCGGTGTCACCTTGGGCAGACAAGGAAAAAATAGCGCAAATGCTGGAAGACAAATACATTTATTCGTTGAAACCCAATCCTGTTGATCTGGCCATGGATAGTGTCGATGAGCGCCGTATACGCAAAGAACTGCGAGAAGTGTTGGCTGTCACGAAAAATTGTCATCTCGAAATTATCATGAAAGACAATCACACCATTAGAAAGGATCCGCAGCGGGTGACCCGCTGGGTACAAATCGTTCGCGAAGAATCTGAAAGCATATAAAAACCACCGAGTTCCATTAATCCATCGTTACAACCTTGCCTTCTTTGACCGCCTCGGTGGCTTTGATGGCCCACTCCACCGATTTATAACCATCCTCCATGGTGACTTTGGGCGTGCCGCCTTGCTGGATACAGTCGGCAAATGCCTGTATTTCGGCACGGTAGGTAAACTGCCAGTAATCATAAAACCACTCGCTGCACTGTCGGCTTACCCCGTCGGCATTCATCCATTGCACGCGGTCTCGAAAGGAATCCGCACCGATGGCGATACAGCCTTTAGTGCCGAACACCTCCATGGGGGCATGATATCCATAGACACTGTTGCGGCTGGCGGTGAGTGTAACCATGGTACCGTTTTTGAACTTCATCAAGATGGCCGTGTTGTCCATATCGTCGTGTTGCTTGAGCCCCATATAGGCATAAACACCACCGACGCCGTAGATGGTCTCGGCTTCCGATCCGGTGAACCACCGGGCGGTGTCATAATCATGGGTCATCATGTCGGCAATAAAACCTCCGCTGGTGGGACTGAACTTGACAATGAAATCCTCTATACCGGCCTGGTCGCGCGATTCGATCCGTAGCAGGATAATGTCGCCCACAAAGCCTTTATCCACCTTTTGCTTGGCTGCACAGAGATCAGGATCAAAACGATGGTTGTAACCTACCTGCAGGAGCATACCGGGGTGAGCCTCAACCTTATCTCTTATCAGGTTGATCTCGTCCATGGACATGCCCAGGGGTTTTTCGGTAAACACGTATTGGCACCCGGCCTCGGAGGCGGCACAGATAATCTCGCAATGGGTCTGGGAGTTGGTGGCGATCACGATACCACCTAAGTGAGAATTATGAAGAATCTCATGGTAATCGTCGGTAACCATCCGCGGTCCAAACAGCTGCGAGGCGCTTTCCAGCTCTTCCGGCAGCACGCTGCAGATAGCGGTCAACTCCGCATTTTGGACGTGTTGGTAAATATTGCGAGCATGCTCCAAACCCAGACGTCCTAAACCGATGATGCCTAGTTTAACTGGTTTCATACCGTTTTCTCCTCTACCCGAATGTCGGCTACAGTTTTAGAGCACGAAGATAGTCGATGCCCCGCCGGGCAGCAATTTCGGCAGCCGGGTCAGGCCGGTGTTCGCCGGAGACAAAGCCGGTGTACCCGGTGTCCAGTAACGACCGGAGGATCGATCGAAAATCCAGATGACCGGCACCAGGGTACCACCGGTTCGAATCGGCAACATGAAAATGAAAGATACGCTCGCCGCATGTGCAAATACTTTCTTCAATGTTCGCCTCTTCAATATTCATATGAAATGTATCCAGTAAAAGCCCTAGGTTGTCAGCCCCCACGGCCTCGATGAGCTCAAGGCCTTCGGACACCTGATTGATCAAGGTGGTTTCGTAGCGGTTGATGGGCTCAAGGGCAATGCGTACCCCGGACGTTGCGGCTTCGGTCGTGACGTGCACCAGCGCTTCCACCAGCCATTGTTCGGCCAACTGCCGGCTGAGGCCCTCACGAACAATTCCCCGCAGCAGACCAATGACAATCACCGCATCGGCCTTGCGGGCGAGCGCGATATGATCGATGGTGCGCAACACCGCCTGCTCGCGGATTTTGGGATCCGGATCGGTGTAGGACAATCCCTCTTCACCCCAGGCCTGGCCGGTCCCGATGGCGGGAATGGTGAGACCGTTGCCGGCAACGGTCTCAAGTACCGTCCCATGGTCGAGGTGCTTAGGATCGCGAACGGCGATTTCCACCCCATCATATCCCAAAGCTGCAATACGGGCTACGTTGGTCTTGAAATCCCCTTTAAACGCCACAGCGTCGAACTTGGCTGCTTCCGTAGACAAACACATCGATAGATTTAACTGTGAAATGGTTCCCCTCCTTTAGGTCACTATATCTTATGAAACGGCCCGAAATGGGGCAGTTCATAGACCGATTTCCACCCGTCACTCCATGGCTCTTTTAAAAAGGGCTCCAGTTCCTTGGGATCACGCAGGGATATCTTCTCCACCGGTGGCAGGGTGCCGGACGGAAAGGCGTCTAGAATGTGATCGTGGAGCAGCGTCAGGTATTTCAAAATCGCTGCAATGGGACGCTTGGCTTTTTCCGCTGTGGCCCGGCTGGGTTTGCCCACTACCCCTTCGGGGGTGGCAAACCGCTCGATGGCAAAATGCCCTTCGCCTTCGGACCACCGATGGGGCCTGCGGTAGGGATCCACGGACAGATCGAAATGCCCCTCGGGTAGAAAAGCCTCACCCTCGGCATCCCTGACGTACTGCATGTCGACCATCTCCTTGAACATCAAAAGCGCCACGGAGGTTTCGGCCTCATCGGCATGGATAAAATTGGTGGAGAGGCTGTTTGCGCGCTCGGTGGGCATGAAGAATTCCCGTACCGCCCGGTGCCAGTCGAGCACCTGCACGATGGCCGGTAGAGAAAAGCGTTTCATAAACTCCTGGATAGCGTCCTCCAACGTCCAAAGATGCCCGTGGTTGTTCAGCAGAATTATTTTGCGGTAGCCGTCGTTCCACAGCCCCAACATGGTATAAATCAAGGTCTCGCGCACCACTTCCGGCGGAATGATCACTGTTCCGGGCATCCCCACGTGATGGTAAGGGTGACCGCCGAAGTTGAGCGGTGTAAAGGTCAGGTTGACCTCGCGGCCCTGTTTGGCCGTGTAGCGGCGCACCCCTTCAAGAATCTGGGTCACCATGAAGGTGTCCAGACCCGTGTTGGCATGATCCCCGTGGTTTTCCGAACAGCCGATGGGGATGAAGACGATGTCGTTTTTGCGGCGCTTTTCCACGGTAACGGCACGCGGCGTATTCTGGATATAGCAGCCGGCCTTGCCCAGTTCGGACGGTGAGGGGATCTCGTAGTCTGCCAGGATCTGATCGATCTCCGCATCCGAGGCGTCAAATACCTGTTTTTTCAACCGACCGACCTCGTTGTCCTCGAAAATAATTTCCGGGTAGTCCGTGGTCAGCCATTTCTTTTTTATAGGATCGTCGCTCATAATTATGTCTCCTTCGTTTTAGATTGTTGTTAATTTAGATTTCAAAATCGAGCATCACCTTCAAGGCCTCAGACTTGTTGTGGCTGGCCATATCGAAGGCTTCATGCAGTTTGTCAAAGGGATAGTGGTGCGAGTTCAATCCACCGAAATCGTAGCGATCGTAGATCGCGTTCATAAACTTGATAGTGCGTTGCCCAAAGTCCTTGGTGCCGCCCGATCCGGTGATGCTAAGGGTCTTCCAGATCGTCCGTCCGATTTCCACCGGCACTTTACGACCGACGGAATGGCCGATGAGCCGCACACGGGCGCTATGGCCGGCGATATCGAATAGCGATGCAATGGCCGCATCGTTTCCCGAGGCCTCCACCACCACCGAACCGCCACGATTACCGGTGAGATCCATGATTTGTTTTTCGAGAGGCGCCGCTGTGGGGTCTACCACCTGGTCGGCACCGTATTTGAGGGCCACGGATCGTCGATTTTCCAATGGATCAACAGCAATGGTACGGGCTCCGGAAACTTTTGCGGTCATCAGGGCGGAAAGCCCTACGGGACCAGCCCCCAAGATAATAGCCGTATCACTGGCATCGATATAGCCGCCACTGCCCCAGATGCCAAAATAGCCGATGGAAAAAGTCTCGACCCAGGCGCCATCCGCGTAAGTCCAATGATCGGGGATCTGGTGAACATACTGCTCTTCAATTACCATGTACTCTCCCATCCCGCCGGGAGAATCCGGTCTGAAACCTGCCTCACGCATATCCAGACAGGCCGAAGGCATCAGCCCGTCCTTACAATTCCGACAGACCCCGCAAGCCATTACACAGTCTCCGGTGACTTTCATCTCTGGTTTTAGGTGTTTAACCTGACTGCCGACATCCACAATTTTGCCTCCCCATTCATGGCCGGGAGTGTAGGGGCCGATATCATAGCGCCCCTCGGTAGAGAGTCCCTCGAAACATTCCACGTCCGAGCCACAGATGCCGCAGGCACCGGTCTGAACCAGGACCTGATCAGGGTTCAATTTGGGAACCTCCACCTCTTCGATGCGAAGATCTCCCCGTCCAAATAGAAAAGCTGTTTTTGACTTCATCTTCGCCTCCATATAATATTTTATATTTTACTTTTTGGTATACTCTTTTCTTTTTTTGCCAAATTACAGCCACAAGACTCGCGGATAATAAGCTTGGGCTCCAAAACAATTCTATTTATATAATCGTATTGTTGTCTTTCGATCAAATCGATCAGGATTTGAACCCCGCGTTCACCCATCTCATATTTTCTCTGACTGACCGTGGTCAACCGGATTTTCGAGTTGGATGAAAATTTTGTATCGTCAAAACCCACTATAGCCAAATCTTGCGGTATATTCAGACCTAATTCACCCGCCGCATCCATGACGCCCAAAGCAATATTGTCACTGGCCGCAAAGATGGCTTCCGGCCGGTTTTTCAGCATCAACATTTTTTGGGCCGCTTTTTTGCCATGCTCCTTGGTGAAAGGTCCTTGGGAACTGTATTCCTTTTTGAACGTTATGCCGTGATCAAATAACGTTTGCCGATAACTTTGGAAACGCTCCTTACCCGTGGATACGTTGGATTTACCTGCAATAATACCTATTTTTTTGTATCCATTATTAATTAAGTGCTCAACAGCCAGAGATGTTCCTTTTTGGTTATCAACAACCACATAATTGACATTGTTTTTCTTAACTCTTCTGTTGATAAGAACCACTGGGAAATCCTGGTCGACCAGCTCGTCAACGACCGGTTCTTTCAAGAACGCGGCGGCAATGATAAATCCGTCAACCCCCACCTCCCTCATGGTTCGCACGCAGGATTCCAGGTTTTTGGCATCGTCATCAGTACTGCTGAAAATAACACTGTACCCTTTTTCGCGCGCCCTATCTTCGATTCCTCTGGATATTTCCGCAAAGAACTGGTTGCCAATGTCAGCTACGATCAAACTGATTAATTTGGATTTCTTCGAGACCAGAGATCGGGCGATTCTATTGGGCACGTAACCCAGCTGACTGGCAATCTTTAGGATTTTTTCCCGGGTTGCTCCTCGGACGCTATGACGATTGTTAAGCGCCCGGGAAACCGTCATGGCCGATACATTAGCTATCTTGGCAATTTCTTTGATGGTGGGCGCTTTTTTTTTCATAAGCAGAGTCATTTATATATCATGTGTTTCTTAAATAGATCGCATAATTAATGTTAACGTTAACTTTACTTACTGATAGTACCTTGTCAAGAACTTTTGTAACCAAGACATCATTTTACAAAGTACAGACTCCTCCCAAACAAACTTATAGAGACAACCGACGAGTCCGACGTCTAAGGAAAGAAGGTATTCGAGATAAAAGTTCTTGACAAGATTTTATCAACTTGCAATGTTAACGCTATCATTTTACCTGGATTCCAACGACCTGCGCCAAAAAACTAAAGATGCTGGAAGTTGCAGCCTTTTGAAGATAGCTCAACAACTCGGATATATACCCCGACAAGTGGAAAGAGAATGAGGTGCCTGACGCACTAATAAGAGATTATAGTTAGGCTAGTTAACCCAATCAAAGAAAGGAGATTTACTATGTTTACAACAAAAAAGATTCTGGTGTTTGCATTGGCGTTGATGATGGTGTTGGGCTTTTTCGGCCTGGGGACCTCCGTGTACGCGGCAGGCGAAAGATTCGTTCTGATAAGTCACGCCCCCGATTCAGACTCCTGGTGGAACACAATCAAAAATGCGATCAAGGTAGCCGCTGAGCAGATGGACGTCAAGGTGGAGTATCGCAACCCACCCACGGGGGATCTGGCGGACATGGCCCGAATTGTCGAGCAGGCCGTCGCGTCCAATCCAAATGGTCTGATTGTTACCATCGCTGATTTTGACGTGCTTAGCGGTCCGATCGAAAAAGCGATCAGAAAGGGCATCCCCGTTATTACTATTAACTCCGGCACCCACGAACAGTCAAGGAAATTAGGTGCGCTGCTGCATGTAGGACAACCGGAGTATGATGCCGGTAAAGGGGCTGGGCTCCGCGCCAAGGACGCCGGTGTCACCAAGTTTTTGTGTGTCAACCACTACATCACCAATCCCGCATCGGTGGAACGTTGCACGGGCTTTGCAGATGGACTCGGCGTTGAGTTGGGCAATCAAATGATCGATTCGGGTGTCGACCCGGGCGAAATCAAAAACAAGGTGATCGCCTACTTGCGCTCCAACCCCGACACCAACGGTATTCTCACCCTGGGGCCCAACTCGGCCCACCCGACGCTGGCCGCCCTTGATACAATGAAACTTAACGGCAAGATCTTTATGGGTACCTTTGACCTCTCCGGTGAGATCGCCGCCGCCATCAAGGAGGGAACCATCGCTTTTGCAATTGACCAGCAGCCGTATCTGCAGGGGTATTTACCAGTAGTGATCCTGACCAACCTGGTCCGTTACGGTGTCGTGCCGGGCAATAACATCAACTCCGGTCCGGGCTTTGTGACCAAGAAGAACATCTCTCTGGTGGAAAAACTGGCCGGCGAGTATAGATAATTGAAGAACCTCACAGCATGCGAAGCACTGCCGAACGGCAGAACCCACAGGGAATGTGCTCGCTTTTGCGGTTCGCCTTGGAAAGCTAAGACAGGCTGCCGGCGATGCAGATGAAACGCGCTGCAGCCTGTCTCTTCACCGTATGATCATCTTTTCTACACCGGGTCACGGAGGCTATCATGTCCAATGCTGTCACATCTTCCCAAGGGGAGCAGACACCCTTGCCCCAAGAACACCCTGATGACACCAACGCCGACGAACGCGTAACGGAGACCCCCCGTTGGCGCCAGGCGCTGATTAGACCGGAACTAGGGGCTAGTTGTGGGGTTATTCTTGTTTTTATCCTATTCTTTTCCATAGCGCGGGATTCGGGTATGTTTTCCGCGGACGGTATTTTAAACTGGAGCACGGTTTCCGCTCAATTCATGATCATCGCCGTTGGCGCCTGCCTGCTCATGATAGCAGGTGAGTTTGATCTGTCGGTGGGGTCGATGATCGGTTTTGCGGGAATCCTCATCGCCATCACCTCGGTCCATTACGGTTGGCCGGTGTGGTTGAGTATCCTGTTTACTTTTGCCTGCACCCTTGCTCTCGGCGCTTTGAACGGCTACATTGTTGTACGCACGGGTCTGCCGTCATTCATCGTTACCCTGGCATTTCTTTATATCTTACGCGGACTCACCATCTGGCTTTCGATTCTCTTTACCCGCAAAACGATCATTGGCGGTGTTTCCAAAATTGCCGAAGGTGATTGGCTAGCATCGTTGTTTGGCGGCAAGGTGGGCGAATTTTTCTTCGTTTGGTTGGCCAAGGTCGGCATTATCGGAACCTACAATGACGGCTCGCCACTTATTGAAGGCATTCCCGCCCTCGTCCTCTGGGCCCTGGTTTTGATTGTCGTGGGTCATATTGTTCTTCAACACACCCAGTTCGGCAATTGGATCTTCGCCACCGGCGGCGATTCCCTTTCTGCCCGCTATGTCGGTGTGCCGATCAATCAAGTCAAAATTATTCTGTTTATGTTTACCGCTTTTTGCGCCACGGTTTTTGCCACCTGCCAGGTCATGGAGTTTGGTTCGGCGGCCGCCGATCGGGGGCTATTAAAGGAATTTGAGGCCATCATCTCGGTTGTCATCGGTGGGGCCTTGCTTACCGGCGGCTATGGCTCGGTAATTGGTGCCGCTCTGGGGGCACTCATTTTTGGCGTGGTGCAGCAGGGCTTATATTTCGCGGGCGTCGAATCGTCCCTGTTCCGCGTATTTTTAGGCATAATCCTACTTGTTGCGGTTATTTTTAACAGTTATATCAGACGGATGATTACCGGGGAGAGATAAAATGGCACAAGCAAGCAGTCCGTTAGTAGAGATGGCCTTAGTAGAGATGACCAATGTGGCCAAACACTTCGGCAAGGTTATCGCCCTGAACGGGGTTTCCTTGACAGTCAATGCCGGTGAAGTCCTGTGCCTGCTGGGCGATAATGGCGCCGGTAAATCGACGCTGATTAAAGTGCTTTCCGGTGTTCATAAACCCACCAAAGGCCAAATCCGGATGAACGGTGAAGAGGTCGACTTCGCCAGCCCGCGGGATGCCCAAAAAATGGGCATCGCCACGGTTTATCAAGATCTGGCCATGATTCCGCTGACCTCGATTACCCGCAATTTTTTTATGGGCCGCGAACCGACTCATAAAATTGGACCATTTATGGACTTCAAATTTGCCAATGCGGTCACCCGTGAAGAAATGATCAAAATCGGCATCGATATCCGCGACCCCGAGCAGGCCGTCGGGACCCTCTCCGGGGGGGAGCGGCAGACCGTTGCCATTGCCCGCGCGGTCTATTTCGGGGCCAAAATTCTTATACTGGACGAGCCCACCTCCGCCTTGGGTGTGAGACAAACAACCATGGTATTGAAATATACCGACATGGTCCGCAAAAAGGGTCTCGGCGTCATCTTCATTACCCACAATGTGCGCCATGCTTATGCAGTGGGAGACCGTTTCACGATCTTAAACCGCGGTACAACGTTGGGCAATTTTACCAAAGATGAAATTACCATTGATGAATTGCAGACACTGATGGCCGGCGGTGTAGAGGTTGAAGACCTTTCGGCCGAGCTGGGCGACAACCTCTAATCGGCTGCAAATTACGCATCAAACGCCAAATCAGTTAGCTTTAAAGCAAACAAGTGATTTTGCACTCTTTGCGATCGGTGCGCAACGCGACGATATTATCCGGGACCTCATCAATGCTGATCTCTTTGGTGATTAAAGGCAGCATGTTCATTCCAGTGGCCATAGCCGCAATCACCCGCGGAAAGGTACCGTGACCCGAGTGGCCCTGGGCCCCCACAATGCGGGCACGGCGTACCTGCAAAACCTCTCCGGTGACCGGCATCTTAGCATCAGCCCTGGCAACAACTACAATGGTGCTGTTCAGCGCCCGGCCCTCCCAGATGGCTTTTTCGATATCCGGGTATACGACAGTAGGCAAGCCGGTGGCTTCGAGATAGAGGGCAGCACCCATTCCGTCGGTGATTTCCAGGACTCTTTGGGCAAAATTTTCCTCCATCGGGTTGATGATATCATCGGCGCCCATTTGACGTCCCAGTTCGGCCCTTCCGATTTCAGGTTCCGAGAGGATGACCCGCCCAGCCCCCTGGCGCTTTAGAATAGCGCACGAAGCCAAGCCCACCGGACCTCCACCGCAAATCACCACGTTATCACCCGGGCGTATGCCACCACCGCGTTCAATGACCGCATTGTAGGCCACACTGGAAGGCTCTACCAGGCTGCCAAGCTTGAACACTTCGGCATCTTCATATCGTTCTCTAAGCGGGTTCAAGCTCCACAGACAACGGTCCGGCAGGACAATATATGCGGTAAAAGCACCATCAACGTTGAATCCGATTTCATCCAGCCGTTCGCAGTGATTCGGTAAACCATCCGCGCATGGTTGACATGATCCGCACCAGAGCATCTCTTCGGCACATACCCATTCGCCGCCTTTAAACGGCTGATTGGTGTTTTTGTCATAGGCGCCGGGACCGGCTTCCACGACAACACCCGAGAGTTCATGGCCCAAGGTACACGGAAATCCGGTCAGCCCCGGATACCAGATGTAGCCGTCATCATCCGATTGGGCCATGTGAACATCGCTGCCACAAATACCGCAGGCTTTTAATTGAATCAGCACCTGCCCCGGCCCGGGTTGCGGTATGTCGATCTCTTCGATGGCCATTCTTGGATTGCGCCAGACTTTGCTGCCCAAATAGGTCTGCACCTTATCAACGTCCTTGCTGCCTAAAACAAAGTCCGGTTTGGGATCCCAATCAGCGTGAAGTCTCACAGCTTGCATTTTCCCTTTCATGGTGTGTCCTCCCTCTTTAGTTGTAACCGTTTCCAATTCTGTGTAAAATTTTTTTACGCGACAGTTTTACAACTGCTGGTTCTAACAATTAGTTTAGGCTCTAAAATATGTTTTTTGGGTTCCTTGGTTATCTTGATGATGCAATCCAGCAAAATGTCGGCAGCCAGTTTTCCCATTTCGTATTTAGGTTGGCGAACGGTTGTTAGGCCGATTTCCGGGAAAGAGGCGAAGGCAATATCATCAAAACCGACCACCGCTATATCATCAGGAACCCGAAGCCCCGATTCTCTAATACCTTGAATGACACCCAGAGCCATAAGATCGTTTTCGACAAAAAACGCCCGGGGAAACCCCTGGTCGGCAATGATCCGTTTGATGATCTCATAGCCGGTTTCTCTTTTCAGATCGCCGGTAAAAACAATGCGGGCGTCAAATCGTATATTGAATTTCTCCAGGGCTTGTAAATAGCCTTTGAAACGTGGGCCTTGGGGGAGCCCATCGCCTTGGGTGCCGATAAACCCGATAGTCGGATAACCCTGTTCAATCAGATGTTTGGTGGCGATAAACCCCCCGCGTTCATTATCAATAACCACAAAACTGTTTTTTGCATTTTCAAAACGCGTACAGAGTGACACGATCGGGATGGATCCCATGGACAATGGATCTATTGTGGCAGATTCCTGAAATCCTGAGGCCAGAATGATCCCGTCCACCCGTTTTTCAATCAGCAACTGTAAATACCGCGCTTCCTGGTCACTTTCATAATTGGTGTTACATAAAAAAACGCTGTACCCTTTTTCCTTGGCACCGTCTTCAACCCCGCTGGCAACCTGCGGGAAAAAAGGATTGCAGATATCCGGGATAATCAATCCGATGGAATGCGTTTGTTTTCTTACCAAACCTCTGGCTATGGCGTTGGGCGTATAACCGCGGGCGCGCGCCACGGCCAGAATTTTTTCCCGAGTATCAGGCTTGACGCCGTATTTGTTGTTGAGGGCACGCGAAACGGTTGCATATGAAACACTTGTTTCTTCCGCTATATCTTTAATTGTTGTTGTCAAAGTTTATTACCCAGTACCTGATCGTGAACCGCAAAAGCGAGCGCATTCCCCATAGCTTGCTGCGAGGTTCTTCAAAAATAGTAAACGTTTACGAACAATGCAAGCTCTTTTTGATGTTTTGTTACGAAAACTTAAAGGATTCCCTGCTTTAATGTGCTAAATGAGGCCACACCGCAGGCATTTCAACCCACCTAAATGATTTAGGATCTGAACGTAGATAAACGTTTTAATATGCCTTGACAGGCCTTTTTTTAAATGTTAGGTGGGAATTATCTATTAAGGTAAACATCCTGCCGTATTGCAATATATGTTAAATTTCGGGTCCTTACTTAGTAAATATGTGTTATGGGCTTCTGTTTTGGGCGAAATAAGGTTGCCAAACGACCCGCCAAATCTCTTTTCGCGTTGGCTGTTTTTTAGGATGTTTGTAAACGTTTACAACATTTCTGCATTGTATTATGGATATATGGTATGGTCTATTCATCTAAATTCAACCTAAGAAAGTATTCTATCGGCGTTGGCGATCGCTTCGGGCACCAAGGTTCGGCCCAATTAGCGGCGGTGCAAAAATGGGCGTGCACGTCACGCCGGTATGGAACAAGTCGTTTCGTGAACACCAAATTATCGGGACCACACCACAAGACCAGCGCCACGCCGCTGACCAGGCCGTAATCGAATTTGGCTGGCAGGACGCCTATTATGTGGATGCGGATCATATCAATCTGAATAACGTGGACGGATTTCTGGATCACTGTGATTTTTTTACCATTGATGTAGCGGACGTCATCGGTCAGCCAGCCGATCAAGAAAAGTTGGATAAGGTTATTCGGAGACAGTCGCGTCTAACCGGTCCCCTTGTGCTGGTTGCAGATCGACCGGCAATCGATATCTCTCGAGACGTTATCTCGCAGGCTGCGCTGAAATATGTTCATGCCATCGATACTGCCGACCGGATCTATCAGTATATTCGCGATCACAAAAGCGGATCCTTTGTGGTCGAAATTTCGATGGATGAAACCGATCAGCCCCAGACACCTGCGGAGCTGCTTTTAATTCTGGAGGGACTTGCCGCCGCCGGGATTCCGTGTCAAACCATAGCACCGCGATTTTCGGGACGGTTTAACAAGGGCGTCGAATACGTGGGCGATGTTACCCGATTTGCCCAGGAGTTCGAATCCGATGTTGCTGTGATCCAATATGCGGTGAAAGCCTTTGGACTTCCAGATACGTTGAAGTTGAGCGTTCATTCGGGGAGTGACAAGTTTTCTCTTTACCCGATCATGCGCGTGATCCTTCAGAATTGGGATGCCGGGGTACATCTAAAAACTGCGGGCACCACGTGGCTGGAAGAGTGCATCGGTCTGGCCGCGGCAGATGAAGCGGGTGGGTCTTTACTAAAAGAAATCTACGCCCAGGCTTACGAACAACGGGATGATTTAATGGCTCCTTATTGGGAGGTTCTGGATATTGATATCAGCAAATTGCCTTTACCCCAGGAAATCACCCGCTTGCCGAGGCAGGCCTTGGTGGACAGCATCACGCACCGCCCGGCAGAACCGCTTTACAATCGGCATATGCGCCAAATGATGCATGTGGCTTACAAACTGGCGGCGGAAAAAAGAGAGCTGTTCTTACCTGGTCTGGAGCGGTGCAAGGCAACCATTGCACAACGCGTCACCGACAATCTGTTTGTCAATCATTTGAAACCCTTATTTATAGGTTAGCCGATGTCATTTGTAGAACGGTTCTTTGCCTTAACGGGCCGAAACACAGTTGTGATCGGTGGTTCCGGAGTATTAGGCAGCGCTATGTCTGAAGGATTGGCCCGGGCAGGTGCAAATGTGGCCATACTGGGACGAAGTCTTACGAAAGCACAACGACAGGCCGAGCGGTTAAAAGCCCATGGGGTTTCCAGCCTGGCGATTCAAGCGGATGTTACGTCCAAACAAGCCCTGCAAGCCGCATGCGATCAAATCGTAAGCGTCTGGAAACGGGTGGACATCCTGGTCAATGCACCAGGGGTCAATTCTGCTACGCCTTTTTTCGATATTACCGAGGAAGAATGGGAACAGATTATGGCCACCAACCTGAAAGGTGTTTTCCTGGCCTGCCAAGTTTTCGGCAAACAGATGCTGGTGCAACAATCCGGTAATATCATCAATATTTCATCCATGGCCTCCGGCCCCCCGCTTTCCAAGGTGTTTACCTATGCCGTTTCCAAGGCCGGTTTAAACAATCTCACCCAGAATCTAGCCCGTGAGTGGGCCGGAGATGGCATTCGAGTGAATGCCATCTTGCCGGGTTTCTTTCCCGCGGAGCAGAATAAGAAAATCTTAACCCCTGAGCGTAAGACCGCTATTTTCCGCCACACACCCATGGGGCGCTTCGGAGAATCCGGCGAGTTGATTGGCACTCTGCTATGGCTGGCAGCAGATAAGGCTTCTTCTTTTGTGACCGGCGCATTGATTCGGGTGGATGGTGGTTTTTCAGCCATGAGCATCTAAAGCGGCTATGCCGCAAACACTTTTTGCCCGTGCGTTAAGCATCACAGTTTGTGCATGTCTAAAAACGCGTATCTTCTGAGGAAGACGTCCAAAAAAGTATGAAAGAATGGAGGAAATTGCATGAATTTATCGGATTTTGGATTAATCGGTCTGGCCGTGATGGGCGAGAATTTGGTTTTAAACCTGGAAAGAAATGGTTTCAACGTCGCGGTTTACAATCGTAGCACCGATAAAGTGGACAGCTTTGTCAAGGGCCGGGCCAAAGGCAAGCAAATCAGGGGGTGTTACACCCTCGAAGAACTGGTGGCCAGCCTTAGTCATCCGCGTAAAGTCATGCTGTTGGTCAAAGCCGGACAAGCCGTTGATCAATTGATCGAGCAGCTACTGCCATTGTTGGAACCTGGCGATATTATTATTGACGGCGGAAATAGTCATTTTCCGGATTCCATTCGTCGCACCGCCTATGTGGAATCCAAAGGACAACTCTACATCGGTACCGGCGTATCGGGTGGGGAAGAAGGTGCTTTGCTGGGCCCTTCCATCATGCCCGGCGGTTCACCCGCTGCCTGGGACCATGTGAAGGAGATTTTTCAAAAAATCGCCGCTAAAACAGATGAAGGCCAAGCGTGTTGTGACTGGGTCGGCGAAAACGGTGCCGGGCATTTTGTGAAAATGGTGCACAATGGCATCGAATATGGCGACATGCAGATGATCTCGGAAACCTATCATTTGATGAAAGAAGGTCTGGGCATGAGCAATCAAGCCATGCACGAGGTTTTTGCCCAATGGAACCAGGGCAAGCTGGACAGCTATCTGATCGAGATTACAAGGGATATCTTGGCCCATAAAGATGCTAAGGGCCGGTATGTCGTGGACCTGGTACTCGACGCGGCCGGACAAAAAGGGACCGGCAAATGGACGGCTATAGCCGCATTGGATGAAGGGCAACCCTTAACCCTGATAGGAGAAGCCGTCTTTGCCCGGGCGCTTTCCGCGTTAAAGTCGGAACGTGTCAAAGCCTCCAAATTGCTCTTGGGTCCCGAAACGCAATTTGAAGGTGACACCGGTCAATTCGTAGATGATTTGGAGCAGGCCCTGTATGCATCCAAAATCGTTAGTTACACCCAGGGCTTTCAGCTCATGCGGGCTGCGGCTGAAACCTACAACTGGCGTTTGAACTATGGCGGCATCGCCCTCATGTGGCGCGGGGGCTGCATCATTCGCTCCGTTTTTTTAGAGAAAATCAAAGAAGCCTTCGAACACGATCATGAATTGGTGAATTTGATTATAGCGCCCTTTTTTAAGTCAGAAATTCAAAGCGCACTGCCCGCCTGGCGTCGAGTTGTCAAGACCGCTGTGGAACTGGGCATTCCCATGCCGGTGCTAAGCGCTGCATTGGCCTATTATGACGGCTATCGTTGCGCACGGCTACCCGCCAACCTGCTACAATCGCAGCGGGATTACTTTGGCGCCCATACCTACGAGCGAGTGGACAAACCCCGGGGCCATTTTTCCCATACCAATTGGACCGGCCGCGGCGGCACGACCGCTTCAACTACCTACAACGTATGAGTCTCGGCGTGGACAAAACGAACGTACATCCTATCTTGTCCGATGCGGCCACCCAGGCCTTGGTGACCGATTATTTGGCGGATCCGGTATTCAATGACCGGCGGGTGCTAGTGCTGATTCCGGATCACACACGCACGGCACCCTTGCCGGTTTTGTTCCGGGCCGTCAGTGATGTGCTGAAAACGCGTGTGAAAGTTCTGAACTTCATGGTCGCATTGGGGACTCACCAGCCCTTGGACGAAACCGCACTGCTGCAATTGGTAGGACTCACCCCGTATGAAAAAAAGACCGCCTATGGAAGCGTTGGTCTTCTGAATCATGCCTGGGATAACCCCCATCATCTGGTTCAAATCGGCGAGCTGAATCCATCACAGGTTGAAATCCTCTCCGAAGGCTTATTGCACGAATCCGTGCCATTGCGATTAAATCGTCAGATCCTGGAACATGATGTGGTGTTAATTCTGGGTCCGGTTTTTCCTCATGAAGTGGCAGGCTTTTCGGGTGGGAACAAATATTTTTTCCCCGGTATTGCGAGCGCTGAATTCATCAATTCCAGTCACTGGCTGGGCGCCCTGAAAACCAATTACGCCACCAACGGAATTCAGCACACACCGGTGCGTGCCATGATCGACCGGGCGGCATCCTTCATTGCCGTCGACAAACGCTGCCTGGCTTTTGTATCTTCCCCGGAGGGACTTCACGGTATGTTCTACGGTTCTCCGGAATCGGCCTGGGAAGAGGCCGTGCCCATGTCCGCACAAATTCATATGAAATTACAGGATCGCCCCTATATGGAAGTGCTGGGTGTCGCTCATACACACTATGATGATTTGTGGACCGCTGGCAAGGTGATGTACAAGCTGGAACCGGTAGTCTCCGCCGCCGGGCGCTTGATAATTTACGCGCCTCAGATTGATACAATTTCCTACACCCACGACCGCTGGATCCGGCAAGTCGGGTATCACGTGCGGGATTATTTCCTGAGCCGGATGGACCGGTTCTCATCGGTTCCCCGAGGGGTGCTGGCCCATTCTACCCATGTGCGCGGAACTGGGACGTTTGAAAATGGGGTGGAAAAACCACGTATTCGGGTGATTCTTGCCACGGCCATCCCGGAAAACCAATGTCGAGCCGTCAATTTGGGGTATCGTGATCCGAACGATATCGATCTGGCCACATGGCAGGCACAAGATCCGGAAAAGCGACTGCTGGTGAATCCTGCCGGAGAGACCCTGTATCGTGTCAATAATCCAAAAAATAAGAATGGAAAGGATGTTTCCCATGCAAATCGAAATTCGTAAAAACTGTTCCTATGCCTTACTTGTACCGACCAGCATGGGTCTTCGCCTGACGCCTTTGGGCGGCCAGCCCGTGCATTGCAGCGAAACCTTCAATTTAACCGCCACGAGTGCCGAGTCCAATGTGGCCAGTGTCTCATCCTATTTGGGACTGCCTGTGAAAGTGCTGACGCGCTTTGTAAAGGGGAGTCCTTTTGCACGGTTCATCAAAGACAATTTGGCGAGTCGCCATATGGATTACGAAGGCAAAGAGATCGACCAGGGCGGTCCCTGGGGGTATCGCCACATAATCAATGTTGCCGACAGTGGCTATGGGTCCCGTGGTCCACGCGTATATAATGATCGTGCCGGCGAGGTTGGTCGGACCCTGAACGTAGAAGACTTCGATCTCGACCGTATTTTTGGCCAGGAAGGTGTACAGATCGTGCATATGAGCGGCTTGATCGGCGCAATATCGCCCGAGACGGGCAGGTTCTGTCTGCAACTGGCCAGATCTGCCAAGAAATATGGAACCCGGATATCCTTTGATCTTAACCATCGCGCCACATTCTGGAAAGGCCGCGAACAAGAACTACACGAACTGTTTGCCGAAATCGCAAGCGTGTCTGATATCCTGGTCGGAAACGAGGAAGATTTCCAGCTTTGTTTGGGTATCGAGGGCCCGGAGGCGGGTGGCAAAGAGATTGCGACTAAGATTGAAAGCTTTAAAGGGATGATTGAGCGCGCCAAACAGGCCTTCCCGAATACCCATGTTTTTGCCACGACCCTTCGTCAGGTTGTGAGCACGAATTGCCACGTGTGGGGCGCTATCATGGCTGTGGGTGATCAATGGCATGTCGTGGAACCCCGGGAAATCACAGTGCTCGACCGAATTGGTGGCGGGGACGGGTATGTCGGCGGCGTGCTCTATGCGATCCTTAAAGGTTGGGAACCGGAAAAATGGATCCAGTTCGGTTGGGCCAGCGGCGCGCTGGTCACAACTCTTTATTCCGATTACGCGCAGCCTGCAGACGAAGAGCAAATTTGGAGCATCTGGCACGGCAATGCACGCGTTAAGCGTTGACCGGCGGGTATTGGAAACCCTAGCCGAAAAGGCTGGATGGGGCAGCCTTTGTTATGCTTTTCCTGCGGCTCCCAACTGCCTGATTTTTTCAGTTGCTACATCCTGTGTTTCTTGAAGCGCACCTTTTGTTATTTCTTCAATTTCATTATTTGTCACGTACCGATCAAAAATCAACCCATATTGAACCTTGAGCTGCGGATTCTATACATCGTTCAATCAAACGGACACCCATAATTCCCGCATTAATATCAGGATACCAATAATTCTCGTTATTCTTTTCTTTTCCTTGTTCAACGAAATCCATAGATCGGGCAAAACGATGATAAATATTGGCCCAGGATTCAAACAACCCTTCCGCGTGACCCGCTCCAATGCGATTCGCGCTCACGGTCGGATCCTGGTTATAGTTGTATGCATGACCCCGATCCAATATCCGTTTTGGTTCTCCCTGAACCTGGAAAAGAAGCTGGTTGGGATGTTCATCACACCATTCAAGACTGGCTTTAGAACCAATGATGCGAATCTTCTGATCATGCGTGGCGCCAGCATTTACACAACTTGCCCAGAGGTTGCCGACGGCGCCGTTTTCAAAATTCATCAAAACAAAGGCATTATCTTCTAAGGGAGCACGGGAAGGAACAAAACTTTGACGCATGCACATCAGGTTTTTTATTTTTAAAGTTGGAACCATAACTTCAGCTAAGTAATAGACATGGGTACCCACATCGCCTAACACGTAAGCGGGTCCAGCGATTTCCGGGGTAACCCGCCATTTTGTACCCGGATCATTTTCCTCTATAGGTTCAGAATGCCAGCCATGAGCAAACTGCATATTGATGATTCTGATCTCTCCCAGTTCACCATGTTCAATCATATTTCTGGCCTGATGAATCATCTGATGACCCGTGTAGCCATAGGTTATACCGACAATACGGTTGTTTTTTTCCGCTATCAATTTTAATTCTTGCGCTTCCCGAACAGCAAAGGTGAGCGGTTTTTCACAAACAACATGCAGTCCTGCTTCCAACGCCGCTTTGGTCATTTCATAGTGATATTTATTTGGGGTTGCGATCGACACGACTTGAATCCCATCCGAACGCTTCGATTCTTGCTGAAACATTTCCCTGTAATCGGAATAGCACCGGCCTTCTTCAACACCAATATTCCGACCAAATCGTATACACTGCTCGGGATCTATATCAAAAGCGCCGGCTACTAATTTAAACAGACCGTCCCGCGCGGCAGCAGTTCTGTGGATATATCCGATTTGACTTCCTCTGCCCCCTCCGACCATACCCCATCTTAACGGCTGGTTGAGCCTAAATTCTTCATTAAACATATTGACCCTTTGGCTATAAGATTCTTATAATTTGCTGCTTTTGCGCCAAGATGGCAGCCGCACAGAAAGCAAGGATGCATGCGGTGAAACTTGAACCATCGACCCGTTCACGGCAGCCACGAAGATCATTAATTTCATGACATTGTAATCAGCCTAACTCAAACGTTTGCTCTTTGTCAATTCGTTAATCAAATAAAATATACATTATTCAAATTTTATTATAAACCGTAACTGTATATAACCTACTGAATTTTAATTATATTATAACAATATAGGCCCACCTAAAAGCCACATAAGCCTGGATGATCAGATTAAGTGGTTGGCATTTTTGTATTTATTCTATTAAACTATCATAATAACAATATTTAATACATATAAATACTAAAAGATAGATATCTTATGTGAGGAAATCTAAAAGGGAAATTACATTATTTTCTTGACATAGAGCAAACGTTTGATTTATGTTTTTGAAACATAAATCATATCATGTACCAATGAACAAAAAACAACAGACAAATTGCCGTATTATCAATTCGTTACTCGATATGGTTCATCCCGATTGTTCGATCAGAAATATAAGGAACTGTTTGAGGTATCATGAAGGCTACAATTAAAGATATCGCGACAATTGCCGAAATTTCATATTCTTCGGTGTCTCGGGCCTTAAATGGACTGAAGGGCGTAAGCGAGAAAACGCGACAAAAAGTTAAAAAAATAGCTGAAGAAATGGAGTATACGCCCAATGCTGTGGCTCGTGGCTTGGTGAAAAAACAGACCGGGACGTTAGGATTAATTCTTCCCGATATTACCAATCCCTTTTATCCCGAGATAGCAAGAGGCGTTGAAGAGCGAGCGAGTTTGGCGGGATATAATACCTTTTTATGCAACACCAACTACGACCTGTCTAAGGAAAAATCCTATTTGCTTAATTTGCTTGAAAAACGTGTCGATGGTATTATTTTGGCGCCTGTGTCCAGCCAATCGAATTTATTTGAACAACGCAAACAGTTGCCTGTTCCTTTTGTTTATTTAGGAAATACGCCTGAAAGAACAAAATATAGTTTTGTAATCACCGACAATGTCAGAGGCGGGTATCTGGCAACACGAACACTCATCGAAAAAGGGTATCGTCGAATCGGTTTCATCAGCGGAAAAGATGAAGAATCCCCCGTTGGCGGGCGATTTACCGGCTTTAAAGAAGCCATGGATCGATATAATATCGAAGTCAACGACGATTACACTCAATTGAGAAGCTGGCGGCTCAAGAGCGGATACGAAATCATTAAGCAAATGATTGGCTCAGGCGTCTATCCGGAAGCCGTAATTGCCGGAAACGATATTTTGGCCATGGGAATTCTTCAAGGCATAAAGGAAAAGGGTCTAAATGTCCCGGAGGATATCGCCGTTATTGGTTTTGACGATATCCCCTACGCCTCTTGGCCCGCAATCAATTTGTCTACCATCCGCCAACCCAAAAGTCGCATGGGAAAATCAGCGGTAGAGATTTTACTGGATCAGTTACAGACGGAAAACGAGCAAGATACATCATTTATAGCCAAAAAAATAATTCTCGATCCGGAACTCATCCTCAGAGGGACCTGTTGACATCCATGATGGGCGGTGTGGGAGGCATTTTGGCACCTTTTCAGGCGCACTCATTATGGCGCAAGAACAGGATTGGTTCTGATGGTAGGATCAACTTAGGAAGTGCCTTGATCCCAAGGCAGAATATCACGTAAAGGAGAAAAAAATGATCAAGGTTGCCAATGCGCCGTGTTCCTGGGGCGTCATCGAAAAAACCTTCGAATCCGCACGGTCAGGGGATTATCGATCCGTTCTGGATGAAATGCAGAAAACCGGATTCAGGGGCACGGAACTCGGCGATTGGGGTTTTATGCCTACCGATCCGTTGCTGCTGAAAGATGAGCTCGATCAACGGCAGTTGAAGCTTGTGGGGTCATGGGTAACCTCGGTGTTGATCGATCGAAATGGCCATAAAGAGAGTGCCCAAAGGGCCATGCGAACCGCAGGGTTATTGGCTGCTGTCGGCGGTTCAAGCCCCTTGATCATTCTTGGTGATAATTTATTTGCCTATGAAGCCCGCAATCAGGTTGCCGGTCAAGTTACAACCCAGGACAGCATGGCGGCCAATCAGTGGGCGGTATTCATAGATGGTTTGCATTTAATCGCCCGCCAAGTAAAAGAAGAAACCGGCATCAGGACAGTGTTTCACCACCACTGCTCCACCTGGATCGAAGCGCCTTGGGAAATCTCGCGTTTGCTGGAGCTGACCGATCCTGAGCTGATCGGTTTGTGTTTTGATACCGGACACTACCGATTCGGCGGCGGCGAACCCATCGAGGGATTAAAAAAGCATGCCGACCGTATCTGGCACGTTCATTTCAAGGATTGTGATGCTGAGATATCTACAACCGCTAGACACGAGAAATTGGAATACAATGAAGCGGTTGGCAAGGGCTTGTTTTGCGAGTTGGGCAAAGGTGAGGTGGACTTTCGAGGTGTTTTCGATGAGCTACAGGCCATTGGTTATGCAGGTTGGGTTGTTGTCGAACAGGATGTACTGCCGAATATGGGATCACCCAAAGAAATGGCCATGCGCAATCGTGAGTATTTGCAAGGTATCGGGTTGTGATCGCAATCGCAGGATAAGCACAGAGGAGGATAACATGTCCAAAAAACAATTTGATTTGTTCTCCATCGGCAGAGTCTCCATGGACCTTTTCGCCCAGCAGATAGGCGCTGAATTTGAAGATGTCGAAGGATTTGATGCCAGTGTGGGAGGCAGCCCGGTCAACATAGCCATCGGCGTGAGCCGGTTGGGATTACGATCCGGTGTTTTAACCGCCATCGGTGAAGACCTTGTGGGCGATTTTGTGTTGCGCTACCTGGCACGTGAGGGCGTGAATACCGCGTTTATTCGCCGAAAACCTGACACCCGGACCGGTCTGGCTATACTGGCGGTCCAGCCGCCGGATCGGTTCCCTTTGGTATTTTACCGTGAAAACCCTGCCGATATCCAATTAACTGTTCAAGATGCTCAACATTTACCCTTTGACCAAATACGCGCCTTTATGATTTCGGGAACGGCTCTGAGTCGGGGCAGCTGTCGCGATGCGGTGCTCTATGTTGCTGAGCGTTGCCGCGCAAACGGTGTTACAACATTTATGGATTTGGATTTACGGCCCGATCAGTGGCAAGAACCATGGGACTTCGGTCTGAACATTCGAACCATACTGCAAAGTGTGGATGTGATCATCGGCACGGAAGAAGAGTTTTTCGCGCTACTGGACCCAGATCCGGTAACCATCATGCAAGGCAACCCGGTTAGCAGCGCCCAACGCGAAGCACTTCCATCCCTGATGGCAGAGTTACTTGGTTCCGGTCACGGGCGACGCGCTTTGGTGATCAAACGCGGCGAACGGGGTGTTAGCGTATATCGGTCTGAGGATGATATTATTCACAAAGCAGGATTTAAAGTGGAAGTTCTCAACACGGTGGGAGCTGGAGATGCTTTTGCCAGTGGCCTGATCTACGGATACCTACAAAGATGGGATTGGGGGCGGTGCTGCGAACTGGGAAATGCCTGCGGTGCTTTGACCGTAACCCGGCACGGATGTTCCGCGGTTTTTCCGAACCTCCAGGAAGCGATTGACTTCATTGATGATCATGGCCAATTGTAACACTTGTCCGCAGCCTACAGTCTGAAAGGAAAATAGCATACATATGATTTCGACATTGCATGGCCAAACCACACTTTATTCCAATATCAACACCGATATCCGCATCGCAAAAGAAACCGGGTACCAGGCTATTGAGCTGCATACGGATAAGCTCCTGCGTTATCTGGATTCCGGATACAGCGCCGAAGATCTGCGAACCACTTTGAAAACGCATGGGATTCTGCCGGCTTGTATCGATATTCTCGGTGCAGTGGAGCGCTGTGCACCTGCCGAGCGCCAGTGTCTGATGGATGAAGCGCGACGCCTATGTGAAGTGGCCTGTACCATTGGTTGCCCCACGATCCAGCTAAATGCCTTTTGTGCATTGGCTCAAAGACCCTGGAAAGAAATTTTAAAACTGACCGCCGCCAATATTGCCGATATTGCCGACATTGGACAAGCATACGGGATTCAATTCCAGGTGGAAGGAGCCGCCTGGACACCGATTCACAGTCTGTCTCAGTGTCTCCAATTGATCGAGGCGGTTGATCGAAAAAATGTGGGACTGGTGATCGATTTTTGGCACCTGTGGGCCAGTCGGGGGGCCAGCCCCGAAGAGCTTGCACGTCTGGATAAACAATTAATATATGGCGTTCATCTGGCCGACGGCAAACGTCCGCCTGAGGGCGAACCATGGGTGGATGAAAAACTTTTACGGGGGTTTCTCCCTGGGGATGGTGATCTGCCTATCGCAGAATGGGTCGCAGCAGTCAAAGCCACCGGATTTGATGGTGTTGTTTCCGGAGAGATTCTTAATGATCGGCTTTGGGAGCGGGATCTCTACGAAATCGCCGCGGACATGAGACAACGCATGGATCAATACTGGACAAATAGCCTATAATGAAAACAGGAGGCCTTATTCATGGAAACCATCAGACTCACAATGGCTCAAGCCCTGTTAAAATTTCTCGATAGCCAGTATATCGCTGTTGATGAGACAGAAAGTAAATTCGTGGAAGGCGTCATCGGCATTTTCGGTCATGGCTGCGTTGTGGGGCTGGGAGAAGCGCTGGAAGAAAAGGATCATCAGCTTAAGTTTTACCAGGGACACAACGAACAGGGTATGGCCCATGTGGCGATTGCCTTTGCCAAGCAACACAAACGCCAGAAAATTATGGCTGTCACCAGCTCCATCGGACCCGGTGCCTTGAACATGGTTACCGCCGCTGGCACGGCGACCGCTAACCGGATTCCGGTACTCTTTTTGCCGGGCGATGTCTTTGCCTGCCGTCAGCCGGATCCAGTGCTGCAGCAGATTGAACAATCATATGATTACAATATTACCGCCAACGATGCCTTTAAAGCCGTAAGCAAATACTGGGACCGCATCATCCGACCTGAACAACTGATGACTGCCGCCATCAATGCCATGCGGGTACTCACCGACCCCGCCGAAACCGGCGCGGTTTGTCTGTGTCTGCCCCAAGACGTTCAGGCCGAGGCCTTCGATTATCCGCTTAGTTTTTTTAAGCGCCGTGTGCACCGACTAACGCGACGACCCTTAGAAGTCGGGGATACTCACCAGGCAACCGAACTGATCCTGCGCAAACAAAAGCCCATGCTGATTTGTGGTGGTGGGGTCCGCTACTCTGATGCCGGCGAAGCATTGGCCGCGTTTGCTGAAAAATTCAACATTCCTTTCTGTGAAACCCAGGCAGGCAAAGGTGTAATTCCCTGGCATCATCCACTGAACATGGGGGGTGTTGGTGTAACCGGCACCCTTGCCGCCAACGAAATTTCTCACCAAAGTGATCTGGTGATCGCCGTGGGCACACGTTTGAACGACTTTAACACTGCCTCCAAGTGGAACTTTCACAACCCCCAAGTGGAATTGCTCAGTATTAATGTCAGTAACTTTGACGCATACAAAATGGACTCTATGCCGCTGTTGGCCGACGCTCGTGAAGCGCTGGAAGCTATCGCTGAAATACTTTCCGGGCAAGGATACCAATCCAAATGGGGTGAGGAGGCCAAAGCGTTACGGGATCAATGGACACATGAAGTCGACCGTCTTTACAGCCTCGACAACGACAGCGGATACGCTCAAACAAGGGTGATCGGTCAGTTAAATAATGGATTGATTGCGGAAGATGCCATTGTGGTCGCGGCTTCGGGTAGTCTACCCAGCGACTTAGCGAGACTGTGGCGTGTGACCCAACCCAATACCTATCATCTGGAGTTCGGTTTTTCTTGCATGGGATATGAAGTTTCAGGGGCCTTGGGAGCCAAACTGGCGGCCCCCGATCGGGAGGTATATTGTCTGGTGGGTGATGGTGGTTATCTGATGCTGCACTCGGAAATTATCACCGCCATTCAGGAAGGCATTAAAATCAACATCATCTTATTCAACAATCATGGTTTTAACTGCATCCACAACCTTCAAATATCACAGGGTATTCCTCATTTTGGATGCCAGTTTCGGTACCGCAACAGCAAAACCGATCGACTCGACGGCCATGTGTTGCCCATTGATTATGCAATGAACGCCAGAAGCTATGGCTGTCAATCCTGGTCGGTAGCCAGCGTCGAAGAGTTTGAAGCCGCCTTCAAAGAGGCGAAAAACAGCCCGGTGAGCACTCTGATTGAGGTACATACGGCTTCCAATAGCATGTCCCACGATTACAGCACCTGGTGGCGTGTTGGCACACCCGAAGTCTCCCAAAAAAGTGCGGTGGTAAGCGCGGCCGAGGAAATGAAAAAAAATACAGGCAAAGCCAGGCTGTTTTAGGACAATCTGACCAAGCCGCAGTGGCAGATAATAGAACCCATCTCAGGAGAATACCATGGAAAGACATATAAAACCTTATGATAATAGGAACCAACCTATTGTTGATATCGATAACCCGCTGGTGCCGAACACGTTTTATAACGATGTTAAACTCAAAAAAGGTCAGACCTTTTCATTCTGTCTGGAAACCTTTGAATCTGTCATTGTTTTAGCATCGGGGACCTGCGATATGACCGTGAAGGGAGTTAAATTTGAGCGTGTTGGAGAGCGCATGGGTATCTTTGAAGGAAAGCCAGATTCTGTCTATGTACCCCTTTCAGCCGAAGCCACCATGACGTGTCTCACCGCTGAGGCAGAAGTGTTTATTGCCGGAGGTACGTATGAAGAACAATTGAGCCCTTTCAGGGTCACTCCAGAAGAGGTTGAGACCGTTCAATACGGCAGTGACGAGACAAAAACCCACCGTAAAATACTCCATATTCTCGGTAAAAATGCTGATGGAAAAGTTGGCAGACTGCTGGTCAATGAGCTGTTTACCGTAGGCGCTGGGGGATGGTCCGGTTTCCCCCCCCACAAACATGATGAGGATATAGAAGGCATCGAAACGGCCCATGAAGAGGTCTACCAATACCGCTTCAACCCTCCCCACGGGTTTGGCGCCCAATTCCTTTACGAAAAAGAGGACGATTATGGGCCGATCTTTCACATTAAGAACGGCAGCACCATCATTGTCGACAAAGGCTATCACCCGGTCGTGGCCGCACCGGGTTATGAAATGTATTATTTCACGATTCTCGTGGGTGAAAACAGTCGGTCGCTGTCTCAATACTTTCATCCCGATCACGAGTACCAGGTCCATACGATTCCAGGCATCAAAGACATGATTGCCAAGTATAAATAAGCAAGCTCATCGCTCAAATAAGGAGAACCAAATGAGCAGTAATCCCGTAATAGCAACTCTTGGAAGACGTCTCCGGCTGGCTGTAATTGGCGGGGGACCTGGATCATTTATTGGCGGAATGCATCGGATGGCCGCAAGAATTGACGACCGCTACGAGCTGGTTGCAGGGGTACTATCGTCTGATCCAGAACGTGCAATTGCCAGGGCTAAAGAGATCAGCCTTCAGAAAGAAAGAGGATACGCTTCAGTTGCACGGATGCTCGATGCTGAAAAACAGAAAGAAGATGGCGCCGATGTTGTGGCCATCATGACGCCTAATGACAGTCACTTTGAATACGCCATGGCAGCACTTGACCATGGCTTTGATGTCATCTGTGATAAACCGATGACCAATACCGTGGAAGAGGCTCAAACTCTGCATGATAAAGTCGTCGAAAGTAAAAGAGTCTTCTGTTTGACCCATAACTATACCGGTTATCCCATGACCAGACAGGCAAGGGCCATGGTCTCTGCCGGAGAGCTAGGAATTATACGACTGGTACAGGTTGAATATGTACAGGGTGGAAAGGCCGATGAAAGCAAACCTGATCCGACCACCGGCTCACGTTCCTGGCGATACGATCCGGCCATAAGCGGACCTTCTCTTGTAATGGGCGATATCGGAACCCATGCCCATAACCTTCTCCGGTTTATCAGCGGCCTGGAGGTAACGGAGGTCTGTGCCGAAAGAGGGGCCATTGTGCCCGGAAGAAAGGTTGATGATTACGCCGGTGCTTTGCTTCGCCTGGGAAACGGCGCCAGGGGAAATTTCTGGGTTACCCAGGCTGCAGCCGGTTTTGAAAACAGTCTGAAGATACGAGTCAGCGGTACGAAAGGCTCTCTTGAATGGTGGCAGGAGCTCCCTCAAATCCTTACCTTTAAACCTCTGGGAGTTCCGGTCCAGACAAGGACTTCCAACGGACCGGGAATCCTCCCACTTTCAGCCAGATCCAGTCGGATGGTAGCCGGCCACCCTGAAGGGTTTGCAGAAGGGTTTGCCAATATCTATAAAGATGCTGCCGAGGCAGTCGCCTTCAGGATTGCCGGTAAAGAGGCAGATCCGCTTGCCCTGCATTTCCCTACTTCTGCCGACGGTCTTGCCGGTATACTTTTTGTTGATGCTGTGATTCGGTCAAGCGATAATGGTAGTAGTTGGGAAAAGGTGTTTTGATGGTTTCGTAGTCAAAGGGGTCTGCTCTTGACTCTTTGTCAGCTTATCTTCTATTTTTTTGACACGCATTTTAATTTTTCGGTTATTTTATATCCTGGTTTTCATTCGTTCGATGATACTGCTGACCTAACTGTGTTTATCCAATTTAAATACTTTCCCGATTTCTTTAAGGTTGTCACGACACAACCTACGTATCAGATAGATTGCCATGCACCTGGCCTCCTTCGGGGTTAGCAAGAGAATCAAACATATGAGGGGTCGGGGAGTTTATCCCAAGACCTCAGCTTTAATTTTCCAAGTTGATCGTTTTTCTTTAAAAGCATTGAGTTGATGCATCTGGACCGTAAGCCCCATAGCAGCGAATAACCATCGGTTGCTTGCGTTTCCTCGCATCCAGCAATGATCAAGTTCGAAGATATCTTTAACGAGTCCTTGCATGGGCTCAACTTTGTAAGATCGCTCTTTATAAAGTTGTTTCAGTTTAGGTGCTTGCAAACTCTGGTGCATGAGAATCCGATTTATCGACTTATTCTCTTTTCGTCGGCTGCTGGTAACCAAAGTCATGCGTCTCTGGCGTTTAAATTCTCTGTAAAGCGTTTAACTGTCCGCCTTTGAGTCCATTGACACATAGTCAACACAGCTTTTGAGACATGCTGTTTCATGCCACATTCGCTTGGCTTCGTTGCCACTGTTGGGCATCCACATAAAGGCTCCCAAGGCCGGATGCCGATGACTGGTCAATGAAAAACTACCATGACCATATA
>RCNC010000332.1_pt1 | contig 39151 bp, 35 predicted proteins | sample 2041301 | NCBI WGS metagenome assembly RCNC01 (sample SAMN09708231, study PRJNA481090) | Marine sediment metagenome, whole genome shotgun sequencing project. | biome: marine sediment; feature: ocean; material: sediment; isolation source: Sewage treatment plant 13A marine sediment (STP13A) ...
AATCATAAAATGAAAAACCAAAATCATGAAAAGATATTTAGTTCTCTTACCCGCACTCTTTTTATTTACTCTGTTCTCTTCAATCTCTCTTTTTGCTCAAGCTCCAGGTGCTATGACCTACCAAGCAGAAGTCCGGGATTCCAAAGGAGAAATAATTAAGAATACAGACTTTGATGTCACGATTGGCATTCTTGAAGGTTCTATTGGAACAGCTATAGAGACATATTATTATTCTGTCACCACAGACAAGTATGGCTTATTCACTGTTATTATTGGAGATCCTGAAGATCTAAATGATCCTCTCTATGGTCTTGCTTGGGGGCTTTATCCTCATTTCTTGGAGGTTCATGTCACTGATGATAAGAATAATACTTATGATTTGGGAACAACACAGTTTTTATCTGTTCCCTATGCACTTCATGCAGAAACTGCAAATTATGCAGTAAATGATAATGTGAATGATAATGATGCAGACCCAACTAATGAACTTCAGGACTGGAGCACGCTGCCAGGTATTCCCGCAGGAATTGCTGATGGGGATGATGTGGAGGATGCTGATGCAAGCTCATTAAATGAACTTCAAAAGTTAACATTAGACCAAGACAAATTGAAGCTCTCTTTAACAAATGATGAGGTGAGTTTAGACAAATATGTCTCGCATTGGAAGTTATATGGAACTGATCTACTGCAATTTACTGGTGCTGTTGATATAGGTGATAATTATACAAGCGGACCAGCCTTACGAGTTGATGGAAATATTACAGTAGGTAAAAGAGGTGAAAATCCAGGAACTTATGGCATTAGTGGTCCTGATCCCGAAAGCGGAATTAGTTTAGCAGGTGGAAAACTTGGAGGTGGGCAATTATATCTTTTTGGTCCGGAACATATTACTCATCCTGGTGAAGTCCATTTAAGAGCTGGAGGATATGAACGCATTTTAATCAATTCTGACGGCAATGTCGGTATCGGCACGACGAGTCCATCGGAGAAGTTAGAAGTAGCTGGCACCGTAAAGGCGACAGCATTCGTCGGAGATGGCTCTGGCCTCACTGGGATAATATCAACTGAAACAGACCATGTTTATCTAGCCAGCCAGGCAGCAAATATTACGGAAACGGACATTACCAACTTGGGTAATTTATCAGGAACAAATACAGGCGACCAGGATTTATCAGACCTTGCATTAAAATCTAATGTCCTTGAATTGGACAATACAGCAGCATTTACACCTGATGCAGATTATGAACCAGCCACCAAGAAATATGTTGATGAGAATGCAGGTGGCGGTAGCATCGCGTACACTGTAGGCTTAAATAACGATTTAGGTGGCTATGTATTTTATGTTACGCCTGATGGTAAACATGGCCTAGTAGCAGCCACACAAAATCAATCAACATATTCTAATTGGTATAATGCACAAGACATAATAAGTGATCCTTCAAATCATAATATAGCTGGTAAGAAATTTACAGATTGGCGTTTACCGACAAAATACGAATTGAACCTTATGTATACTCAAAAAACTGCCATGGGTCTTTCGATTACTGTCTATTGGAGTTCTACCAAGTACCGTGTATCTTCCTCTACCAGCAGGGATGACTTCGCATGGCTCCAGTATACCTTCAATGGCGCCCAGAACTACCGCGATCTGACTACACCAGAATCTGTTCGGGCTGTTCGGGCTTTTTAACAATATTTTATTTGAACTTATTAGAACCGGAGCCCCCCACTCCGGTTTTTTCATGCGCTGATATTTCGATCCTGACCACATCAATATGGTATGACCTATTCAAAAGAAATCGAAGAGCTACTGATCTGATTCATGCATTTAGATCGGTGGGATTTAAGCCATTATAGGTCAACAAAATACTGGTTGATACGTCTAGTTTTATAGACGATAAATGTTTAACTAAACCACTTTATTTAATAATGAAAACAAAAGGATTCAGTATTGGAATTATCTTCCTAGTGCTATTGGTATGCACCACCTGCACAAAGGATGAAGCCCTCCTTACTCCAGACGGAGAACGATCTGCATTAAAAGCCGCTCCAGTTGAGAATGCACCGATCTCTATTGACGCTATTGATGCACTGATTCTGAAAATTGAAAATTATGTGTCTATCGGTGATCTGGAACCTGGAATTGCCAATTCACTTATCTCTAAACTTGAAAATGCTAAAAAGAGCCTTGAGAAAGGAAATGAGGTAGCCGCCATGAATCAACTTCAATCAGTACTCAATCAACTTGAAAATTTGGTCGGTAATGGTATTATTGATCCTGAAGTCGGGGAAGAAATTATTTTCGATACCGAAGTAATCGCTGGAGAAAATCCAACATTTATTGATGAACGAGATGGAGAAGAGTACAAAGTTGTTTTAATCGGTGACCAGGTATGGATGGCCGAGAATCTGGCCTTTCTACCGTCAGTAAATTCGACAGATCAATACTCTTACACAGAACCGCACTACTATGTCTATGATTATAATGGGAATGATAAAGATGATGCAAAATTAACTGGAAATTACGATACATATGGTGTTTTGTACAATTGGGAAGCAGCGATTATAGCTGCACCTGAAGGATGGCGTTTACCGTCAAAGGAGGATATTGATATTTTAATTGAATTCGTGAGAAGCGAAGGACATATATGGAACGAGTCTTCAGTATTGAGATCTACAAGCGGTTGGTGGGCCGGATGTGTAAGTGGAACAGGCGATTATAGATTTGAAATCTTACCTGCTGGAGTCTACGTAGGAATGGGCTATAATGAGTTCCGTTCCATAGGAGAAAGTACAAGATTTTGGACTTCTACAGCTTATAACGATTCTTGGAGTTATCATTATCCCCACACTTGTGAGTATGCCTTTACGAGATATATCAGTTATTGGAATAAGTATTGGGGTCTTTCAGTGCGCTGCATCAAGGATTAAAACTATAATTTGCAAAAATCAGAAGCCGGAGCACCCCACTCCGGTTTTTTCATGCACTACTTATGCAAAACCCAAAGCTTATCAGAGAAAGGGTTTACACGTTTAGCATATTTTCAATCCACAACACTCAAGGGTATCTTAATACCATTGGTGGGTAGATCGTCGATTTTTGGCCATACGGTTTGTTACGGTAGCCGTTTATTTATAGCATGTATGACCGGAGAGACCAATTAGGGCGGTTTCGCCCTTTTGTTGTTGTTGTTTGGGTGGGGGGGCTTGTTCTATATATGACAATGGGGCCCCTTTAAAACCTCATTCATTCAAGAACCATTTAAGATCTTTTGGGACTTTAAACGTCGAGTGGAGGTATGCTACATCTGAAGGGAGATCGTCCTGATATGGAAGAATGGTTTAGGAACGTAAAGGTGATAGTTTATATTCCCCATCCTCAACATATCAACCCTAAAAATGGCTTACGTCAAAGAATTGATTAGCTTACTAGAACGGTGGAACTAAGGTACTGTATTAAAATCCAAACGTTTTTGGATATTTTTTCTAAATTTCGCAAACAAAGGAGAGCTTCTGACTACTCGTCGGAAGTTCATCCTGTGCAGGCAGGTTGGATAATCCCCTGCCTGCTTTGTTTTCATAGTCTTCTACATACTCTTCATCCTTCTTCCACAAAGTATAGATCAATACCAGCATCTTTCTCTGGATAGCCGTGGCGCCAACCATTTTGCTGGGTTTATTTTGATTAATCTTATCATATATCGATTTCATTCTTGGAGAGTGCCGGGCAGACTGCAACGCGGGAAAATGCAAGGCAGCCCTGATCCGACCATTTCCTTTTTTTGAAATCCTTGTTTTACCCTTCACACTGGTCCCTGATTCCCTTTGCACTACATCATACCCTGCATAGCTGCATAACTGACGGATATTGCTTACAAACTCAAAACCTTGCATTTCAGCAAGAATAGTTGCCACTGTCATAAGCCCCACACCTTTAGCGGTTAAGACTTTATTGACTTTTGATCCTAGCCATTCCTCTGAGTAAATCAGCTTCTCGATTTCCTCTTTTATCTTTTCAGCGTTCTCAGTAAGCTTCTTTATAATTGCTTTATTGGACCTGATGATAGCCGGATGTGGCTTATAACCAGAACTCATGGCATGCAAGCGGTTTTTAAAAGCAGTCCTCTCCCTAATCAGCTCTGCGTACTCCCTGGTCAGATCCTTGAGCAGTTTAAATATCTCTTGAGGTGGTTTCCAGAGCAATAATTTCCTCTCAGCACCAAGTCTTGCAATGATGCGCGCATCCACCTGGTCTGTTTTGGTTTTAACATTCAAACTTTTGGCAAAATGCTTTACCTTGTTGGGAAGCAGAACAGATACCGGAAGGTTTAGCCTGTGTAAATGATAGGCCAGGTTTTCATAGTAAATCCCTGTAGCTTCCATAACAAACAGGGTCTCTATGGAAGGATCCGTAATCTTCCGCCTCCAGAAAAGCGTTAACCAGACCTTCACTCGAACGACTCGATAAATGAAAATTGCTGATTACACGGGCAACCGCTACCTGATTGCCCCGGGGCAACCGCATCAGGGCCCGCGCATGTCTGCTGGTTATTGCACCCATCCGGATCTCTGCAGCAACCTCTTCATCCACTTTGCTGATTAGTGACAACCGGCGACTCACCCACGATGGGCTGCGACCGGTGAGTTTGGCCAGCTGACGCTGTTCAAGATCATCTCCCTCCAGCAGTGACTTTAATACCATCGCCTCTTCCCATACCTCCATCGACTGGTTCGTCCAATTATAACTCATCAGCATGATCTTGGCCTGGGCCTCATCTACTTCAAACAAACGGCACTCAAGGCTATCCATCAGCAAAGTCTCAGCAGCATAAAGTCGTTTGAAGCCATCAATTAATTGTATCCCTCCTTCATGGATCCTGGCTATCACCGGCTGCAGTTGGCCATGAACCTTCATCGACTTCTCAAGCCCTGCTACATGATCCAGGTTCATTAGCCGCATTGATGACAATGACATATCAAATTCTTCTATGGGTATGGCCTCGATTCTGATCTTCACCGGTACTTCTTTTTAGCACCTGTAAAAGTAGAGGGCTTAAATGCCTTGTGCAATCGAGTCCGTATTTACATTATGAAGGTTTTTAAGGCTAAAAACATCGCTTATCATGATAAAAACTGCATTCTCACAATGAACGCGTCCGTATTTACATTATTTTTCTTGCCATCTACAGGAATCAGCTCGTAGACCCCGTCCCCTCTGGCCTGTGTGAATAACGCGTCCGTATTTACATTATTTTGTTCGAGAGCTTTTCGCTCAGCTTTTCGACACTCATGGTAGCTTTCTTTTTGTTTTGCATAGCAACGGGCTACATAATCAGGACGCTTACTACGATATTCTTTCTGGTATTCTTTTTGGGGATAGTTCTTCCGCCATTTCTTTTGACTTTGTAATCGGGCTTCCCTGTATTTCTTATTTGTACGGTAACGCCTTTTCTCCCATTCTCTCTTGCGAGCATTTTGGCATTCTTTTCGGGAGCAGTATTCCTGGTCCTTTGCACAGGGATTAAACTGGCAATTACGCCCGCAATGTTGGCAGATGAAGGTTGAGATCATGATGGCAGACTTTCAGATTGTGAAAGATTGCCGTTTTTATCCGGGAAGTAAAAGTGGGTGGTAGCGTTTTTCGACGGTGAATGGTATCACTCTACTCCGCGGTTAAAAATCAGCGCATTTTATAAGGAAATACTATTACCAAGGGATAGAAAATCAATGTATGGGCTTATTAGAGGGCTTTAAAGATCACTAATGTTAGAACCATGTTCATGCTAGTAACCGTATGTATATCTGTATGTAAAATAAAAATACCTCCCATAAAGCATTGCCTTACAGAAGGTATTAAGATCATGTTGCGGAGAGGGGGGGATTCGAACCCCCGGTACCCAAATAGAGTACGCCAGTTTAGCAAACTGGTGGATTAAGCCACTCTCCCACCTCTCCGGAGTTTACTTAATATTGCTTTGCTCATTTCAAAGCACGACAAAAGTAAATAAATAGTCCCATTTCTACAAGCCCTATTATTCTACTAGGCCCTTCGGTGGTTTATCTTTATTCAGGTAGAAGGGATACCTGGCGTAGATGCCTATAATCGGTTGCTATGCAAGCGGTTTAAGCATCGGCCAGGTATCCCTTCTACCCACCAAAAGAAAAACGTCCACCGAAGTGGACGTTAGCTAATGAACGGAGGATCTCAGATCCTATGTATGTTAATGTTAACCTTGCAGCTTGGGCAGGTAGGCGGCAATTAAGCCAACAGCCTGATCTTTCTCAATTTTACGGTCCTTAACCAGGATGGTTTGATCATGAAACTCTTTTGCATCAAATCCATCCCTGATGGTGGCACTTCTAAACATGGACTTCCTCACTCCAAATCCATCTTTAGTGCAGTTATACATAAACCAGTATCCGTTGGCATATGCGATATACGAATTACAGTCTCCTTCATCCAGAACAGCAATCTTCATATTGTGAGAAGGATCGTCATAATATACATTATATACATTGTACTCCTCACCCTGGAAATGATAGACTGCATCGGTTCCGGTTACGACAAAATCACCTGCGGCTGTATTGGTAGTTCCACTCAAATAAACCTCGGTAGTTTCACCATCGGCAAATACGGCTACAGATACAAATAGGAAAGCTAGAGTTACTGCTGCGAATCTTTTCAGATAGTTTACTGTGTTTTTCATATTTCAAAGTTTTGTGTTTAAATAATAGTAGATTTATGTCAACATATAAAACAATTCCTGTGCCAAACCTTGTATATATCTGTATTACTGGTGTTTAAGTGCGTTTTTGAGAGAATATGAAAATGGTTAAATTCGCCCGAAAATGGACACTTATGTCCGAATGTGGATGAATTTGAACGCCTGTTAATGGCCTGATGTTAAGAATGTTATAAAACATAAAGGGTCAGCGGTTACCCGCCAACCCTTTATTGGTGAAATCGTACTGTAAAATTTGCTTAGTTTAAGTGGCTATCCTTTTAGCTGAGGAACATAAGAAGCAATCAATCCAACAGCCTGTTTCTTTTCGATCTTATGCTCCTTCATAAGGACCGTCTGATCGTGAAACTGCTGAGCATCAAATGCATCCTTTGCCCAGGGATTTGAAAACATTACCTTTCTTACGCCAAAACCATGCTTATTGCAGTTGTAAAAAAACATATACTCCGTCGTAAAGGCCACAAATGAGGTACACTTGCCTTCGGTATTTACTGCAATCTTCATGTTCATATCAGGATCGTCATAATAAACACGGTAAACTTCATACTCTTTCCCCTGGAAGTGAAACATATCACTGGTGGTTTGCACCACATAATCTCCAGCGGCTGAATTAGAAGAACCTGTTAGATACACTTCTGTGGTCTCTCCATCGGCAAATGCAAATGCCGAAAAGAGACACAGTGCGATGACCATCGTCATCAGTCGTCTCAATAAACTAACCTTCTTCATAGCGATTTCTATTTGATTATAAACTAAATGTATTGGGAAAAACAGTAAGTCTCAAATATGATCAACCAACTACCTGAAAGAGAATGTCTACTACCTGCAAATGAGTGACAATGACAGTGACCTGGCTTAAGCTGCTTCCCGACCTATGATCAGGTCGACAGCATAAACATCGCCAATGGGTCTGGCATCCAGGTAGTACTTCTTTTTGAAAGAATCATCTAGAAGTTTGCGAACAGCCTCGATCCCGAGGCCAACATGGGAGTCCTGGGCAAGTTGTTCTGTATTTTCACAGGATCGAACAGAATTCCTCACCTTTAACAGAATCTTGTCATCCTTCACGACCAGGTGAATGGTAATCCATCCGCTGTTTTCGCATTTCCGGATTCCATGCTTGAAAGCATTTTCGATGAGCGTATAGATGGTAAGAGGTGGTATGGATACTCCGGTAGTATCGCCTTTTACCTGGAAGTCCAATAAGAAAGAGCACTCTCCTAGCCAGATCTTCTCCAGTGATATATAATCTTCAATGAGCCCGATCTCCTCAGACAACAGGATCCTCTCCTGCCTGGAATAAGAAACAACCCTTTCTAATAAATGGGATAAACCTGCTATGGCTTCCGAAGTCTGATCTGATTTCCTGACTGAAAGCGCGTAGAGGTTGTTAAGTGAGTTAAAGAGAAAATGGGGTTGCAACAAGCTCTTGAATAGCTCCAGGTTATTGCGGCTATCTGCTTGTCGTTGAATAGGCTTCGAAACCAAATATTGATTTATAATCATACTTTTCCTCCTCCTTTTGTACCGTCCCTTGTACAATCCACATTAACTTACATGACTTATATCATGTTTCATGCCACAACACATATTTGTTTGACTATGTGATTTTTACCAAATTTCCCCATGAATCTTGCTTGTGTTAAAACCGTTCGGAATTGTACAGACATGTGCGTATAAGTACAATTTCACCCCTATCCATTGTAGGTAGCATGGGATCAAATCAGAAATTCTTTGGGTTTGTGTGAAAAAAACTTGCCGCCGGGGAAGCTACTTATTAAACCTAAAACTTTGAAGTAAGACTGCTGGCGGCAAGTTTGCTATTGATGTATATAGAGTCAGGTCAAATTTAGGACAGAAGATCGCCTGAAAAAAACTAATTCAGTTTACAACAACTTTTACCCTGTTAAATGCATGGAGTGACCTGTAAAGGGTATTCCCTTGCGTAAACTAACTCTTACTGATCATCACAGAACAGCCATACGTATGCGATTCAACAGATATAGCCACCTTTTCCCGGTATATTAAACGGAGTTGTTCCAGTGTTTCCATACACTCCTTGCTGGTTTTGTCTTTCTCCACCCCATTGCTATTCAGCACCTGCACAGAAATCATATCCGAAAATCCGGAAGCCTCAATATTCAGCTCAGGAATTTGGTCCTCATCAGCAAATTTCCTGAAAATCATATCGATGAGTGTGAAAAGGATCATGGTAGGAAGTTGGATCTGTCCGGGATCCCCCGAAATAAAGAACTCTACATCTGGTCTTTTCTCTCTGAACAGAGATACCAGAGATACCAGTTTCTTAACAAGACTTATCTCTTTTGTAAAAAGAGGTAAGTCCTCTTCGTTATAGATCATCACATCACTAAGTAGTTCTGATGTGAGCGCTATGGCCCTGGTTACATCTGCTGACGACTTCTCCACCATCATGTCAATTTGATCAATGGCGTACAGCAACATCAGGGGTTGCATTTTTGTAACCGTGCTCTCCATTTGCAACTTGAGTTCTGCTTGTTGAAGTTCCTGCTTCCTGATACTGGCCATGTACCATTGCCGCACCGAGCGTACTGCGAGAAAAACCAACATGATATAGAGGTTTCCAAGTCCACTTATAATCACCGCTCCAGGTGACAGATAATCATCCAGCAGGATGGTATCTGTGGGATACCATTTGAAAATGAATTCATGGCTAAGCAGCAGCTCAAGTACCGAAAATCCATAAAAAAACGCCAGAAAGAGAGCTATGAACTGGAGCATATACTTTCGGGAGAAAAAGTAGGGAATGAGTACATATGCCACCAGGTAGGTATGAACTATAAATATGGGCAAGGTAAGCAGGTAGTATGAGAACCAACCCAGATAGACTTCGAATGGCTTACCTAAACTCTTTAAGAACGTGAACCCAATTACCCAGCAAATCCAGAAGAGAATATGCCGCATGGACCTGTGCTGTTCAAATAGGGAGAATCCTTGCTTTATCATGTTATAGGCTCAGATTCAGTTCAACAATATGTTCATTTCTCTTCTCTCTGATGGTCAGCCTGTGGCTGTTTGGATACTGCAATTCGAGCCTCTGTTCACTGTTTTCATTGGTGCCCCTTTGTCCTTTGCTTCTTTTTACACCTTGATGATCAGATACGGAGTTGGCTGCTCTGAAGGTTAGCCTCGAATCCTTTACTTTCAACTCAATCCTTATCCAGGAGTTCTTAGGATCCTCTCCTGCTCCATGAACATAACAATTCTCCACAAAGGAGTAGAGAATCAAAGGGGCAATGGTGAATCCTTCCACCCTCCCCTCCACTTGAAACGTACTATTTAACCGTTCACCGTACCTGAGCTTCTCCATTCCCATATAGTTCCTAATCATTTCCACCTCCCTGGAGAGCAATACCTCGCTGCTCTTGCTATCGGTAAACAGGTAATGAAGGAGGGATTTTAGTTTCTTAACGGTTGATTTTAGATGCTCAGGGCGATAAATGGATATGGAATAAAGGTTATTAAAATTGTTAAAGATCACATGTGGATCCATTTGATGTTCAATTAGTTTCAGCTCGGCCTCCATACTCTTCTTCTGCAATTCTAAAATATTTGCTTCCAGGATGAAATGATCCCTGGCAAATCGAACCAGGGCGAATATGGCCACTATAAAAGTCATATCCTTTGTATTTACCAGCAATGCCACAAGTGAGAGTGTACTTCCTGTGGAGGTGCTTTCTGGCGCAATGGCCTGAAAGAAAATAAAGTCGGAGAAAACAAACTTCACCAATGAGAGGCCCAGACCCGCCGCCAGGAATAGCAATACAAACAGGATCACCTTCCGCTTCACCAAAAGTTTAGGAATAAGGAGATAGACAGTCAGGTATGCATAGCCAAAGAAAAAAAGGGCATTGGTAGATACCATGGCCAATTCTTTCAGAAAGCTATCAGGCTCTTCAGAACTCGAATAAGCTACCCATGAAAACAGGAGCACCATCGAGAGGAATAAAAGGAGATGCCTGACGATCTTGTGAAAAAGATTTTGGCTGGCCAACAGTTTATACATGGCCTAAATGTAGTCAGGACCGGTTATATTCCCATTTATTATCAACCAGCTACCGGTTTGAAGCTATATACCGGCTGCAAACCGATATAATCTCATTTGACTGACATTTTACAGCATTTGGCCCAAATTTATGAGTCGTTTACTGAAATGATTTAATAAAAGCTCGTAAATTTACTATGTTCAAACCAGGTTCGTAAGACTGTTTTCATGTAAAGTGAGTAATTAACCCCAATGAAGTGGCAGTTTTGCTATTCAGTGTGGCCATTTCAGCAAATAATTTAGATACATGAAGACAAAATGCCTGATCGTTGACGATGAACCCCTGGCGCGCGAATTAATCAGAGGACACATCCTGAAACTTGAAAATTTCGAGATCGTGGCTGAGTGTGACAATGCCATGAAGGCAATGGAAGCTCTACGCAATCACCATGTGGATCTGATGTTTCTTGATATCAAAATGCCCCAGATGACTGGTATTGATTTCCTGAAAACACTCAAAAGACCTCCTAAAGTGATTATTACCACCGCATATAGTCAGTATGCACTGGATGGATTCGAGTTGGATGTGGTGGATTACCTGATGAAACCTATCACATTTGAACGTTTCTTTAAATCTGTAAATAAATACTTCCAATCAGGTAGCCCTGAAAGTGTCGAATTGGAAAGTGGCAACGGAGTGAATTCTGATGCTTTTATCTATGTGAAGGAGAACAAGAAGGTGATTAAAATCTACCTGAAAGAGATCCATTTCATTGAAGGTTTGAATGAGTATATCCGGATTCATACAGACAACCAAAGGGTAGTGGTAAAAAGTAGTCTTCAGAGTATTGAAAAGAAACTACCATCTGAACAATTCATCAGGATCCACAAATCCTATATTATCTCAATCCCCAGGATCAGGGCATTTAATGCCACCACCATTGAACTTGAGAATGCCAAACTGAGAATTGGACGCAATTACAAGAATCAGGTATTTAGTGCACTTCACTATAAACAAGAGATGTAGCATGAAAACAAGTTATCGGTGGGCCGGTTTAGGGATTCTCCTATGCCTCGCAACAGTAACTGCCAGAGAACCTGCCTTCAAACAGAAGAGTATTCCCGAAAATGAGGTACACATAACCATCATCTATGACAACTACCAGGGGGATGAATCTCTGGAAGCCGATTGGGGATTCGCCTGCCTGGTGGAGTACCAGGGAAATAAAATGTTGTTCGATGCGGGACGCAAGGCCGATCTGTATAAAAAGAATATGGAGCTTCTAAAGATCAATCCCATAGAGGTCCCTCACCTGTTTATTTCACATGAACATGGAGATCATACCGCAGGAATGCCTTGGATCACTTCAATTAATCCATCTATAAAATGCTACCTTCCCTATACTTACGCCAAAGATCTTCGGTCGAAGGATATTCTTCCCAAAAATAGCCAAGGTTTGTCAGAGCCCACGCACCTGTATGGCCCCTTTTATTCCACTGGGGATGATTTTCAGTCCTTTAAAGAACAGGGCCTGGTCATTAAAACTGAAAAGGGTGGTGTACTTCTTACTGGATGTGGACATCCGGGAGCTATTGAAATGGTAAAGTTAGTGAAAGAGAAGCTGGGAATCGAGGTTCACACGCTGATCGGAGGATTGCATTTGATGAGAAGCTCTGACACTGAATTATCACATATAACCAGCACCCTGAAGGACATGGGGATAGAGCAGATCTGTCCCACACACTGTACCGGTGATCACTCCATCGCTTATTTTAAGAAATCATTTGGAGAAGGCTATATCTCCGGTGGAACCGGCAAGGAGATTGTGATCAAATAAGGTCTTTTACACAACGAACCGAGAGCCCCTGATTCTTTTCATTGTAATGCCTGTACACCCTTTCTTTTTCAAAATTGATTGCACGATACCAAGCCTTATCTGTAGTAAGCTCCTCATCTGCAGTCCAAAAAGTAGCATCTATGCCAAGGCTGTAGAATCCACCTTTGGGACTCCGAAAACCTCCGGGAATCACTGTAATTCCGCTTGAATTGTTTCCACCGGTATTAGGCGCTTCCCAATGTGTAAATCCCCGCTCTTTGATCTGACCACCCTCATCGGTCCCACGCCAGTCAGGCTTATCTGCTTGAACCTGGGTCATACCCAGGAACATCTCCAGTTCCTTCCATTCTGCATCTCCCGGCAGGTGCCAGCCATCTGGACAAACGCCCTGATTAGCCGCCGCCCAGGTATAGAGTCCACCATAAACATCACCATTCCCGGTCTGGTTCTCAAACCAGCAATAGGCCTTTGCTGTAGGCTCCAGCATCTCCCATGCCGCATCATCGTTAACCAAAGGAATGGCACTTCCATCGGCATGGTGAGTGACCCTTAGATTCTCTGCCATCCAGGTTTGTTCACCAACCTCAAGGGTCGCATAGCTATTGCCATCGTAGTCTGCCACCTTTCCATAGCTAAGGTCGGGGTTGAAACCACCGGTGACATCCACCAATAGAGTAATGTTATCAGCAATCCCCCCCCCTCTGTCATCTCTGGCCACTGCAGTGATGATGTACCCACCCTCTAAATTATCATCTGTATTCCAAATATATTCATAGGAAGAACCCTCAGTACGGCCCATTTCAACTCCACCAATAAATAGCTCAATCTCCACAATTGTCCCGTCACTATCCTCTGCTACCACGGAAACTGTCACCTGATCTCCCTGCATTACTTTATCTCCATCTGCCGGAGCAAGAATTTCACAGGTGGGGATTACATTCTCTTTCTCCTTACAGGATAGGTTCAACGCCAAAGTGGCTGCCAGCACTATTCTCACAAAATATTTCATTCTTCTCAATTGATAAAAGCAATGCATTGGTTTTCAAAAACTGAGCCAAATTTACATGATTAGATTATAAAAATGAATAGGAGACTCCTAAGTTATCAGAAGTCTCCTATTTATATGGAATTATTGTTTGTGGTTAATCCTCTGTTCCATCATCCCACCATACACCTACGTACGGGGTAACATCGGGTACATTATCAGGATTTCCACTGACCTCATTCTGGGGATAAGGGAACCTCCTGGGAGTTTCAAAAGGATTTGTCATCGTAGGATAACCGGTTCTTCTCCATTCGGCATAAGCCTCAACAGCACCATAGGGCCACAGGTGAATGTACTTTTGCTTATAGATCATATCCATAGTCAGATTGGCTGCATCAGTAGGCAGCACTTCAGGCTGCACCTTATATGTATCAGCATCCGCGGGATCAACCCCGGCCTGGGTCAGAGCTGCATCTAATCCAGCTTCATAGGCTGCAAGTGCAGATGAAGCATCCGGAGCGGCTTTTCTCAAATGACATTCGGCCTCGATAAACTTAAGTTCAGCGAAAGTCATAATGGGTAAAGGAGCAGTAGCATAGATTACATTCTCGGTCATCCGGGAATAAATCGTTCCAGGCTGGTCCTGAACTGCAGTTCCATTGGGAGCTGGGACATATTCACTATTAACCTGGGTAACGAAGAGAGGAATCCTGGGGTCATTCACGCCATCAAGAATATCAAAAAAGGTAACGCTGACTGCATGGTGCTTCCTTTCATTCTCTTCCTGGTACCAGGTATTCTCATGGCCAAGGCTCGCTGTCCAGTTATCAAAGGTGAAATCATCCTCCGATGAGGCAAAACCATTTGCTGCTGCAGACAGAGCTCTGGCAGCGGAACCTGTGGCATCCACATTGCTCAATCGGTTTTCCGCCCTTGCTATCAGGGAATAGGCTGCCAGTATCCATGCATCAGGATCTCCACCATATATGTAGTCCTCTCCTGCGGTAGTACTGATATTTTCCTTTTGCAGATCAGCAATGGCATCATCCAACAATTCTATCATGGCCGAATAGATGGATTCCTGGGTATCAAACGCAGGTTTCCGATTTTCGGCACCCAGGGTAGCTTCGGTGTATGGAATACGGCCCCAGGTATCGGTTGAAGCCAGGAAGGTATAGGCTTGCAGAACTTTGGCAATACCCACGTCAATCCATTTCCCCTCTTCGCTACCACCTGCTGATCCTTTTGCAACAATAATCTTCAGGTCAGGCAGTAGCCTCGGGTAAATCTGGAATGCCCAGCTGTTTTCACTGAGCTGGGAATTTATATTGGCCCGCCTGTCAGCCGCTCTCATCTGGCCGTGTGCCCCGGCAGTATGTTCAACAAAAATTGAACTGTACCAGGCCAGAGTGGTTCCGGTGACCCAATAGGGTGTTGCTGCTGTGCAGCCCGACATCAGCATGACGATGGGTACGTCGGTCGGATTGTTAGGATCTGTGTCGATCTCATCCATAATCTCATCGCTGCACGAGAAGGTGAACAGCATGAGCAGGAGTAAACTGAAAATTGAAATATATTTTTTCATCTTATGGTTTGTTTAAAAGGTTATTTTCAGACCTCCACCAAAGGACCTGATATTTGGTAGTGAAACATATTCAAAAGCTCCTATACCGTTTCCTTCTGAAGTACTTGCTTCAGGGTCGAAATTGGGATAATCAGTCCACAATGCCAGGTTTCGTCCATTGGCAAAAACCGAAATGGAATTTATAAAGGTATTGGTAAACCACCTTTGAGGCATGTCATACCTTATTACAAGCTCCTTGAGCCTTAAGAGGGTTTTATCAAAAATCCTAGCTTCAGAACAATTCCATTCCACGGTACTGTAATAATCTTCGCCTCTCAGCATTTCGATGTCATTATCGCCCTCAAGAACCAGATTCCCTGTTTCAGAATCCAGGTAACCCTTGGCTGCATCAGGGTAAACATATGGCGTTTCCCTGTCTTCGGTGATCTTATCTGCACCATAATTCCTAAGCAGACCATTCATCCCACTTGACATAACTCCACCTTTGGAATAGTAGAGCTGAGCGGTCAGTATAAATCCTTTATATCGGATCGTGTTGGTCAGACTGGCATCCCAGTCAGGATTCACCTTACCCAGGATTTTCTCATCTCCTTGCAATGGCATGCCAAAATATGGATTTGTCTCTCCGGCAATGGTTTCCCTTGAATCCACCACAACCCTGTCATTTTCATCTCTTACCCAGCCACTTCCAAATATAACCGGGTAGGGTTGGCCAGCATAAGCATACGCCCCTACGCTGGAGAAGTTTTGGTATCCTGACTGGACACGTTCCACCCCGGGAGCTAAGGATAATACCATATTCTCATTTCTGGAAAAGTTGGACAGGATCTCCCATTCAAATCCACCACTGGTTCTCACGGGCACGATGGATAAAATAATCTCATGGCCTTTGGATTCCAGTTCACCTGCATTCTTGTATTCAGAACGGAAACCTGAGGATGCTGCCAGGGGTACAGAGAAAATCTGGTCGGTGGCATTCACATAATAGTAAGAGTAATCAATTCCCACCCTGTTCTCATAGAAGCGCAGGTCGGCACCGATCTCATAGGTGGTGATATTCTGGGGTCTCAACTCATTTGAAAGCAGGGTTGACTGCAGGGTAAAGGCAGGGTGTCCCTGGTAGGGGAACGTGAATTCAGCATCCAGGAAACCACTACCCAAACCTTCAGTTTCCTTTTTTTCTGTATAGAGGGTCTTTGTAGCGTAAAGGTCCCCGGCCTGTCCCATCTGGGAGTAAGAGGCACGGATTTTTCCAAAGGGAAGGATCTTTTGCTTAGCCAGAAAATCCAGCTCTGTAAATACGAAACCTGCAGAAACTGAAGGATAAAAGTAGGACCTGTTTCCTGAAGGCATGTTAGATACAATGTCGTTCCGCCCGGTCACTGTAAGGAACAACATGGAAGCGTAATCGGCTGTTGCACTTCCATAGAATCCAACCACCCGCTGTCGGGTAAGCTCCTGGAATACGGACTGGGTACCCGTGTTGGAAATGTGATCAAATCCACCAATGGTAATGTCGGTACCTGTCATTTGTTGAGTCTGCGTGGTAATATCGTAGAACTCATTCCCAAGAATCACGTCAAACCCGATATCACCAAAATCTTTGGTAATACTGATGTTGGCATTGGAATTCAGCTCCTGCCTCTGGTAAGTATAGTCATCAATCTGTCCACCTGCCGGAATAAATTCACCAAATTCAGGGTATGACCTTCCTGCTCCTCCCGATCCCAGTGAGATCACTTCATGACCAGTAGTTAAAAACCTGTCAAGGCCAATCCGGTAGTTAATACGCATCCAGTCAAAAGGTTTATAATTGATGGCCGCGTTTCCAAAGAACCTGTCTGTGATTTCATTATAAGAGCTATTAGCCAGGGCCCAGTAGGGATTGTCCATCGCAAACCTGTAATGATACTGGGAATATGGATTTGATTCATGGGAGTAAGGCTTATTGGTCAAATCATAGGTTCGTGGAGCGCTATATATTGTAAACAAGGGGTTGGCCAGGTTACTTCCACCCGGGATCTTATCAATATCTACACTGGATATATTGGCTGAGGCGGAGGCAGACCATTTGTCGCTTAATACAAAATTTCCGTTAAATTTCATATTGTTCCTTGTCATCCCGGTGGTTTCGATGATCCCCTTCTGGTCGGTACGTCCAAATCCCAGGCTGAAATTAGACTTGTCAGTGGCTGATGAAATATCCACCGAATTGGTAAAGGTGTAACCCTTCTTAAAGAAGTCCTCCTGGTTGTTATAAAGTTTTGGCACCTGGGTTGGTGCAGAACCGTCAAAGGTTTCATAGGGATTATCAAAGTATAGATTTTCCTCCTGGGATTGATAGTTCTGTAGGGTATCGATCCTGGGGCCCCAGGATCCTGAGGACCAGAGCCCAAGTGTTCCTCCATTCCCCTGTGCATAGGTGGATTGAAGTTCAGGCAAACGGCTCACCTGGTCAGAAGTAAAGTTACTGTTCACAGTAACCAGGGTTTTCTTACCCGATTTTCTGGCCGCGGATCCGCTTTTAGTGGTAATTACAATTACCCCGTTAGCAGCACGCAATCCATAAAGTGCAGCCGCGGTGGCGCCTTTCAGAACCGAGATGGACTCGATATCTTCAGGATTCAAGTCAACGATCCTGGCGGAAGGGTTGGTTCCCTCACCCACATTCTCTCTAAAGGCTTTGTCAGTAGCGATGGGCATTCCATCCACCACGTAAAGCGGCTGATTGTTCCCGGTAAGCGATACGTTTCCCCGGATGGTTACGTGAGACGTCGCACCGGGCATACCCGATGACTGCTTCACATTCACTCCGGCAATCTTGCCCTGGAGTGACTTGGAGACATCCATGTTTTTGGCACCGGAAATCTGATTGGCATCAATCTCCTGGACTGAATATCCCAGGGCTTTTTTCTCTTTCCGGATCCCCATGGCAGTGACTACTACCTCATCAATCTCTAAAAGGTCCTGCTTCATGGTGACATCGATAATTTGATTGTTTCCAATCGAAAACTCCTGGGATAGTAATCCAACAAAACTGAAGACTAATAATTCTCCATCCTGTGGAACGTTGATTGCATATTTTCCATTCACATCTGTGATGGTTCCTACAGAGGTCCCTTTTACAGCTACGGAGACACCAGGCAGGAATTCTCCGTCTTCTGCACCGATCACCTTACCGGTGACTTCCCGGGCCTGTCCATAAAGGAACATGGTTCCAAGCGCCATAAATAGCAATAAGCTGACTAATCTTTTCATAGATTCAGATTTAGATTAACGTTTAAAATTCAGTTGGAAGAAAGCAGAAAGCAGGGTGGAAATCTAATTATATCAAGCAATGGCGGCTTGGTGCGGTCATTCTGCTTATTGAAATCTGATATTATCCGTTCACCGGTTCTAAGCTGTAGTTAAGGGGTGTCTTAGGCGTCCTAGACTGACAGATCAGGCATATTTAACCCAATTCGACATCATTCCGGGGGGGGTCAACAGCCTCTTGAGAGGGGTCAATCCATGAACCATAGTGTTGCTCTCCAGTGATGCATATCAAAAGAATCCCAGGGAAGTAACTGATATCCATCTTATTTATATTTTGATATATTTACATAATTGTATACCTAAACTAACCACCATGCTAATCCTGACCGACTACATTATTATTGTGGCCTATTTTCTTGTGATTCTTCTTGTTGGAGCTCTCACAGGACGAAAACAGGAGAAAGAGGACTTTCTGATTTCAGGTCGAAAGCTCACCTCCATGCAGGCTACAGCTACCATTTTTTCCAGCCGTATCGGGGCAGCTATATTACTCACCTACACAGCCCTGGTCTATATGTATGGAATGGGTGCTCTCTGGTACTTTGTGGGCTCTGTTTTTGGATTGTTTGTTTTCTACTTTTTCGGACTAAAAATCAAAAAGATTGCAGATAAGGAGAAGTTCTATACCATGCCTGACTTCTTCTTTTTTATGAAGGGAAAGTTTGCCGGCTATCTGGCTACCATTATCACAATCATTATCATGTTTGGATGGGTCGTTCTCAATTTTACTGCAGGGGCCAAGCTGGTTTCAGAGTATACGCCCATCAGCTACGATCTCTCTGTAATCATTGTGGGGGTCATCATCCTCCTCTATCTGATTGCCGGAGGATTTGATGCGGTAGTAAAGACCGATGTCATTCAGACCTTTGGGATCTTCTTGCTCTTTGTGCTGATGATGTACCTGCTGAGCACCACCAGTACCAAGCCGGAAGTGATATTTATGGACCTCTTCAAAATCCCGGTCATGCAGCTGGTCAGCTTCTTCCTTGCAGGATTTTTCATTCCCATGGCTTCGCCCGAACTCTGGCAACGTGTATATGCCATTAAGGACAAAAAACATTTCAGACGCAGTATATTCCTCTCCTCCATATTCTATATCATAGTTGGTTTTATTCTTCTACTTATCGGATTGGTGATCCGTACCGATATACCCGACATTGAAGCTGACACCTCCCTGATTGTAGGATTCAGCAGACTGTTACCGGTGGGACTGGCAGGTCTCTCTGTGGTGATTATCTACTCTTCGGTATCCTCCTCGGCCGATACCTATATGTTCACAGCGGCAGCTTCTGTAACTCAGGACTTTTTGGAAAAGTCAGGTTTAACCAAGCAGGACAACCTTCGCAAGACCATGCGCTGGAGCATGGTGGTTTTGATGATTTTAGGGATCTCTATGGCCCTGGTAATGCGCGATATTGTGGATGCCACCTTCTTTTTTGTATCGCTCACCATGTCCCTTGGCTTGCTGGTCCTTGTGTTGTGGATCGCCCCAAAGATCAATCGCCTGAGTGTAAATCTTTCGATCCTGTTTTGCCTGGTGGGTGTTATTGTACCCGCCATCATATTTGGAATCTCTGAGGATCTGGTGATTTGGGCTTTTGCTTTCTGTCTGGCAGGGATAGTGATCGGCCTGGTTGTAGAGCAAATTAAGAAAATTGCCAGTCGCGGGAAGTGATCTCCCAAAAGAAAACCTCTTGCTAACAATACAAAATGGGAGTAACCTTTGTGGTTTACTCCCATTTCACTGAATGATACCCATAGCCATCAATCAGTGCCGAGCTACAGTTATTCTGGCTGGCTCCTCCGATACGATCCCAAGGATCTGTATTCGGTGAGCCCTGGTTCTCAGCCCGTGTTCCATAGAACACTGACTTGCTACCGTCCTTTCACCCAGTGACAAGCACTGAATTTCCGGGACTGGCTCCTGAAGGCCTCTGCAACGTCCGGTTCTAATGATCTGTCCGTTGCCAGAGTGAGAATGCTTAGTGGAACCCGCAAGGATTCTTTTTGGCTCTTCAGCCTTTCGGATCAACCTTTTAAAGACCATCCAAGAAGGGATCTGCGATTGAATACACCAGGAAACACTGTTTCGAGGTATATGCCTGGCTCTGGATGAATCTCCGGCTTGGGTTTAAGCCCTGGCCGGCCGGTTCGCTAACCGATCCCTTTCGGAATGGTTCACTACATCGGGCGAAACTTCAAGCAGCCTGTTATCTCTTACTCGGTCCAATAAAAATAGATGATCATGAAGAACAAGTCAAGAAAGTTCGGCTATTCTCTATTCACAAATAACTCACAATGGTTATTAACAAATTGTTAATAGCCCCTATCTCAGGACAGTATTGCCCGGCAGAAGAATAAGCTTGATCTATCAACAGGTGTTCATATTTCTAAATGAACACAAAGAGATGCTTATCCTCGCCCCTGTACCCCTAACTAATGGCTAAAATTCGTAAATTCACTTTACCTAACAAGCTACCATGAGTCTGATTAAACACAGGATATCGACAATAGTACTGGCACAATTACTTATTCTGGCAAGTGCCAGCGGTCAGCAAATGTACGAGATGAAATTCGCTGGAAAACTTGCCGATATTCAGGGCAAAGCAATCTGCAACGAAGCTTTTAATCTGTCAGTTCAGCTTACCAGAGAAGGGGATTATAATATATTATTCGAAATCGATACTACTGCTTCTTCTGACGAAGAGGGGTGGTTTGAATATTCAATCAGTGAAATCTCTCAGTATTTGCTCAAAGAGGATGGGTATACACACCCGGTGGTAATAAAGATGGAACTTCTTCCCAATGAAAAAACAAAATGGATGAAGGAGGGTGAAGACTTTATGGTCTCTTACACCCTTAAACCTGCCCAGGACAGCATTGACGCCCAACTGATAATGACCCGGCTGGAAGGATCAACTCTATTAAAGCATACGGAGGATCACCTTCTCGCCTTTAAAGATTTGGATCCCTTCTCCTATTTACTCGGTGGGTTTCTGATTACGGATCACCCGCCCATGGGTGATCAATCCACAAGCGATCTTAAGCAGTGGCTTTCCCCCGAAGATCAGGATATTGAAGGCGGGGTATCCAGGGGTGTTAAAGGGAGCTTCCCATCCGGAGGATACAAACACAAAAAGTAACTACCTATTTATCCTTTGAACCGGGCCTGTCTGAAGGCCGCTGTGTACCTTTGGAAATGGAGTCCCTCATGGTGGTGTCTGCCTCAATGTTTTTGAACTTATAATAATCCATGATCCCCAGGTTTCCTGACCTGAAAGCTTCAGCCATCGCCAGTGGAATTTCAACCTCAGCTTCGATTACTTTGGCTCGTGCTTCCTGTGCCTTGGCTTTCATCTCCTGCTCCGTGGCAACTGCCATGGCTCTTCGCTCTTCGGCTTTGGCCTGAGCAATGTTCTTATCTGCATTGGCCTGGTCCATTTGCAAGACTGCTCCAATGTTTTTCCCAATGTCTATATCTGCCACATCAATGGATAGTATCTCAAACGCAGTTCCAGCATCCAGTCCCTTCTCCAATACGATCTTAGAGATGTAATCCGGATTTTCCAGGACCTCCTTATGGGACTTTGATGAACCAATGGAGGAGACAATTCCTTCACCAACCCTGGCCAGAACGGTCTCTTCTCCTGCACCACCCACAAGTTGCTTAATATTGGCCCTGACAGTTACCCTGGCTTTGGCTATCAACTGGATGCCATCCTTTGCAACAGCAGTTACCGGGGGTGTATTAATCACCTGTGGATTCACCGACATTTTTACAGCTTCAAGCACGTCACGCCCTGCAAGATCGATGGCAGTAGCCATCTGGAATGTCAAATCAATATTGGCTTTGCTGGCCGATACAAGCGAATGAATCACCTGCTCCACATGACCACCAGCCAGGTAGTGAGCCTCCAATTCATCCCGCTTAATTTGATCCAGACCCGCTTTATACGCTTCGATCATAGATCGGACTATAACTGTTGGAGGGACTTTCCTCCATCTCATCAAAATCAGTTGCAAAAGAGACATTTTGACTCCCGACAACAGTGAGGTAAACCACAATCCAATGGGAATGAAGTACAAAATAATCCAAAGGCCGACAATACTGGCCACTACAATTACGATCCAGGAGTAAGTAAATTCCATAATATTCTATTTTTTTATTGGTTTCACACTGATTCTGGTCCCTTCAATTGAGACAATTTCTATCTCGGAATGCTCGTCAACATAGCCCTCTGTGGATTTGGCCTCCCTGACCAGGTCATTCACAAGAATCTTTCCCATGGGTGCCAGCCGGGTCAGTGCGGTACCCAGATCACCTATTTTAACCTGATCTTCGGTTAAATTCTTATCTACAGTTCCTTTAATATCTGTCTTAAGCATCAACCTGTCCCACGTTCTGGCCCTGAGCGACATTGCAATTACAAATACACTGAGCAATATGGTTCCGATTAAAACCCATGACCCGACGGTTGACCCAAAATCATTAAATGCCTTGTATACACCAAATACAGTAAGCACAAGCCCTCCAATCCCTGCAACAGTGACTCCTGGGACAAGCAGGAACTCAATCACAAACAGAAGAATCCCAAGAACAATAAGTATGATGATTACAGTCATAGTTGGATTCTAATTATCCACAGAAGCCTTCAGCCCTTTGGATATCAGCTGAAAACGCAGCTCTTTCATATCAGTAAAACTACCCGTCCTTACTTCGCATTTTCCCTTATAATGTGTGATGGTAGCACATTGTTCTGCCTGAGTCATCGAATGATCACAAACCTCTACAAGTGTTTCCATTACATAATCAAAGGTGTTGATGTTGTCGTTATGAAGTACAAGAATCGCCTGATTCTGGCTATTTGTTTCCTCAGAACCTATTTTTTGCGGCCGACTGGTAAAATTACTATCCATAAGGCGATAATGACACTACTGATCAAATATATGAAAATTATCCTTTAGTGAGAACCTCATTCAAGCTCTTTTGCTTTTTGAGTGGATACAATTTTTCCATTGTACCAAGCCACAATGAATGCATCCTCTATGCCGTGGGTCTGAATTATCGAAAGTGCAGCAAAGGCATCGTCACTATTAGAAAACTTCCCTGCGTAATACTTCACGATACCCCGTTCATTCAAATGAATACCTGTTATAGGGCTTAAGCCCTGAAATGCGTCAGGTTCAGATTCAGAGCCAACAGCTCCAACCTGTATCCGGTAGTGCACTCCTGAAGGCAAGGGCACATCCATGGGAATGGGATTACCTGCGCTGTAAGGTGAGTGATCCAGAATTTCAAATCCACTGGAAGAGATTATAATGGGTTCCGCATTAACGGCAGTCAGAGCTACTTCGACTGCAGGGGGATTAGTCTGGGATGGATTGATATTCGTATATCTGTAGATAGTCAGATCTCCCATCACAGTATCCACTTCAATCGTTTCAGGGATTGTCCCTGTATAGAACTTATTAAGGGCTTCTCGTTCTTCCTCCATTCTTGTGTAGAGTTCTTCAGCCATTAACTCCTCATCACGGGCTTTCTTCTCCCAGAGCATAATCTGCTTTTGCCACACCCAGCGGTCATTCGGATCGTCTGAGTCCTCTATCAAAAAACGTGCATTGGAGGCCAGGTTATTCAGTGAATCCGAATTCGCCTTATGCCTGAGGGCCTTCACAAGCAAATACTTTTGTTCCGATACAACCCTTTCTTCCGTCAGAACAGTCACCTCTGTGATGGCTGGTGGGGTTTGCTCCATGGTCTTCATCTCTTCAATCTCAGCCAGGATATCTCCGGCAGCTCCTCCAAGAGAAGCGATCTCTTGTAGCATTTTGTAATCATTGGGAGCTGTTTTTTTCTTTGGTTCAACCAAATGTACTCTATACACCGTAACCGTGCTGTCGGTGCCCTCCCGTGAGGAAAAAAACATCACCATCCCCAGGTCTGAACCCGGAAGCAGAAGTAATTCATCCATTGCAGAGTTTACCGGGAAGCCGAGGTTAGCTGGTTCCGACCATTGATCTCGCTCTCGATCATAATGCGTCCTGTAGAGATCAAATCCTCCTACACCCAACCTCCCATTGGAGGCGAAATAGAGATTGTTTTCGATGGGATCAAAATAGGGCAATACTTCATCTCCCTCACTGTTCAGAGGCTTGATCTCTTCGGGATCTCCCCATGAATTTCCTGAACCTTTTTTCACCCTGAAGAGCTGTGTCCCTCCTTTCTGATTCCTGCCATATCCGGAATAGTAGATATAATCACCCCGTACAGAATTTTTAGGTACAAATACAAGGCTGGTCAGACCTTTGGGATCTTCGTTGGCATGAAAATAGGCAGCTGGTTTGCGCTGTAGCTGACCTCCCTTCATTTTGATCTGAGAGAATTGCAGGGAATCAAAAAGATCAATGAAGGTAACATTCATCACCTCGTAAGGATTATATGTGCCTGTAATCTCGGTAGCACTTCGGGTGGTTTCCATCAGAAAGGACGGATTGTACTCCTTTGATTCCTGTCGACTGGCTTCAAGCTCAAAACGTCCGTAGTACTTTCTGGCTTCAGAGAAGTTGTAATTGCGATGATAGGCTTTCCCCAGGTAGTAAAACACATCCGAAGGAACACCCTTAGTGGAAGCCCCATAAAGGAACTCGATGGCATCGCTAAGGCCTTCATTCAGTTCTACCAGACAGATGCCCAGGTGATAAGAATTTAATGCATTCTCGGGTTCGGCTTCCATCAGCATCCTGAAGCCAGGAAGAGCTGACCGGAAGTCACCTTCATTCAGACTGGTCACGGCTTCGGTTTGCAGCTGCTGCAGGTTCGACTTAGCTTCCTGACTGAAGAGAGGATTTTCAGTGATCAGTAACAGGATTCCTATGAGACAAAAAAAGGTTCTTACTGTTGGAGTAAACATAATGCGATCAGCGCTGTTTTATATTCAAATTTAACAATAAAATAAAGCAATCCGGGAGGCCCAATTGTTAATAAACAGGGCTCTCCCAAGACTGCTCATTTGAGTCAAACTTTGTACATTTATAAAATAATTTTGCTATGCCTGAATTGAAAGAAGGAGACCTGGCACCTGCTATTAAAGCAGTGGACCAGAGTGGGGAATTGATCACCCTTAAAGAATACAGAGGTAAGAAGATCGTGCTCTATTTTTATCCCAAGGACGATACTCCAGGTTGTACTGCCGAGTCGTGTGACCTGAGAGACAACTATTCACAGTTTATTGAAAAGGGATTTGAGGTGATTGGAGTAAGTGCAGATAGTGAAAAATCTCACCAGAAGTTCATATCCAAATACAATTTACCTTTCAGGCTGATCTCTGATGAGGATAAAAAAGTGCTGAAGGACTATAATGCATGGGGTGAAAAAAAAATGTATGGGAAATCATACATGGGTGTCCTCCGTAAAACATACATTATCGATGAAAAAGGGTATGTTGAAAAGATTATTGAAAAGGTCAAAACAAAGGAACACAGCAGGCAGATATTTTCTGAATTATCACATTAATCAATAAAATAACATGAGTAAAGGAAATACCAATGGAACCAACCAGGAGAAATTGAAAGCTCTTCAACTGACTCTGGACAAGATAGAAAAAGGATATGGTAAGGGAACCATTATGAAAATGGGAGATGATGCCATTGAGGATGTGCCCATAATTCCCTCTGGATCTCTAGGCCTTGATGTGGCGTTGGGAGTGGGAGGTTACCCCAGAGGTCGGGTCATTGAAATCTACGGGCCTGAATCTTCAGGGAAAACGACCCTGGCCATTCATGCCATTGCTGAAGCCCAGAAATTAGGAGGAATAGCAGCATTTATTGATGCTGAGCATGCCTTTGACCGCTTTTATGCCAAAAATCTGGGAGTGGATATTGAAAACCTATACATTTCCCAGCCCGACAATGGGGAACAGGCCTTGGAAATTGCCGATCACCTCATCAGGTCAGGGGCCCTTGATATCGTTGTCATCGACTCTGTAGCTGCACTTACCCCTAGAGCTGAGATCGAGGGAGAGATGGGCGATTCCAAAATGGGATTACAGGCCAGGTTGATGTCTCAGGCACTCAGAAAGCTTACAGCCAATATTAGCAGGACCAATACCACCCTCGTTTTCATCAATCAACTCCGCGAAAAAATTGGAGTGATGTTTGGAAATCCTGAAACCACTACGGGTGGAAACGCATTGAAGTTCTATGCTTCAGTTCGCCTCGATATACGGCGGATCGGTCAGATCAAGGATGGTGAAGAAGTGCAGGGGAACCGCACCCGGGTAAAAGTGGTAAAGAATAAACTGGCTCCACCTTTCCGCAAAACAGAATTTGACATTATTTATGGACTAGGTATCTCTAAAACAGGAGAATTAATCGACCTGGGTGTAGAGAAGGAAATTTTGAAAAAAAGTGGATCGTGGTTCAGCTATGGTGAAACAAGGCTTGGACAGGGCAGGGATGCTGTGAAGAATCTGCTGCGGGATAATCCTGAGCTATCAGAGGAGATTGAAGCCAAAATTAAAGCTGCCATAATGGGTACTAAGAAATAGTATCCATGCATATAATTGATTTTTTGTATCTTGGGAATGAACCCCCAAGATTGTAGCAGGCATGAATTTTTTGCTTCATTTCATTTTTATTGCGGCGTTTCTTCTGATTTATATCATTGCAATCATCATTTTGAAACCATTTCGGATCCACCGAAAACGCCCCATGTCCACAATCTTTCTTAAAGCCAGTTACCTGGTCTACCTGGCCTGTTTTCTGCTTATGGCCTATTTGATCCTCTTCTTTTCAGCAACCACTGAGCCCTCAGAAGATGTGGACGAAGAGCGAATACTCAATCTGCTCACAGTTTTCAGCGTGCTGGCATTTTTTATTCCGAACATAGGGATTATGATCCGCAGGAGAGTATCCAACTGGCGTGTCACATACAATTATGCAGTAACTGCATTAAATATTCTGATTTCGCTTGGGCTGATATGGTTCATTCTAGATATGCCCTGGCAATTTAAGTAGCCTCCGTTTGGGGAATTTTCTATGGCTTAATGATCTTTATGGCCAAAGCGACCTTATCCTCCATGGGTAGCTGACCCTCGATCCAATGGATATTAAGCCCTCTTCGCTCCATCCCCCTGAAATAGGTCATTTGACGTTTGGCAAACTGGTGAATGGCCGTATTTAGTTTATTAAACATATCCTCATAGGTCAGCTCCTTCAGAATGTATTTACTGACCCATTTGTACTCAAGTCCATAGTATTCCATCTTCTCTGCTGAGACTCCCTCAGCCATCAATCGTTCCACCTCCTCAACCATTCCGTTCTCCAACCGTTCTTTAAGGCGGTCTGTAATTCTTTTTCTTCGCATGGTCCGCTCAAATCTGATTCCCAATATGATTGGATTCAATTCTCTCTCCTTTTCATCCTCTTCGGGCTGAGTGGCCTGAAACATACCAATCTCTATGGCCCGGATTATGCGCTTTCGATTCCCGGTATCAGTCACATTATGTAGTGGTCCATAGAGCCTGAGGATCCCCTTCAGCTCCTCAAAACTCTTAAGCTCCAAATCTGCCCTCAAAGGGTCATTTACGGGTACATCAATCATTTTGTAATTTCGCAGTACGGATTCGATGTAGAGCCCTGTTCCGCCGCAGAGAATGGGGATTAGATTCCGGTCTGAAATATCAGTATAGGCCCTTAAAAAATCGTGCTTAAAAAGGTATACATTGTACTCATAACCAGCTTCTATCAAATCGACCAGGTGAACAGGGATTCGGACATCCTCAACCATATAGTCGGCATAATCCTTCCCCGTCCCAATATCCATTCCCCGATATACCTGCCTGGAGTCGGCGCTTATTATTTCGCCTCCCACACCAAAAGCCAGGTTTGCAGCAAATGCTGTTTTCCCTCCAGCGGTGTGTCCCAGGATCGTAATCAGGTCAAATGGGTTCTTCTCCATGAATCAAATATACCTCTACATTTGAAATTATAAAACACAAGCTGTTTTTTATACCTTTGAGCGCGCATTTAAAAATGTCGAATCAAATCAACATAAGGAATAAAAAGGCTTTCCATGACTATGAGATCCTGGAAAAATATGTCGCCGGGCTTCAATTACTTGGAACGGAAATAAAATCCATTCGCTTGGGTAAGGTGAGCCTGGGAGAGGCATACTGCCTGTTCGAAGGCAAAGAACTCTATGTGAGGAGCATGCAAATTTCTGATTATGCATGGGGAAGCTTTAACAAACATGAGCCTGGCAGGGACCGTAAATTACTTTTGACCCAGCATGAGTTAAAAAAGCTTAAGCGCAAAACCCGTGAAAGTGGTCTTACTATTGCAGCTCTACGTATTTTCATCTCCGGATCAGGTTATGCCAAACTTGAAATTGGACTAGCCAGAGGTAAGAAGGAGTATGATAAGAGAGAGACCATTAAGAGAAAAGATACCCAACGCCAGATGGAACGCCTGAACAGAATCAAATAGAACTGAGTACTAGTTACTACCCACTGAGTACTATCATTGGGAGAAGAAAAACTCATTGACTTCCCTCAATTCATCCAGGCTAAGGTCCAGTTGAAAATCGAAATACTTATCGATGGTCTTTAACAATTCCTCAAAGGATATATATCCATCCCCATTCGAATCCAGAGGTTTATAGCGTTCTGGAATCTCGGAAGCTGAGGCGAGCCTGTAATTATTTACAATAAGGGTCATGTAGGCATCCACCTCATCGCGAGGCATGGCGATATTTCTTTGCTGTATGATGCTCAAAAATTCCTCTTCAGTGACTGTAACTCCCTCGTCATCAACCCATGCTCCCGGAGCGGTGTTTGCTTCCTGGTCCAGGTAATCAGCCACCCCATCCAGGTCACTGTCTAAGGCACAACCCGCCGAATCAACCGCAATATCAGCGGGCGTTCCAGGGCAATGGTCAAACACATCCAGCACTAAATCGTTATCCTCATCTTCAAAAAAGAGGGGGTCAAAGTCCAGGTCAGCATAGAGCAAGTCCACCTGTCGGACAGCCGGTTTGGAGAAGAGGTCGAAGTGTACAGACAGATGGGTAAAAAGGTAGCTGTCATTGCCCTTATTTCCCTGGATGCTGCTCCCTTCATAGGCCACATTATCCAGAAAATCTGTGAGGGTATGGTGATAGGATACACCCAAACTGAAAAATGCCCGTTTATCAATCCTGAAATGGAATCCGGCCGAGAGGGCCCACTGGTTGTAAGCGCCAAGACCAAACTCTTCTCTCTCTTTGAGGCGAAGGTCCGTCTCATAGCCGTAATCCCTGTACAATAGGTTTGAAGCACCACCGGTTTCCTCCAGGTCCCTGATGGTACCATCTGACCAGTAATAATAAGTGTTCCCACTGGCATCTTTCAAATCCCCTTTGGGGCTGAAAACAACAGTCTCCAATCCCAGAGAGAGATAGGGTCTGACCAGGGCCTCCTTTGGAAACAGATGGCCAAATCTATACTCCACATTCACCCCTATGGTAGATAGGGAGGTTTTAAAGTTCAAATTGCGGCTAATGTCGGAATATGAATATGAGTTCCCGCTGATCTGGCCCTGGAAATAGTTGAAGTTCGCCACAAAATTATGCTTCTGGCCCAGGAAGGATGAGACACCGATCATCACACCCGGATCCCCAATGGAGGCGGTCTTCTGGCTGTTCTGTACATCTCCAAGAAAATTCAAAACTCCATAGGAAAGTGAAATCACCGGTTTGTAGACCGCATGTTCGATGGTATCAAAGAGTTGGGGCAATGAATCCTGCTGTGTCTCCTGGCCGTATACCAGAGATGGAACCAGAATGGCTGCAAGAAATAAATATCTGTATGGGCGTGACCTAAACAAGGCTGCAGTAAAAGATTAAGGGTCTCATCTTGTTAAGGGGACTGGAACCCTTCTACCATCCCGATATGCCACCACAAAAGGTCCATCCACTGTTTCGAAACCCTCCATCCTCTTCCTGTAAGCTTCAGCTTCGTTGTAATCCCGGAAGGAACCCACCGTGTATTTGTACATTCCATCCATCTCTTCAACCATTGCCTCCCTATCCACTCCTTCATTCCTGAATTGGGTCTTAGCATCAAAAGCTGTTCCTACAGCGATGATCTGAACCCTGTAATAGAATCCAGGTTCAGCTTTCAGGACCTTGGTGTTAAGGATATACGTATCCGGACCGGTTTGGGTTTCAGGTAAGGGTTTCACCACCGGATCGGGAGGTTTCTGCTGAACCACTGTTTGTACTGTGCGACCCGCATCACTTGGCACCTTGCCTGTTGCCAGCAAAGAAGTCCTTTCACCCATATCCAGGTCATTAAAATTCACATCTATCTGCTTCACCTCACTCAGCTTACTTTCATCACCCTTGGTATGCGTAAGCCGCCCGCTTAAGATCATCTCTCCCTGTGGCTGACTGTCTATAGGTACCAGCTTATACACTACCTCAAACACCGGATCCTCCGGAAGAGTCATCCAGATAAACTTGATGGTTGAAGGAGCAAGTGTTGCAATTCCATTATAAGAGTTCACCTCTTCAAAGAGATAACCGGAGGGAATAGTTTCCTCAATCTTAAGGTATTTACTTCCTTCGGGAGTGCTTACAATCAGCTTCACTAAATATTCTCCTGAAGCATGAAGAATGGGCCTCTGCCTGACCGCCATTGCATATGGCTCTTGCTCCGGGCTTAACGGACTGATGGCTTTGCCCCCTTTAAAATTCTTTATATCGACAATCAAAGCCGGGTCAAGGGTGGAGCTGGGTATGATTGAGATCTCATCGGATTGATCAAAATTCAAAAACTTTCTTTCATCCTCCACTACATAGGCAAAGACACCTCCAAGGACAAATGATCCCTTAAGCCTTTCATCCACCCTGATTTTGTAGGAAACAGTTACAGCATCTCCTTCAGGCAACTTAAGCCAAATAATCCTGATTCGCTGATTGTCAAAACTGAAATCTGCATTGGGCGAACTCACATTAACCGCTGATAATCCAAGTGGGAGATCCTGAGAAAAGCGCGAATAATCAGTGAGCCCTCCTTTGGTGATTGTCACCGCAACAGTAAATTCCTCGCCTGCGTTTACCTGGTTTGGATGATCAATGGATATCTCCACATTTTGCGCTTTGAGCGGAACACCAAGGCAAAATAAAATCAGGACGAGACAGCTTATAAGATACTTCATCATTAGAACAGCTTAATATTTAACACAAAATACAAATTTATTCAAAACAAAAGCTCCTGAATTACTAACACTTGCAAGTATGGAAGATTAGAAATTCGGTCTTAACAAATACTTCGAGTAGAATTCATTTATTACCCCTACTGCCTCATCTGCGGTGTCCACAATTTTAAAAATGTCCATATCCTCAGGGCTAATGTTATTTTGCTCCTGTTGAACCACCGCCTCAATCCATTCAACCAGGCCCTTCCAAAAATCTCTCCCAACCAGCACGATTGGAAATTTCCCAATCTTTTCTGTTTGAATCAGAGTTGCAGATTCGAAAAATTCATCGAAAGTTCCAAATCCTCCGGGCAAAACAATAAATCCTTGGGAATACTTCTGAAACATTACCTTACGAACGAAAAAATGCTTGAACGTGATCAGCTTGTCGGCATCAATGTAGGGATTTGAGCTCTGTTCAAAAGGCAACTGTATATTGAGGCCCGCACTAATACCGTCACCCCGCAGAGCTCCTTTATTGGCAGCTTCCATCACTCCCGGGCCACCCCCGGTAATCACACCGTAACCACTTTGAGTAAGCTTATATGCAATCTCTTCGGCCAATTTGTAATAGATGTTATCTGGTTCGGTTCTGGCAGAACCAAATATTGAAACGCATGGGCCAATGGACGCCATCTTTTCGAAACCTTCCACAAACTCGGCCATCACTTTGAATATCTGCCATGAATCGGAAGCCTTTATCTCGTTCCAGGTTTTCTGCTTGAATGCCTTCTTGATCTTGTCTTCATTTGCGCTCATACAATTGGTCCTATTTTAAACTAAGTTAGTCAATTTAGGCTAAAGAAAGTTCCTCCTTCAGGAATTTCCCGGTATAGCTATGGGCAGCTCCTGCCACCTCCTCTGGTGTTCCCGTGGTCAAAATCGCCCCCCCCTTACTGCCTCCATCTTTACCCAGGTCAATGATGTAATCTGCCACCTTTATTACATCAAGGTTGTGTTCGATCATCAATACACTGTTTCCCCGGTTCACCAGCTTGGTGATGACCTCCAGCAATACCCTGACATCTTCAAAATGAAGTCCTGTGGTAGGTTCATCCAGAATGTAGAGTGTTTTACCCGTATCCTTTTTGGCCAGTTCGGCAGATAGTTTTACACGCTGTGATTCACCTCCGGACAGCGTGGTTGAGGGTTGACCAAGGCGGATGTACCCCAGTCCCACATCCTGAAGTGTTTTCAGCTTACGAAGGATGGACGGAACACTGGAAAAAAACTCCACGGCCTCGTTAATGGTCATCTTCAACACATTGTTGATGTTGCTGTTCTTAAAAGTAACTTCCAGAGTCTCTCTGTTATATCGCTTCCCATTACAGCTTTTACACTTCACATAGACATCCGGTAAAAAATTCATTTCAATGGTCTGCAGACCCGCACCGCCGCAGGTCTCACATCTGCCCCCCTTCACATTAAACGAAAACCGGCTTGCTTTGTATCCTCTTATTTTTGCGTCGGGGGTTTGCTCAAAGAGCTTCCGGATGTCACTGAACACTCCGGTATAGGTCACCGGATTGGACCTTGGTGTTCTACCCAGCGGAGATTGGTCCACTTCAATCACCTTATCAATATGGTCAAGCCCTTCAATGGAGCCATACGAAAGGGGAGATTTACCAGATCTATACAAGCTCTGGCTTAATATAGGATGAAGGGTTTCATTGATCAGACTGGACTTTCCGCTGCCGCTCACTCCTGTAATACAGATAAACATACCCAGGGGAAACGACACATCCACACTCTTTAGGTTATTGCCTGAAGCACCCTTCAGTACCAGATGTTTCCCATTTCCGGGCCTTCTCTCTTCAGGAACTCTGATCTCTTTTGTTTTATTCAGGTAAGCTGCTGTGAGTGACTTTCCCTTTAATATCTGCCTGGGGGAACCCTCTGCCACAAGATCGCCACCCAACCTGCCTGCACCGGGGCCCAGATCAATGATGTGATCAGCCGAAAGGATCATATCCCTGTCATGTTCAACCACTATGACCGTATTGCCCTGATCACGTAAGTTTTGGAGGGAGGCAATCAATTTTCGATTATCTCTCTGGTGAAGACCAATACTGGGTTCGTCCAGGATATACAGTACATTCACCAGCCGTGAGCCAATCTGGGTGGCCAGACGGATGCGCTGACTTTCCCCGCCTGAAAGGGAACGTGCACTCCGCTCCAGGGAGAGGTAATTTAATCCAACATCAAGCAGGAATCCCAGCCTGTTTCGGATCTCCTTAAGAATATCCCGGGCAATGATGTTCTGTCGTTCACTCAGCTTGACTTCAATGTTTTTAAACCATCTTGACAGCTGACCAATATCCATAGATACAAGCTCTGTTATGTTCTTTTGATTGATCCGAAAATAGAGCATTTCAGATTTGAGGCGCGCTCCCTTACATTGTGGACAGCTTACCTTTCTGATAAACTGACGGGGGGGCTGTTTGCCATTGCGTCCCTTGGATTCATCTGAGTTGTTTTGGAGGGTACTGATGATCCCTTCAAAGCTAAGCAGGTAATTGGAAGTGGCGCCCAGAGGGGTATTTTGAAGTTTCAATGGCTCATCCGAACCAAAGAGGATGCAATGCATACCCTGCTCAGGAATATCCTTTACCGGGGTATCCAGTGTAAAGTTGTATCGTTTGCATATTGCCTCTATCTGCCAAAATATAAGCGCATTACGGTATGTCCCCACAGGTTGTAGTGCACCTTTACGAATGCTTTTGCTATCGTCCGGAATGATCTTACTTACATCCACATCATTGATTGTACCCAGACCGTTACAGTGGGGACAGGCCCCCTGGGGGGAATTAAATGAAAAACTGTGCGGAGCAGGTTCATTGTATGAGATTCCGGAAGTAGGACACATCAGTTGACTGGAGAAAAAACGGGGTTCCTGACCATCTTTTTCAAGGATCATGGTTACTCCTTTGCCCTGCTTCATGGCAGTGGAAACTGATTTTTTCAACCTCTCCCGATCCTTAATCCTGGCCGATAGCCGATCAATAACCACTTCAATATCATGATTCTTATACCGGTCTACACGCATACCTGGCACCACTTCTTCAATTTCGCCATCAATACGCACGTAGATATATCCATTGCGCCTGATCTGATCAAACAGCTCTCGGTAATGACCTTTCCGCCCCCTCACCACAGGTGCTAATACGTAAATTTTTTTATTTGCAAAATTCTCCAGGATAATTTCAAGGATGTGATCTTCTGTATATTTTACCATCTTTTCACCGGTCACATAGGAGTAGGCCTCAGAAGCCCTGGCATATAAAAGCCTCAGGAAATCATAAATCTCCGTAACCGTGCCCACAGTAGATCTGGGATTCTTGTTGGTGGTTTTCTGCTCAATGGAAATAACAGGACTTAAACCGGTGATCTTATCCACATCGGGGCGCTCCATGTTTCCAAGAAATTGCCTGGCATATGCATTAAGTGTCTCAATGTATCTGCGCTGTCCTTCTGCATAGATTGTATCAAAAGCCAGGGATGATTTTCCACTGCCACTTAAACCGGTGATTACTGTGAGCTTATTCCTTGGAATGGAAACATCAATGTTTTTTAGATTATGCTCACGGGCCCCAAGGACCTCTATCTGTTTTTGTTCCTTTTTCACTTCTTCTATCTGCTATGGGCCTTAATTCTTTTCCCATGCATCGGGACGTCGATATCCCTCTTCGGGCAATAGGATTTCATACTTCTTCCGTCCTGAATTAGTCAGTTTATTGTCTCTTAGCCATGGATTCAGGTACTTCAAAATTTTATAGTTGGTCTGATGGTCGGCTGCAAAATCAGCAAAATCAGCGACAGCGCTATCCACCTCAACTGAATAGACTGGAATCTCTGGATAGAGATCTGCATCATTAAGGTTGAATCCGTAAGCAGCAGGATCTTCAAATATTATTTTAAATGCCACCACCCTGAAGAGATACCTTGCAGTCTCCTCATTTAACAACAAATCATAATAATTCTCTTTCTTTTGACGATCAACCTGACGATCGACTCCCCTTCTTCCCACATTGTATGAAGCTGCGGTCATGGTCCAATTTCCATATTTCTTATAAGAATCGATCAGGTATCTGCAGGCTACTTTCGTGGATTTACCCACATGATATCGCTCATCCACCTCTGAATTTACGGTAAGGCCGTAATCACCTGCTGTCCCTTTAAGCAATTGCCAGAATCCCACTGCCTTGGCCGGGGATACTGCTTGTGAAAGACCGCTCTCTGCCACTGCCAGGTATTTGAAATCATCCGGCACCAGGTTTTTCTTCAATACGGGCTCAATCTGTGGGAAATAACGGTTGGCCAGCTTAATCAGCCTGATGGTTTGGGAGTGGAAATAGACATTGGAAAGTAATTCACGGTCCAGAGCCTCTTTTACATCAAACAGGTCCAGAGGCAAGGGTTCACCTGCAAAAGTAACCTCTTCGGGTATAAGCACACCCTGCACCGAATATACTTCATTCTCAATCCCACTTACAGGATCATCCTTACTTCCGGAGTAAGCTGTGGTAAATACAAACTCCGCAAGTACACTGACAGCCACTATTATCACTAAATAAAGGAATAGCTTTGCGCCTTTCCTATTTCTCACACTTCGCATAATCTCTCAATATATTTATGACAATCGGGTAAAAAACACAAAATTAAGATTTGTTTCCAAACCATTGAGCTTGAAAACCAAATAGTTGTTTAATTAACAAAATGTCTTTGAAAGGTATTAGAAGGTATAGCTTATCCCTGTGTATAATCCCAGAGCATAGGGCCTGGTGGTTGGAAGGCTTGCATCATTAACCGAGTTAAGGAAATATCGGAACCTGGGTTCCAGCAACAGGCTAAATCGTTCGTGAATGTGATATATCATACCGATGCCTGCATTGCCTGAATAGTTCACGCTTCTGACGTTGGTCAGGTAACCTATATCTGCTGTACCTGAGCCAGTCTCCATGGTCACATAATTATTGACCAGAAAGTTGGTACTCAATCCCCCAACCAGTTGCAATTCAAAAGTTCTGTCCACTAAGGTGTACCTCAGATTAAATGGAACCTCAAGATAATCAAGGTGCTGCTCTATTCCCTGCTCGGCCACCTGGCCTGCGTTTGCAACTTCAGAGTCTAAGAGTGCGTCAGCTCCGTACTGGGCATTCAACTTATATCCATTTACAATTACCTGACCCGATTCTGTAACAATATTACCCACCGAGTTGGTAATGGCAATTAATTCAGGGCTGCTTGCCACATCACGATTGGGTGCCAGATCAAATGAGTTTCCAAATAGCTGAATACCCGGTGCCCCTATAGAGATGCCCATTTTATTAAAGTGAATTCCCGATTCAATGGCCAGTCTGGAGTTGCCCCTGTAACTCACATTGATACCGCCTGCATAGGAGACCAGTCCCGATTCATACTCAGCACCTCCTGACATAGCTTCCATATCGGCATCCCGATAACTATAAAGCGGCGCCATCACTGCACCCAGCATCCACCTTGGATCTCTCTTCTTTGCAGCATCGAATTCCGGAAATGGATCCAGGGGAAGGTCTTCCCCGGCATCAAGCGTTAAGATAAGAGCGGTATCTGCTTTTTGATGGAGAGTAAGCTCGGAACTATCACTCGTGGGTACATCAAAGATAGAAAGGGATTCAAGCTTCTGATCGGGTTCAGGCTTCTGATCGGGCTCAGGCTTCTGATATGCAAGGCTTACTTCACCAGTGTCCTCTTCATCCGGTTGAGCTTCAACCTCCATCATTGCCATGGTCTCAATTACTTTATCCTGAAGCTCCTCTCCACGCTTTGCATCGCTTATATGAGTTGCAGTGTCGATTCCGGATTGCAACTCAGGCAAAGCCTGCTCAACCTCACTCAACTGCTCTGAAGATTCTGCTCCAAAGTAGCTTATGCCCACAGTAAGAGCCAAGGCAATAGAAGCAGCTGTGGCAAATAATATTACAAATCCTCTTTTTCTGTTTCTACCGCCCAGCGTGGCTGAGATGGAGTTCCAAGCACTCTCCGGAGGATCCACCTGGTAAGCCCCAAGTTTCTCCTTTAGAAATCCTTTTCCGCTATTTAACTGATCACTCATCTTACTATTGCTGATCCATAGATATTTTTAATTTTTTCCTGCAAAATGGCCCGTGCCCTTGAGAGATTTGATTTTGATGTACCCACTGATATTCCCAGTGTCTCACTTATTTCTTTATGGTTGTAGCCCTCGATTGCGTAGAGGTTAAATACCATGCGGTATTTAGGAGAAAGAGTTTGTATAAGCGCCACCAATTCTTCGCATGTAAGGTCGTTTAACACTTCATCTCCGCTGATCTCCAGGTTCTCATCTTTGGCATCATCAACCCTTTGCAGATGCACCTGACTTCTGTACTTTTCCAATGCTGTGTTGATCATGATCCTTCTGATCCAACCCGGGAAAGCAGCAGGGTTTTTCACCTGATCCAGTTTACCAAATACTTTAATGAACCCGTCCTGGAGAATATCCTGAGCATCTTCTTCACCAGAGGCATACTGTAGGCATACCCCATACATGGCCGAAGCAAACCTCTTGTAGAGCTCTTCCTGGCTCTTAGGTTTCCCCCTTCTACACCCTTTGATTAATATATCCAGCTTTTCTGCCAATCCAGTTTTCCTCCAATGACAAATTTATGCAAATTGGCAGGATATTACATCCTTGGTATACAAAGCTATGATGCAGGTAGAGCAATAAGGGTTGCGTAACAGGGATGATTATTCTATATGGAAGACGCAACCCGAGGGCCCACTTATGCGTCTTTGTATTGAGATTACATGATAACAACACATTTCGATGGCTATGAAAAAACTTACATATATCAATATTCTGGTGCTCATGTTAGCAGCGCTGAGTACAGCTTGCAGTCAGCACATTGAAGATCCTGTTTTTGACTACAACCTCAAATCGGCCAGGGTCATTGAAACCAATAACGACTTCGGGTTTACGCTGTTAAACAAGGTATTGGAGCAGGATGATTCTCCAAACCTGATGATCTCTCCTGCATCGGTGAGCATCGCACTAGGGATGGCTTACAATGGGGCTGAAACTACCACCAGAGATGCCTTCGAACAGGTTCTGAATTATGAGGGGCTCTCCCGTGAAGTAATTAATGAAATCACCAGGGAATTAATTAATGTCCTTGCAACTAATGTGGAAGGTAACCTTCTGGAAATAGCCAACTCCATGTGGTACGACCAGGAATTTCCAGTGGAACAGGATTTCATTAATTTAAATAGCAACTATTATGATGCTGAAGTTCGGGCGATTGATTTCCGTACAGCCAATGCGGTGAATACCATCAACGACTGGGTAAGTGCCAACACCCATGGGAAAATCGATGAAATTATTGATGCCATCGATCCTGAAATGATGATGATCCTGATCAACGCCAT
>RCNC010000144.1_pt1 | contig 39101 bp, 31 predicted proteins | sample 2041301 | NCBI WGS metagenome assembly RCNC01 (sample SAMN09708231, study PRJNA481090) | Marine sediment metagenome, whole genome shotgun sequencing project. | biome: marine sediment; feature: ocean; material: sediment; isolation source: Sewage treatment plant 13A marine sediment (STP13A) ...
AAATCCCATGGATGTATAAATTTTTATTTGATATGTTATTGCACAGAAAGATCAGTAAATACACCTGAAAATTCATAATTCCCAGGACTGCTGATAGGAAGCATTTCGTGTTTTTTCATTAAGTTTACATGTCTATAAATGCTATCCTATGAAAGTCCTCATACTTGGGTCGGGAGGGCGTGAACATGCCATCGCCTGGAAGATCTCGCAAAGCCCCCTGTTAACATCATTATTCGTGGCTCCCGGTAATGCCGGTACAGCCCAGTTAGGCACAAACGTAGAACTCTCAGTAACTGACTTCCCGGCTATCAGGGACTTTGTGCTCGGGAATGGTATTGAGATGGTGATCGTTGGTCCTGAGGTCCCTCTTGTGGCAGGGATATATGATTACTTTCTTGCTGATCCTAAGCTGAAGAAGATCCCCCTGATTGGCCCTTCCAAATTGGGAGCATCCCTTGAAGGGAGTAAGAAGTTTGCCAATGAATTTATGGTCCGGCATGAAATCCCTACTGCCAGGTATAAAAATGTAACGCTGGATACCTACCAGGAAGGAGTGGAATACCTTCATTCTCTGGAGTCACCTTATGTACTTAAGGCAGATGGTCTGGCTGCAGGAAAAGGGGTCCTTATCCTTGACAGCCTGAAAGAAGCTGAACAGGAACTTAAATACATGCTGGAAGGGAAATTCGGGGAGGCCGGCAACAATGTGGTTATCGAAGAATTCCTTCCTGGCATAGAAGTATCCATCTTCGTACTGACTGATGGTGTATCTTATTTGATCTTTCCTGAAGCCAAAGATTATAAAAGAATTGGTGAAGGTGATGCGGGACTTAATACAGGTGGTATGGGAGCCATCTCACCTGTGCCATTTGTAGACAAGATATTCTTAAGGAAGGTTGAGGAAAAAATCGTAAAACCAACAGTAGAAGGCCTGAACAAGGATAGTATTGATTACAAGGGTTTCATCTACATAGGGCTGATGAATGTTCTTGGTAATCCTTACGTGGTTGAATATAATGTCCGCATGGGTGATCCGGAGGGAGAAGTTGTCCTGCCACGGATCAGCAGTGACCTGCTCGACCTTTTTGTAGCCGTTTCCCGGAAGGAACTGAATAAGAAGACCCTAGAAATAGATGCCCGGACAGTGAGTACTGTAATGCTCGTTTCCAAAGGTTATCCAGGTGCCTATGAAAAGGGGAAAGAAATATCAGGATTGGATGATCCTGGCAAATCAGTCATATTTCATGCCGGAACCAAACTGGATGATGGCAAGGTATTAACCAACGGGGGAAGGGTTTTGTCGATAACATCTTTCGGGGAGGATATGACTGAGGCCCTGGCCAGGACATATATTACTGCTGAAAAGATCCAATTCGAAGGTAAAAATTACCGGCGTGATATCGGCTTTGACCTTTAGTTAAAAATGCTTCACTGAATGTTCCTGAAATTCTTACAAGGTGGCCGGCCAGTTCAAATCATGGTTCTACTGGTCCTCGCTTTATTGTGCTGGTTGAAGTACCTTATCCTTCCTCAACCGGTCCAGATGACTTTTGAAGAATCCCCAATGCCCCTTTTCCAATTGGTCAGCAGGCTGCTCGAGGGAAAAGAATTCTTATCTAAAGCCATAGCATTGTCACTATTGGTAATCAATGCATTGCTGCTTTCCAGGCTGAATATGAAATTCATTGTACTCAAGAGCCGGACCTATCTTCCATCTTTCATTTTTTTGCTTGTTGTCAGCAGCTTTTTGCCCCTGCAACGGTTGAATCCAGTTGTATTTGCCAGTATTTTTATGTTGTTTGCCATTGAGGCCATGCTGGGAACCTCTAAAAAGGAAGGATTGGCTTATGAATACTTCCTGGCATCTTTCCTGGTCTCAACGGGCAGTCTGTTTTATGCAAGAGGAGCATACCTTTTGCTAATTATCTGGATTGGCCTTTCACTTTTTAGAAACATACGTTACAGGGAATGGATCTTCACCATCATTGGTTTTATGCTGCCCTACCTCTTCCTTTTTTCATGGTATTATCTGATGGGACAGGAATTAATCCCCAAGTGGCAGGAGATGATCAGGAATTTTCTTCCCGATCATGATTTCAGCCTTTTTAACAGGTATTATATCCTGTTCTATGCTTATTTAGCTCTCCTGATCCTGCTGGCAAGTCGGAAGATGATCAGCAGTTATCAGAACTTAAAAATCTATGTACGAAAATTCTACAGGCTGAACTTCTGGATCTTTGCGGTTACGCTTATTATTTACTTCAGCTTATACAGCCGGTCTGTTGAATTGATCTATTTCAGTGGGTTCGCAATTGCCTATATTCTTTCCTATTACTTTTTCAATCTTCGCTCCAAACTGAATGGTGAGATACTATTCGGACTTTTGTTTGCAGGTTATGTAATGTTGCTTTTTACTTCGTAACGTATGACAGGATACCTACCGCTTCACCTGGTTTTCCATCGATGAATGAAATAAAAACATGGTAAATTCCAGTTTTCTGGCAAAGAAAATTGAAAGGATTGAATTCTTCCTGTGTATCTTCATCATAGGAGCTGAAAATAAGCCGGTTACTGTCGTATAGCCTGATAATTGCTTTTCCTTCAGATTGTTCAGTGGTACAGACATTGAAGCGATAGACATTGTTCTTACTTAAGACCAGTGGGTAGCGGGCGACAGGATGCTTTGATCCAGTTTTTGCCTCTCCCAGTTTAACAATAAAATCTTTCAAATAGGTCGCATCTTCACCGGCATCATTGGCACATTGTTCTACAAGGTCGGCGGCGGACTGAGCCTGGATGTTACTGGTAAGAACAAATAAAAATCCGATAAATATTAACGTAAGAATCCGTATCATATTAATAGGCAATTAACTTGTTTCTTACTTCTTCTGTCTTATTAATGATCTGCTGCAACTGTTCATCCGTAATCTGGACAATGCTTTTCTCGTTTTGCACGATCATGACCATTCCATCTTTTTCGACAGTCTCAGGTTCTCCCATTTCATAAATAATCTCCACCTGGTCAAATACATCTTTGATTTCATTCATCTGCGCAAGCAGGTCGGCTATTTGCTGCTGGCTCTTGTAGGGATTCAGGATAAGAAATAGATTATTCAGGTTTAGCTTTTGTTCTCCAATCCTCTCGCTGAGTATCGGGTTGGATGTTTGGTTGGCTACCTGGGTTGCAAGATACATACCTTCAATCCAGACACCTGTTATCATCAGGGCACTGAGGTGTCCCCTGTTATTTTCCCTCAGGTATGAATCAATATTATTGAAACTGCTTACTGATATATACATAAGAGAATCAATACTCTCCCTGCTGGTAGCGAGCTGCTTCAGTGTAGCAAAATCGAAGAACTGACCCACCCGTATCCCATCTGCCAGTTTATTAATGGCTGTCAGGTAATCGACGATCTGGGTATTTTTGTTATAAATGTTAAGATAGCCAAGATCTGCCCCGAAGACCCCCAGGCTGTAAGCCATTTGAAAACTGGTATTGTACCTGTCAACAAAATCTGTGGTTGCCAGGTAATCAAGAGAGAAAGGAGTCCCGATCTCCATGATCAGGGCGGCCATTTCAATAGGAGAGGATACACTTTGAACTATCTCGTCCAGGGCCTCCTCTGAGACCTGCATATCTGCAGCGATTTCCAGGGAGTCAAGTATATCTAACTCTGCATCAGCCAGTTTTCCTTTTCTTGATTGACAGGAAAGGATCACTGAAAGTAGGAGAATAAATAAGATTGATTTTCGAATCATAATGATATTAATTTTTTATCGGCATATAAACAAAAATAAAAATTAATCATTTCAATTTTTGAGTAAGCAAAATAAAGTTATGTACTAAATTGTAATATAAGCCAATGTATAGCAAGAGTGACAGGAACCAGATAAAACCAATATTGAACCAGAAGGTATCAAAGTACCTCCCCATGAAGTATTTCCTGGGTGCAAAAAAGTGTGACCTGAAAGATAATGGTCCCGCAGGAACCGGGTCAAGATATATCGGATCAATCTGCTGGACCAGTGTATTCCGGTACTCAACCATCTTATTCTTCTCAAATACCTTTCTGACATACTCTTCCACACCCTCATTATGATAGTCATCCTTTACCTGGTTATAAACATCAGGTTGATTTTCCATGTAATACAAGATCCGGTTTTCCAATTGTGAATTGGCAAAAATGAATTCCTGTGAATAATAATCCTTGATTACTTCCAGGAAATGATCCATCTTTTGCAGGAGAGGGCCCGAAATACCTTCAGGTGTTATCAGTTTCAATTCTTGAAAAGCTTTTCCCGGGACAAGGAGATTCAATTTGGAAAATTCATTACGTAGAAGTTTAAGATCCATAGTTGAAGAAGTTATGCTTCCTGTCTGATCGAGGTCCGACCTGACCTTTTCCATCCGCCGCTTGAGTTCAGGCAACAGATAAACCTGGTGGAAATCGGCCACACTTTCTGCTTTCTTATCCTTGTAAAAAATTTCCTGGAACTTGTTCTCCTTAAACTGATGTACCATCAAAGCTTCGTACGACCATTTGGGGATCATGATTTCAGCGACCCATGGAACTTTTCCCACGCTGCCTACCTTCCGGTTCAATTTGTCATAGCTGAACATGGCTCCGCTGAGGATCATCATCGGGATCATGAGCATGGGGATGACTATGTAAATGGTTATCGCCGAGTTGAAGGCGGCCGAGATGTTCAATCCCAGTAAATTGGCACAGACAGCAGTAGAAAACAGGGCCAGCCAGTAAGCAAATGTCATTCCCTTTATGCCCAGGATAGGATTCGCGATAATCACGAAAAGAAAGCATTGGATCGCTGAGATGAGGATCAGGATGAACACCTTTGAAAGGAGATAGCCGGAGCGGCTCAGGCTAAGGAATGCCTCCCGTTTAAGGATCTTCCTGTCCCTGAATATTTCTTCAGCACTCACAATTAATCCAAGGAAAAGGGCCACGATCAGGCTCATGAATATATAAACCGGGATATTCTCATTTTCCCTGAAAATATAAGTATCGGAAGTTGGATCTGCGATGTAACGGATGATATAAGAAAGGATCAGGGCCAGGATTGGAGAAACAAGCAGGGTAAGGCCAATATATTGGCGGTTACTGATTTTTGAACGCAGGTCCCGGATCCAATATATACCGAATTGTCTCATCCAGCCGGGAGGAGCGAGGTATCCCGGTGGAGGTGAGTCGACGCGGGTAAGCTCCTTTTCAACATGATGCTGATGGTAGAGCTCCTCCCAGCGCTCAGGGAGTACTTTCCTTACTCCGGTATAGTTCCCAAATTCATCTACTACACTGGCTTCAATAATGTTGAATATTAATTCTGGATAAACATTCCCGCAGGTTGGGCATTCCCCTATTTCAGCATTAATCTGTTCATCCATTCTTTTGAAATACATGACTGCTTCAACCGGATTGCCATGGTAGATCATATATCCTCCTGTGTCCAGGAAAATTATCCTGTCGAACATTTTGTAGATTTCAGAGGATGGTTGATGAATGACCACGAAAATCAGTTTACCCTTGAGGGCAAGTTCCCTGAGGAGGTCCATGACATTCTCGGAGTCACGGCTGGAAAGACCGGATGTTGGTTCATCCACAAACAAGACAGATGGTTCCCTGAGAAGTTCAAGGGCAACATTCAGTCGTTTCCTCTGACCACCGCTTATTAGCTTATTGAACGGTGTGCCTACCTTCAGGTCTTGAATATCCTTAAGGCCGAGATTTACCAGGGTCTTGTCCACCAGTTTAAACAAATCCTTTTTTTGGGTCTTTCGGAAACATAGACTGGCATTATAATACAGGTTCTGAAAGACGGTTAACTCTTCAATTAAAAGATCGTCCTGGGGGATCAGGCCGATCACACCCTTGAGTTTATCCCTCCTACTATGCAGATCCAGTCCATTGATCATGACAGATCCTTCAGTTGGTTTGTTAGTACCTGACAGGATATTTAGCAGGGTTGTTTTTCCAGCACCGCTGGCCCCCATGATACCTACCAGGGTACCTTGCTCCTCTGTGAAATTTATGTTGTGTAAACCAACATCTCCACCTGGAAACCGGTGGTGCAAGCCTTCCACTTTCAGAGATATTCCCATATCAGCCTCCTCATGTATAAAGTGGCTGACCACATCACTATAGTACAGAGGTTTTCCCCGGGGCGGCTTAACCGTACTGCCATTAGCGAAAAGATAGATTCGTTGATCATTGATTGAAAGACCATTCATGAACAATTCCAGGTCCCCTGTGTATTGAAAAAAATACAGACCTACACTGGGAACATGAAGGAAAACAATATATCCTGAACCTTGCAACTGGTGCTGATACTGGGTTGTTTCCTGACTTTTTTCCTGGTCAGTGAGGATCCAAATCAGGGGGTCTTCAATTTCGGAAGGATTGGTTGAAGTAATGAATTTTTCAATGCTGGAGGTTTCTTCTTTTGGGACCTTGAACACATCCGCAACGGTATTTATGATGGCCATTCGCTGAGGGGTGAACTTCATGTCAGCATTGACAAGTTCAAATAACCTCACCAGCACCACAATTTTCTGGTTTTGGTGCAGGGTTTTATTGATTTTCCTGCAAATGCTCAGCACCTTTACAGAATCCAGTACAGGGGTTAGTTTTACAGGGTCAGCGGTGGAGGTGGATCCTTCCTTACCAGGGTCTGCATACATTTCAAACAGGGAATAATACTGGTTGACATCCTCACTGGAAAGTTGTTTTGACAAGAATGACCTGACATAGGCCTTCTCGCTTTCCTCAACGCCACCATCCTGCTTGATAATAAGCGCAAAAAGTTGCATCAGGGCCTTAAGGATCTCTTCACTCATTGATCAGCGCCATTGTTCAGGATTCAGGAAATTGATACCATTTCAAAGGGGACATCTACCATTTCCGAGTATTCTTCGCCGGCTTCCATCATATCTTCATCTTCTTCCGGGTAATGCCAGCGAACCAAGACCTGATGCCCTTCCTCAATCATCTCTTCAAACTGGGTGAGTATATCAAGGATTATCTTGGAGCTTGCTGTATTAAAATAAGTTAACTTAAAGTTGAAAACAGTAGTATCAAGGGGGTCTTTGGCATATTCTTCAATCCAGCTCATCATAGGTTCGTAAAAGGTATTAACATCTTCCGGCAGGGAACGTCCGGAAATTTCCAGGATGTTGGATTCTCTGTCCAGGACTATACGGGGATTATCCTCCGAGCTTTCAATCTTTAATAATTCCATAGCAACAGGATTAAGATGTTCTAGGTATGTACGTAGTTAATAGGAAAAAAGATACTTTATCTGTGATCGGCAGAAAATGATATTCAAGTTTTTTCTTTGTTTTTCTCCCGATGTCAATAAATCCCAGTCCCGCTCCCCCTTTTGTAGAGAGTCTCCCTTCACGCATCTGCCTGACATAAAGATTTTTCAGTTCATCCTCATTCAACTCGTTTATTTGTTCAATCATATCCTTCAGTTCCTTGACCTTTTCATTGAATATCGCATTACCTGTTGTTACACACCAGTACTGCTCGGTGCGGCTGACCATGAAGATCCCTTTTCCTGCATACAGGGATTCTCCAGTTTCATAATCATCTGCATGCCGGCTTATGTTCTGAAGGCATTCGACCATGACATGGAAAACTTTTCGCTGGACGTTGGAAGTTTCGGCATTTTCTTCCATTTGCGCCTCTGCAAGTGCAATGAAAGCCTTGGTGATCTGCTGGGTTACCCTGCCTTCATAGACCAATTTTATCTCATGAGCTTTCATGGATTTATAGAAATCATATACGAATTCAAGAAAACCGCTTTTCATATTTGCTGATAACTAAAATTCAATACCTAAAAGAAGTACATCATCTATTTGTTTAGCATCCTGCATCCAATCCTCGAAATCCTGGGCAAAATATTGTTTGTACTGGTTCATTGTATACCCTGGATTACCTGAGATGATATCCCTGATCCTGCCTGGAGAATATTTCTTGTTTTCAGGTCCACCAATCTGATCCGGCATACCGTCAGTAAAAAAGAATACTTTGTCGCCGGTACTATAAGGAACAACATGGTTGGTAAAGGGACTTTCAGGCCTTTTCCTGTTTGGAATGCCCCCTATGGCCTTGCGGTCACCTTTAAACTCTATCAACTCACCATCATGAAGCAGGTACAATGGACGGTGGGCTCCTGAATATTGTATTTCACGTGATTTAAGATCGATCTTGCAGAACGCTATATCCATGCCATCCCTTGCATCGGCATCTTCTGATTCCTGTTTCAGGGTTTTTCTCACTCCTGAATGCAGCTTATCGCATATCTGACCTGCTGTAAACCCAGGTTGATGATCAACAATATTGTTTAACAGGAAGTAACCTATAAAGGACAATAATGCACCGGGAACACCATGGCCGGTACAATCAACTGCGGCCAGGTAAACCAGGTCACCATCCGGGAAGAACCATGGGAAATCCCCGGAAATCACATCACGGGGTTTATAATAGATAAAGCATTTGGGAAAAAGTTCCTGGATCTGGCGGATGCCTGGCAGGATACTGCTCTGTATCCTTTCCGCATAATTGATACTATCCTCGATTTTGCGGTTCTTTACCTGGATCTCTTTTTCGATGCTCTTGGCTTCTGTTATATCATGTCCAACAATAAGGATGGTTTCCAGTTCCCTCTCATTGTATTCAGGTATTGCGTCCATGCTCATGATCCTGTTAAGCGATCTTTCTCCTGCATGAATTGGAATGGTGAGTTCATTGTTGATCTTTTTTGGATGTTCCTTCATATTGATGATGGCCTGATCAAAATAAACTGCAAGTCCCTCAGGAAGTTCACTGTCTTTAATGTTCTGGTTGACAAGTTCTGACGGGGTTTTCCCCAGGTAATCTTCAACCACCGGATTGGCATAATAGAATCGTCCGTCCAAACTGAACCTGATGATCATGTCCAGGGAGTTTTCAGACAGGGATTGCATCCTGCTCCGAAGACGTTCTTCTTTTTCGGCTCTGTGCTTTTCAGTTATATCATTGATATTCAGAATGATGCCGTTAACAGAAGGATCTTCCAGCATGTTCCTGAATTTTGACTCCAGGGCTACCTGCTGACCATCTTTTCTGATATAATTATACTGAATGGTAGGTGTAAGGGTAGGATCCTTTACTGTCATGTCGAATAGTTCCTTCATTCTTTCCTGGTCATCCAGTGTGAGCCGTTCAATATCCTTTCCTTTCATGTACTCTTTCGGGGAATACCCCAGTATCCTGATGACAGATGGACTTACATATGTATTCTTCAGGTCCTTGTCATAGATGGTGATAATTTCTGAGGCATTTTCAAGTAGCCAGTGCAGTCTTTTCTGAGCATTTTCCACTTCCTGGACCTGGGACTCCAACTGCTCATTGGAACGTTTCAATTCTTCCTGGGTCACCCTCATTTCTTCTGCATTTTCTTTGAGTTTCTCCTCGTTTGATTGCAGTTCAAGGGTCATCTTCTGTGATTCCTGCAGCAGTTTTTCAGTTTTCTGGTTTACCCTCAGGTTGAAAATGGTCCGGGCAATTATATCCCCCAGTTCCTTCACGAGCTCAATGGTTTGTTCCGGGATCTCAGGACTCAAAGATGCAATCTCAACTACTCCCTGGAGCGTACCCTCTGAGATCAGTGGAACGATGAGCAGGCTTGCCGGTTTTTTCTCGCCGAGGAGCCCGGATGAGACGGTAAAATAATCATCCGGGATCTCGGTCCGGTAGATATGATCCTTCTCATAGGCACACTGACCGATCAGTCCGAAACCTACCTTGAATTGCTGGGTTTTATATTTCTTTCGCTGGTATGCATAGGTCGATAAACTTACCAGGGAATCTTCTTCCTCGTTATACAGATAAATGGCACCCTGAATAGCATCGATGTATTTGACAAGGTGTTCCAGGATATGATCTCCGAGCACCTCCAGTTTGTTATATAGACGGAGAATATTCGAAATCACGTTTTTCCCCTCAGAGATCCAGTTTTGTATGGATTCTTTCCGGTAATTTGCCAGCAGGTTCTCCTTCATGACGAGGAGGGATTTTCCAAGCACATCCTGTTCCCCTTCCGGGATAATATGCACACTGTAATTTCCTTTGCCTATTTCATTGGCGAATTGGGCATTTTGATTTATCGTCTCATCTTTATTACTGATGATCTTTTGAAAATAACCATGGGTTTTCTGTTGGCGGGTGTAAAGAAAATGAACGATATATGCACTGACAAGAGGTAAAATATACAGCATGAATAATTCAGGGTGGTCAAGATGGATCCTGAGAATATTTTTGAATGTTAACAGGACCTTGCTTTGGAGTATTATGATGAGAATGGAGGCAAAAGGAAATAACATTCCTGAGATTATGGCAATCAGCATGGCCCAAGATTTCCTGGAGAACCTCCCTTTATGCTGTCCTGTTTCCATCATTTCTTCTCTGCTGCTTTAACTTTGGTTACAATCGCATTCCCAATAATCTTGGCCAGGTTCTTGAAAGTCCACACTGTTTCTTTGTCAAAAAGCTGGAAAGAGGCTAGTTCAATGATCCCTACCGTTTCCTTGTTCAACAATAGCGGGATGATCAGGAGATTTGTCGGAGAAGATTTCCCAAGGCCGGATTGTATTTTCAAATATCCTTCGGGAATAGAGGTCAGGTGCATCAGCGTTTTATTCTTTGCAACCTGTCCGGAAATACCTTCCCCTATTTTGAAGGATGATGGTTTTTTGTCAGATGTATAGGCAAAAGTACTGATTGACTCAAACTGTTTTGTTTGCTGGTTTTTAAGGAAGAAAACAGCCTGAACGATCTCAAAATGCTTTGACATATTCCTGAGGATGCGTTCTGTATAATCTTCAGTCTTCTCCTTGGTTTCTATCCTTGGGATAATACTTTCAGCCAGCAAATCCAGGTCCACTTCAAAAGGTGTAGGATAAGTACCGTTCACCTGGTCTGTGGTATCTTCCACATTTTGGCCCGCCACATTCTTCTCAGGTATCTCATGAAGATTTCCCCTGCTTTCTTCAAGCATGTGGACAACAAAGATGGTTGATGCAAGGATCACAATGGATAGCACCAGGAAGTACAAACCATTGCCGATCTGCACATCTGTATTCATACTGAGTTTATTCCACAATCCAATAAAAAGAATTACGGCACAGATGATGAGCAGGATAAATGATATAATGATTATGATCTTAAGGCGGTCTCGAGTATTCATCTCATAGCAAAGATACAAATTCAATAATCCCCTGTACTGTTAATATCTGGTCGGGAATTGTTAATTTAATTGCTGATTCACACATGATTGCTATTTCACAATCAGCCGGATCCTGCACTATGGTGTATCCTCCCTGTCGTTTGACCTCCGCCATACCTTCCGTACCATCCTGGTTTGCACCGGACAATAAAATAGCCAGCAAGCCCTTTTTAAAAACTTCAGCAGCTGTGGCAAAGCAGATATCTATGGAAGGCCGTGAGTATTGTATTGGATCATCAATGGAAAGGGCAAGTATTTTTTTGTTTTCGATGAGCATATGGTAATTGGCAGGGGCGAGATACAGGCTGCCGGCCCTGATGTTTTCTTTATCAGATGGTTCCGTTAAGGGCAATCTGGATATTTTTGCCAATGTCTCCTCGAATCCCCTGCGTACCTGTTTTAACCGGTGCAGGCATAAAAATACCGGCATGGATATATCTCCCGGCAGCACTTCCAGCATATGTATGATTACACGGAAACTTCCAGCTGAACCTCCAATAACAAGAGCTTCATATTTCATTTTGTTTTAGCATAGATATTTAGATCTGATGAGATGACACGGACCCTGTCTTTGAGTCCCAGGTAATTAAAAGATTCTTTTATCCCTATTATAAAAATGCACCCTTTGGCAGCCTGGTCAAACATTCTGCCGATCATCCGGCGGCCTGTTTCCTGGTTTAAGTAAATCAGCCGGTTGCGGTAGAGGATCAGTTTTGCGTGGATTGGTATGCCAGCCTGGTATTCCTGCTGTACCATAATATCTACTGGTTTTAGCAATCCGGATTTGCGGTAGTAATGCCCATCACGATGCAGAAAGTATTTATCCAGGTTTGAACCGGGATTAAAAACCATGTAATTATCCTTGCAATTCTTATACCGGGCTTTGGAAAGAGGTCCATTTATAATTTGTTTCCTGATGCTGTTGTTTAAGCAAGTGGCTGTAAGCCTGATTTGCTGGTCCAGCCCGGACTCTTTTAACAGGATGGCCATGGAATATATCTCTTCACCAGAGACAGCGTCAGGTATCAGGATCCTGGTGGTTTTCGAATCAGCCAGGATCCCCGGCAGTATCTGGGCCCGTAAAAAAATCCATAATTCCGGATCCCGAAACATATCCGGTGAACTTGCAGAAATACCTTGCATGAATGGCTCAAAAAAATCGGGTTCATCAGACAAACGTGTGAGGAGGCTTTCGTAGGTATGGGTTTGATGATCTTTACAAAACCTGGATATCTTCAGCCTCAGGGAGGCCATAGCCAGACCAGAAAGGTCTATCCCATATTTCTGGGATATAAGATGGATAATGTTTTTGGTTTCATCATTGGTGACCGTGAACATAACCTTGTTCTCACTTGTTATCTCTGTTTTTCAATTGTTTGTTCAACCTGTCTATTTCATTATTGGCTTCTTCGAGCAGCTGGTATTTAAGTTTCTTCTCAGTAATGTCTTGACCCAGTAAAAATATTTTGTAAATGTTTCCATTCTCATCTTTAACCGGTGTGAATGTAGCCATAATCCAGACCTCTTCACCCGTTGGTTTTGTCCGCCTGATAACCCCGCTATAAGGCTTATCCTTAAGTAATCCGTCCCAGATTTTATCAAACTGCTCTTTTTCTGCACGTTGTAAAAATGCCCGGTTATTTTTGCCTGTTATCTCCTTACCTGTAAATCCGGTGGTATTTTCGAAATTCTCATTTGCCTCAAGGATGATTCCTGCAGGTGAATAAACGCATTTTATCAGGGCCCCGTCAACCGCATCACTGAAAGAACCCATTTCAATGTTCTTCCTTGTTATTTCATTGGCCTGTTTCTCGAGTGATTCTTGTTGTAATATGGTTTCAGTGATATCGTTGGCAATGTTCAATACCTTGAATGGTTCCCCCTCCTTGTTAAGTATGGGCGTGAATGTCTGGCGCAGCCAAATAATTTGCCCGGCAACGGTTGTCAATTTATCTATCCGGGAAATGGTTTTCCCATCCCTTATGTCTCCCCAGAATTGTTTGTGTGCATCAGTATGCCTGCTGCTACCAATTATTTCATGGTACTTTTTGCCGAGCAGCTGTTTGGTCTGGACCTCAAGGAGGATCTGGAACTTGTCATTGATACTGATCAACTCCTCTTCCATGTTATACTCTGCCACCAGGGATGAATTATGGATGGCGTTAAGGATACCTGAAATTTCTGATTCCCTTATGGCAGATTTTTCCTGTGTTGTCTGAAGTTCTTCCATGTTCTGGCGCATGATCTCTTCCTGCTTGGCCATTTCCCTGGCCTGTTTCTGTGACTGTTCCAGAAGCTGGGCAGTTCGCATATTCATTTTGACGGTGGCAACAGCTGAAGCGATGCTTTCTGCCAGTTTTTCGACAAAGGTGATCTCATGTTCGTTCAGCACATTGATAGATGCGATCTCGATCACACCAAGTGTTTCATTTTCAAGTTTTAAGGGAATAATTAACAGGCTCCTTGGCTTACTTTCACCCAACCCGGATGAGATATTCAGGTAGTTATCCGGTATCTCAGTCAGGAATATCTTATCCTGTTCTATGGCACAGGTACCCACCAGACCTTCTCCGAAGGCAAATTGTCGCTGGATATACTTTTTTCGTTCAAAAGCAAAGGAAGCGATCAGCACAATGCCAGCATCAGTCTCAGAATCATCTACCAGGAAGAAACCTCCTGCGCTTGCATCCAGGTAACTCACCAGTTCCTGGATCACATGTTCAGCCAGGATATTGATTTCATTATTGTAAATTCTGAGAATTTCACCAAACTTTGCTATTCCTTCGTTTGACCATCTTCTCTGGTCACTTGATTGTTGATGTTTCAGATCTTCCGCCTTGGCAATGGATATCTGTTTTTCCATACGGATCAAGGCGTTTGCCAGGCTATCCTCCCTGCTCAGTGTCTCGAGTCCGCCAGGATCTTTTCCCTCAGCCAAAGCAGTGGCAAAACTGGTTTTGTCCCTCAGGTTTTTAGAGAATCTTTTCAGCAGGAGGGAGATCTCTGACAGCTCATTTTTGCCTTTGATCAACATCACATCCGGGGTCCTTCCGGCATAAAGATCCCTGATAGACTTTATCAGTAATTGCAGCATATGGCTGATGGACCTGCTGAAGAGTATGAGTACTGTCCCAAGCAGAATGGCTGACAGGAGAATAATGATGACAATCCCAAAGTTGATTCCCCTTGCCTTTGATATCCTTGTTTGGCTAAATTGTGCTTCCATTGTTTCGGCTTCATTATAGAGTACCTGGATGGTGCGGTTGACCTGGCTCTGGAGTCCCTCATACCTGGAGATCCCGAGTTCATGGTCAAGCAGGAGCAGGCTGTGAATACTGCTAAGCAAGCTCTTAAGGGCCAGCATTTCCGCATCCTGGCTGATATCACTGGCCGGGAGCAATGTGATCGTATTCTCCAGCGCAAATACCTTATTTTCAATAGTATTCAGCCTGCTGACCCGCGGGAAGACCAGGTACAGCTCAAGCTCCCTGAGAATTTCCGGGACTTGCTGATAGATTCCATCAGTGGGTAGGTTTTTCATCTCACCTAGCTGTTCCAAAATTACTCCTGAGAGTCCAACATTACCCCAGCCCCGCTGCCGGGATTTATTAACCATCGTCTCGAAATAATTATCCGATGTTATCAGGTATTCAATTAAGCGGTCCAGTTTCTGTAAGATGGTCCGATTGTGGATAATAGTTGGTTCCTGTTTAAGTTCACTCAAAAGCTCATAAGTATCATGATAAACCTCGTTATATTGATCAATCCCTGTTGATCTGCCACTTTGCTGGAAGGATTCTGAGGGGAGGTCGTTGACATAAAAGAACTGTATGGCATTTTGTAATTGAAGCACATTCTGGGGAATCGATTGAACCCGAAGTGATGTTTCCTGGTATCGTGTAAGATTATTGATCATGCTGAAAATCAGAAATCCAGCCAGTAACCAGAACAGGACAGCACCGGTTACCAGTAAAAAGAATCGTGATCTGATAGAGATATTCCTAAAGTTCATTTCTTGTAATATGCTTGGAATTTTTTCTCAAAATAAGCTGCATAGGGACCCAGGATCGTTTCATGGACACCGAGGACTAAAACACTTTCCTGGTTCATATTATCCAGGAACAATTTAAATACTTTGTTCTGTAATTCATAATTAAAATAGATGATTACATTCCTGCAGACCAAGAGGTCAAATTTCAGGTCAAAGGGATTGCGATTTGTCACCAGGTCCATTTTCTGATATACTGGCTTTTTCAGCAGGTTCTCTTTAATGCGTATGTTATCACGGACCTTATCAATTGAAAAATATTTTGAGTAGGGAACATCAAAATAAACATCATGTTCCCTGGGATTTTCCCTGATAACAGCATCGAAATTGGAGAGGTATCCTACATTGAACCTGTATCTGAACACCCCGGTACGGGCAGTTTCAAGTACGTCAGCGTTGATATCGGTTGCGTAGATCGTAGATTTCTCAAGTAAATCCATCTCATTCAGCAGGATCATCATGGAAAAGACTTCCTGTCCCGTCGAGCAACCCGCATGCCAGATATTGATATTGGACTTATGGGAAAGTCCTGGCAGGATATCATATCGCAAGGAATGCCAGATGGCAGGATCCCTGAAAAGTTCCGTGGTATTTACAGTAATATCCTTTACAATGCGTTCGAGGAAAGCACTATCCTCAGAGATTTTTTTAAGGAGGGAATCAGTTGTGAGTTGATAGTCATGCAGGATTTTCATTAGGCGCCTCTTCAGCGATTTATCTGAATATTCTGTGAAATCATAATCAGATAGCGATCTCACAGTGTTAACAAATGTCAGTATTTCCTGGTTATCAAGTTCCATGCATGTCTGTCCCGGACAGCGCTCTAAGATCAAATATAGGTTTTTTCTATATCTTTGCGGGCAACAAACTAACGTTACTGAACTAATTCAATTTTGCATGAAGACTGGAGTCGTTATCTACCCGGGATCCAATTGTGACCATGACATGATCTACGTGTTAAGGGATATTATGGAACAAGAGGTTGTGGAACTCTGGCACAAAGACACTGACCTTCAAGGAGTGGATGCCATCATCCTGCCCGGGGGATTCTCCTACGGTGATTACCTTCGGTCAGGTGCCATTGCCAGGTTTTCTCCGATCATGGATAAGGTAGTCCGCTTTGCGCTGGATGGGGGCTTCGTTTTTGGGGTTTGCAATGGTTTTCAGATCCTTTGTGAAGCGGGACTTCTTCCTGGGACTTTGCTTCATAACAGCAATCAGAAATTCATCTGTAAAAATGTATTTATTCTGCCCGATAATGCCAATACAACACTGACATCCCTGCTAGACAAGAACAAAGCCTATAAAATTCCAATTGCTCATGGGGAAGGCAGATATTATGCAGATGACGATACTTTAAAGCAAATGCGGTTGAATAATCAGATCCTCTTCAGATACTGCGATGAAAAAGGTGTAATATCAGAGGGATCCAATCCAAACGGCAGCATTGAAAATATTGCCGGCGTTTGTAATGAGGGACGAAACGTTTTCGGCATGATGCCACACCCTGAACGAGCAGCTGACATTGAGTTGGGCAATACAGATGGGAAATCTATTTTCGAGTCCATGCTGGCCATGATCCGTGTCCAGGACCATGAATAATATTTTCAGGGCACACCTGGCCTTAATTTCAGCCAATCTTATTTACGGGGTAAATTACGGTATTGCCAAACAGGTGATGCCTGATTATCTATCTCCATTCGCTCTTGTATTTGCCAGGATTTCAGGTGCCTGTATTTTGTTCTGGGCATTAAGCCTGCTCTTGCCGAAGGAGACAATTGACCGGAAAGACATTATCAGGCTTCTCATTGCCACTGTATTTGGAGTGGCCGTAAACCAGTCTCTTTTCCTGAACGGGCTGAATATTACCACACCAATCGATGCAGCTATAATCATGACGGCCACTCCCATTCTGGTATTGGTTGTAGCCAGGTTACTGATCCGTGAGCCCATCACCCTTTTTAAAATTATTGGCATAGTGGCCGGGGCGACAGGAGCCGTTTTACTTATTCTGTACCGTGGGAATATAGGTTTTTCCAACAATCATCTGGTTGGAAATTCCATCATCCTTGCCAATGCCACATCATATGCAATATATCTGGTCATTGTAAAACCATTGATGAATAAATACCATCCGGTAACATTGATGAAGTGGATCTTTCTGTTCGCCATACTGCTGGTGAGTGGTCCTGGACTACCGGCATTTTTGCGTGTAAATTGGGGATCAATGCCCGGGGATATATTGCTGTCAGTATTGTTCGTGGTCGTTGGAACGACATTCCTGGCGTATCTTTTAAACATGTACAGCCTGAAACATGTTAAGCCAATCACAGTGAGTATTTACATTTATTCCCAGCCTGTTATAGCGTCCATTGTTGCCTTGATCCTTGGCCAGGATGTAATAACCCCTGTAAAAATCGTGGCAGCTTTGCTGGTATTTACAGGTGTGTATTTTGTAAGTTTTTCCAGTAGCAAATCCTCAAGCGCTTGATTGGAAGGTATGCCATATCGGGATTTGCTAATAATTTCGTAAATTCATATCATTAGAAACAGAAAACAAAACCCACTACTATGAAAGGAACCTTGTTATTAACAGTATTTAGCCTCCTGGTATTTGTATACACAGGCTTGGCCCAGGATTGTACCTACTTCTATCCTATGGAGGAAGGAACCTTGATAGAATTAAGACATTATGATAAAAAAGCGAAAGTATCAGGCACGACACGCCAGCTAATAATCGATAAAAAAACCGGGGGAGGAGCGGTTGCCATAACCATAAAAAACACATTCTTTGATCAGAAAGGGGAAGAACTAATGACATCGGATCTTACGATGGAATGCAAGGATGGTGTTTTCACTTTTGACATGGATCATTTCCTGAACGATGAAATGTTGAGCGGTATGGGAGATATTGACTTTACCATTGAGGGGGACAATCTCGAATTTCCGGCAAAAATGAGTCCGGGTGACCAACTTAAGGATGGGACCATCAAGCTTATCGTGCCTGATATGGCCATGATGAACATGACAACAAGGGTGTACAACAGGAAAGTAGAAGCCATCGAGAAAGTGACGACTGAAGCTGGTACATTCGAATGTTTCAAGATCACCTACGATGTCCATGTTGATGGCATGATTGATTTTAATACCAAGGGCACAGAATGGATCGCCAATGATGTCGGTGCCGTTCGGACCGAGACCTACGATAAAAAGGGAAAGCTTACCGGATATACGGAATTAATCAAACTTGAGAAATAAGGCTGTACTGTGTACCTTTTTCACTGATGTGGATCTGGATGATTTCCAGTACAATAAAATCTGATAATATTTCTTCAGCATGCTGCAACCGTACCTTAGAGATCCGGCAAAACTTTGACAGGGTAATATAGTCGTTGGTCTTCAGGTAATCGAGAAGCAGTTTTTCGGCATTGCTGTATTCAAGGAATATTCCTTTTTTCCTTTTCTCCTTGTGCCAGACTTTCATCATTATCCTGTTGGCAAGCAGGTTCTGGTCTTCTACCCTGAGATAAGCCAGCCATCGCTCATGCTCGTTCTGAGCCAGGCAGGGACGCTGGTCTGCCCTGGTAATGTCTACCTCCAGGATGGTTTTGCCCAGGATGGTCCACTTCTGGACTACTAATGGAACCACAGGCCTGCAATATAACTCGGCTGCGGCTTCAAGCATATGGTATTCTTCCTCTGAACGTATCCCTGCAATTTTCCCATTGTCTTTTACTCCAATCAGCAATTTTCCCCCGTCGGTGTTGGAAAAGGCTACCAGGGTTCTTGCAATTTTCCTGGCATCGCTGATCTCAAACTTGAAATCAAGCACCTGGTTTTCACCGTGATCAATCAGGTTCTGGATATATTTGCTCAATGATCTATGCTTTAGCTACTATTAACAAATTTAATATTTTTAAAATCGGATTTTACTAAATTCTAATCGATCTTCCGCAGTTCATTATAACGAGATTTACTATATTGTGTGAACCCAATTAAAGCCTATGAAGTTCGTATGGTATTTAATTATTTTCTCCGCTATCATTCCGCTTAGTACAAGTGCACAGGCTGATTCTAAAACAGGTTTTCCATTGATCTATAAACAGGATTTTGAAAAGCCAGATGCCATCCATGAATTTGTTTATTCTGACCCTGCTCCCTGGTTTATGACTGGTGGAAAGGATGGAGGAATGGCACTCGAGTATGCCGGAAGAGGTGACTATAAACCCAGGGTTAGGTCTCCCCTGATCATCGGGCTGATTGATAACCTGGTGTTGGGGGACTTTGTCATGGAGGCGGATGTACTTCAAACAGGTAGTGAATACGGTCACAGGGACATGTGTATTTTTTTCGGTTTCCAGGATTCCACGCTGTTCTATTATGTTCACCTCGCAAGTCAGGCTGATCCGGTTGCGCACACCGTGCATATTGTTAATAATTTACCCCGGAATAGTATAATAAAGGAACGAACTGACGGGATACGATGGATTGATGGTCACTGGCACCATATCCGCCTTGAAAGGCACGCAGGAGAGGGAAACATAAATATGTATTTCGATGATATGGAGACACCTGTCATGGTGGCAAATGACAAGACTTTCAAGCTTGGTTATGTGGGATTTGGTTCCTTTGATGATTCCGGTAAGATTGATAATATCCGCATCTGGTCAAAGGAAGGCAAGAAAAAGAAATCAGATATATTCATGAAAAAATACTAATTTTAAAGATGCATAAAACACTAAACATCCAATCAATTAATACTGAATTATGAAAAAAGAAAACAAAAAGGAAAACAAATCCGGATTCTCGAGGAGGTCATTCATTGCAACCTCGGCTGCAGCAACTGCCGGGCTTACCATCCTTCCGAGCAATGTTATTGCAGGTCTGGGTCATAAGGCGCCCAGTGATAAGCTTAACATTGCCGGTGTGGGCGTTGGTGGACGCGGGGCTGGTGTGCTCAAGGAAATTAATGGGGAAAACATTGTAGCCCTTTGTGATGTGGACTGGAATTATGCCAAGGGAACTTTCAGTGATTATCCTGATGCGAAGAAGTTCTGGGACTGGCGGGTAATGTTCGACAAAATGAGTGACAGCATTGATGCCGTCGTTGTCGGTACACCTGATCACAACCATGCCATTGTTTCAATCAATGCCATGAAGATGGGCAAGCATGTTTATTGTGAAAAGCCCTTGACCCACGCTGTCTGGGAATCCCGTGAAATGACCAGGATCGCGAAGGAGTATAAGGTAGCCACACAAATGGGGAACCAGGGGAATTCCGGTGAAGGGATACGGCAGGTATGTGAATGGATCTGGGATGGTGCGATCGGGGAAATCAAGGAATGCCATGCCTGGACAAACCGCCCCATCTGGCCACAGGGACTTCAACGTCCGGCCAAGGGAGAATGGCCGCCTGATACCCTGAACTGGGATCTGTTTATTGGTCCGGCCGAGATGAAACCCTACCACAGCATTTTGCATCCATGGAACTGGCGTGGATGGTGGGATTATGGAACAGGTGCCCTGGGAGATATGGCCTGCCACATTATGGACCCGATCTTCAAAGCACTGAACCTGGAATATCCTACCAAGGTACAGGGAAGCTCCACACAATTCAATACCGAATGTGCCCCGGTTGCACAAGTAGTAAAATACACCTTCCCGGAAAGGCCCAAATACAAAAAGGCAAAAATGCCGGGAGTGGAAGTTACCTGGTGGGACGGTGGACTCTTGCCACCACGGCCTGAAGATCACCCGGATGGGGAAATGCTGGGCCGTGACGGTGGTGGAGGTTGTTTGTTTATTGGCACCAAAGGAAAAATCATGTGCGGGGTATATGGAAGAGATCCATACCTCCTGCCCGAAACATACGAAGCATCCTATAAAAAGCCTGAGCCGTACCTGAGGAGGGTAGATCTTGGACACCAGATGGATTGGGTTAGGGCTTGTAAAGAAAGCCCTGAAGACAGGCTGGAAGCAAGTTCCAATTTCAGATACTCCGGTCCGTTGAACGAAATGGTGGTCATGGGTGTGATTGCAGTCCGGCTTCAAGACCTGAAAAAGGAACTGCACTGGGACGGAAAGAATATGAAGTTTACCAATATAGGTGATAGTGAGACTGTCAAGATCATCAAATCGGATACCTTTGAGGTCATAGACGGACATCCTCATTTCAATACAGAATATACGGATCCGATCAATGCCAAAGGATTTGCTGAAGAGCTGATTAAGCATCAGTATCGCGAAGGCTGGTCCTTATAAGCATTGTATTTTCTCATAAGATGCCCGCTTCAATCCACTGGAGCGGGCATTTTAATATGCATCTGAGGCCACAATTAGCAGATTTTTAACACAGCCATACTGGTAGTTTATTTAATTTCGGCAGCCTTTCAATAATTGGGGGCTGCCTTTGTAAATTAAACCATTGATCATTTTTTAAGTCAAAGATTTTTTATTGTATGTATCTTTATATGCTTTTTTAGAAAAATTATGAGAAAAATTGATAAAAGGATCGTAGTAATTGCGGCCTTTATTTTTATTGTGGGACTTGCTTACGGACTGATGAGGTTTCTGGCAGCCCAGAAGGAAGATATGAAACAACGGCCAGCTGTGGAAGCCAAAAGGTTCGTAAAAGCGGTACCGGTGAAATATTCCACCATTATATCGCCTGTGTCTGCAGATGGCAGATTGACCTCTGTGGCTGAGGTGGATATAGTAGCTGAAGCTTCCGGGCGTTTGCAACAGGGTGATGTAGCCCTGAAAAAAGGAACTAAATTTTCACAGGGAGATATCCTGTTTGTGGTCTATCCGGACGAAGCCGCCCTCGCATTGAAGGCAAGTAAAAGCCAGTTTCTCAACACATTGGCAAACCTGTTGCCGGATATCAGAATTGATTTTCCCGAACAGGAAGAAGGCTACATGGAATTCTTTTCGTCAATCAGCCTGGATCACCCACTACCTCCTTTCCCTGAGGTGGAAAATGAAAAACTCAAGATTTTCCTGACCAGCCGGAATGTTTTGAGCCAATATTACATTATCCGAAAAGATGAATTACAGCTCAGCAGACGGACAACCATAGCCCCCTTCGATGGCACCTTTACTGAAGTCAACCTTGAAGTTGGATCGTATACCAATATGGGGGGCAGGGTGGCCAAAGCCATCCGGACCGATGAACTGGAGTTGGAAGTCCCAGTAAAGCGATTTGATGCAGCCTGGGTTAAAATAGGTGACCTGGTAACTGTGGAATCAGACAGGAGGGGTTTGTCCTGGAAAGGAAAAGTGGTCAGGAAGAGCCCTTTTGTAGATCCGAATACACAGTCACAGGCCATATTCATAAAGATACAGAACCGTAGAAATCCGAACCTGCTATCCGGTGAATACCTGACTGCAGCATTTCCCGGTCATCCTATTCAGGATGCCATGGAAGCACCGCGTAACGCAGTTTTCAATACCAATGAAGTGTTTGTGATCGTGGATAATCGCCTGGAAAAAAGGGTAGCAAATGTGATCAAGGAAAACGAAAAGACCCTTATTTTCAATGGACTCGACGAGGGCGAGGTACTTGTCATGCAACCACTTATTAATGTGCTGGAAGGTACATTGGTTGAAATTCTGGGAGATGATCGAGACCCTGCAGCTGGCGGGCAAGGGGACAAGGCTGCCCGAGAAGAACGGGAAAAAGGTCCGGACGGTAAAACTGTGGCCGCTACCGGCCAGAAAAGAGAAAGTGCCTCCAGGAAAAAGCCTGCTGAGTGAGGAGAAAAAGCCAATCAAAAGAAAAAAAGAACTGAACAGGGACATCCTGAATAATCCAAAGATCTTTGGCCATGAGGAAACTAGTTGAAAAATTCGTAGAATATCCCATATATGCAAACCTGGCCATACTTACCGTGATCCTTGCCGGCGTCTTTGCTTATTCGTCCATGAAAAAATCTTTTTTCCCGGAAACCGAAAGCCGATTTATCAGCGTTTCCGTTTTTTATCCTGGTGCCTCACCAGTAGAAATGGAGGAAGGGGTTACCTCCCGGATTGAGGAAGCGGTAAGGGGCCTTATCGGTATCAAAGAGATCAGCTCAACATCTGTAGAGAATCGCTCCAGCGTTTCTATTGAAACTACTGGTGAATACGATATTGATGAAGTCTTGATCGAGGTAAAAAATGCTGTGGATGGCATTTCTGCCCTTCCTTCAGCAGCGGAAAGACCCATTGTTTCGAAGCGAAGATCCCGTTCACCTGGTGTACGCATGAGCCTGACACCTGTAGAAGGTGCCGATGTAAACCTGATGACCCTGAAGGATTATGCACAACGGATCGAAGAGGACTTTTACAACTCAGGGGTGATGAGCCAGATATCTTTGTCAGGATACCCCCAACCGGAAATATCCGTCGAATGTAAGGAGGAAATGTTGCTTAGATACAATCTCTCCTTTGATGATATCTCCCAAGCCATACAGCGAAACAACCAGGATGTTTCGGGCGGGCAAATAAAGTCAGAAGACGAGGAACTGTTGATCCGTTTACGGTCACGCAGTACAGATCCCAACAAGATAGGAAACATCATCCTTCGAGGCCAGGCTGATGGTGGATACCTGAGGATCAGGGACGTGGCAGAGGTGAAGAAAAAATTTGCCGATACCTCCGATAAATCCTGGCTGAATGGGAGACCTACGGTTTCCATACGTGTAGAAAAACTTCCGGAAGAGGACCTGGAAGCAATGACCATTTTTGCCCGGGAATACATGGAAGATTTCAATAGCAGGAATGCGGGGGTAAATTTAAGTATGTCCAGGGCTTATCTCGATATCCTGCAAAGCCGCCTAGATCTACTGACAAAAAATGGCCTGGTTGGGCTTTCCCTGGTCATCCTGACACTCACCATATTCCTGAGCCTTCGGCTTTCGCTCTGGGTAGCCTTTGGGATCCCATTCAGCTTCCTGGCCATGTTCGTATTCGCCTATTTCTACGGGATCACCATCAATTTAATGTCCCTGATGGGGATGATCCTGGTGATCGGGATCCTGGTAGATGACGGGATTGTAGTAGCTGAAAATATTTACCTCCATTTTGAACGGGGAAAGAGTCCTATGCAAGCTGCAATAGATGGTACCATGGAGGTGTATCCTGCTGTGCTAACCTCTGTAACTACCACGATCATAGCATTTTCTCCCCTGTTATTTATGCAGGGTACATCTATGGAGTTTATGATGCATGTGGCAGTGGTGGTTATTGCCAGCCTCTTCTTTTCACTTTTTGAGGCATTTTTTGTATTGCCTGCTCATCTCGCTAATCCAAAGGTACTTAACCGGAAGAGTCTCGAAAACAAGAAAAGGGGTATCAAAAAATACTTCGAAGGGTTAATTGTCTGGCTCCGTGACAGGATCTATCATCATATGCTTTTGTGGCTTGTCAGGTGGAGGCATGCAGTAATTGCCATACCGGTGGCCCTGATATTGATAACAGCTGGTCTCTGGATGGGGGGCTATATTAAAAACACGTTTTTCCCAAGGGTAGATTTTGACAGTTTTGAAGTTAATGTGGCATTTACACCCGGAGATGGTGAAAAACAGACGATTAAATTTCTAAAGCAATTTGAGTCCGCTGTCTGGGCAGTTAACGATGATCTGAAGGAAAAATTCGGTGGAGACGAAGATATCATTGAAAGGGTACAGACCAGTGTGGGAGATGCATTTAACCGCCAGGAATCCGGTTCACATGCAGGCCAAGTCACAGTTTATCCCCGTGATCTTGAGGGATATGACATCGCAGGGTTTGACATAGCCAATATGGTCCGCCGCAAGATCGGTCCGGTACCTGAAGCCCGTAAATACACAGTAGGCGGAAGGAACAGGTGGGGATCACCGGTATCTGTGGGACTAATGTCAAAAAACCTGGCTGAATTGGAAGAGGCAAAGGACTACCTGATGAACAGGTTGGGTGAAATGCCCCAGTTGAAAGACATTAATGAAAATGTAGCGCTTGGAAAGCAGGAGATCAGGCTGGACCTGAAACCCAAAGCTTATTTCCTGGGACTTGATGAAAATTCAATTGCCCGACAGGTCAGGCAGGGATTCTATGGTGGCCAGGCACAGCGGCTACAGGAAGGCCGGGATGAATTGCGCATTTGGGTAAGATACCCGAAGGAAGACAGACTGACGATCGGACAGATGGAGAAGATGAAAATAAAAACCTCTTCAGGTGTGTATCCCCTTATAGAACTGGCGGACTATCACATGGAACGTGGACCGGTAGCCATTAACAGGTTCAATGGTTCAAGAGAGATCCGGGTGGATGCTGAAACGGTCGACCCCTATGCTCCTGTACCGGATTTAATAAATCAGATAGAGATGAACATCATGCCGGATATATTGTCGCAGTATGCCGGTATAAGGTATATCTTTCACGGACAAAGGCGGTTTAGCACCGAAGCGGTTGCCAAAGTATACAGGTATTTCGGTGTGGCATTTATCATCATTGTCTTTGTGATGATCCTGCACTTCCGGAGTTTCAACCAGACCCTGATTATCATCGCCATGATCCCATTATCTATGCTTGGTGTATTCTGGGGACATGGAATTCATGGCAAACCGGTGTCGCTGATGAGCCTCTGGGGGATGGTTGCCCTGACCGGGGTGATCATCAATGATGCCATCGTGTTCCTTGCTAAATATGACGGCCTTCTGGTAGAAGGCAAGAAAGTAAAAGAAGCAGTTATCGAGGCAGGAAAGGTAAGGCTCAGGCCCATCATTCTGACTTCAATCACCACTACAGTTGGACTCTTCCCCATCATTCTTGAAAAGAGTGTGCAGGCACAGTTCCTCATTCCTATGGCCATCAGCCTGGCCTATGGAGTGGCTATCGGAACAGTATTTATCCTTATTTTCTTTCCTATTCTGATCATGCTGCTCAATGATGTCAGGGTATTTGTAAGGAAATTTATGACGGGTGTTAGACCTGAACGGGAAGACGTAGAAATTGCTATCATACACCATCGTCGGAAACTGTTGCTTGAAGCCAATGGTAAAAATTCAAATAAACAAGAATTGAATACCTAATGAGTATAATGCATTTCATAATGAACCGGAGAATCAAGATATACAGCCTGTTAATAGCGGTTCTAATAACAACTGTTTCTGCTTTCGGCCAGCCGGAAGATCTCAGTCTTACAGATGCCCTGGCAAAGACCCTGGAATATAATTATGGCATCCGGATCTCGAAATCAGACGTGGAAATTGCCTCCATCAACAATGACTGGGGAGTCGCTGGACGGTACCCGACAATAGGTTTTGATGCAAGCTCGAACAATGCTTATAATTTCACGGATACCAGCTGGACCAACAGGTTGTATGCAGGGGTGGGACTGGACTGGACAATCTTTGATGGCTTCCGGGTAAATTTTACCAAAGATAAACTGGAGACCCTTGAAGAATTATCGCAGGGAAGCCTGGGTGTGGTGGTTGAGAATACCATAGAGGATGTGATTATGGCCTATTTTGATGTTCTTCTCCAGCAGGAAAACCTAAGCGTACTGCAAACGGTTATGACCCTGTCTGAAGACAGGTATGCGTATGAACAGGTACGCTATGATCTGGGTGGGACGGTTACCTTCCAGGTCCTACAGGCCCAGAATGTTTACCTCAATGACAAGGCGCTGTTTATGACACAGGAGGTGGTGGTACGGAATGCCATTCGTAACCTTAATTTCTTACTTGGATTAGATCCCACCCTGATGTGGAATTTTCCAGATCCTTTCGAACCGGATACTACAGATTATATCCTGGGAGACCTGACCGGGAAGATGATGTCCAATAACCAAACCCTCAGGAACCAATACACCAATCTGCAGCTACAGAAAAAGGAAATTGACCTGAGGAAATCCGCCCTGTATCCCTCCCTGTATGTTTCGGCGGGACTGGATGAGAATGTTGGGAATGCTCAATTTATTGGAAATACTGATGCGCTTTCTACTTATGGAAATCTAAGATTATCCTGGGATATATATACCGGTGGGACCCGCAAGCGGGCTGTTGAAGTTGCCAGGATCAATGAAGGAATAGCCCAGATTGAGATCGAGCAAATGGAACATGCCCTGATGAATGAATTGCTCAACCTGTATGATTTTTACAGTATCCGGATCGCCCTGCTGGAAGTAGCAGATGAGAGCCTGGAAGCGGCAGAACTGAATATGTCCATAGCGGATGAAAAATTCCGGGCAGGTGCCATTACATCCTTTGAATACAGGGATATCCAGCTGATCTATCTGAATTCCGCCCTGAGAAGATTGCAGGCCATTTACAACCTGATTGGGTCACGCACTGCACTTACCAGGTTAACAGGTGGCTTTTTGATGGATAATGCCCCGTCGGATTAACCCCCGATCCGATAAAGTATATTCTAGGTAGGCTTCTTCGTTTAGCTTCTGTCAGTGGCTGGCAGTGGATTCGTATAGGAATTTCAGGTTGGTTTGAAAAAAGTTGGGAAATTGCCAGTCCCTGTAAGGTTCTGGAATGTCATCAATGCTTGCCTCGTCCGGTTTTCTATCTTGCATCTTTATTGTTTCTGCCAGCGTGCTGACCATGTTTATATAACTGATCATGGCCTGGATATCCTCTTTTTTGCCCACTTCTCCATGTCCCGGCACCACAATATCGATCGGCCATTCCATCAATTCAGAAAGGGTCTGCCTGAGTCCCGATGCATCTCCATCCGCAAGGTATGGATGCATTCCAATAAATACCAGGTCCCCGGTAAACAAGATCTTCTCCTCGGGCAGGTATAGAACAATATCCGATTCCATATGGCCATGCTTATACTCAATCAGGTTAGCGGATCGCTTGCTGCCGTAAAAAGTAATAGTATCCTTAAAAACAACATCGGGAGGCTTGATGGCCAGGGCTGGATAAGTTTCAACCATGGCTTCGAAGTATCCCAGCCACATTTTGGCATATTCTTTTTCAGCCTCTGTTTTGGCTTCCTCTAAATTCGCCTGGAATAGAGTCATCCTTCCCGGAGCGTAGGATTGTTCCTCCTCAGCTTCTTCCATGCCGTGTTTTTGAATGTAATCCCTGATTACCTGGGAACTGACTATGGATGCACCGGGGACAAACACCTGGTTTCCCCTGATATGGTCGTTATGGGAATGGCTGTTGACTACCCACCGCACCGGTTTACCCGATATTTCATCAATGGCCTGCTTAAGGTCCCTGGCGGCTGCTGTGGACAGGAAACTGTCGAAAACCAGTACTTCCTCGCCCAGGACCACAAATCCCCCGTTACAAATGGCCTGTCCTCCAGGTTTATGTATTGCTGCATATATGCCATCATCAATGCGATCCAGTTTAAAATGAGGAGACTCGAAAGACTGGCTAAGGCCAACACTTCCCGGTGCCATCAACTGAACGATAAATAGCTTCAAGATCAGCAGCTTTTCCATAATTATTTATTTTAATCTGTAAGTTACTGATTCATTTCTACTAAATTAAAAAATTTATATATTTGCACCGCCCGGGGATATAGCTCAGTTGGCTAGAGCGCGTGACTGGCAGTCACGAGGTCAGGGGTTCGACTCCCCTTATCTCCACCAAGCGTCCGAACGGGCGCTTTTTTTATTTAAAGAACATTCCAATATTGGCATACCCTTTTTTTATGAGTTGGGGGTCAAGGAAGGTATTTATCCAGAAATGTAGTAAGGTTGCAAACCCTGGTCTTTTCATTTATTAAATAATCATCTGTACTTGGAGTAATGATATAGTTCTGATCAGCATTAATGTCCTGAAACGCTTGATTCAATCCTCGTGATAATTTTGGACTCGAAGTATACTTAATTTCAATACCTGATACCGGTCTTACTCCTCTCACCAAAACAAGATCACATTCAGCACCTTCATGCGTCCTATAAAAATAACATCGCGTTTCACTATCAAGTTTATGCGCGATTTGTTCAATTACATATCCTTCCCAGGAATGGCCCAGAATGGGATTCGATTCCAGTGATTCAAATTCAGGTATGTTTAAAAGGTGGTGCAAAATCCCGGAATCTCGAATGTAGATTTTCGGGGATTTTACCAAGCGTTTTTTTACGTTCGCTGAATAGGGGTATAATTGCCGGATTAAAAATGCATCTTCCAGGAAAGAAAGATATTTTTTAATGGTTGTGGAGGTTACTTCGAGTGATTTCCCCAAGCTGTTCATATTCAATACATTGCCATGAATATGCGCGATCATTGTCCACAGTTTTCTGATTATATCTCTACTGATATTTAACCCAAGCATCGGCAGATCCCTTTCTATATATGTCGAGATAAAATTTAAAAACCATTTTCTCTTTACAGAATCACTGGGAGCAAGAAAAGCATCCGGGAATCCTCCGGAAAACCAATGGTAGTAGATATCCTTCTTCTCAGCAATCTCAGTTATATTAAAGGGAGTTAGCTCTTCGTAAGCAATTCGCCCTGCAAGTGATTCGGACGAATCTCTAATCAAATCAGGGGATGCAGACCCAAGAATAATGAAACGTGCATTTACCCTATTCATATCTATCATTGACCTTAACACTGGAAAAAGCTGAGGCATCCGTTGAATTTCATCCAAGACAACACATCTGTCCTGGTTACGTTTAAAAAACAGGACTGGATCAGTAAGTTTTGCGAGATCCTCTGGATTCTCAATATCTAGATAGATTGATTCCTTATTGAATTGCTTTACCAGATATTTTACTAAAGTTGTCTTGCCAACCTGACGAGGACCGATTATCCCAGTTACAGGAAAATATCCCAATGTCTCGAGTAAACTTTTCGTAATAAATCTTGAAATCATATCATAAAAATAGAGATTAATCCTGAAAAAATCAAATCACAATTGAGATTTTCAGGTATAAACATATAAGAACTGGAATTCCTTATCCAGTACCTGAATACTATTATCGAAGATGATTAACTTCTGAAGATCCTCTTCCAGGTGGTTCGATAATTGTTTCCTTGCCTCCACAGAAAAGCCGCAACTATGTCAGCGGCTTTTTAATTCAGGTCGATGGTATCTACCAATAAGCCCCCCCCTAGTGATATCTATGGATTTTTGTCATAAATATTAGTTATAATTGAAACTGTCTGGCTATTGGGCATTTTTATTTACTCAGCTTCTATTGATGATTTGATGACTAATTTGTTTAAGGTTGCAATTTGCGTCCTTAAAGAATAACTCAATATTGATAACATAATAATTGGATGATGTGGTTGCAAAAGGTTTGCCTGTTGGAACTAAACAATTAAAGGAAAGTATTCGCATGAATAGAGATCCTTTCCCGGAGGATTTTATATTTGAATTATCGGTGGAAGAATATAAGTATTTTCTTAAACAAGGGCCAACCTTATTTAAGTTTTCTAAAAATATCTTAAATTAGCGTATTCACTAATTAAGTTTTTCATTATGCAAAGTTTTAAATCGGGGAAAACTATAAGTCAAGGATATTATAGCAGTTTCCAGCCTGAATTTATCAACCGTGTGTGGGAATTGAATAATCCTAAGATTTTACATTTACTAAGTCAGGCAGACAGGCAACTTGGCAGGTTGGATATGTATTCTGAATACCTGCCAAATATAGACCTTTATATAAGTATGCATGTAATAAAGGAGGCAACTCAATCCAGTAGAATTGAAGGAACCAAAACAAATATAGCGGATGCAATATTGGATGTGGAATATATTAAACCAGCAAAAAGAGATGATTGGATTGAAGTGAAGAATTATATAAAAGCAATGAGATATGCAATTCATAAACTTGAAAAATTGCCACTTTCGAACAGACTTATTAAGGAGACTCACAAAATATTGATGCTGGGAGTAAGAGGGGAAGGCAAGCTGCCGGGACAATTCCGTAGAAGCCAGAACTGGATTGGTGGTGCAAGCCTTCAGGATGCTCTTTTTATTCCGCCTGTGCACACTTCAGTTCCAGAGTATATGAGCGATTTAGAAAAATTCATCCATAACCAGGAAATACTGCTTCCCGATCTGATCAAAATTGCTATTATACATTTTCAGTTCGAGACGATTCATCCTTTTTTGGACGGGAATGGAAGAGTCGGGAGATTGATTATCCCACTTTATCTGGTAAGTAAAGGCATACTAAATAAACCGATATTATATCTTTCTGATTTCTTCGAAAAGAATCGGCAATTGTATTTCGATAACCTATCTCGTACAAGAGAGAAAGACGATTTAGTTCAATGGATATTATTCTTTTTAACAGGAATCATTGAAATTGCAAAAAATGGTATCAGTACATTCGATTCTATCCTGAAGTTGAAAACTTCTGTTGATAAGAAAATTCAGAGGTTAGGAAGTAGGATACCCAAAGCCATGAGGGTTGTTGAATTTCTTTATAATAAACCCGTTGTCAATGCCCAAATTGTGGCCGAGGTCACGGGGCTCTCACTTCCCTCTGCCTATAAATTGATTGAAGACCTGGAAAAAATGAAAATTCTGAATGAGATTACTGGTTCTAAAAGGGATAGATTATTCATATTTAGAGAATATATTAAATTATTCTAGAAATAGAGGCCTAAATCCAATTCTCACCACACGTAAAATATTGATAATCAAAATTAACCAGCATTTACATATCCTCCTCAAGGTGGTTCGATAATTGCTTCCTTTCCTCCACAAAACTCAACCGCTTCATTTAATCTAACGGGGCAGTTTTTTTCTGTGCAATGTTGGCAACTCATAGAGATATTCTGAAAAGAGTTGATAGAGTTGAGTACGAGTTAATTGAGTACGATGAAAAAATTGTACTAATCTTTGAATACCTAAAACAACTTGAACAAGAAAGGCAGTATGATATCGATCACCAGAATCGTAAGAAGATAGGATACAAAAGACATGATGATTAACTGAAAGGTAATCACTGCCCGGCTATAGGGCATGCTAATTCACTCCGCTTATTCTGCATAGATGGAGAAATTGGTTGGCGAGTTGCAATTGTACGGAACATATATTTACATTTATACTAAATTTTAAATCCCCTAATTATGAGAACAATATTAATTTCTGTCTTTGTGTTTATGCTTGTCGCATCTTGCACTGAAAAAAAAGAATCCTTATTCAATGGAAAAAACCTAGATGGCTGGACAATTTTTGTGGATGAATCAATAATTAGTCCTGAAGAATTTTTTTACGTCAACGATGGCATGATTGAATGTGTTGGAGTTCCTATGGGCTACCTGAGAACAATTAAGGAATATTCAAATTACAACCTACACATAGAATGGCGGTATCCTGAAGAACCAACGAACAGTGGCGTTTTTCTGCACACCAGCGGACCTGATCTAATATGGCCGGCCCATTATCAAGGCCAGTTAAAATACCAAAATGCTGGTGACTTTATCGTTCATGGGGTAGGAGTAAGTGCTACTATTGGTGATACTGTTTATGTATCTTCCGACACACTTAAGCCACTCATTCCTAAATTAAATCCAACGAATGAAAATCCAGCCGGTGAATGGAATAGTTATGATATTAAATGTACCGGAAGCACTATTGAATTAAGGGTAAACGGTTTATTGCAGAATACCGCAACAAATTGTTCTTTAACCAGTGGAGGTATTGGCTTGCAGGCTGAAGGATCCAAAATCCAATACCGGAATTTGTGGATTGAGCCTATTCAGTAATCAGCGGCTAGATTTCTTCTCTACATCCCTGGGCCGTGGTCCATAATGGGGCAATGGCTTGCCAATTTCATATGCCCCGATATCAGGTGCTTTTCCCGTGAATTCATCGTTGATATTTGGCAGGAGCAGGGCGGCGTCGGCAGCAGCTGAACCGGGGGCAATGCGCAGGTCCTGTGGGGGACGCTCAGGGAAAACCGGATCGGGAAATTCAATATCGGCGGCAAATACATCCATGTTCACCTGGACGCAATGCCCCGCACCTGTCAAGCGATGCAGTCCATCGATGGATTCAAAATGCTGATCACCAATCTTTCCCGAAAAGGTTGTGTTTACAGTACCCACTGCGTTATAATCAAATTTGCATGTAGTGTTGTAACCTGGCAGAGATACTGCCAGTCCATCTCCACTGGAATAGCGGCCCCTTTTTCCTCCTCCGGAACCGCCAATACAGAGGTTATTGTACCACCAGGCCCTGAAAAAAGCATTTTGCCCGTGGTGTTCGAATAATCCGTCTCCGGATTTAACCACTGTGTTGTGCAGAAACAGGTTGCCGTAACTAAGGCGCTCAAGTTTAAAAGGCGCCATGGAAATGTTGTACATCACGTTACGGATAAAGTAAGTCGGTCCACCGAGTCCGGGCTGGGAGCTCAGTCCCATTCCACAGTTGGTGATCCGGTTATTCATGATGCGGCAATTGTTCATCGCAAAATCAGCCTCAATTCCGTCATCGGGTCCCTCGGAAATATCATTATTGTATATATCAATACACATCTGGTCGTAAACCCATAGATCTTCCATGGTGGAGATGCAATCCCTGTAGCCGGAGACGCGGTTATAACATATGACATTGCCGGGGCCTGTGAGTTCGATACCTTCACCAATATTCGCCGCACCACCCCAGATGCTGCCGGAGCCAGTGCCTTCGGCGACCCAGGGCATATTGTAGCTGACCGTATTATCGGCTATATAGCAATTCTTGCAACCTGGTTGCTCCTGGGCGATGATTCCGAACTGGGATTGGATATTACAATAGCGTACAGCCACGTTTTCCGCCCAGCGCAAACGTACCGGTCCCCAGACCGTCAAACCATCGATGATCACATACCGGCGGTGTTCAAGGTTGACCGAGTTGAACGTGCTGCCAATTACCGGATGGGCATTGTCGGCACGTATTACGATTGGTTTTCCCGGTTCTCCATCGACAGGCATTGTAAAAGAATCGTAATAGCCCGGACTCAGCAGCAGTACATCACCCGGTTCTGCATGCATAGCAGCCTTTACAAAAGTCTTTGGGTTAACTTCAATAATACGCGAATCCTCGGCTTCTGCGGGTACAGGACGAGTGCGGTTTGTGACAATCTCTGTGGCTTTACCACCATCCGGATCACTGAGTGACAAACGAATTTCATACTCTGTATCCGGTTTGAGATAGAATATACTGCCCGAGTGCTTGTTTTTCCAGGTGTAAGTTGGACGTGTTCGGTTTCCTGTACTTCCCTCAGGAACACGTACCAATGGCATGGCCGGCAACCATCTATCATCTCCCGCAACCCTGAAGGAAACTTCGACCTTGCCGTTTTCATTGTCATCACCCTCAATCAACCATTCCACTGCCAGACAGGTTAGAGTTGGATATGGAGTACTGATGTCCCCGGGTATGGTAGCATTTTCAGATCGGCCGGAAGATAGCAAGGTAAAACCCAGGATCAGAAATAGTGCATGTATGGATATTCGGCTTAATGATTTCATCTGTTACATCTCCTTAATTGATGGTATTAAATCTGTATATTTCGCTCCACTCGCCCCAGATACCCCGGCTATCCTGTGCTTTGACTTTCCAATAGTAAGTAGTGTCACTGTTTAGCCATCCTTCGGGCAGCTGCCATTCAGAATTACCTGAATCAGTTTCTTTGTAAAGCGCTGTCGCAACCGGCCAGCGGCACTGGGGATCAAAACTGATCAGGATACAATGGTTCGTGATCTCATCCCCCTTGTTTTCGTCAGATACTTTTTTCCATTTGAAAACAGGCATAAGGGTTGTTATTGTTTCACCATCCACTGGAAATATTGAACCCCCAGGAACCGATGGCGGTGTGTTATCATTACGCTCCTGCCAGATATGGGTAATCTTGACTTTGTGTTCACCTTTAGTCTCATCGCGGTAGCGGATTATATTGCGCCCATTAGACAAGGCAGGGAGGGAATAAGAGCTGACCTGTATATCGGTCACTATCTCTACCGTTTCCAGGCCACTCTGGGTAGCTGGATCATTGCTTTCATCCGCCATAAAGTTGAATTCCACTGCATAATCATGGCGGCCACGTTCACCTTTGGGAAATAACACTTTGTCCAGGTCTATTTCAGCATCGATATAGCCAGTAACTCCTTTGGGTGCACTCCATATGCTGTTTTTAACCGGTCCGGTTGTACTATAGATAATCGTAGAAATACGATCCCATTCCTTGGCTGCGCCGCGGTAAAATGTAGCTTTTAATTTACCGCCAAGAATCGTATAAGGAGTTTCAGTAGTAAGGATCGCCCGTTCTGGCATGTCCCAGACCCCGCCATGTTTATAGCGTACATGTACTGCGGGTATCTGGCCGTCGAGCACCTCGAATCCAGGGGCCAGGTCCTTGTTGAAAAATGATGGAGCCAGTTCCGATTTAAGATCCGGTTTCCAGATAAGCTGCCCATCGCCGTAGCGCATGGGTTTGGCCCATACATATCCGGTCTCAAGTCTTCTGTTATGGCGTTCATAATCATAGTATTTTTCTCCGCCCTTCCAATGGCGAATCAGCTTCTCACCGGGACGAAGGGTCATGGCCATGCTATGCGGTTCAACGGTAAATCGGTCGTAACCAGTTTGAACATAACATTCGTCCTCACCATGAAAATAGCGATAGCCGCGAATTTTCTCTCCGTCCTGGGACACTTGTGGATTCTCACCAGCTTCATCCGTATAAATCGCAAGTACAGCCTTATTACGGCCGGAGAAAGTTGTCAGCGCTGCACCTGATTCACGGCCGCCGCTTATTTTTTGATCTTCCCAGAGCTGCTCTACAGATGCGATGGTACGGTTGTCTTCAGCAAGATAATAGAGACCAATATCACTGTCCAGCATGTGCCAGGCATTGTTGTAAAACGCCTCGGTGATGGTGTGATGCCATACTTCCCAGACCCTTGCAGGAACCCCAATAGAGCGGCAGAGTGCCGTAAACACCGTACTGTGATATCCACAGTTGGCATAGCCGTAAACATTCATCGCCACTACGGGATTATGGCACTCCCTGTCACCGGGAGAATCGAGGTGATTGAAATTAAGGCGGATATAATCCCAGATGGCTAATGCTTTTTCCTCATCTGTGTTACATCCACGAGTAACCTCCAGGGCAATTGTCTTTGTGTCGAACCAGTCGTACAAACCATTTACCGTGATCCGGGGATTGACCAGGGGAGCCTCACCAAGATTCTCAATTATGATTGTTTCGTTGACAGGGTCACGGCTGCCATCGACCTCAATTTCGTAAGTATAGTCATTCACAGTAATTATCTGAGAATATTCCCTGGCCTGGCCTGAGATGACGACAATGCGCAGGAACAATAATGCCATCATAGAAAGAATACCATTTTTATTCATATGCGTCTAATATTTAATTCTGAACATTAATAGAATATTCTACTACTAATATCGGCATTACGTGCCGTTTATAACATATTATCCAAAAATACTTTAAATTGTCAGCTTTTAGCTACTGCCTCCAGGTTATGAATGACAAGGAAAGCAATCCAGGGTCTCAAAAAAGGGAAAGGACCATTAAAGACCTGGCCAATACACCTTTCAAAAGGGCCATGCTTGTGATTCAGGTCATAAGTTATGTGTTGATCGTTGGTTCTCCATTTATTGGGGGTGCTGTAGGAGGATTGTTAGGGTTGAATGCAAAAAAAATCGGTGGACTTATTTTAGCTATATTTATTGCCGGGGAGATCCTGTTTTATGGTTCCTTGGCATTTCTTGGTAAAGAAGTGGTCCTGTTGATCAGGGATAAAATCAAATTGTGGTTTAAAAAGCCTAAACATGGATAATTCGACTATTTTAAAAATCAGGGATCTTGGGTTTCAATGGGAAACGAACAACCCGTTTCTATTCTGTGTACACCATGATGATGCCTATCCCCGGGGGAATGCAAAAATGGGTCCGGATGCCTCACTGGAAGGCAGGAGGATAGGCAATGATTTTGACTTGAAAGATGGATGGCGGATGTATCACGGTTCGAAAATCCCCGGTTTTCCCGTACACCCACACCGTGGTTTTGAAACTGTGACCATTGTTTTAAATGGACTGGTCGACCATTCCGATTCTATGGGTGCAAGTGGACGATATGGACACGGTGACGTGCAATGGATGACTGCCGGTGCAGGAATGCAGCATGCAGAAATGTTTCCACTCATACATGAAGAAAAGGAGAATCCCCTGGAATTATTCCAGATCTGGCTGAACCTTCCGGCAGAAGATAAATTTGTGAAGCCATATTACAAAATGCTCTGGAAAGAGGATATCCCTAAGCAGAAATTGAAAGATGGGAATGGGAAAATAATTGAAATAACTGTTGTGGCAGGTTCCCTAAATGGCCTTGAAGCAGTTCCCCCGGCACCTGATTCCTGGGCTGCCAAAGCTGAAAATGAAGTCGCCATATGGTTAATCAGTATGGAAGCCCAATCAGAATGGAAGCTTCCTCCAGCATCAGGACAAACATCAAGGTCACTCTATTTTTACAAAGGTTCAAAAATTACTATCTCAGGTGAGGAAATTTCTTCCTATAAAGCCATTGATCTTGAGGTTTCTCAAAGCGTATCTCTTGAGAATGGCCCTGATGAGAGCCATTTTCTCCTGCTGCAGGGGAGGCCCATCCAAGAACCGGTTGTTCAATATGGTCCCTTCGTCATGAATTCCCAGGCAGAGATACAGCAGGCCATGGATGACTACCGGAAGACACAGTTCGGTGGATGGCCGTGGTCCAGGCCTGATCAGGTCCACGGTCATGAACGTGGACGGTTTGCCAGGTATTCCAATGGTGAAGAGGAGTTAAGAGAAGGGTAAATTTCACAGTCAAAACAGCATCTATGGCAAGATTTTTGCATAATTAATTGTAATTGAGAAGGTCGGATAAGACCATCATGCCATTCCGGCCTGAGCTGAATTTATGCTAAAATAGGATGTAGCTATTGAATTTAATAAGATATTTCATTATTTTTATGAGCTTAAATAATTCTGGACATGGAACTTAAAAAAACAAAAAAGGCAGACCTTGAAAGCAAAAAGGGAATTTTTCTGCAGATCGGACTGGTAGTTGTTCTGGGTTTAATCCTCGCTGCATTTGAATGGAGCAGCAGACCTAACATGGAAAGTTCTCTTGGTGAACTGGCTGATATGGACCTGGAAGAAGAGATCATACCTATCACCAGGCAACAGGATGTTAAACCACCACCACCTCCTCCTCCACCAAAAGTTGCTGATGTATTAAACATTGTCGAAGATGATGTGGAGATCGAAGATGAGCTTATCATTGAAGATGCCGAGGCTGATCAGAACATGGTGATTGAGATTGTTGAATTTGAAGAGGAAGAGGAGGTAGCCGAGGAAGAAGTTTTCTTCATTGTTGAAGATATGCCCAGCTTCCAGGGTAAGGGCCAAGAAGGATTCAGGACATGGATTGCTAAAAACCTTAGATATCCTGAAATTGCTGCAGAGAACGGCATCAGTGGTAAGGTTTATGTCCAGTTCGCCGTTAATTCAAAAGGCCAGGTCGTAGATGCTGTTGTGGTAAGAGGAGTTGACCCTGCGTTGAATAAGGAGGCCGCTAGAGTCGTTATGGAATCACCCAAATGGGCACCAGGAAAACAAAGGGGTAAAGCTGTAAAAGTCCAGTTTACTTTCCCAATAAATTTCGTGTTGCAATAAAGCACTGAATAACATACTTATAGCCCTGGTAATCTGATTACCAGGGTTTTTTTGTATCCAAATCTGTATTATCACGTATATAATGGCATAATTTGTGGTTGTATGTGTCTTATTAGAATCATTTTTTATTAAAAAGTTGCCATAT
>RCNC010000146.1_pt1 | contig 39036 bp, 29 predicted proteins | sample 2041301 | NCBI WGS metagenome assembly RCNC01 (sample SAMN09708231, study PRJNA481090) | Marine sediment metagenome, whole genome shotgun sequencing project. | biome: marine sediment; feature: ocean; material: sediment; isolation source: Sewage treatment plant 13A marine sediment (STP13A) ...
TGCCTGTGCAGGGATACAATGAGGCCCTGATCATTTATGTTCTGGCAGCCTCTTCCCCCACCCATCCCATTGATGCGGAGGTATATCATCAGGGCTGGGCAAGAAACGGAGATATGGTCAATGGACAGTCGTATTACAACATTGTTCTGCCTTTGGGATTTGAATATGGAGGGCCGCTGTTTTTCGCCCATTATTCTTTTTTGGGCCTGGATCCGCGAAACCTTCAGGATACTTATGCAAATTACTGGGAACAAAATGTTCATCACAGCCAGATAAATCGCGCTTATTGCAATGACAATCCACTCAATTATGTTGGATATTCAGATATAATGTGGGGATTGACAGCCAGTGATAATCACAATGGCTATTCGGCCCATTCTCCCACCAATGACCTTGGAGTTATTACACCCACCGCGGCCATTTCATCATTGCCCTATACCCCGGAGTATTCGATGGAGGCCATTCGTTTTTTTTATTATAGCCTTGGGGATAAGTTCTGGGGAGAATATGGATTCTATGATGCCATTAATATTACAGAAGGCTGGGTAGCTGATTCCTACCTGGCCATTGATCAGGGCCCCATAATTGTTATGATAGAAAATTATCGGACTAGGATGCTCTGGGATTTATTTATGTCCTGTCCAGAGGTTCCAGATGGACTGCAGTTACTGGGCTTTCAGTATTGATTTGGTAATTGTTCTGTTTCAGGGAATAATCATTCAGAATAGTTATAAAACAAAAATGGGAAACTCTTCTGACGAATTGTTTCCCATTCTCACTATTTGGAGCCCATAGGTTTCAAACAGTGCCAAATTACAGTTATTCTGGCTTCTACCTTTGTTACACTTCTAAAGAAGTGATCCCTCCGGTGTTTGGGCGTTGAACTTTCAACTCATACGAGTCTTATATTCTCTACCCTGGCTTCAGACCCTCAGATTATTTGAATCTTGCGAAACAGATGCTCTGCGGTGAATTTAGTTCGGGGTTCCCGTCTCCGGGTCTGCCTTTCTGCCTTCGCCTGTGAATGCTGCCCTCTGCATTAACGCCTCTGGTTTTTTCCTTCTGCATCAGTCCTCTGAGCTTTCATACCTTTCGGTCTTTCTGCTCTGAATTCCTTACTTTCTTCAAGCCGATACAGTCAAAGCCAAACATTGACATTCTTGACTTACGAGAGGTTAAATTGGGCCGGTTCATTACAAACCTTTCTTCTCTAACTTAAGACTTCACGCCAGCCTTTTATCTCTCACCTGGTAGAACAAAAATAGCCTCAGGTATGATTCTATACAAATATTTTAATCTCTTGATATGAACATAATTTTAACAGGAGTTATTAACAATTGTTAATAAGTATGACAATACAATAAATTTTGGATTGTAGAATACATTTTCTATACATTAAAACATCCTGGATTCATTTTTACCTAAGTCTTTCATTTATACATTCTACACAATTAGTAATACATTAAACTATCTTTGCGAGCTGATAATTAACATTGATTTGATAAAATAATATTTTATATTTGTGTCAAACCTATAGCGGATATCATGATAAAAAAAGTTCTGATTGCCAACCGCGGGGAAATAGCTGTTCGAATACTGAGATCTTGTAGAGAAATGGGTATTTCAACAGTTGCAGTTTATTCAGATGCTGACCGGACTGCCATGCATGTGCGGCTAGCTGACGAAGCCTACTACCTTGGTCCTTCCCCTTCCAATGAAAGCTATTTGATAACAGGTAAAGTACTGGATGTTGCGAAACAATCAGGTGCTGATGCCATTCACCCCGGCTATGGATTTCTTTCTGAAAATGCTGAATTTGCAGAGAGAATTGCTGCCGAAGGATTAATCTTTATCGGCCCTCCACCCCATGCTATCCGAACTATGGGCGATAAAATCACCGCCCGACAGAATATGATAGAAGCCGGTGTTCCGGTGGTACCCGGTACGGAGGAGAAAATTGTTGATAAAGAGCAAGCAGATCGTATTGGAAAGGAAATTGGATTTCCGATCATGGTGAAAGCTTCGGCCGGTGGTGGCGGAAAAGGGATGCGCTTAGTTGAGAACCTGGAGGATTTGTATCCAGCTGTGCAGGCGGCTCAATCAGAAGCCCTTGCAGCCTTTGGTGATGATTCAGTTTATGTTGAAAAATATATTGGATCACCCCACCATATAGAATTCCAGGTGCTGGCAGATAAATATGGAAATGTAATTCACCTCTGTGAAAGAGAATGCTCAGTGCAAAGAAGGCATCAGAAAGTTGTGGAAGAAACACCTTCCCCCTTGATGACCCCGAAATTGCGTGAGGAAATGGGGGAAAGTGCCAAGGAAGCAGCCAGGGCTGTAAATTATGAAGGAGCCGGTACCATTGAATTTCTGGTAGATGATGATTTGAACTATTTTTTCCTTGAAATGAACACCAGACTTCAGGTAGAACACCCTATTACCGAGATGGTTACCGGAGTTGACCTGGTAAAAGAACAAATTCTAATTGCCTCGGGTGAAAAACTAAGTTATTCCCAAAAAGATATTAAACAAACTGGCCATTCAATCGAATGCCGTATCTATGCCGAAGACCCGGAAAACAAGTTTATGCCCAGTCCGGGACTTATAACCAGGCTGGATGAACCCCAGGGAGTGGGTGTTAGAAATGATGGCTATGTTTATTCCGGCTTTGAAATACCAATGTTTTATGATCCAATGATATCAAAGCTGGTTACCTGGGGAAAGGATCGGGATGAATCCAGGAGGCGCATGAAGAGGGCTCTTAGTGAATATTTCATATCCGGAGTGAAAACATCTATACAATTTCTCCGTCGTATTATGGATACCCCTGATTTTGTAGATGGTAAGTACAATACCCATTTCATTCAAGACAATGAGGAATTTCTTTTTCAGCCCTGCACAGATGAAGCCGGCAAAGGATCCGGGACAGAGAAAGTAGAAGAAAGACTGGAGAACCTGGCTTTGATAGCAGCACTGCTTAAGTACAATGATGAAAGAAAAGCCAAAAATGGTCAGAATGGACAAAACGGCCAGAATGGAGATACTAGCAAGAATCCCTGGAAAGAATTCGGAAGGAAAATTTCTGCTTCAAGATTATAAACTACAACTATCTTTCATTTATTATGGAAATTCAATTAAATGACCGGACTGCTGAAGTAAAAATAATCGAAGCGGTTGGACATGTTTTAAAAGTTGAGATTGATGGAAAGATCCATGAGCTGGATTATGCCAGGGTGGGTGATGGAATCTATTCTTTTCTCATTGATGGAAAATCAATCGAGATGTCAGTTTCCGACACCGCAAAACCCAAAACCTTCGAGGTAAAGCATCAATGTTATAATTTTAAAGCAGAGATTATTGACTCTGAGGCCAAATATCAAAAAAGTCGCAAACAATCCAGTGTCGAAGATGATGAAAAGACCATTTCCTCCCCTATGCCCGGGAAGGTGGTCAAAATACCTGTAAGTATTGGCGACAAAGTGGAAGCCGGCGATACTCTAATCGTAATATCGGCCATGAAAATGGAAAGTGAATATAAAGCAAAAAGTGGAGGTGTTGTAAAAGAAATACTTGTAGAAGAAGGTTCTACCATTAATGGAAATCAGCCCCTGATAACTTTAGAATAAGCTAATCTATTCTAATTTACACTTTCAAACAAAACAACAATTTATTGAATCTAGCAATTTTATAATATCATTATGTCAAGCTTAGAAAAAAAATTCAAAGATTTTCAAGAAAAAAATAAGGATGCCGAAAAAGGTGGTGGTGAAGAAAGAATAAAGAAGCATCATGCTGCCGGGAAAAAAACGGCCAGGGAAAGAATATTAACCTTACTGGATGAAGGTAGCTTTGTGGAAATGGATAAGCTGGTCAGGCACCACAACCATGATTTCAATATGTTTGAGAATCGCCCCCTGGGGGATGGTTTTGTAACTGGCTATGGTAAAATTGATGGCCGCCTGGTCTATGTGTTTGCCCAGGATTTCACGGTTTTTGGAGGCAGCCTGTCCAGAAGCAATGCTGATAAAATTATCAAAATCCAGGACCTGGCCATGAAAGTTGGTGCACCGGTTATCGGGTTGAATGATTCCGGCGGAGCCCGTATACAGGAGGGTGTAAGAAGCCTGGCTGGTTATGCGGACATCTTTTACCGCAATGTAATGGCCTCCGGCGTAATTCCGCAAATATCGGCCATACTGGGTCCAAGTGCCGGTGGTGCAGTATATTCTCCGGCCCTGACGGATTTTATTCTTATGGTCAAGGAATCCAGTTATATGTTTGTTACCGGACCCGATGTTATTAAATCGGTAACCCACGAGGATGTTACCAAAGAAGAACTGGGGGGTGCTATGACCCACAATTCAAAAAGCGGAGTGGCGCATTTTATGGCCGACGATGACGACCAGGCTATGATGATGATCCGGGAACTATTTAGTTTCATCCCATCAAATAATATGGAGGATCCCCCGGTTGTGAATTGCAGCGATGATATTGAGCGGGAAGACGAAAAACTGCAGGAAGTTGTTCCGGTTGATCCCAACAAACCATATGATATTAAAGAAATTATAACTTCAGTGGCAGATGACAATTATTTCTTTGAAATAATGCCCCATTATGCTCAAAACATTGTAATTGGATATATGAGGTTAAACGGCCGTTCTGTAGGTGTGGTAGCCAATCAGCCAGCCTACCTGGCGGGTGTTCTGGATATTAATGCTTCTGTAAAAGCAGCACGGTTTGTAAGATTCTGCGATGCATTTAATATTCCCATTGTTACTTTAGAGGATGTTCCTGGCTTCCTGCCTGGTACACTGCAGGAGTTTGGGGGAATAATTAAACATGGAGCCAAACTTTTATACGCCTATTCTGAAGCCACGGTACCCAAGATTACCTTAATTACACGGAAGGCCTATGGTGGTGCATATTGCGTTATGTCGAGCAAGCATATTGGTGCGGATGTAAATTTCGCTTATCCAACGGCTGAAATTGCCGTTATGGGACCGGATGGAGCCGTGAATATTATATTCAAAAGCAAGATAGAAACGGAGGAGGATAAACAGGAGCATGTCAAGGAATATAAGGAAAACTTTGCCAATCCATACCGGGCAGCCTCATTTGGATATGTGGATGAGATTATCCTTCCAAAAGAAACCCGTAAAAAGTTGATTCAGGCACTGGAGATGACAAAAAACAAAAGCCAATCAAATCCTCCTAAAAAACACGGAAATATCCCCTTATAAAAGGATTGACTTCTCAAAATAATAATTATCTGAACTTTATCGTTTGTATATTGTTATATAGATATGTATTATTATAATGATTCTGCCATTGGATGACTAACTATCTATATGTCAGACTTGAGACTTCGGCATGAGCTAAGTCGAACACTTGTCCCTTCCGGCAGGCAGGGAAGTCTATGACCCGGTCCACATTCGACAGGCTCAGTGTGACCGTACTTATTAATTACTTAGCCGTAGCGCGATTAATTTTGATTATTATATTTAGAAAAATGAATAAATTCCTATATATTTTTGTGTTTATTTTTTGGTCTATGGCTATTGTATCTTATGGCCAGGAATCAGAAACAAAGAATGAAAAAGTGAAAAAATCAGATAACGAATGGAAAGAGCTGTTGACTCCCATGCAGTTTCATGTACTCCGGGAAAGTGGTACCGAAAGCCCATTTACAGGGGAGTTTGAAAATACTTTTGATCCTGGGGAATACCTTTGTGTGGGTTGTGATAATTACTTGTTCAGCTCAGATAAGAAATATCATTCAGGTTGCGGTTGGCCCAGCTTTAGCGATGCCGAGGCAAAAGAGAATATTACTTTGCTGATTGATAAGAGCCATGGCATGGTTCGAACCGAAGTACGATGTGCAAAATGCGATGGACACCTGGGTCATCTTTTTAATGACGGCCCTCCCCCAACGAATATTCGCTATTGCATCAACTCAGCTTCGCTGAAGTTTGTTCCGGATTCTGGGAAAAAATAAGTATTCTATTCCAAGACTTTTCTAGGGAGATACCATTTTCATCAATAAGCCGCAAAGATAAGCTCCATAGGTTCCCACAGCATAGCCAAAAACCGCCAGCAATACCCCAACCGGGGCCAGGGAAGTATTGAATTCACTTGCTACAATTGGGGCAGAAACCGGTCCTCCGATATTTGCCTGGCTACCCACTGCTACAAAGAAGAAGGGTGCTTTTATCAGCCAGGCAACAGCAATCATTACCGAAATATGAATGAGCATCCAAACGATCCCCACTATAAAAAACTGTGGGTTCTCTGCAATGGCGCGAAGATCCATATTCATACCAATGGTAGCTACCAGGATAAATAAAAAAGCCGTTCCAAACTTAGAGGCTCCCACTCCTTCCAGCTTTCTCACTTTGGTAAAGGACAGAAGTACACCAAGCGTTGTGGCTATGATGACTATCCAGAAAAAATTATTGGTCAGAGAATAGGCTTCCAGGTGAGGATAGTTTTTCTGTATCAAAGGTGCTATAAAGTCAGCCAGCAGATGAGAAGCTCCTGTTATCCCGAATCCTACACCCAACAACATCATTATATCAGGAAAAGTGGGAATCCGCATAATGCTTTTCTGATAAGCTTCCACTTTTTCCTGGATTTTAGTAATATTTGAAACATCAGCCCCTGTAATTCTATCAATCTTTTCCGGTTTCTTCGCAAAATACAACAGTACTGCCATCCAAAGATTTGCCATAACTACATCTACGGCAAGTATCTGGCTAAAAAGTTCTTTACTGGCTCCAAATACCTCAAGCATGGCTGCCTGGTTTGCTCCTCCTCCAATCCAGCTGCCTGCCATGGTAGCCATCCCCCGCCAGACTTCTTCACCATTATAAGTAAACATATCAGGCGCAAAAAAGGATATTATGATAATGGATAAAGGTCCTCCGATAATGATTCCAAATGCCCCCGCCAAAAACATAATAATGGCCTTTGATCCCAATCTCCACATTTCTTTGATATCGATGGTAATGGTAAGTAAGGCAAGGCTTGCCGGTAAAAAGAAGCGGGACGCCACAAAATACAATTTAGACGCCTCACCGGAAACCAGCCCGAAAGTGTTCATCAGGCCCGGAATAAAATAGCACAATAAAATAGCGGGAATAAAGGTGTAAAAGCGTTTCCAGAATTTTCCTGGCAAGGAGGAAGTGTAAAATACCAGTGCAAGGACAATAAATAATATGCCGGTTACAACGGCATCATTCTTCACCAGCGGCCCACCCTCTACAACTAACTCAATTTGAGAAACTTCACTCAAGTTGTTAAGCGATTCAACCTGCTCCTTTACTACCACTGAATCGGGTTCATGAGTGATGCTATTACATGCACCAAAGAGGACAATTATAAAAAAGATATAAATAATTTTTCGGGACATAGAGACTGCTAAAATAAGGAAATTGGAATCATTCTGCTATTGGAGCTAATATTATCTTTTCCAAATAGATTCAGGATTGACCAGGCCAATCCCGGGAACATTATTATCTATAAATTCTCCATTATGCGTTTCAATCCCTGTATAGGGGTTGTTGGTTACATCAATATTTCCATCCAGGTCAACCCAGTCGGCATATGATCCGAGATGATAAGCGGCCGAAATAGCACAGGAGGTTTCAGACATACAGCCCAGCATTATCTTCAATCCCTTCTTCCTGGCTAATTTTGCCATTTTCAATCCCTCATTCAAACCGGTGGATTTCATCAACTTTATATTAATACCATGGTAGAAATTATCGGCTCTTTCTACATCCTTCAGTCGTCGTACTCCCTCGTCTCCCACTATGGGCAGCGGACTTTTTGATTTCAACCAGGCCATTTCATCTTCCATGTCAACGGGCATAGGTTGCTCCACCATTACCACGCCCTGTTCTTTCAGCCACGAAATATTCTCCAGGGCAAGAGAGCGATCTTTCCACCCCTGGTTCACATCTACATAGAGAGGTTGATGTGACATATCCCTTACTGCCTGAATGATTTGTCGATCATCATTCGTTCCCAGTTTGATTTTCAGAAAAGGATAAGCAGATGCTTCCAGAGTGCGTTCCCGAATTATGTCCGGTGTATCGATTCCAATTGTTTTTGAAGTACAGAAACTCTTCACTTTTGGTAATTCAAAAAGCTCATAGCATGGTTTTTTGGAAAGTTTCCCTGCAATGTCGTGCAGTGCAATATCAATAGAAGCCTTCGCCGCAGAATTCCCCGGCTCAACACTATCGACATATTGCATAATACTTTCAATATCAAATGGGTCCGAAAAAGGGGAAAGATCAAGCTTTGAAATGAAACTTATGGCAGACTCCTGAGATTCCCCATACATGGGTGGCATAGAAGCCTCTCCATAGCCTGTCACATTTTCAAACTGAATAGCTGTTAGCAGTAGAGGTGTAGAGGTTCGCTCACCCCTGGATATTCTGAATATATGTTTAAAATGCAGGGAGTAAGGTTGGTAATGAATCTTGAACATTCTTCTGAAATTTACAATTTGGGAAAAGCTGCCTGGTTAAAATAATCATACCAAAGGTACAAATAAACCTTATTTGAAAGTAAATATATTCCAGGAATAATTGGCTAAAAGTCAGGCGTGGTTTTCTTTTTCGAGGATCCGCTGTATGACCTCTACCGAAAACGGGTCTCCATGGCCGGGATAAATGGTTGTGGCACCCATATCGATCATCATTTCCCATGATTTTTTCAATTGAGGAATATCATGGGCATATATTGGGAATCCGGGGCGTAGCCTGAAAGGTAGGTCGTTATGGGCCATGCACCCGACAAATGCCTCACCGGAATTCAGCAAAACACTGATAGAGCCGTTCGTGTGCCCTGGTGTGTGGATTATTTTACCATCTATTCCAAAGTCCTTCAAAGAAAATTCACTGCCCTCCATAACGATATCTGCCTGAGTTTTTTGGAACTTAACTTTATTTTTTAAGAGTGGTTTAAAAATGGAGCGGGTTATGCTCCCCCAGGTATTCGCCGCCGGAGGCCAGATCATCTCAGCGGTCTCCAGCATGTCATTGTCATTTTTATGCACCAGGATTTTGGCTCCCGTTAACTCCCTGATCTCTTTGGCGGATCCGGCATGATCAAAATGCCCGTGAGACAACACCACAAGTCTAATATCTTTTGGATTAATATTCAATGTCTTAAAAGATTTTTTGATAGATTCAATCTGGTTTGGACTTCCACCATCCATCATTATTGTTCCTTCCTGCTGAATAATATAGCAGCGGTTTATTTCAACTTTGAATTGAAATATTTCAGGCTTCTTCATTGGTTTATCTTGAAATTAACTTAATTCTCATCAAGTTACTAATTCCTGATAACTATACCAAACCCTAAAAAGCCATTTGAGGTTAAAAATGGGATGAGAAAATAAAATTAGAAAGGGCTAAGAGACATCCATGGCACCAATAAGGCTGCTAACATCGCTTACACCATGTTTTTCGCAGTAGGCTTCAATTCCTTCGAGCACCTTGATGGAAACGGTAGGATCGATAAAATTGGCTGTACCAATTTGAATAGCTGTGGAACCGGCTAACATGAATTCTATTGCATCGGTCGTATTCATGATCCCTCCCATTCCAATGATTGGAATTTTAACTGCGTGGTATGCCTGCCAGACCAACCGGAGTGCAACAGGTTTCACAGCGGGCCCAGATAGTCCGCCGGTTATAGTTGAGAGAATAGGTTTTCGGGTTTCGGCATCGATTGCTATTCCCAATAAGGTATTTATCAGGGAAATAGAGTCCGCTCCTACCCCTTCCACTGCTTTCGCAAACTCCTGGATGGATGTAACATTAGGAGATAGCTTCACAATAAGTGTTTTGGTAAAAGCTTTTCTCACCTCACGGGTAACTTCTATCGCGGAAGGACAATGTGTTCCAAATACCATTCCACCTTCCTTGACATTGGGACAGGATATATTCAGTTCGATGGCCGGAATTTTATCCAGCTCATTTAATTTTTCTGATACCTCTACGTATTCCTCAATGGTAGAGCCGGATACATTTACTATTATGTGGCTATCGTAATCTTTTATGCGGGGGTAAATGTCTGAGATAAAATGATCAACTCCCTTATTTTGAAGTCCTACGGAATTAAGCATCCCAGCAGGTGTTTCGGCCATACGTGGATAGGGATTTCCATCTCTGTTGCTTCCCGTGGTACCCTTCACGAAAATGGCTGAAAGCCTGTTTACATCCATGAAATCATCATACTCGTAACCATAGCCAAAGCAACCCGAAGCCGTTGAAACTGGATTTTTAAATTTTAAATCCCCTATTTGAACTTCCAGATTTACCATATTATTTCCTTTGTATTGAAAACAGGACCTTCTTCACAAACTCTAAGATTGCCATGGACGGTTTGTTGAACACAGCAGAGACATGCACCAAAACCACAGGCCATCGTATTCTCAAGTGAAGCTTCACATTCAATTTCATTTTCCAGGGCAAAGCGGGCCACAGCCTTCATCATAATTTCCGGACCACAGGTATAAATTTTTTCATAGACCGATAAATTGTGTGAAAGAGCAGAATGATTTAATACAATTCCCCTCTCGCCAGCACTTCCATCATCGGTTGTAAGGTGGACCGGTCCATATTTCTCAAATTCAGAAATATCAACCAATAGTTCTTTTGATCTGAAGCCCAGCACAAAGGTGGGTTCAATTCCCTTCTCTTTCAGGTATTTTCCCAGATATAGCAGGGGTGCTACACCCACTCCACCACCTATTAGCAAAGCTTTTTTGACGCCCTGGCAGTTAAATGAGTTTCCCAGTGGATAGATCATGTTGATCAATTCTCCCTCCTCCGCCTCAGCCAGTTTTCGGGTTCCCTTCCCCACTTTCTGAATCAGAAGATGGATTATATTATCCTGAAAATCAATATCATAAAATGATATGGGCCGACGTAGAAACACATCATCGGAATTATCAACACGCAATTCAGCAAACTGTCCGGGCTTGATTTCAGGTAAGTTATTATCGGCCTTTAATTCAAGAACATAATACTCATCATTTACACGTCTGTTTCTAATGAGCCTGAAATCCTGAACCAGTTTTTTCATACCTTTTTACCAATTAATGGGAGGAGAATGAGCTCCCGCAAAATATTTTACAAAGATAATTAAGCTATCGAATGAATGCCTAAGAAATTTTAAGATTTTTCTTAGTTTGAGGTGATCTTAGGAGGTTTTGCAAAAAAAGGGAACTATCCGGGTTATTCTTTCATTTAAAACTATTTATCCAGCGAATATTCATGAAAAGTATCATCATCATACAGTATAATAAGCTTTTTTACTGCTTTAGACTTCTTTTTAGTCATTATTAGCCCAGCACTGGATGTTGGTCCAGGAAAATCAATTGATTCTTCTTTATTGGGCTTATTTGGATCAATAATATCATTATTCTCATATGATATTCCAGGATTTTGAATTCCTATATCCATTAACATCTTACCACGGTTCATTATCAACCATTCAGAATTGAGTTCAGGATATTTTGAAAATAGTTTATGCAGAAATTCCAGACTTGGTTTATTTCTCCCAGATAGTATATGGGAGATACCCGAACGCTGTACATCAATTTCATCTGCAAGGGCTGAATTCGTAATTCCAAGATAGTTTATGAATTTTACGAGTCTATTGGCGATATCATCCATGTTACAAATGTAATACTAATAAAGCATATATTTGTTTACTCTTGTAACTCCTACTAATCACACCTGTAACTATCAAATACCATTAAATATCGCAAAATCATGTGAATCTAACACCCTTTTATGTTTTTGCAGGGAGATTCCCATTTTTGATGAGTCGATTCACTAGAAAGCAATTAAACCCTTGTTTAATGTGTTTGTTGGGATTCTATAAAACAGTTTTATAGGATTACAAGTAAGTATATTAAGTGAAGCTTTAGATATAGCCTATATCGTACTAGTTATAAGTCTTTTAATAACTTATTTATTAGATATTAAGTACTTTTTCTTAAAGTTTCATAGTTCTTAATTGAATTACAACTTTATATAAATCCTTTATCATACTGGTTATCAATGTTATAATACGATACATATTTAGGTCAAGGTTGCAGTATGATTTATGTTTACATTACTAACATATTTGAGGGCAATATGTATATTTACTGTTAACTTATGTGTACTATTGCTAATATTATGGTTACTTATGTAACTATTGCAATTAGTTGAAATGTTCGTGCTTAAGAATGTGGAAATCTATATTGTGGTCAAATTTTTTCCTTGCTCTTATAAATTCCATTTTTCAAAATTTGGAAGCAAGTCTTTATAATGAAATTGTAATTTGGTTTGATTAAACCAGCAGGACTAAAATTCAGGAAGTATTCTGCATATAATTACACCTATTCCCTATTCATGCCCTGCTAAACAAGTATTATTCTATACTAATATGAGTTTAATTAATTGATCGATAATAAGTTAAGCTATAATATCAGAGATATTTGCATAGCAGAGTTCATTTACAACCAGAGTAAAATGGGCTGAATTAACGAAAATGAAAGGATTTTAGACATATTTTATATTATGATGATCTATAGAAGTATCTTTTTTAGATGAAAGCCAATCATAGGCAGATTATCTCTAAATTATATAAACTGAATAGTTTTTGAAGAAAATGATAAAGTCAACTGGAATTAGTCGTGATGTTTATGTTTTGGAGGATAATGCATGGCATTTTCGGATTTTGCCACTATAGAAGCCACTGTGGAGTCTCCTGTTACGTTCACAACTGTTCTGAGCATATCCAGCGGTCTGTCTATACCCAAAATTAGGGCCAATCCTTCAACAGGCAGTCCGACAGAGCTTAATACAATGATTAGCATAACAATGCTCCCACCAGGTACTCCAGGAGACCCAATAGAGGCAAGAAGAGCTGTGAGAAGAATCATCATCAGCTGACCAAAGCTCAGGTCCACCCCAAATACCTGTGCAATAAAAACGGCAGCAATGGCCTGGTAGGCGCTGGTTCCATCCATATTAATGGTTACTCCAATAGGCAACACAAAACTGGATATTTCTTCATCAACCCCCAGTTCATTTTCTACCTGCTCCTTTGTAACAGGAAGAGTTGCAGCACTCGAGCTGGTAGAGAAAGCCACCATTTGGGTAGGTAAAATCGCCCTGAAGAAATCCTTTAATTTCACACCCACTACTATTCTCATAAGTGCAGGGTAAAATATAAGGATCAATATAAACAATGCAACTACCACTGTTATAGCATACAGACCCAGGGCCGTAAACAGATCCAGATCCCCACCAAAATCAACCACCAGTCCTGCCATGAGCGCGAAAACACCATAAGGAGCAAATAACATAATTAAGTCAATGATTTTCAGTATGATATCATTCAGGCCATCGAAGAATCTTTTTACGGTTTTAACTTTTCTCTTCTTGAGTAAGACCATAGCCACCCCAAAAAGGATAGCAAAAAATATGACCTGGAGCATTTTTGAATTATCGGAACTTGCCAGGACAATATTCTCCGGAACCATGTCCACTATGATCTTAAGTGGTGATTCCTTTTTTTGTTCCTCAGCTACTACTTCTTTTTGGGCAACATCATTCGAAAATCGTTGCAAATATTCGGCTTTTTTCTCTTCCGAAAAAGTATTTCCCGGGTTCACAATATTTACCAGTACCAGACCAACAATAATGGCAACAAGAGTGGTGGAAATATATAGTAATAAAGTCTTTAGCCCAATTCGGGAAAGCTTGGAAATATTTTTCAAGCTGGAGATTCCTTTTACCAGAGAAACGAAAATAAGTGGTACAGCTATAAGCTTCAGAAGATTAAGGAATATAACTCCCCATGGACTGATCCAATCAGTCGTAAATTCTCCTGCATTTATGAACACGGCTATTATTCCCCATATCATTCCCAGGGCCATTCCAATTAGAATTTTCCATATAAGGGATAGTTTCCTCCAGAATTTCCACATATAAGATCAGATTTGGTTTAGAAGGCCAAATTTGGTGAAAAAAAATGAAACAAGTAGGAAATGAAGAAAGATATTGAATCAGAAGTACTGGTTACTGAATAAATCCTTTAATATTATAGCACTATAATGGACAAGGTCAAGGTATTTCCACAGGAGTTTGAGATGTTCCACAGGAGTTTCAAAATAGTTTGAAATGTTTCAAAAAAAATCTGTGGCAATAGCTAAGTAAATTACTGCTATGCAAAGACTATCATGGATTACATGAAACTATCTGAAACAAATTGAAACTTTATTGAACTATTTGGAGTAAGTTTTATTGGAGTTTGAAAGGTTTCAAAAAAAATCTGTGCCAATAGATAAGCATGTTGGTAAATTACCGCTATGCATGACTATCATGGATTACATGAAACTATCTGAAACTAATTGAAACAATATAGAACAAATGAAAATATATGAAAACAAATAAAGTTCCATATATTTTTAAAAGCTTAAAAGAGGTTTCTATGAAATAGAATAATTGACCTAATGTCCACAGCCGCAGCCACTTTCAGAGCCTTGCTTAGATCCATCCTCGTCGGAGCAACCGCATCCATCTTCACAATTACTATCGTCACTATCACAATCACCGCCGCTTCCACATCCACAGCCACCCTGATTTTGTGCAGTCAAATTTTTAAGTTCCTCCTCGGTTGGCTCTCTAACGCCCAATACCTCTCCCTCAAAGAAAAGATCCTGGCCAGCAAGAGGATGGTTAAAATCCATGGTAAGCATTTCCTTTTCCACCTGGGTAATTCTACCTGTCATCCGATTTCCTGACTGATCTCTCATAGGTATTGATTTCCCTACCTGAATCATGGTATCGTCAATCTTTCCATCAACTTCAAATGACCTCAAGGGGATGTCAACCACCATTTCCTCACGAAATGGACCATAGGCATTTTCAGAGCTAAGAGGAAATGAAAAGGCTTGATCTTTGGTTAATCCAGAAATATTTTGCTCAAACAAAGGAAGAAGATATCCTGCTCCGTATAAAAATTCGAGAGGTTTATCTTTCTCAATGGTTTCAAGGACTTCCCCAGAAGTATCGTTCAAATTTAATTTATAGATAAGGGATACTATTTTACCTTCCGCTACATTCATAATTTTAAGTTATTTTATTCAAATATGTTGCAAATTAACAGGTTCAAATTCATAATTCCAACTCTGCCTCTCTTTTTTATTATTCCATTTAAAATAAGGATGGAAATGAAAATACTATAAAAATTTATTTATCAATAGCTTACAATAGAAACATTCCAATTTTGACAAATTAAAAATAAATTTTCTGATGGCAAGATGAATGTCAAATCACCACATCCACATTCCAGCTGTTTTAAAAAGTAAAACCAACCCGGAATATTGGATTAGAATAGATCGTATTTATAGTTTCATTTAAATTCCATAGAACTACAAAATAGACACCTGCCCTACCACCAATAGGCTGCCGAATACCACCACCAACCAGAAAGCTATTAAGCCAAAACCTACCCGGGCAGGTTGGACAGGTAACATCAAACCATTCTCTTTCCAAACTTAGTGCTTCCCATTCCACATGGGCAAATAGTCCGAGCCGAACTCCACCAGGTAATATATCACTTAGCTCCTTAATTATATAAAATCGCGAATAAAGTTGCACTCCATAGACGTGGGTATCAAAATTATAATATTTATCTTTCAAATACTCGTATTTAAAACCTACACCTACCGTTAGTCTTGGAAAAACCCTATAGCCTACTATGGGAGAAACGACAATATTGGTTACAGAACCAAACTGAAATGAAAAAAATCCACCAAAAATAAACTTATGTTGGCTTTCTGGCTTTTTCTTCTTTTGTTCCTCTGTATTCTTCTTACCATCAATGCTTTCAAGATAATCCTGTTCCTTTTGGGAATATACAGAGATGCTTAACAAGAATACAATAAGTAAAAGAGATGAAATCCTCTTCATATTATGTTTAAGATGTATATATACTATTTCAAAGTCACACTTCTACAATAATTGTGCAAAAGTAATATAAAATCATACTTATTTTTCTTTTGTCCTCGAAATGTCTGGAAATTCATTCGCTTATTTGATACCCAAATGATGGAAATAGCTTACTTTTACCCTACTCAACTATATTAGTTATAATTATGAATATTATTGTCACAGGTGCCAGCAAGGGAATTGGAAGAGAGATGGTTAAGATATTAGCAGCAGATGGTCACAGGGTGATGGTGATCTCAAGAAATGAGAAACTACTGCTTACTTTATGTACTGAATGTAATAAAAATACCGCTGAAGACAGGGTGTATGCTTTCCCATTTGATCTGGAAGACATCGGAAATAAAAAAGAAGATTTTTTGTCTAAAATACAGGACAAGTTTAATCATATAGATATACTTATAAACAATGCTGGTAGCCTGACTAATACTGCCTTTGAATCTATCCATCCTGAGGAAATAAAACGTACACTTGGGGTAAATTACCTGGCACCCTTGTTAAGTATACAGGTACTTTTACCCCTGCTTTTGAAAAGTAAACATGCCCATGTTGTCAATATAGGCACTATGGGTGGAGTCCAGGGCAGCTCTAAATTCCCTGGTTTGTCCATATATAGTTCTTCAAAAGCAGCCCTTGCTACCCTGACAGAATGCCTTGCTGAAGAATATAAGGAAGCCAACATCTCCTTTAATTACCTGGCTTTAGGAGCCGTACAGACAGAAATGCTTGAAGAGGCCTTTCCTGGTTATGAAGCTCCCTTAAGTGCAATGGAGATGGCAGAATTTATTTCAAAGTTTGCTTTAGATGGGTACAAATATTTTAATGGTAAAATATTACCTGTTTCAAGTAGTACTCCCTAGGTAAATACTGAGGCAGAAATCTTGAATCATATTCATAAACCTAACATATAGCACTGCTAATCAGTTATTTTATGAATATATGACATCATAACAGAACCCTTTGAGAAAATCATTCTCATGGAAATGTGGCTAGTTTTTAACCCATTTTATTGGATCAAAAATTTCTTTTCTGCCCTCAAATATTTTCAGGAAGTAGATTCCAGGTGGGAATTTAGATATATCAATCCTTAGCTTATTGGTTTTTAACAATAAACTCCCGGTAAGATCATATATCTCAACAAAGTATTGATCTGTTTTAAACTTTAATTCAATATGTAAAATTTGGTCCGTCGGGTTGGGATATATTTTTACATCTATTTTTGTCCTCCAAACCTCAAATCCTAATGCGAATAATGTAATCTCTTTTTCAATTATTTGGGAACAACCATGGAAATACCTGGTTAAGCTTACATTATAGGTCTCTGAAGGAGCATAAACATGTACAGGATTTAGAGCTTTTGAAGAAGTGCCATCCCCAAAATTCCATAAAACACTATCCACATTATGAGAGAGGTTACTAAAAAATATTGTGTCTGAATTTATAGTATAATTAAAATCAGAAGGTTGAATGTATGTGCCTATTCTCCAATCTGACAAATGATTCAGGACTATTTTGTCCGATTGCTCCTGACAATCTTCTGCCTCATTTGCTGACAATGGACCCAACTCGGGAGAGCCGGAGGAGGGTTTTTGAAATATGGAGGAATAAAAAACACAGGCAGCCAGGTAGGAACCTTTTGCATTGGGGTGCAGGTCTAAATAATCGGCCCAGAGAAAATCACTTTGATCGCCACTATAGGAAGCCCGAAAAGCCTCCCCTACAGGTGCAAAGAAAAGTTCTGTTGAGTCTGATAAGTACTCCATATTTCTCTGTATCCCATCCATAGAATTGTTGTAAGTGATCAGGTCATCTCTTGTATCCCCTAATACTCCCCAGGGTACCTGGTAGTATAAAATTTGCGCACAGGGGTTATATCTGTATAATGAATCGATAAGAATTCGAGCCCTTGCTAAAGTTTGTTCAATTGGATAGGTATCTCCAGAGCATTCATAAGAACCTGGTTGTAAAACAATAAAATCCCAATTTCCCTTTCTGAAAAGATCATATACTTTCGGGTCTGCAACATGATCAGTAAAGCCAGTACCACTCATTGCATACATGGTAATTATTGTTAAATCACCTAATGAGTTTGCAATATTCTCAAAGGTTTGAGGCATACTGTTAACATAAGTAATACTGTTTCCAATAAATAGCACCCGGGTTGAATCCTGAGCTTGAATAAAGCTTAGATTTAAGATAAGTACAATTATAAGAATTGCATTCTTCAAAAGAATATTTATTCAAAGATTATAAAAATTCGGAGCTAAGATCAAATGGAGAAGCTAGCTCCCATCTGAAAACAAATATAATAAAATGTAAGCTTAATAGACTTTTACTTCTTCCTCTCCATTCAGGACCCGTAAAGCATTTTCAGCCAGCGCTTTCATCTCATCTTCACCGGGATAGACCACCACACGGGAAATATGCGCCACCATGGTTTTTATATAGTCTACAACTATAGTATTATGAGCAATGCCACCTGTAAGTAAAATTGCATCGACCTGACCTTTCAGAACAGTACTCATGGCGCCAATTTCTTTGCCAATCTGGTAGCACATAGCGTTTTGTATCAATTTTGCTTTTTCATTCCCCTCCTCCGCCATCAAGCCAACCGTATAGGCATCGTTGGTATTAAGGTAAGCCACATAACCACCGGCCCCGGTAATCATCTTTTTCACCTCTTCATATTTGTATTCACCTGAGAAACATAAGCGGGCTAAATCACCCACAGGCAAAGTACCACTTCTTTCAGGACCAAAGGGGCCACCACCATCCAAGGCCTGGTTGGCATCAATCACTTTCCCTTTTTGATGGGCAGCTACAGATACACCTCCACCAAGATGTGCCACAATTAGGTTCATATCCTCATAATTCTTCCCGGCAAGGCCAGCATGATTTCTGGCAATCATTTTGTGGTTAAGTGCATGAAAAATTGATTTTCTTACAAAAAGAGGATGACCACTTATTCTTGCAACTTCCTGAAACTCATCCACTGTGGTGGGATTTGCTATAAAAGAGCGCGCTCCTGGGATCGAAGAAGCAATTTCATCAGCTATAAGTCCACCAAGGCTACTGGCATGTTCCCCATATTTCATGGACCTCAGGTCTTCCCTCATGGTGTCATTCACTTCGTACACTCCGGATTCCATCGGCCTCATAATACCACCCCTACCAATTACGGAGGTGATTTCATCCATCTTCAAATCTTCCTTGGCCAATTCTTTTAAAACAAGCTCTTTCCGGAATTCAAACTGGTCAATTATCTTATCAAACCTGGCTAACTCTTCCTCAGAATGGCGGATAGATTTTAGAAACCGTGGCTTGGTATTCCTGTACACCGCAATCTTTGTTGAGGTAGAACCGGGATTTATGGCCAGGATTCTTTCGACTCTCATTTACAATAGAGTTATTTGGTTTAATTCCTTGCTAGGCCATTAAAGCAGCCAGAGCAATGGAATAGAGCTTGGTTTTAACACTATCACCTCTTGAAGATAGAATTGCCGGGACTTTAGCACCAGCAACTATGGCACCAAGATCGCCACCTGATAATTTAGTGTGAAATTTATAAAAAATATTTCCAGATTCAATATTAGGAAAGAGGAGGCAATCCACATCCCCGGCTACCGGTGAACTTATTTTCTTTATCTCAGCGCTTTCCCTATCTACTGCCACATCTAATGCCATCGGCCCTTCTATCATAGCACCGGGTATTTGTCCTCTGTCTCCCATTTTTGACAAGATTGCTGCATCCATACAGGCCTGCATTTTTGGCAAAACCAGTTCTGTTGCTGCCAGAACGGCCAACTTGGGTTTTTCTACTCCCAAGGCTTTGGAGGTTTTAATAAGATATTTTGCAATAGCTATCTTTTCCTTCAATTCTGGATTTGGAATGATTGCCACATCGCCAACAACAAGCATTTTATGGTAACCACCAGGTTTTAAAACAGAAATATGTGTTAATATTCCTCCCGGAGGTAAGAGGCCATTTTCTTTATTTAAAATAGCTCTCATATACTTATCCGTACTGATGAGTCCTTTCATTATCAGGTCTCCTTCCCCATCGTGTATCATCTGAACGGATTTGTTTGCAGCCCTTAATTCATTCGGTTCATCAATTATATTAAACTTTGATGGATCAATCCCAAGATTTTTACACTCCTGAATTATTTTATTCTTATCCCCCACTAATATCCCAGCAACCAGCCCAAGCTCAACCGCCTCACCCACAGCCTCTATGGTGTGACTATCATTTGCATACATAGCTACCAGGCGCTTTTTCTCTTTTTCTTTCAGGATATCAAAAAGCTGATCTAATTCTTTAATTACTTCCATAAGAATTTATTGAAGTTTGTCAATTCTTTTTCTCATTTACAATGGTCATTGTATCGGCTGCAATCACCAGCTCCTCATTGGTTGGAACGACCAGCACCTTCACTTTTGATTTTTTTGAACTGATAACTGTTTCCTTACTTCTGACCATGTTTTTCTCATGATCTAAATCTATCCCCATATACCCCAAATCACAGCAAACTGCTTCTCTAACAATATTGGAATTCTCACCCACGCCCCCTGAAAACACCAAAATATCGAGTCCTCCCAAGGCTGCAGTATAGGCACCTATGTATTTCCTTATCCTGTAATTATACATCCTCATAGCCAACACTGCTCGCTCCTCTCCATTTATTGATGCCTCTTCTACCTCACGCATATCAGAAGAAATCCCAGATACTCCTAAAACACCACTAAATTTATTGATCAATGTGTTGGCGGTAGAAATACCAATTTGCTCTCTCCGCATTACATAGGTAAGTACGCCAAGGTCGAGGTCTCCAGAACGTGTTCCCATTATTAGGCCCTCAACAGGTGTAAGTCCCATAGAAGTATCTATTGATTTCCCATGTTTTATAGCCGCCATGGAGGCTCCATTTCCCAGATGGCAGGTTATTATTTTCTGAGTATTGATGTCTACTCCCAACATCTCACATGCACGTTGTGAAATATAACGGTGGCTGGTTCCGTGAAAACCATAGCGCCGAATGGTATATTTAGTATACAGTGAATAGGGAATGGCATACATATAGGCATGGTCTGGCATAGTCTGATGAAAAGCCGTATCGAAGACAGCTACCTGTGGTATATCCGGCAGAAGCTCCTGCATCGCAATAACACCTTTTAGATTTGGTGGGTTATGTAAAGGAGCCAAATCAATACATTCCTCGATTTTCTGTACAACTTCCTTATTTATTAAAACACTTGAATGGAATGTTTCTCCCCCGTGCACTACACGGTGTCCAACAGCGTCGATCTCATCAAAACTTTTTATACTTCCATGTGTTTCACTTGTTAATAAACCGAGTATGTATTCTATTCCCATCTGATGGTCAACAATCTCCCCTTCGAGCTTGACTTTGTCACCATCATTTCTTTCATTTTTGATAAAAGAGCCGTGCATGCCAATTTTCTCTATAACTCCTATGGCGTTGACATCGCCGGCGGGCATATCAATAAGTTGATACTTTATTGACGAACTACCACAATTCAGGACAATTATTTTCATTTCAATATTCTTTTCTTCTGTTTAACTTATTTATGTCCCTTTTACTTGTACTCAGGGCAGTGTACGGATTCATCTACAATAATCCCTTTATTGTATTTATAAAAGCCAACTCCTGCCTTTTTACCGATTTTACCGGCTCTCGCCAATCGCTTAATTATCGGGTTTGGCTTAAACTTATACTCACCAAATTCCTGGTAGAGGTTTTCCATATTTCGTATTATTTTATCCAATCCGATACGGTCAGCCAATTCCAGTGGCCCGAATTGCATACCAAAACCCAACCTCATTGTTTCATCTACATTGGATGCTGAAGAAACACCTTCCATTAGAGTTTCACAAGCCTCGTTAATTAGAGTAACAATTAAACGAGTACTAATATTTCCGGGCGATTCAATCAAGCTTATAACTTTTTTATCCAGTAAGCGGGCAAATTTAACGCAATAATCAAAGGCCTGATCAGAGGTGCGGATGCCACGCACCACCTCTACTATTTTGACAGTGGAAGCTGGCGATAAAAAATGCAAACCCACAGCTCTTTCAGGATGTTCCAATGCAGAGGCAAGGTCAGAGATAATCAGGGTAGATGTATTGGAAGTAATTAGGGTACTTTCAGAAACTACAGCTTCCACTTTCCTGAAGATATCTTTCCTGAGCTCCAGGCTGGTCCCAGGTTTCCGGGAGTTAATGGACTCAATTACCAGGTCACAATCACTGATATCATGATATTCAGTTGTACCATGAATACGGGAAAGAATGGCGCGTTTTTCATTTACCGTTAAACCCCATTTATTAATTACCTCATCGAGGCTTGCATTTAATTCAAGGAAAACCTGGGTTACTCTTTCCTCAGAAACATCCACAAAGACCACTTCCATTCCATTCCGGCTAACGACCTGTGCAATCTCCTGGCCCAGTGTCCCACAACCAATTATTCCCACCTTTTTCAAAGAGCCTTGTTTTCTAACTCTCTTACTTAATGCAAAATCTTCTAATACTTCTCCCATTATACTATTTTGTTTTAATCATTCCCATTACAAAAATCTTAACTTATTCCGGCAGCCTGATTGGCAGTTACGGCAATCATATTTACTATATCCCTCACATAACACCCTCTTGATAAATCGTTTATAGGTGCTGCCATACCTTGTAATACAGGTCCTAAGGCTTCCGCATGGGCTATCCTCTGTACGAGTTTATAGGCTATATTTCCAGACTGCAGATCGGGAAATATCAGTACATTGGCTTTACCGGCAATTTCACTATCAGGACATTTTTTACGACCGACAGATTCTACAATGGCAGCATCAAGCTGAAGTTCGCCATCAATTTTCAAATCAGGTGCCATTTGTTTTGCAGTGGCTGTAGCATTTTTCACTTTATCAACCAGCTCATGATTCGCACTGCCCCTTGTGGAAAAGCTTAACATGGCCACCCTTGGTTCAAGGCCAGCAATTACTTTTGCTGTATGGGCTGTAGCTACAGCAATTTCAGCAAGTTCATTTTCATTTGGTTCTGGATTGACCGCACAATCGGCAAAAACAAGCATTCCGTTCTCCCCAAATTCATTGTCATTCAAAATCATTATAAAGGCGCCGGAAACCACACTAATACCGGGTTTTGTTTTTACAAACTGAAATGCGGGTCGAAGTACATCGCCAGTGGAATTGTCAGCACCTGCCACCTCCCCATCAGCATCTCCATTCTTAATCATTAAGGTTCCCAGATATAGAGGATCTTCAATAAGCTCCAGGGCATTTTCATAAGTAAGACCTTTATGGCCTCTTAACTTAACCATCAATTTGGCGTACTGCTCTTTCTTATCATGGTTTTTAGGATCAACAATGGTGGCATCCTTGATATTCTCCAAACCCAATCTATCTGCATCCGCAAGGATACTCTCAGGAGAACCCAGAATTATTATATCAGCAATTTTATCCTGTATCGAAATATCGGCCGCTTTTAAAGTTCTTTCTTCATAAGCTTCAGGTAAAACGATTCTCTTTAATTCTTTTCTGGCATTTTCCTTTATACTTTCTATTAAATCCATTCTAAATCAACTATTTACATTTCTAAATTTCAATTCCTCAAAAGTCCCACAAAATAGCCATTTTTCAAATGATTATTATCATAAATTATAGGTTATGAAACATGATTTATCTCTTTTTTATTCTGACAGAAATAAAATCAATTTACTTTCCCAAAATGACTCAATGGCATTTTGTTATTTTTTTAAATAAATGATAACTTAAAGGTTCCATTTTAAAACATACTATCTATATGTTAGACACTCATAATAAAGACATTACCATAAAAATAAATGGCCTCAACAATGAAATAGATGGAGATGTTTATACCGATAAGACAATGTTACTGCTTTATTCTACTGATGCATCTGCCTATAAAGAGATGCCCCTTGCAGTAATTCGTCCAAAAAACAAAGAAGATATTCGGAAAGTGATTGTTTTCTGTAATGAAAACAAAATTTCATTGATTCCGAGAACGGCTGGAACATCCCTGGCTGGCCAGGTGGTAGGAAATGGTATTGTAGTAGATGTATCAAAGTACCTTACCCGAATCCTTGATTTTAATAGAGAAGAACAATGGATCAGGGTTGAGCCAGGTGTGGTACTCGACGAATTAAATCTATATCTCAAACCAGAAGGATTATTTTTTGCACCGGAAACTTCTACATCAAATAGATGTATGATGGCCGGAATGCTGGGAAACAACTCCTGTGGAGCCCACTCCCTATTGTATGGAAGTACAAGAGAGCATACTCTTGAAGTGGAAACCTTCTTAAGTAACGGATCTGAGGTTACTTTTGGCCAGCTTGGTATGGAAGAGTTTGAAAAGAAATCGAAAAATGATAACCTGGAGGGTAAAATCTACAAGAAACTTAAGGGAATTTTGGATGATCCGGTAAATCGTGAAGAAATAGAGAGAGAATATCCAAATCCAAAACTAAACCGAAGAAATACAGGCTATGCCCTTGATTTGCTAATGAAAAGCCAACCCTTTGTTGAAGAAGGCCCGGCATTCAATATGAGTAAACTGTTGGCTGGTTCTGAGGGAACGCTAGCCTTTACAACTGCAATCAAACTTAATCTTGTTCCCTTGCCTCCTCCAAACAAGGTATTGGTCTGTGTGCATTTTGATACTCTTGAATCCTCCTTTAAAGGCAATCTGGTTATGTTAAAATATAAGCCTGGTGCCGTTGAAATGATGGATAGGGTGATCCTGGAGCTCACACGCGAAAATATTGAGCAGGAAAAAAATCGCTTTTTTGTAAAGGGAAGTCCTGCCGCTATCCTGGTGGCTGAATTTGCCCGAGACAGCCAGCAGGAGATTGATGAGATTGTATCAAAAATGGTAGCAGAATTGCGTGAAGAAGGCCTGGGTTATCATTTTCCAGTTGTTACTGGTGCTGATATTCAAAAGGTTTGGAATTTGCGAAAAGCCGGCCTGGGAATACTTTCCAATATGAAGGGAGATGCCAAGCCTGTTCCTGTTATTGAAGATACAGCTGTAGATGTGAATGAACTTCCTGAATATATGGAAGATTTTAAACAGATTCTTGAAAGATATGGAAAGAAAGGAGTCTATTATGCTCACATAGGTGGCGGAGAGCTCCATTTAAGGCCTATACTAAACCTGAAGGATAAAAAGGATGTAGAACTGTTTCATACCATTGCAGAGGATACTGCCAGGCTGGTAAAGAAATACAAAGGTTCCCTTAGTGGAGAGCACGGCGATGGGAGGCTTAGAGGTGAGTTCATTCCCTTGATGATTGGAGAGAAGAACTACCAGTTGTTGAAAGAGGTTAAAGAAGTTTGGGACCCTGATTACATTTTTAATCCAGGGAAAATTGTTGATACGCCCAAAATGAACACCCAGTTGCGCTATGACCCGGAGGTTCAAACGCCTGAGTTTGATACTATCTTCGATTTTTCTGATACAAATGGTTTTGTTAGAGCTGCAGAAAAATGCAATGGTAGCGGCGATTGCCGTAAAAGTGAAATTATTGGAGGGACCATGTGCCCCAGCTATATGGCCACTCGTGATGAGAAAAACACAACCCGGGCAAGGGCAAATATTCTTCGTGAATTACTCACACAGCCCCAGAACAAAAATCCCTTCAACCAGAAGGAGATCTATAATGTTCTTGACCTTTGCCTATCCTGTAAAGGATGCAAATCGGAATGCCCATCCAATGTGGACATGACCAAGTTAAAAGCTGAATTTCTTCAGCATTATTACGATGCAAATGGAATTCCGATGCGGGCCAGACTGATTGCCTATATCTCTCATATTAACAAATTGGGATCCCTGGTACCATCCTTATTCAATGCTGTTGTAAAGAATCCTTTTCTATCTGGGATCATGAAAAAGATGATTGGCTTTGCCAAGGAGAGATCTATACCGGTTCTGGGAAAGAAAACAGTTAGAAAGTGGGCCCGCCAGAATCTGGACCAGCTCAATCCAAATGGATCTATTGGCTCAGTATCACTTTTCCTGGATGAATTTACCAATTACAACGATACCCAGGTGGGTGAAAAAGCTATAAAATTGCTTACAAAACTGGGTTATAAGGTTTCTATTCCAAAACATAGTCTCAGTGGTCGCACATTCTTATCCAAAGGACTCCTGAGAAGCGCTAAAAAGATCGCCATCAAAAATGTGGAATTATTGAGTAACAAAGTTTCTGATGATTCTCCTTTAATTGGCCTGGAGCCATCTGCTATCCTGGGTTTCCGCGATGAATACCCGGTTTTAGTGGGTGAAGCCCTGAAAGAAAAGGCAGAGAAACTTGCAAAGCAATCATTTATGATAGAGGAATTCCTGGCAGCAGAGATTCAGAAAGGAAAAATAAATAAGGAGTTATTCAGTGACGAAAAGCAGCATGTTAAATTGCATGGCCATTGCCAGCAAAAAGCTATTGCATCAACAGGTTCAACAAAATTTGTTTTATCCTATCCAAAGAATTACACAGTGGATGAGATTCCCTCAGGCTGTTGCGGTATGGCCGGATCTTTCGGGTATGAAAAAGAACATTATGAGCTTTCCATGAAAGTAGGCGAACTGGTACTTTTCCCTGAGGTTAGGAAGGCCGAAAATGAAATGATAATTTCAGCACCCGGAACTAGTTGCAGACATCAGATAAAGGATGGAACAGGCAGAGATGCTAAACATCCGGTAGAAGTTATTTATGAAGCGTTGAAGTAAGTATGGTAATATCAATTTTGGTGAATTTCTACTAGATGAATAAGGAGGAAGATTGGAAAGTTGGAAGGATGGAAATGAGAGAATGATGGAAATGAGAGAATGATGGAATGAGAGAATGAGAGAATGATGGAAGGATGAAACAGGGAAGGTTGGAATGATGAAAAAGCCGGCTACCCCTGTAGGCTTGTTTATAAAAAGAAATCTAAGCTTATAAAATAAAAACTTCAATCTATGAAAAAGAAAGCTTTTGCTGTTTATGTATTGTTGTTTCTCCTGGCATTTCTGTCCTTAGGTGCTTTTGTTGGCGGAATACCTTTGCTGATAGATCCCACAGGAGATCTCCTGAAGTTGCCTATCTCTTTATTGGAGGATACTCCATTTAGTAGTTTCTTTATTCCCGGGCTAATTCTGACCCTGGTTTTTGGAATATTTCCTTTGATTGTTGGGTATGCCCTTATTAAGATGCCTCAATGGAAGCGGGTAGGAATTCTAAATATACTTCCCGATATGTACTGGGCCTGGACCTACACAATTTATATTGGGTTTGGACAGATTCTCTGGATAAGTATACAGACGGTTCTAATAAATGAAGCGGGAATGGTTCATTTGTTTTATACCCTGCTTGGAACATCCATTGTGGGAGTGGCTCTACTGACTCCTATTAGAACAAATTTTAATATTTCACAAAAGGCAGTTGATCCTAGGCCTCAGTGATGAATTGTGAAACTATCCGCATCAAGATGTACCGGGAATTTATCGCGGAAAGCCCTCAATTCTTCCAATGAAATGTTTACAGTTCCAATTCCCTGTTTATAGGGTTCAACATGACTTATTATTTCTCCCCTGGGATTTATTAGCAATGAATCGCCAGAATAGGATATCCCCCGTCCATCTTCACCAATTCGATTCACACCTACTACATAGGCCTGATTTTCCAGGGCCCTGGCCACGAGTAAACTTTTCCAGACCTCACGTCGACTTTCAGGCCAATTTGCTACATAAAGAAGCACATCGTAATCGGAGGTATTTCTCGACCAAACCGGAAATCGCAGGTCATAGCAAATAAGAGGCCTCAAAAACCAATTACCCAGTTTAGTAATTAGTTTTTCATTTCCAGCTGTGTAGTGTTCATTCTCCTCACCCATCCTGAAAAGATGCTTCTTATTATAATGTGATATTTGACCTTCCGGAGTCACCCAGAGCAAGCTGTTGAAGTAATTCCCACTTGCTTTGATAACAATGCTCCCTGTAATAACACAATTCCAATCACGGGCTTTTTCAAGCATCCATTCAGATGTTTCACCCTTCATAGTTTCAGCCAGTTTCTCCGGCTCCATGGTGAATCCAGTAGTAAACATCTCCGGTAGTACCAGTAGATCTGTTTTAACTTTATTTTCGGTGAAAAGCCGTTCTATAATGGCCTTATTTTCCTGGGGAGATTCCCAGATGGTATCCAATTGCATAAAAGTCAGGAACAGTGTTTCTCTCATAATTCTAAACCATTGGTCAGGATAAAGGTATAAAAAATGGGATTAAGAAGTTGAAAAGTAAAAAGTAAAAAGTATAAAAGTCTGAAGGTTGAAGAGTAGGAAAGTCCAAAAGTAAAAAGATAAAAGTCTAAAGGTCGAAGAGTTGGAAAGTCCAAAAGTAAAAGAGAAAGAAACAAGGAACAATTATCAGATAACAGGAACCAATAAACAATTAACAATAAACAGGAATCAAGAAACAAGATACAAGAAACAAGAGACAAGAAAAAGGTCAAAAAGTCAAAAAGACTAATCGTCGAAAAGGAAGTTGAACCAACATACAAGTTGCTAGAGGGAAGATCTGAGAAGCGAAAAGTAATAAGTCCCCAAAATGTATCACTTTGAATTCTTGGCATTCAGAACTTTAGGCATTTTTTTGAAAAGGGTCCAAGTTGGTATAGTTCCGTCTACCCTTCGACAGGCTCAGGGTGACTGCAATAATGAAGTGAAAATTTGGTTGATAGGGATCGCCTACCCTTCCCCGCCTGCCATCGGGCAGGGACAGGCTCAGGGTGACTGTAAGGATAGATAATTGTGAAACTTTTGCCAGTCCATTAACTATTGTACTTATAGATACTTGAATTCCCAAAAAAGAAAAAGGCCCACAATTGCAGGCCTTGACTCTTAATCAACAAAAATGCATCTGGCTCTACTCAGATGTATAGCTATTCATAATGTTTGTAAGCATAGGCCGGTAAAACTTCCAGAAAAACTTCCTGTGGTCACTAGCCTCTTCACTATAAAGGATTCTGCTTGGCATGTTTTCAATATTTTTACAATAGGCTGAAAATGGCCTAACCTTATTGTCAGAAAAATCACCACAAAAATAGTAGAATGGAGAATTGGTTGAACTCTCAATTACAGCCGGAAACTCGTGTGGGATAAAAAATCTGCTTAAGAGGGAATCGCCTATTGAATTGGTATGAATTCTGTATGTAGAGGTTACCTTATTTTTTCCAGGGGATACTATATCAAACCAATTTGTATAGTTAACCTGGTAAGGAACACCAAACTTTTCCCTTTCTGCTTTCTTAGTATAGATGTATGGAACTTCGAAGTTCAGATGTGTTTTGTGTTCCAAAACTACCACCTGATCCTCGTAATTTACAAGCACGATGCCAGAATTATGAAATTCCCATGGAATGCCATATTGCTTTTCATATAAAGATAAAATCCATTCCGGAAAATCAGGATTAACCTCTGTGTCAAGGCTTTCAAAATATTTCCCAGTCCAGCCACTCCAGCTAATATCAAGTAATTCTTCCACCTTTGTCCTTTCCAGATCTGCGGTGGGATATCCCATAAGGTTGTATTCCGCCACAATGAGTTTATTCCTTACCTTCATCTCCTTCATAAAGAGATAGTCATTGTTATTCAAACCTCCATAAATCATCCTGGACCTGCGGTCTTTATTTAGACCCTTATACCAGTCGTTAAAATAGACGCCATAGGTGTCGATATAATAAGCTGCGTCAAATGATTCAGCCATTACAATAATTTCATCCAGACTGATTCGCCTTATTTCATATTGTCTGTTGCGAAATGGTTTTAATGGAACAAATCCAAAATAATCATTTACAAAGGAATATGGCTTTTCATCCTGTTTTACATACTTTTCATGGTTAAGTACCCAATGAAAAGACCTGTGCTTATTCCGTTCAAGCGAAGGAACAGTTTTATTCAGGATCATTATCTGAAGGGGTACTTTGGGCTGAATTACCCACTTGAATAAGGAGTATGCCGGAATAATCAGAAGTAATACAAGAACAAACAGGAATACTTTAAAGGATCTACTCATTTTAATTATGTTTTTTAATAAACCTTAATAAGCTTCTAAACAGTTATTCTGCCAAAACAAAAATCAAACCCCTCTAGTTCTTGTAAATGTATTAAAAGTTAAGTAATTAACAAAAAACATTCACTTTTTAGAAAAGGCTTCAATTCTATTATTTGACTTATTAGACTCCAATAGTTTAGATTATATACTGGTTTTAGCCAAAATTGTTTCAAAAATCCATAATGATTTTACCAATTAATGAATTAATCTTTCATCATGAACAAGTATTCTATTTTTGTTCACCTAATTAGCTATTAAAAAAATTGCCTTTTAAAGAATATTTTTATTTGAAAATTAACAGGAGCCCCATTCCGAAGTTTACCTGTCCTGAATTTGCACAAGAGCCTCATTTACTGACCCAACCGGAAGTTTGCAAACATTTCCCTGGCATACATAAATTAAATCCATATCAGGGTTGAACCTGGACTGCATCAAAGGCATACTACTTTTCTGTGTACCACCTGCCAGAACTATGTTGGGCAAAAAATTCTGATCGAGCTGAGTTCTTAGTTCCCTGGCTTTTGGGCCGGCAATAACTACCTCACTGGGAGGAAAAATAAACGAAAGCATTAATTGTGCCCAATTGGTGTGATAGGCAACATTCGAAGATATGTCATCCTTCATATTTGAAAGCATTTGTCTCGAAAGGTCAATATATTCGGGCTTATCGAAGTAAACGCCCAGCAGGTAAAGATTTCTTCCCATGGCTGAATTTGAAGAAGGAATTACATTGTCTGAGAGTTCCATTTTCCGGGCAATTAAGCCAGGATCTTTATCTGAGGTATAAAAGAACATCCCAGATTGGTCATCGTAAAAATGCGCCAGCGTATATTCGGCCAGCTTCTGGGCCTGTTGAAGCCATGATTCATCAAAAGATACCTGGTAGAGAGCGATAAATGCCTGAATGGTAAAACTATAATCATCAAGGAAGGCATTAATAGTTGACCTCCCCTCTTTAAAGTTCCTGTTTAATCGACCGGTTTCATCCATTTGTTTAAGAAGGAAATCGGCGTTCTTTTTTGCTGCATCAAGATATTCAGGATTTCCAAGAACCCTGTATGCATCAATAATTCCATTTAACATCAGGGCATTCCATGATGTCAGAATTTTATCATCCAATCCGGGTTTCACGCGTTTGTTCCTTTCTTTCAACAGAAGTTCATTGCTGTTCTCAAGTAAGGACTTAAATTCATTTACTTTAATCCCTTTTTCTTTGCAAAAGGCCTCCATAGCTTCTGTAACAATGAGAATATTGCCTTCCTCCCAATTTGCTTCGGCTGTGATATTGTACCAGGAATTAATCAAGGCACTATTGCTGCCTAGTAGCTCATCCACTTCTTCTTTTTCCCATACATAGAACTTACCCTCAACACCCTCACTATCTGCATCATAAGATGAGTAAAAGCCTCCGTCTGGAGAAGTCATTTCACGCATAATAAAGCCCATGGTCTGTTCCACAACTTTCCGGTAAAGTTCCTTCCCGGTTGCTTGAAAAGCTATGCTATACAGACTAACAAGCTGGCCGTTGTCATATAGCATCTTTTCAAAATGAGGAACTTTCCAATACATATCGGTTGAATACCTTGCAAATCCTCCTCCAATTTGGTCGTAAATGCCTCCCATGGCCATTTTGTCAAGACTCAAATTCAGGTGATCAAAGATTTCATTGTCTTGAGAATGATAAAAATAGCTGAGCATAAACTCATAGGTATTTGGCAAGGGGAACTTGGGTGCCCGGTTGTTTCCACCCTCCTCAGTATCAAAATATTTTTTCCATTGATTCACCAATCCAGCAAGTTCCATTTCCTTGAACCCGGAATCTTCCTTCTTCGTGGTAATAATTTCTGAACCGGCTACTCCTTCTTTAAGCTGAGCAGCATATTCTTCTACTTTCTTCGGGTCAGCTTTGTAAGTTTGGGCCAATTGTTCCAATAGATCTTTCCACTGGGCCGGAGGATAATAAGTACCACCATACACTGGGCTTCCATCCGGAAGTGCAAAGCAATTTAGTGGCCATCCCCCACTGCCGGTAAGTAATTGCACCGCATTCATATACACCTGGTCTACATCGGGTCTTTCTTCCCTATCTACTTTGATACAAACGAAATGCTCATTCATTATTTGTGCAATTTCTTCATTTTCAAACGATTCCCTTTCCATTACATGACACCAGTGACAGGATGAATAGCCAATACTAACCAGTACAAGTTTTCCTTCTTTTTTGGCTTTCTCCAGGGCCTCTTCGCCCCAGGCATACCAGTTTACAGGGTTGTGGGCATGTTGAAGCAGATAAGGGCTGGTTTCATGAATCAAATTATTGGTGTATTTATGATTTCCTGATTCTTTGATTTTCATTTGACTGTTATTTTTCTGCCCCATGGAGCATGATTGAGGTAATATTAAAATTGCACTAATAAGTAATAATTTGACGTTTCGGAATTTCATTGTAAACCAAATTTAATTTAGTGGCACTCTTATATAAATTTTTTCTCATTTATGGAGATGACAACTAAGTTCAAAGCTACAAATAATTTTTATTAATTCTAAATAAGGACAATGTTAAATATTTTTATCAATTGCAACTTTCTAGTACATCGTATATTACAATATTCTATCTCAAGTGAATATTTAAGGAAGGACAAAATCAATTTCGAGAAGCAAAGTTAGATTAAAATAGTCGGCTACCTGGTTGCATATACAATTAATAGATTCTAAATGTCTATTTGAAATTAATCCAGGATGATAGAATTTGATTCAAATCCTAAGAAATAATTAAATTTATCAGAAGCACATCGAGAAGAATAAGAGATATAATTATGGCTAGTAGAATTTTATGAATGGTCTTATTCTTGCTTAGTCCAAGTATAATAGCTATAATCAGTAAAGGTACTGCAGTTAAGTTGTCGACAATAAACAGTGGAGCACCATATAAAATGGAGCGAAATGAATTGCCAATTATAACAGCTATTCCCAATAATAAGTAGATTTTAGATGCATTCTTTAGATAGTAGTCATCCAGGTTTCCGGAGTATTCCCTTCCCGGATTTAGTATCCTTGAGATAATAAATATAAGAACAGGAATACTAACCATTAAAACGAGATCTGTAAATGCCCACTGGTCTAAAAGCCTTAATTCCCAACTCTCCCACCAAACTTGAAGTGAGACTATAAACAGACCTAATGAAAATAATGTATGAAGCCATGGAAACTTTTGTTCCCTTTTACTGCTTAAAGAATCAGCGAATCCTGTTAATATCTCAGCTATGCTTAGACCAATTATTATTGACAAAAGAACCATCAGGAATTCGAAAATACTCATTATTTGGATTTATTATGTTTACTTAAAATTGGTACAATTAAAATATTTATTCAATTAATGTACAGAAGTTCCTGAGGATTAAACTGCTCTACGAAACTTAAATATATTTCATAAAACTTATACAGTTTCTAAAATCAAAAAATCTTAAAAATTGATTAGAAGCCATCGGCAGTATCATCTCCACGTGGATCGGCACCAGCCTCTAGGGAACCATCTTTTCGCTTCAAAATAGCATCTACCCTACCTATGGATGACCTTTCCCTAAAGTTATGTCCCATATGCTCCAGGACCAAAATGAGGCTATCACTAAAGGCATTCTTCTCATAGCTAATATAATCAGGTAACCACTGGTGATGAAAGCGGGCTGCTGAAACGGCCTCCTGCATAGACATATTGTGGTCAGTTACATTTAGTATAGTTTGAAAAACAGAGGTAATTATGGTAGACCCTCCTGGTGAACCCACCACCATAAAAAGTTCATTATCTTTTTCCAGAATTGTTGGAGTCATGGAGCTAAGCATGCGTTTTTCAGCTTGAATTGAATTTGCTTCGCCACCAACCAGTCCGTAGGAATTGGGAAATCCGGGTTTTGAGCTGAAGTCATCCATTTCATTATTTAGAAAAAACCCGGCCCCTTTCACTACGATTTTGCTCCCATATCCCCTGTTCAGGGTGGTTGTACCGGCTACCGCATTCCCAAAGGGATCCACAATTGAATAGTGTGTTGTTTCCTCACTTTCGCCGGATATTGGATTCCCATGACTGATTTCCTCCGAAGGAGTAGCAAGTTCAGCTGAATAATTGGCCATTCTGGCCTTGATATACTCTTTATCGATTAAACCCTCTACCGGAACCGGATAATGGTCTGGATCCCCCAGGAAATCTGCCCTGTCGGCATAGGCCCGTTTCTCTGCCTCCACCAATAAATGAATAGATTGTGCATCCAGAAAACCCATATTTTGGACTGAATAAGGTTTAGTCATCCCCAGGAGTTGCAAAAGTGCCACTCCTCCACTGGATGGCGGCGGCATAGAAATTATCTTATAGTCCTTGTAGTTTCCGGTTATTGGTTCACGCCACACAGCATTATAGTTCTCAAGGTCAGCAGCTGAAATGAGACCATTTCCCTTTTCCATCTGCTCTACCAGCTTCTGAGCCGTTTCACCGGAGTAAAATCCATCTGCACCCCGGTCTCTAATTAATTCAAGCGTGTGTGCAAGATCAGGCTGCTGCAATATGTCCCCTTCCACCCATTCTTCCTCCTTAACAAAAGCAATCGGGTAATCATTCCTCTCCGTAAATATTTCTTTGTAGTAATTAAAACTGGAAGCCTGGCTTTTCGTTACCGGGAAACCTTTGGTTGCCAAATCAATAGAGGGCTGAACAATTTCTTTGAAATCCAGTTTTCCGAACTTTTTATGAGCGGTATAAATTCCCATTACTGTTCCAGGAACACCTACGGCCAGGTGGCTATCGGTGCTGAGTCCGGGTATAACATTATTGTTTTCATCGAGGTACATATTCTTACTTGCACCTTCCGGGGCCTTTTCCCTATAATCTATGGAGGCGATGGTCCCATCCTCAAAACGCATAACCATAAAACCACCTCCCCCAATATTTCCAGCCGCCGGATAGCTAACAGCAAGGGCCAATTCAACCGCACAGGCAGCATCAATTGCATTGCCCCCTTTTTGCAGTATTTCTCTACCAATCCGGGAAGCTTCGGGATGTGCCGATACCACCATCCCATTTTTGGCAATTACCCCATACTCGTGTTCCTGAACAGGTTGACTGCTGCAGGAAATAGGGAGGAAACTGATACAAAATAAAACCAGGATTAAATGTCTGCTGAAGGAAATTTTAATTGTTTTCAAGCTGGGGGTTTTAGTTGAATTTTAATACTCTAAAGCAAGTAAAAAAAGATGAAAATATCAAATTGATAAAAAGCTGAGAACTTGCAATGGTTTGAATAATAATAAATAATTCTTTTATTTGTGCACATTCAAGAGATGTCCAGTGTAATTCTTCTATTAATCATTAAATAAATCCTTTTATGAAATCCCTGAAATTTATTCGCCCATTTGCAATTGTATTTTTTAGTCTAATTTTCCTTTTTTCAGCTCCACAACTCGCTGATGCAAAGAAAAATAAAAAGAAGGCTGGGGATGTTGTCAAAATGGACACATCTTTTACCAGTGCTCTGAAATACAGAAATATAGGCCCATTTAGAGGAGGTCGGTCTGCAGCTGTAACCGGTGTTAAAGGCCAGTCGCGTACTTTTTACATGGGTGCCACAGGTGGAGGGGTCTGGAAAACAACAGATGCCGGGAATACCTGGAAAAACATATCCGATGATTATTACGGGGGAACAATTGGGGCAATTGCTGTTAGTGAATCAGACCCGAATGTGGTGTATGTAGGTGGTGGTGAAGGATCAGTTAGAGGAAACGTATCTCATGGATATGGAATCTGGAAATCAGAAGATGCCGGGGAAACCTGGACCTACTCCGGATTAAAGGAAGGGCAATATATTCCCAAAATAAGAATTCATCCAAGTGATCACAATGTAGCCTATGCTGCTGTATTGGGCCATATTTTTGGTAAAAATGAAGAGCGGGGCATATATAAAACAACAGACGGAGGTAAAAACTGGGAAAAAATTCTTTATGTAAATCCTGAGGTTGGAGCCTGTGACCTGATTCTGGATCCATCGAATCCCAGGATAATTTATGCTTCTACCTGGAAAGTTATCCGGACTCCCTACAGCCTGGAGAGTGGTGGCGAAGGTTCTGCCCTTTGGAAAAGTACTGATGCAGGCAATACCTGGCAAAAACTGAATTCAAAACCCGGATTTCCTTCCGGAACTATAGGAATTATTGGTGTAACGGTATCGCCTGTTAATCCAAAGAGAATATGGGCCATTATTGAAGCAGAAGAGGGAGGCCTCTTTCGGTCAGAGAATGGAGGCATGTCATGGAAAAGGGTTTCTGAAGACCGCAACCTACGACAGCGTGCCTGGTATTATTCAAAGGTATATGCCGATACTAAAAATGAAGATAAAGTTTATGTACTAAATGTAGGTTTTCATGTATCAAAAGATGGCGGCCAAACTTTTGAAAGAATCCGGACTCCTCATGGAGATCACCACGATCTGTGGGTTTCAGATGAGAATCCGGATATTATGATTGTGGCAGATGATGGAGGCGGCCAGGTAACTAATGATGCCGGAACCACCTGGTCCACTTACTACAATCAACCAACGGCTCAATTTTATAGGGTTGCTACAGACAATCATTTTCCCTATCGGATTTATGGTGGTCAGCAGGACAACTCTGCCGTTCGTATACAGCATCGTTCAGCAGGCAGAGGAATCTCTGAGAATGACTGGGAAAGTACAGCCGGAGGGGAAAGCGGGTATATTGTCCCTGACCCAAAAGACCCGGAAATTGTATACGGCGGATCCTATGGAGGATACCTTGGTAGGACTAACCATAGGACCGGTGAAAGCAGGACCATCGATGTATGGCCAGACAATCCACTGGGCTGGGGAGCAAAAGACTTGAAATACCGATTCCAGTGGAACTTCCCAATTCTTTTTTCCCAGCACGATCAAAACGTTCTGTATTGTGCAGCCAATGTTTTGTTTAAAACCACCAATGAGGGGAACAGCTGGGAGGTAATAAGCCCGGACCTCACCAGGCATGACACCTCCACCATGTATCCATCAGGAGGACCCATAACCAAGGACAATACAGGGGTAGAAATCTATGCAACTATTTTTGCGCTTGCGGAATCTATCCAGGAAGAAGGTGTTATTTGGGCCGGATCGGATGATGGTTTGATGCATATTACGAGAGATGGAGGTAAAAACTGGACCAATATTACTCCTCCTACCAACCTGATGCCAGAATGGACCATGATCAATTCCATAGAAGCCAGTCCTTACAAGAAAGGAGCCGCCTATGTTGCTGCCACCGGATATAAAAAGGATGATTTCACCCCCTATCTCTTAAAAACAGAAGATTATGGTGCCAGCTGGACACTTATAACAGCCGGGATAGACCCGGATCATTTTACACGTGTTGTTCGGGCCGATCCGGAACGAGAAGGTTTGCTTTATGCAGGTACAGAATCAGGCATGTATATATCCTTGAATGATGGATTGAACTGGCAAGCTTTTCAACTGAATTTGCCTGTAGTACCAATTACAGACCTGACCATTAAGAACAGTGATTTAATTATTGCTACCCAGGGAAGGAGTTTCTGGGTACTGGATGATTTGAGCCCCCTGCACGGTTGGAATGCAGAAAGCAATAAAAAGAGCTTTGAAATATATAGTCCGCGGCCAGCTTACCGGATTTTTGGTTCAGGTGGTGGTGGCAACAAGGGGCAGAACCCACCAAAAGGAGTAATCCTGAATTTTACATTGAAAGAAGTAAAAGATGACCAAACTATGAGGTTGGATATTCTGGAGAAGGACGGAAAGCTGATAAAAAGTTATCAATCCGGATTGGATAAAAAGTCACTAAAACCAGAAATGCCTCTTGGCTTGTTAGAAGTTAAGGAGGGCTTAAACAGGTTTGCCTGGGATATGCGTTACCCAGGAGTAAAACGCTTTGATGGGCTTATTATGTGGGCGGGAATGACCTCAGGACCCAATGCTGCACCCGGAGAGTACCTTGCCCGCCTGGTGGTGGGAAATGATTCCAGCGAAGTTGCCTTCAAAATTCTCAAAAAGCCAACCACTTCCAGCTCTGATGATGACCTGAAGGCTCAATTCGATTTCCTGATGGAATGTCGGGATAAGTTAACAGAAACACATGAAACTATCATTGAAATAAGAAAAATAAGGACCCAGATGGATATGGTAAAAAAGAATCTGGATGAAACGGAGGATAAAGAAATACTCGACTTTATTAGGAAGATTGGTGAGGACTCCTCAGATATTGAAAAGGCCCTGTACCAGACCAAAAACCGTAGCAGCCAGGACCCTCTAAATTATCCTATCAGGCTCAATAATAAGCTGGCAACACTGGCCACTTTTGTTTCAATGGGTGATTACAGGCCAACCGATCAGGCATATCTTGTAAAAGATGATTTGATGGGTAAAATTGATATTGAATTAAATAAGTTTAAAGAACTAAAAAAGAACGATATACCCAGGCTAAATAAAATGGTCCTGGATAAGAAGATTGAACTGATTAAATTGTAAAGGTTTGAACGCTGAAAACCAATCAGGATAGATCATAGAAAATTGTGAGAGCTGGCTTCCTTAAATTAGTAGCTGCAGGCAAAGTATTTCATCGACCAAATTGTTTAGAGAGGTTCCTTGTTCACCTTCCGGGTAACTGGCTCTTTTGATTCCAGCAGAAGGTTAAAATAAAAGGTCACTCAAAAAATAATTAGTACACAATACCTATTTGGCATATATTCGGTACTTTTAGTCTGAAAAGGTACCTATATAAACAAGTTCAATACCATTCCACTAAAGTGGACTTTTGTATCTTCATCCGCAAGGCGGATTCCCAATCCAAAAGAAATGGTAT
>RCNC010000147.1_pt1 | contig 38905 bp, 30 predicted proteins | sample 2041301 | NCBI WGS metagenome assembly RCNC01 (sample SAMN09708231, study PRJNA481090) | Marine sediment metagenome, whole genome shotgun sequencing project. | biome: marine sediment; feature: ocean; material: sediment; isolation source: Sewage treatment plant 13A marine sediment (STP13A) ...
ACAAATGCTGTAATGAAACCATTCGTCCGATCAAGGCTGTTTTAATGGATCAGAGAAAAATTGCCGGAATTGGAAATATTTATGCCTCTGAAATTCTTTTCAAAGCGGGCATCCATCCTGAGCGCCAATCAAAATTCCTCACCCACATCGAAAGAAAGCAGATTATCCATGCGATAAAAACAATTCTCAAAAAAGCCATTCAACTGCAGGGCACTTCGGTTTCTACCTTTCGACGTGTGGACAATAAAATGGGGGAATTTCAAAATTTCTTAAATGTATATGGTAAAACGGGTCAGCCGTGTCCTAAGTGTGATCGCCCCATTCAACGAATCGTTCAATATCAACGTAGCACATTTTTCTGTCCTCATTGTCAACATTGATGATCTCTTAGCATCTTCATGCCCCTTATTATGAGTCAACTTATGGGTGACTCGTTTTTGCTCAAATAATTATTATTTTTTGTCAAGCATATTAAGAGCTTTTGGCACTATACCCTTGGAGTCTAACTCATACCGGGCATTCACAACCATTCCCTTTCATCAATTAACAATGAAAAGCGGATGATTCCTACATAGGTTTCCCCGGTCGAACCTTAGGTTTCATGCTTCGTTGTGCCCGGGATATAAAAGTGAAAAAAGATATTGTGCCTGCTCTAAAAAAATATCGTCCTTTCTGCTCACAATTAATGGTTGTATTTTTTTAATATGTTTATTAAATATTTGAGATAGCTGGAGGGGTTTAATGCGTAACGATAATGAAAAGGACTATCTCCTTAAGGTTATAGATACATTCCAAAAAAGACTCATTGTGGTTTCACCGAAATTTAAGATCCTGGCTGCCAGTCATGGGTCCGATGGAAAACCCAGAAATGAAGTTATTGGGAAACAGTGCTACCAGGTTTTCCATGATCGGTCATCTCCCTGTATCAACTGCGCTGTTGAAGAAGCATCACAAACAGGCAAGCCGGCCTTAATACCCAAACCGGACGATTCTTTAGACCTGAGCCGGATGCCGTGTTACTATTCCTATCCTATCTATTCCGGAGAAGATATTGAAGCCTTTGTAAGCATGGATTTTGACCTGCCCACCATCGGCGGACTCGAAAATAAGATGAAACAGTCCAACGCGCTTCTGCGGAATCTCATCTTCAGTGCTGTTGACGGTGTCATCGCAGCGGACAAAAAAGGTAAGATTCTTATTTTCAACGAGACGGCATCGGAAGTTTTCGGCTACACTAAAGATGAAGCCATCAATCATCTAAATATCAGGGATATTTATCCGGATAATTTAGAATATGATGTGATGAAAAAACTCCGGAGCACTGAAAACAGTGGAAAGGGAAAACTCAGATCATATCAGGTTAATGTGCTCTCTAAAAACGGTGAAACCATTCCGATTAGCTTAAACGCATCAATAGTTTATGAAGGTAAAAAAGAAGTGGCAACCATCGGTTTTTTCCACGATTTGCGGGAAGAGCTTAAAATAAGAGACGAAATGGAAAAGATTCAGCTCCAACTCATGCAATCGGAAAAAATGTCTTCCCTCGGCAAGCTGTCAGCAGGCGTGGCCCACCAGTTAAACAACCCCCTGGGAGGAATAACACTTTTCACCAAGCTTGTTCTGGAAGAATACGACCTTGAAGAAGGAGCCAGAGAGGATTTGCAGCGCATTTTGAAAGATGCCGAGAGATGCCGTGATACTGTTAAAGAACTTCTTGAGTTTACCAGACAGACTCGAAATGTCATGCAACCCCACGATATAAACAAGTCTATTTCCAGAACCCTTTTCCTGCTTGAAAATCAGACCCTTTTTCATAATATTGAAATAGAGAAAAACATGACTTCTTCACTTCCTCCTATTATGGCTGATACCCAGCAACTTAACCATATGTTCATGAACCTAATCATAAATGCGGCCCAGGCAATGGAGGGAAAGGGAAAACTGACTTTGGAAACCTACAGGTCGCGACAACAAAATTGGATAAACATAAAAATATCCGACACCGGTCCAGGAATACCCGAGGATATTCTACCTCATATTTTCGATCATTTTTTTACAACCAAAGAAGAAGGAAAAGGGACCGGTCTTGGGCTCAGTATGGTGTACGGGATTGTAGAAAACCATGGTGGAAAAATTATGGCCAAAAACATGCCCGGTCAGGGCTCTACCTTTATCATCGAGTTTCCCATTGCAACTCAGAGCAATAAAGGAGATCAAATTGAAAAATAGTATTGAAACCACCCACATACTGGTAGTGGATGATGAAAAGGACATACGGGATGGATCTCAGCGGATCCTTTCCAAGATTGGTTTCCAAGTCCTGACGGCATCCCGTGGCGACCAGGCCCTTAATATACTGGAAAAAGAAAAACCCTCTATCGTTTTTCTCGATTTAAAAATGCCTGGCATGGGTGGAATGGAGGTTCTTGAGCGAATCAGGGAAATAGATGAAACAATACTTGTAATCATAATCACCGGATATGCCACAGTGGAAACGGCTACCAAAGCCATGAAACAGGGGGCTTATGATTTTATTTCGAAACCCTTTGACCCGGATCAAATGCGTATCGTGGTGAATCGTGCCTGGGAAAAAATTCGGCTCACCCGTGAGGCAGAAAAGCTGGAACGGGAAAGAAAAAGAACTCTGCTGGATTTGGATACCGAAAAAAGTCGTATTCATACAATTCTCGAATCTTTTCCCAACGGTGCAATGGTGACCAACACCAAAGGGCAGGTAGTTTTGATGAATCCGGCTTTTCGGCAACTCCTCGAAATAGACTCTGATTTGAAACCGGGCAACCCCATAGAAGACTACGTGCCGGACAAAAGCCTTTGCAATCTTGTTAAGGAAATTTCTCAGGGAAAACATATCGATTATGATGATATCCCGGACTATGAGTTTGCCCTCTCAGACAAAAAATATCTTCTTGCAAAGGCGCAACCGGTACTGGGTGAAAACCAAGAATGCCTGGGTGCAGTGGTAAATGTGATGGATATCTCAGATATGAAGGTTCTGGATCAGCTTAAATCGGAATTCGTGGCAAAGGTTTCCCACGAACTTCGGTCCCCCCTTTCAACGATCCATGAACAACTGGCGCTTGTTATAAGGGACATGGTGGGAGAAACAACTACGCATGACCAGCACATACTCACCCGTGCCAAGGAAAAGACCCATGGACTGATCGCTTTGATAGGCGATCTGCTCGATCTCTCCCGCATCGAGGAAGGAATTATATGTCACGAGCCGAAACCGGTTCATCTGGAAGAAACCTTGAAAAATATAGTAGATTTTCTTGAAACCCGTGCAAGGGGCAAAAAGCAGTCTTTAATCCTGAATGTTCCCAAAGCTCCCCTACCTCCGCTGATAGCTGATCCCATTGCTCTGGAAAGCATCTTTGGCAACCTGATTGCCAACGCCATCAATTATACTCATAAAAACGGAAAAATAGAAATCGATGTTGACCTGGCAGGGATAAATATCCGCATAAGGGTTAAGGATAACGGATTCGGCATAGCAGATAAACACCTTGAAAAAATATTTGAAAGGTTCTACAGGGTCAAAGACGAAAACACCAGATATATCACCGGTACTGGACTCGGACTCCCCATAGTAAAAGGGCTTGTGGATTCTTTGAACGGTTTTATCGACGTGGAAAGCACTCCCGGGAAGGGAACCGTTTTCACGGTTCTGCTCCCGGTAAAAGAATAATTTATGCTTTTTAAAATTTTACGCATTTTCATCAAGTGCTCTCAGAAACTCCTCCGATGGGACTTGAGTGCCTGTCCATAGAGCAAAGGTTCGTTTTGCCTGAAAGGCAAGTGTGGAAAGACCGTCCAAGAATCGAATACCCCTGGCTTTGGCCATATCCTGCCAAAAATTTTGAGTGTAGCCATAATTAAGATCCAATACAAGTTCACATTCCGGAATTTCAAGCTTTTCCACGACCGCAGCCAGTTCCGGCGATTCATCGGTGCTGGAAACAGAAGTTGCGTTGACCACAATGTTAGCTGGAAACGGCCGATCCGGAAAATCGAAAATCGGCATAGCATCTCCACTAAAACGATCGACAATTTCCAGAGCTTTTTGTTTTCTGCGGCCTGCAACAATAATTGAGTCTGTTCGAAGCCAGTTTAAAATAAATACAACTGATTTTGCTGCACCGCCTGTTCCAAAAACCAGCGCTGTCTTGCCTTCAACATCAAAATCCGCGTCGCTAAGTGCGTCCATAAAACCGATTGCATTGGTATTATAACCTTTTAATATATCGCCATCGCAAACAATAGTGTTGACCGCGCCAATGATATTGGCTCCTTCAGAAAGACCATCAAGGAAAGGTATGACTTTTTCTTTATATGGCACAGTTATATTTGCGCCTGCGATATTCAAAATTCGAATACTTTGAATGGCCTGCCCGATGTCTTCCGGCTTAACGGCAAAAGGCACATAGCTTCCTTTTATACCTAATCGGTTCATTACCGCCGAAAACATGTCAGGCGATTTTAAACGAAAAGCCCGCTCATCACTTAATATGCAAAAAACCTTCATTTGAAATCCAAACCGCACAAGAATGATTCATGCAAATCCAGCATTTAGTCGGACAAAAACACATACCATTTATAAGAGCCAGTCTTCCTTTTAATGCCATAAAAGATTATCAGCTTAACCTCAATCTTCTATCCCATTTCTAGAAGATCTTTAACGCTCCTGGTGATCTCTTCTGCAGAAGCCGGTTTAGCAATATAATCGTCTGCCTCCGTACTCATGCCATCAGCGTGTGAATAGCGTGTTGAAGTCACATGGGATGCAACAGCGGTCAGAAGGACAATAGGAATGTCACAGTATTTTTCATCCCCTTTCAGATCCGCACACATTTCATACCCGTCCTTTTCAGGCATCATTACATCAAGCACTATGGCATCAGGCGGGTTTGCATGTACCTTCTCCAGTCCCTCAACACCGTTGTATGCGATTTCAACCTCAAAGCCTTCCTTTTCCAGGTTTCCCTGAACAATGGAAGCGAAATCAGGTTCATCATCGACTACAAGAATTCTCTTTTTTTCGCTCATTATATCCTCCCTTTTTTTGTTTTAATAGACCCCTAATCCGGAAAAGCCGGAACCGAGCAGGTGTTTTTCTATGAATTTTTTGTGACAAAATACACAAAAATTACAACTAAGCGCCTAATCAACTTCAGGCCTGGGATAAAGGCCCGCTTTTTCCACGATTTCAGGCACCTTTTCCTCCCACTCAATAGCCATGACGTGAAAACCGCGCACTCCTTCTATTTCTTTAAGCCGTTGAATCGCCTCGATACAGATCTTAATACCTTCCTCGCTCTGTTTTTCCTTCGGCGTGTCCGCCAGACGTTTAACCACTTCGTCAGGCACGTCCATGCCGGGAACACGATTTTTCATATACTTGGCCATACCCGCAGTCTTCATCGGGGTCATGCCTGCCAGTATATTAACCTTTTCATGTAGTCCCCGGTCACAGACCATTTTCATCCATTGCTCAAACTTGTCGAGGTTGTATATGCACTGAGTCTGGATGAATTCGACTCCTGCCGCAACCTTTTTTGCAAGCCTGGGAACGCGGATCTCAAACGGGTCGGCAAAGGGATTTGCAGCCGCCCCCACAAACATCTTCGGAGGGCGATTGATATCATCACCTCCCAAAAACTTTCCTTCATCCCGCATGTGCCTTACTGTTTGAACCAATTGTATAGAGTCAATATCATGAACATTCTGTCCTTGAGCGCAGTCCCCGAAGCTCTGATGATCACCTGAAAGGCAGAGAATATTATTAATGTCAAAAGAAGCCGCTCCGAGAATGTCGCTCTGCAGGGCGATGCGGTTCCGGTCGCGGGTTACCATCTGAAGTACCGGCTCCAGGCCCATGAGCTTAAGGCGAATACAGGCGGCCAGACTGCACATGCGCGTTACTGATGTCTGGTTGTCGGTAATATTGATTGCATCCACATGATCCTTGATCATTTCGGCCTTTTTGATAATTACCTCCGGATCGCTTCCGCGCGGGGGGCCGCACTCGGAGGTAACGGCAAGATGACCGGCTGCAAGAATCTTTTCAAGTTTACTCGGTGTCTTTGCTTTCATTGCTGCACATCCTCCCTGACAACTTTTCTGGGCCCTCCGGCCCTTTCAGTTGACCAGTCTTTTAAAGGGGTAATTTTTTCATAGTCATCAAGTTTTCCCAGTGCCTTGAGCCGATCGATGATTAATTGCCAGGCACAGTCCAACTCTTTATTAATTTCACATTTCCCATTTGTTGACCCGCCGCACGGGCCGTTAAGAATCCTCTTTGCACACCGGGAAATCGGACAAATTCCGGCAGTACTTGCCAGAATACATTCTCCACAACCCTGGCACCTTTCAGACCATACACCTCGCTCTTCAGTAACACCCATAAAGCATGTATTCACGCCTGGAAAGACAGGGGTGGTATGATATTTTTCGGCCATGAACTGGACGCCGACACCGCAGGCAAGAGAGACTACAGAGTCATACTGGTCAATCACATCACGAACCTCTTCAAGGTATTCGTGATCGCATTGTCGTTCCAAAGTCCTTTCGTCTATACTGACCTCCCGTCCCTGGTTTAAAAAATACATTCTAAGGGCTGAAGCCATAACACCCACTTCCTTTTTTCCTCCTGCCTCGCAGACCGTAACGCACTCGTTGCAACCTAAAATGAGGATTTTTTCTTTATCTTTGATTGCTTCTACGATCTCCTCAATCGGCTTTTTATCCGCGACAATCATAATACCTCTCTTTCATTAATTATTGAAAAATTTCAATTTAAAATCCAAAATCGCCAACCATTTCAGGCAGCTTTCTTTTTTGCCGACTTTATAGGATTTGGACCCAATTTTCGAATTCTTTCGTCCATCTCCACAGCATATTCGGCAAACTTGGGGCCTTCCCCTGACGACAGGTTGTACATCTGTGCCCGCTCCCCTCCGATACCGATAGTATCGAGAAGCTTTTGCGCCTGCTCGACTCGCTTACGGGCCCTGAAGTTACCGCTGTTATAGTGACAATCCCCCTCCATGCACCCGACAACATACACACCATCCGCCCCCTTTTCGAATGCCCGCAGAATATGAAGAATATCCACCTTCCCGGTGCAAGGAACAAGTACAATCCTGATGTTTGTCGGATAACTCAATCGCATTGAACCTGCCAGGTCCGCTGCTGTGTAACCTCAGAAATTACAGCAAAATGCTATTATGATCGGTTCAAAATCTTTTCCCATAAAATTCCTCCTACATAACTCCTTCAAGCAAAGCGTCTACTTTGCACAGTATCTGATCATCTTCGTACCAGTTAAGTTCAATGGCCTTGGCAGGGCATTCACCCGCGCATACTCCGCATCCGTGGCACAAAGCATCATCGATTTCACTTACACCATCTTCATTGATCACCGGAACTCCATATGGGCATGACCTGACGCATATGAGACAGGAAGCGCATAGATCCGTATTGACCCTGGCGGTAATAGCAGACAGGGTAAGCTGATCCTGAGACAAAAACGTAGTGGTTCTTGATGCCGCAGCCAGGGACTGGGCTATTGTCTCTGATAGAAGCATGGGACTGTGGGCCATACCACAAACAAATATCCCTTCAGTGGCCATATCCACCGGCCTTAATTTTACATGGGCTTCCATAAAGTGTCCCTCTGTATTTCTGGCCAGTTTCAATATGGATGCAAGTTCTTCGGTGTCTTCGGCTCTCACCCCTGCGCTTAAGGCCAGCAGATCTGCACTGACCTGGAGAGGTTGACCCAGTATATGGTCTTTGAAGGTGACCTGCAATCCGTCGTCCGAAGCCTCCACCTTTGGAGGGTCCTCTGGAGTGTATCGGGAAAAGATGATTCCAAGTTTCCTGGCCTCTGTGTAATAGTCCTCTAAAAGACCGTACATACGGATATCCCTGTAAAGAATATATATGTCCGCCTGTGGATTTAGTTCTTTTATGTGAAGGGCGTTTTTGATGGCGCTCTGGCAACAGACACGGGAACAATTGGGATTTTCATCGTTTCTTGAGCCCACACACTGGATCATCACCACCTGATTCAAATCGTCCAAGCCCTTCTTTTCAAGATGTCCAGACAACTCGATTTGTGTCATTACACGTGAATCTTCCCCATATAGGTATTCGTTGGGCTGGTATTCATTAGCTCCTGTTGCAACGACAACAGCCCCGTGGTTGATCTTTCTTTCGTACATCCCGGGTCCCACCAGAACTTCTGTAGTGAAATTTCCCTTGAATCCGGTAAAACCGACAATAAGAGATTGTGTCAAAACCTGGATTTTTGAATGGGAAGTTACCTTCTTGATCTGCTCTTCAAGGTATTTTTTCACATCCGCTCCGTCTATAGTCTTTGTGAGACGGTTTGCTATGCCTCCCAACTGCGCCTCTTTTTCCACCAGAACCGTTTCAAACCCCTGGTCAGCAAGGCCCAGTGCAGTATTCATTCCGGCCACACCGCCGCCGATGACCAGAGCCCGTTTGTTTACAGGAATAACCTTTTCATGGAGGGGAAAGAGGGTTGCTACCCTGGCCACGGCCATTCTTACAAGGTCCTTTGCTTTTTCCGTGGCGGCAGCCGGATCGTCTTTATGCACCCATGAATCCTGATTTCGGATATTGGCCATTTCAAAAAGATATTTGTTAAGACCGCAAGCCTCCAGCGTATCCATAAAAATGCCTTCATGTGTTTTCGGCGTACACGATGCCACCACGATCCGGTTTAAATCATGTTCTGAAATTTGCTCTTTCATCTGTTCCTGGGTATCCTGGGAACAGGTAAAAAGATTCTGGCTTGTGTAGGTTACATGTGGAAGGGAAGCAGCGTACTCTTCTACGGCCTCGGTATCCACAACCCCGGCAATATTGATGCCGCATTTACAGACAAATACACCTACCCGCAGCTCCTGCCCATCCACGTCGATTTCTTCCGGGACCTCAACACTTTTAGTGCAAGTATTTCGGGCTTCTACAAGATTTCTCCCGGCAGCACAAGCCGCAGCGCTGGCCTCTATAACCGAGCTTGGAATATCTTTCGGCCCCTGGAATGTACCACAGGCATAGACCCCGGGACGCGAAGTTTCCACAGGCGTAAAGGGTTGGGTATCGGCGAAATTGTATCGATTCAAATCGACATCAAGCCGCCGGGCAAGATCCACGGTCGATTGCGAAATTTCAAGTCCAACCGATAAAACGACCATGTCAAAATCTTCTATCTGAATACCGCCGTTTTCGTCCACATACTTTATGCGCAGTTCACCGGTATCCTTGACTTCATCTATGGTGTGCACCCTGGCTTTTACAAACCTAACCCCTTCTTTATCCTTTGCCCTGAGGTAATATTTCTCATAATCTTTGCCGAATGTTCGGATATCCATGTTAAAAACCACACAATCCAGATCGCCTCCGGAATGTTCCTTTGCGATCATCGCTTCTTTAACGGCATACGTGCAGCAGACAGAAGAACAGTAACCGTTACCGCACCGGTTCAGATCCCTTGACCCAATACACTGCAACCATGCAATATTTTTAGGTTCCTGCTCGTCCGACGGCTTTACAAGGTGGCCCATAGTGGGACCAGATGCGCTGAGAATCCGTTCAAATTCTAAACTGGTCATTACATTTGGGTTTCTTTTATAATGATAGAACTCTTGCAGCATGGTTGGGTCGAAGACATCGTTGCCCGGGCAAAGGACCACAGAACCGATCTCGATCTCCCTGGTTGCATTTTCCATGCTGTGATCAATTGCTCCGGCAAGACATGCACCCACACACTGGTAACACTCTGAGCAAATGCCGCATTTAAGGCAACGTTCGGCCTCTTTTTTCGCTTCTGTTTCATCATAGCCGTAAGAAACCTCCAGGAAATTACACTCCCGGGCAGCCGGATCCAGACAGCGAACCTGAGTTCTGGGTTTGTTGGGCTCAAGAGAGATATCCGGCTTTTCAAATTCCCAGGTCTTTTCCCGGTTTTCATTAAGATCCAGACCGTTGATGAAACGGTCAATGCTCTCGGCAGCTTCTTTGCCGCATGAAACGGCCTCCACCACCGACTTGGGTCCGTAAAACGCATCACCGCCGGCGAACACCCAGTCAATGGGTGTCTGCAAAGTTACCGGATCGGCTTCCAGGCCGCCCACCCGTGTAATAGCGATACCCTGCTCCTTGATGAATGACAGGTCGGTGCTCTGGCCGATGGAGATGATCACCGTGTCGCCGAACAGCGGTTGGCATTCGTTTTCATCATAGGATGGGTTGAAGCGACCATCGTTGTCAAAGACGGCGTTACAGGTCTTAAATTCAATACCGGAGACTTTGTTGCTTTTGTCAATGAAAAACGCCTTGGGTCCGAAACTGTTAATGATCTTAATATCGCCTTCCAGTGCTTCCTCGATTTCATGCTCCCAGGCGGGCATCTCTTCACGTTTTTCCAGGCAGATCAGTGTGACGTTCTTGGCCCCTTTGCGTTTTGCAGTCAGCGCCACATCGATGGCCACGTTGCCGCCACCAACGACGATGACATCTTCGCCAATGGGAACATCTTTGCCCATGGCGCTATCGCGCAGAAAGTCCACCCCCTGAAGAACACCATCAACATCTTCGTTTTCCACGCCGATCCGGCGGCCGCCATGCAGCCCGATGGCCATGAACAGAGCCGAAAAACCGTCTTTTTTAAGGCTTTCTATGGTGATATCCTTACCGAAAGTTATCCCGGTTTTAATGGTTACACCCATTTCTTCGATCACTTTGATTTCGCCTTTTATAATATCCCTCGGCAAACGATATTCCGGGATACCCACTGCCATCATACCGCCCACCACCGGTAATTTTTCGAAAACCGTCACCTGATAGCCATTTCTTGCCAAGGAATAGGCTGCCGCCAGTCCTGCCGGACCCGAACCAACAATAGCCACCTTTTCTTTGCGCAGTTCAGCCGTTTCCGGAATGTAGGTTACGTCCTGGCCCAATTCCCAATCAGCCAGGAAACGGTGCAGTTCGCGAATGGCCAGGGGTTGGTCCAAGTCGTTGCGGGTACAGATCTCTTCGCAGGGATGATGACATATCCGGCCGCATATGCCGGGAAAAGGGTGATCCTCTTTAAAAAGCTCCAGAGCCTCGCGGTATTTCCCCTCATTGATCAGGGCAATATAACCCTGTATGCTTACATGAGCCGGACAGGTAGCCTTGCATGGGGCTGTTCCTATCTTGCTTATGGCAAAGGCGCCTGGAATAGCCTGAGGGTATTGTTTATAAATTGCTTTTCTTTTTGAAAGTCCCTTATCATATTCGTTTGGAACTTCTATGGGGCATACATCTATACACTCACCACAGCTTGTGCACTTGGAAATGTCCACATAACGCGCCTTTTGATTTACGGTTGCAGTAAAATGTCCCGCCTCTCCACTAAGCTCTTCAAGTTCCGTATTTGTCAAAAGCTCTATGTTCAAATGCCGGCCGACCTCGACCAGTTTAGGTGAGATCACTCACATGGCACAGTCGTTTGTGGGAAAGGTCTTGTCAAGCTGGGACATCATTCCGCCGACAGCCGAAGACTTTTCAAGCATGTATACATAGTATCCTGAGTTGGCAAGATCCAGGGCGGACTGCATACCGGCAATACCGCCGCCAACAACCATAACTGATCCCAAGATTTCTTTTTTACTATTTTCATCCTTCATCTTTTTTATTCCTTAAATCCTTTCAAGTATTTGGGGAAGTTTGTTTTCCCATCCGATTGTGGATAGAAGAACGCCGCTGAATCCTTCTTTTTTTAAGGTTGCGACCATTTCAGATGCAATAAGAGTACACTCACGCACCTTGTCAGGCGATTTTTGGATCCGGGTTATCAGGGAATCTGGAATAAAAACATTATCCACGTTACGAACCATATAACGGGCCATACCCAGTGATTTAAGTAGCAGAACAGTGGGAATAATTTTTGCTTTTGCAGGATCCACCCGTTTGAGGAAAGGCTGTATCGCGGAAAGGTCAAATAAAGGCGGGGTTATGAAGAATTGGGCGCCTGCTTCGACCTTTTTGTTCATCTCCTCAAGCACCAACTCCGGGGACTTCCCTTTTGCGCTTGCATCAACCGTGGAACCGACAAGAAATTGCGGAGAACCTGAAAGATCGATTCCGGCCATATCCTTTCCCTGCTGAAGACTTGTAATTACCTGCAGCAGTTCCGGCAAATCAATGTCGTAAACCGATCTTGCCTGGTGGTGATCTCCAAAGCCTGGATCTTCTCCTTTAACTGCCATTACATTGGTAATGCCACAGCCAAAGGCCGCAAGAAGATCCGCCTGAAGTGCGATCCTGTTTCTGTCCCGGCAATTGAGCTGTATTACCGTATCCATTCCTTTTGCCTGCAAAATCATGGCACCGCCCATGGAACTCATCCGCATAACAGCGTTACTCATTTCCGGTACCAAAAAAGCATCCACTTCACCTTTAACCCTCTGAGCATTGGCAACCATCCCGGATACATCTACCCCCTTGGGTGGCTCCATCTCCGCAAGAATGGCAAATTCTCCTGCGTCAAATTTGTTTTTTAAATGCATAAATTTACCTCCGGCTTTTTTATCTTTGTATTCTTATCCTGCCTTTACAGCAACTTCTATGCCGTTTGGATATTAAACTTGGTAATAGTTAATTAGTCTAATATTTTTAATATATTATGCATGGTAAGTTTTGGCTTGAAAATATTTATTTATAAATAAATTAACATAGCTATTGTGCCAATTTGGCATATATGATAAGAAAACCATTTAAATTCAACAATGTTATAAAAACTATGCCATTATGGAACAGTCTATATTGGATTATCATATAGCTGATAGCTCATAGCTGACAGTTCCGCCCTGCTGCAACTGACAACGGACTATTGACATTGAGCGGTTACGCTCAATTAGGGTAATAGTAATTATTCAATCACTTAACCACTCAACTACTCAACGAGGCCTAAATGGATAACACCATAATTATAGTTGATGATGACCCGGATTTCCTTGAGATATTAAAAGAAAAGCTAATCAGAACCGGTTATAAAAATGTTCGCACCGAAGTTGATTCGCTGAAGGCTGCCTCTCTTTTTGAAAGGGGAGAAGTCTTTGACGTTGCTTTGATAGATATGACCATGCCCGACATGGATGGAATCCAACTTCTGGAACTGATTAAAAACACTTCACCCGGCACTGAGTGTGTCATGGTAACTGCGGTAAACGATGCCAGGGTAGCAGTGGACTGCCTGAAAAAGGGAGCTTACGATTATCTGCTAAAGCCAATTGCAAGAGAAGATCTTATCCTGACTATACACCGTGCTCTGGAAAGAAAGCGCCTGCTTGATATTCTGGACGTTAAGAAAAAGGCTTCCCTTCCAAAAATGATATACGCCGATACTTTTAAGCCAATCATCACCCAGTCACATAAAGTGCTCAGGATATTAAAGGAAGCGGAACTCCATGCAAGGAGCGATGTTCCGATTTTAATCACAGGTGAAAGCGGTACCGGAAAGGAACTCCTTGCCAAGGCAATTCACTGCACAAGCCCAAGGTCTAAATTCAAATTTACTCCGGTCAACATGGCTTCTTTGACCGGCAGCCTGTTCGAGGCTGAATTTTTCGGACATACAAAAGGAGCCTTTACGGGTGCGGAAAACGGACGTGCAGGTTTTCTGGAGCACACGAACCAAGGAACTCTTTTTTTGGATGAAATCGGCAACCTGCCCCTTGAGCTTCAGGGAAAACTGTTGCGTGTTTTGCAGGACGGAGAATATATGAAGCTGGGCTCAAGCAATCATCAGACAGCGGATGTCCGCTTTATCACAGCAACCAATGAAGATCTGGATAAGCTGATGTTCAGGGGAATGTTCCGTAAGGATCTGTATTACCGAATCCGATGCGGATGGCTTCATCTGCCTCCTCTCAGGGAAAGGAAAGAAGATATTCCTCTGCTGGTAAAAAAATTCTTCCAGGAGTATGGCGGCACTTCTGAAAACCAATATATCGAGGAAAAAGCTATTGGCCTGCTGCTGGATTATGACTATCCCGGAAACATCAGGGAGCTTAAGTCGATTATCCAGTCAGCAGTAAACCTGGCACAGGGGAAACCGATTTCTTCAAATTTTCTTCCTGATCATTTGAAAAAAAGCAACGCAATATCATCCTCTGTGGGTCCAGCTGAAAACTCCTCAGTTGCTCCCCTCGCACTGATTGAAAAAAACCATATTATAGATATCTATAATAAGACAGGACAAAACAAGTCCCGAACAGCCAAACTTTTAGGGATTGGGCTGAACACACTTCGAAGAAAACTAAAATCCTATGGTGTTGAGTAAGCTATGTTGAAAAATTCAACCGTGCTGTCGAAAATCCCTACACTTACCTTAACTTCTTTAAAATAATATGAATAATCCAAATTATTAAAAAAATAAGAACCTCGCCTCTTATCAAGCTGTAGAATATTTCCACATCCACGCCTTATTATTGAAAACCCTTCCAACCACACCTTTACTTTACTAAATACAATTTTATTAAATGGTTACCTCCTTTTTTTCATTATCTCAATTGAGTGGCACGCTCCTTGCTCTATAAAATAGACAAAACACGAAAAAGAATAAATTATTCAAATACATCTCAACAAAGGAGAAAGACAATGGCAGGAAAAACAAAAAAAGAAGGAAATACTCGTAACGGATACGGTTCATCTTACAGGAAAGGTAAAACTCAGGATCTCGGAGAAAAAAACGAGATAGGGGCTGTTTTAGGCGGTCAGGTATGGATGGTAAAACCGGATGAAAAGGCAAAAATAGCAAATCCATGTCTTTGGATGCAGGCAGGTGTTGTTGATTTTAAAAACTGTAACAATTTCTATGATTGTACTACCTGCAAATATGATCTGGGAATGAAAAAGAGTGTAGAAAAAGGCAAAAATATAAGCTGGCAGAATGCCATGAGGAGAAGACCCGAACTGGATAGGGTTTGCAGGCACAGTCTGACCAATCGTATCGCCAAACGAGCCTGTGCTTATGACTTTGAATGTTCCACGTGCGATTTTGACCAGTTCTTTGAAGACGTCTGGACCACAAAGACAAAAAGCATGCCAATTGAAATGCAGCAAGTCAAAGGATTTGACGTTCCCATGGATTATTATTTCCATAATGGTCATACCTGGGCACGAATTGAAAGCGGTGGCTATATTCGAATCGGTCTGGATGATTTCGCACTTAAGCTTCTGGGAAAAGCAGATGGTCTTGACCTTCCTCTTATGGGAAAGGAATTTGATCAGGGCAAAGTCGGTTGGGGGCTGAAGTGCAAAGAAAATCTAGCTGATGTTCTTTCTCCCGTAGGCGGAGTGATAGTAGAGGTCAATTCAAAGGTCAGAGAAAACCCGGAACTGGCCAACCGCGAACCTTATGGAGATGGCTGGCTCTTCATGCTGCGCAACCCGAATATCAAAAAAACTGTAAAAGAGCTTATGACGGATGCAGACAGCTTAAGCTGGATAAACAGCGAGGTCGCTACGCTTGAAAATATGATTGAGGATGTGGCCGGTCCCCTGGCGGCGGACGGCGGCCTGCTGCAGGAAGATATATACGGAAACCTTCCTGACCTCGGTTGGAATAATTTGACAAAAGCCTTTCTTAAGACCTGATAGATGCCTGTTGTCCGTTGTTCGTGGCTTGTTGTTAATAAACAAAGAGGATAACACTGATCCGAGATGGGCAAGAAAATTTACAATGAGCCACCATCTATTGACCACTGACAGTAAAGTTGGAGAGGTAAAAATAATGGAAGCAACACGCATAGATAATCAATTCCAAAAAGAATCAAGCCCCTGCATCTGGATGCAGGCCGGCGTAATTCATCGCAAGTTTTGCAAAAGTGATTTTCTTTGCTCCACATGCCGCTTTGACAGGGCTCTACGCCGGGTAGCCGCTAAAAACCAAAAGCTTCAAGAGCTCGGTGAAAGGCCGAAAGGAAGACAGGGAAAAATTGTTTTCTGGAAAGAAAGATTAAAAGAACTGCCGGTATGGAAGCGGCCCTGCCTTCACCATATGAAGGAGCGCATCAATTTCAAAGCCTGCACCAATGAATACTTATGCGGTAACTGCGAATTCGACCAGTATTTTGACGACCAGTACAATGTGCATGCTGTTGTAAAGCCGATTGATGTGATGGATGTCGAAGGGTTTAAGGTGCCACAAGGATTCTATCTCCACCATGGGCATACATGGGTAAAGATGGAAGAAGGTTCTACAGTCAGAATTGGTATGGATGATTTTGCCCTGCGTATGCTTGGCCCCCTTGACCGGATTGAAGCCCCTCTTCTGGGCAAGGAAGTAGAACAGAATCGTCCGGATATCATAATAAATCGTGGCCGGCACGAAGCTAAAATACTTTCTCCTGTCAGCGGAGTTGTTACAGCCATTAATCCCGCCCTGAGAGAAAAGGGAACCCTGGCTAATCAGCATCCTTACTCTGAAGGCTGGGTTTTAAGGATTCATTCCAACAATCTTCGTCATGATTTGAAAAATCTTATGATAAGCAGCGAAACAGAAGATTTTTTGAAAGAAGAGGTCGATCGCCTTTACCAGGTTATAGAAGATACAGTTCCCATGGCAGCGGACGGCGGACACCTGGGAGACGATATTTACGGAAAAATGCCTGAAATCGGATGGCAAAGGCTAACAAAGCTTTTCCTGCATACCTGATAGCGCATAGCTGACAGCTCAGCTCATAGGGAAAAGAATTTTTCATCATTTAGACTATCAGCTATGAGCTGTGAGCTACAACTATTCTTTTCATTTCATCCTCTAAAAGAGTTTTGCAATACCGGCAAAGCTGTTCTGATTTTCTGTCCACATCTTTTATGCTCCGGCAATAGTGCATGATACAGGCATTATCCTTACAATGGCGAAGTTTAAATGTATGACCCAGTTCGTGAACCGCTTCTTTAATAACCCGATCGTAATAGGTATCTTTATCAGCCGCAAGAGACAGACCTTCAGCCAGTCGATGGGTCGAAATGATGCAGGCTGTTCCACCCAGCTGCGCTTCTCCGTAAACATGAGTTAAAATCGGGATAAAGAGATCCACTTCTGTAATTCCAAGCACCCTAATGGCCTGATGCGGAGCTGTCTTAGCAAGTTTTTCCAGAATAGGCGTAGAATGATGCTGTTTGCGGCCTGGATCAAAGGCAAAGTTTACATCCTGCAAAAGGGGTATTATTTCGGTTTTGTAACCAAAAATCCGGTTGAGCTCTATGCTGATAGGTTCAAAAAGGTCGCTGTCTATAGTTCCGACCGGCGAAATAACAATGCTATGTTCTGATAAGGTAATCAATCCGATTTTTTAATATTATAGCGTTTGATTTTGCTGTAAAGAGTAGTGCGGTCAATACCCAGAATTTTTGAGCTTTTAGCTATATTCCATTGGTTATTATCAAGCATCTTTTTAATGTGGGCCTTTTCAATATCCTTTAGAGCGTTTTGGGGAATGAAATTGGGGTCATCGGAGCGTCGGAAAGGCAAATCTTCGGGGCGGACATCGCGTTCTTTTCCCACAACCACCGCCCTTTCGATGGCATTTTCAAGTTCCCTGACGTTACCAGGCCATTCATAAAGCATCATTTCGTCTATTGCCTCGCGGCTGATCTTATCAACAGGCTTATTTGTCTCCTGGGAAAACCTTCGGAGGAAGTGTTCAGCCAGAAGCGGTATATCTTCCTTGCGATCACGGAGAGGAGGCATTTGAAAGGTTATTACATTCAGGCGATAATAAAGATCCTCGCGAAATATTTCATTTTTAATCGCTGCTTCTAAATTTCTGTTTGTCGCTGCAATAACCCGGAAATCAACTTCAATAGGCTGAGTGCCGCCAACACGATAAAATACACGGTCTTCCAGCACCCGAAGGAGATCTATTTGCATTCTCATGCTGATCTCCCCGATTTCGTCCAGAAAAAGGGTGCCATCATGGGCGAGTTCCAGTCGTCCTTTCTTAGTTTCCTTGGCATCTGTAAAAGCCCCTCTCTGATGACCGAAGAGTTCGCTTTCCATAAGATGTTCAGGGATGGCACCGCAGTTGACCAGCACAAACGGACCGTTGCTGCGGGGGCTGTTGGTGTGAATAGCTTTAGCTGCCAACCCTTTGCCTGTACCAGTTTCACCTGTAATCAAAACCGTGGAATCCATGGGCGCCACATCCTGGATAAGGTTGAAGACCTCCTGCATTGGTTTTGATTGACCGATCATACTTTCAAACCGTGTCCGTTCTTTATATTGTTCCCTTAAAAAAAGATTTTCGCGTGCCTGTGCCTGTTGTTCAACGATCTTTTCGATGAGCACTCCAAGCTCATCAGGATCAAAGGGTTTTAGCAGATAATCATAGGCTCCATTCTTTATAGCTTCAATTGCAGTTGAAATAGATCCATATGCGGTAATCATGACTACGGCCACATCAGGATCGTTTTCCCTGACATGCTTTAAAACGTCCAGTCCGCTTATTCCTTCCATTTTTATATCGACCAGGAGGAGGTCAAAACGGGTCTCCTTTAATTTTTCTAGAGCTTCTTCTCCGCTCTCCGCAGTATCAACTTCATAGCCGTCACGTTCCAGCCATCCGCTTAGTGATTTGCGCATAACTAATTCATCGTCAACGATAAATATCTTAGTGCTGCTCATGGGTACCTCCGTCCCGGTTCTGTGAAAAGGATAACTGTTTCAGTGGAAGTTTAATATTAAAAGTTGTTCCTTTTCCTTCTTTTGAATTAACATGGATAGAACCGCCATGTTCCTCAATAATGCCGTATGCAACGGAAAGACCTAGTCCCACCCCCTTGCCCTTTTTTTTAGTGGTAAAAAATGGTTCAAAAAGCTTTGAAAAGTTTTCCTGGGGAATACCGACACCATTGTCTTTAAATGCGATCTTGATTTTATCATCAACAGGTAAATATTGTGTTTTTACATTCAGAACACCGTTTCCAGATGTTTCCATGCTTTCTGCCGCATTTGAAATAAAATTAATAAAAGCCTGCTGTAGCTGGTCCTCTGAGCCGATCAATTCCGGCAGATTGGAATCCAGCTCATCTTTGACACTTACCTGATTTATCATAAGCAGATTAGAATTTAAAATAAGTGTTTTTTCGATCAGCCGGTTGATGTTTACCTTTTTAAATCCCATCTCGGATTGTCTGGAAAAGGTAAGCAGGTTGGAGACAATCCGGCTTATCCTCCATATCTCCGTCTCCATAAGTTCCAAGTACTGGTTGAAATCATTAACATCTCCCGCTGGGATTGATCCGTCAACAGTTATTCGCTTGAGCAACTTGGTAAGGTTTAATATTCCCGCAATAGGATTATTAATCTCATGAACAACTGAAGCGGAAAGTTTTCCTAAAGAGGCCATCTTATCCTGGTGGAGCAGTTTTTCATGAGTTTCTTTTAGTTTTAGAGTCCGCTCTTCAACCATCTGCTCAAGGCGCCTGGTGATTTCTTCCGCTTCCTTTTTACGTTCCGTAATATCCCGACTGACTTCTATAAATTTTGAAATCTTACCATCTTTTTCCCATATGGGGAAAATCGAAACTTCGAAATATCGGGTTTCGCCATCACGATTTAGCCTGGGCATAACCTGCTGGTTATATCTTTTGTTTTTAATAACTTCGCTTAAAGGACACTTTATATCACCGGAGTTACAGAAAACGTTATTGTCTCCCTGGAAAATCTCATAGCATTTACGGCCGATCACTTCCTCAAAGGTATATCCCATCTTATGCAAAAAAGCTTCATTGACTTCGATAATTTCCTTGTCCGGCGTAATAACTATTATAAAGTCCTGGATACCGTTAAGAATGGTTTCAACTTCTTCGTTCCGTTCCCTCAGCTTTTGTTCCTGAACACCAATGGCTTTCCAGAAGATCTCGAAAGTATAATAGGCCATGGCCCGAATGTTGTCCGGCTTTGTTGCAAGAATATCCTCTAAGATGGCTTCTCCGGGTGTAAGAATAATAATAAGGTCGATATGATTCTCCGGCAAATAGAGTTCGTAATAGTCGCTCATCGTCTTAAGTCCAAGTTCTCTAGCGAATGCCATTCCCGGAGTGTCCGGGTTTGGGTCGGCGACAGCAATAATACGGGAACTTACCTCGGAATCAATAAACCCAAGGTTGGTTTTTTCAAGAACTTCCTTGCAGTAAGTTCTCCCCCCTACAAGGGCGATGTTGATAACAGAGGATTTATTGTCCGGCATAGTTTACAACTCCTTAGGATTCGCTCAGGTAAGCGTAGACTCCGAAAATAAATTTACATTTTTAGGTATCGAGGCGAGTCCTTAGTATAGTTAACACTATCACGCAGTGGTCTCTGTTTCAAGGTCATTTTTTGGTTTCAAAGGTACAACCTGCTCACCACTTTCGTTTTCTTCAACAATAGTAGCTTTATATTTATTTATAACATGCTCAATTATTATATAATCATACGTTCAAATGTAATTTTTTTTTAATAATAAGATTAGTTCTCTTGACACTTTTAGGATAATTTGACATAAAAAAATTCTTGTATAAATTATAAATCATGTATTTGTTATTTGGTTTAGCTAATAAAGAATTAAGGGGTAGAAAACAGGAGGACTAATGATTGTTGCTCAACGAAAGCCCTTTGAAGAAATTAAGATTTTATTAAAGGACTACAAAAAAGTTTTAACAGTTGGTTGCGGAACTTGTGTTGCCGTTTGTCTTGCCGGTGGTGAAAAAGAGGTGGGAGTTTTAAATGCCGAACTTATGATAGCACGAAAAATGGAAAATAATCCCATTGAGCTTGGAGCGGCAACTTTGGAACGGCAATGTGACATGGAATTTTTAGCTGAACTTGACGATGTAGCAGGTGAATATGATGCCTTGTTGTCTATGGCATGCGGTGCCGGAATCCAGTTTCTGGCGGAAAGGTTTCCTCAAATACCAGTTTTCCCGGCTGTGGATACCAGCTTTATCGGTGTTAATAAAGATGTGGGATGGTATGAGGAAAGATGCCGTGGGTGTGGAACCTGTGTACTGGGAATGACTGCTGGCATATGCCCTGTAACCATGTGTGCAAAGAGTCTCTTTAATGGACCCTGTGGCGGTACAAATCAGGGTAGTTGCGAAATTAACAAAGATCAACCATGCGCATGGTTTCAGATATATGAAAGGTTGGAAAAACAGGGGCGACTTGACAATATCATTGAGATCTGTCCGCCTACTGACTGGCGAAACCAGACGCCTCGAACAGTTATACAACCCGCGTATAAAGAACGTTACCAGCCATAAAGTAAAATTAAATTTTTATAACCAGCGATATTACTAACATGCAGAGGAAATATTGATATGAAATCAGGGAGTAATCTTGAGAAAGTGTTAAAAGCCGGACATTTTGCCTTTACCGGTGAGGTAGGGCCGCCTCGTGGAACAGATGTTGAGGCAGTCAAGAAAAAAGCCGGCTATCTTAAGGGAAAAGTTGATTCCGTTAATATTACGGATAATCAAACAGCTATGGTTCGCATGTCCAGCTGGGCTGCATCATTGATTCTTTTATCCGAAGGGCTTGAACCTAATTACCAGATGGTGTGTAGAGACCGAAATCGCCTGGCCATGCAAAGCGACATTCTGGGGGCCAGTGCCCACGGAATTAAAAACATGCTATGCCTTTCAGGTGACCACCAGCAATTCGGAGATCATCCCCAGGCAAAGGGAGTTTTTGACATTGACTCCATGCAGCTTATCGGTATGGTAAAGAAGATGCGGGATGATGGAAAATTTTTAGGCGGAGCCGATATCGATTCTCCGCCTGAAATATTTATTGGTGCTGCTGCAAATCCCTTTGCAGACCCTTTCGAATGGAGGGTTCACCGTTTAGCAAAAAAAATAAAGTCAGGAGCGGATTTTATCCAGACACAATGCATTTATAATATGGGAAAGATGCGGGAATGGATTAAACAGGCAAACGATATGGGGCTTACGGAAAAAGTTTTTATTCTTGCCGGTGTCACTCCCATGAAGGGTCTCGGTATGGCACGGTACATGAAAAATAATGTTCCCGGAATGGATGTACCAGATGAAATCATTGACCGGCTTAAGGGAGTTGATAAGAAAAAACAGGCAGATGAGGGTATAAAAATAGCCTGTGAACAAATAGAAGAATTCAAAGAGATGAAAGGTGTAGCAGGAGTTCATCTAATGGCTATTGAATGGGAACACAGGGTTCCGGAAATAGCGGAAATGGCAAAAGTGTTGCCCAGGCCAGAGGTATAGATTAAAGAACAATCTATAAACAAATAAAGGAGTTTTCAATTGAGTACAGCAAATAAGAAGGTTATGGTCGTTGGAGGAGGGATTGCCGGTCTTACGGCCGCCTGGGAGTTGTCACAACTCGATATTGATGTGGAACTTATTGAAAAGACATGCTTTTTAGGTGGATATGCGATCCAGTTCTGCTGCAAGGCCACGGATGAATGTTTGGCATGCGGGGCATGCTCGGTAGAAGACATGCTTTACAACGTGGTGAATGAACCTAAAATCAAGGTTCATCTTGCAACAGAAGTTGAAAAAATTAATAAAAACGGAAAGTTTTCAGTAAGTTTGAAAAAAAGTTCTCCGCAAACCGATGTGTCAGATGGAGGGCTTGCAAAGGGGTATTCAAAGAATAATTCTCCTTTGTTTGTGGTTGTTGATAAAAGCAGTTGCAAGGATATTCCTGATGGTGCGGTAGAATTCAAAGATATTAAACTTACCAACAAAATAGATGATATAGATGCAGTCATACTTGCAAGCGGTTTTAATCCTTTTAATGCTGAAATAAAAGGAACATACGGGTATCATAAGTTCAATAATGTTGTTACAGGTCTTGACCTGGAACACATTGTGAGAAAAAACGGAGCTTTGGTGAGGCCTTCTGACGGCAAAGAACCCCAGGCGGTTGCCTTTATTCAATGTGTGGGAAGCAGGGACGAAAATCTGGGGAATTTATGGTGTTCTCAGGTATGCTGCCCATATGCGTTGCGAATGGCTCAACAACTAAAATATAAAAATCCTGATACCGATATCACCATATTTTATATGGATATCCAGAATGCCGGGAAAAACTTTCCGGTATTTTATGAAAAGTGCAAGTCCGACATGCGTTTTGTACGAAATATTCCTGTGGATCTTTATCCAATTAAAGGCGATAAATTGCAAATGCGATATATGAATGATGATGATGGCCTGTCTGTTAAAGAGGTATTTGACATGGTTGTCCTATCCATCGGAATAATGCCCGGTTCCGATAATATTAAATTCTCAGAACTGCTTGGCATCGATCTTAATCAAGACGGTTTTTTTGCCTGTAAAGATAAGTTTAACAGAACCTCAACCTCAAAGGACGGCATTTTCATTGCAGGGACCGTGCAAGGTCCAAAGACCATTGCCGCTTCCATGGCCCATGCCACCCAGGCGGCCGGTGAGGTTATGAAATATTTGGGGGAAAACTAATGACAGATACGACAAATGTGGATATGGAAGAAATAAATATAAACACCGGGGTCCTGGTTATTGGCGGCGGCATACCGGGTTTAAAGGCGGCCTCAGAAATTGCCGCTTCAGGATATCGGGTTAGCCTGATAGAAAAGGAATCCGACATCGGATTTCAAGGAGCAACAAACAGCCTGTTTAGTTTAAACAGTAATGAACTCGACAGCTTAAAAAAACTTGTCACGCAGGTAAAAGACAACGATCAGATCGATATTTTCACCCGGACACAGATAAAAGATGTTACCGGCGTTACGGGTGATTTTAATGTAACCCTGTCAAAGGAAAACGAGCTTAAAGAAAAAAGAGTGGGGGCCATAGTCGTTGCCACCGATTTTTCTGTCGAGCCCTTGAATGAAAAGTATGGGCTTTCCCTTTCCAAAAATGTGCTTACCCAATCGCAGGTGGAGGAATTATTAGCTCCTGGCAACAAATCAGGCAGGAAAAAACTGGAAAATAAAACGGTTTCTTTTGTCGTAGGCTTTGCACAGGAGGGGTATCCCCTTGTGATGGAAAGGGTGATGCGCAGCGTTTTAGCCATTGAAGAAACAAAGGGTTGCAGTGCGTATGTTTATGCAGGAGATTTAAAAGTTGCTTCTGACGGTCTTGAACTGATTTATAAAGATACGCGAGACAATGGCGCAACCTATTTTAAACTAAAACAAGCACCGAATATTAGCCCGGATGGCAAAAAGATTTCATTCCACGACACTGTATTAAGGCGTGATATGGAGCTATCGACCGATCTTATAGTTGTTGAGGAGGCCGTTTGCGCTGATCAAAGTAATGAAGGGCTTGCTGAACTTTTACGAATTGATGTCGGTCCACTTGGTTTTTTACAAAAAGATAACGTTCATCTTTTTCCGGTCTGTTCAAACAGAGAAGGCATTTTTGTGGTGGGCGCAACCCGGGAAGTACAGGATTTGCCGCTAATATGGACGGATGTTGAAAATGTGGCGCTTAAAGTAAAAAATCTACTTGGTGACGGCAAACGGATGCTTCCAAAGGAAAAAGCAGTTGTCGATACCGGTAAATGTGTTTTTTGCCTGACTTGTTACAGGTGTTGTCCCCATGGTGCAATTTACTGGGATGAAGATAATAAGGCCGTTATTTCTAAAATTGCGTGCCAGGCATGTGGTATCTGTGCAAGTGAATGTCCCATGGATGCTATACAAATTGGCGGCTTTGAAGACGATGATATTAAAGGCCAAATTCAAAATTTTGCTGAATCGGGAAATAATGAACCAAATATCATAGCATTTTGTTGCCAGAATTCTGCTTTTGAGGCTGGAAAAATGGCTGAAGCGTTTAACATGCCGCTTCCAACAGGATTAAAAATAATTAAAGTTCCATGTGCGGGAAAGGTTGATATTGATTATCTTTTATCCGCTTTTGTAAACGGAGCGGACGGCGTTTTAGTCATGACCTGCCATAACGGAAATTGCAAATCTGAACAGGGGAACACATTTGCAAATATGCGGGTAGGTGATGTTCACAAAATGTTTGAAGAGACAGGTTTTGAAAATGACAGGCTGAAGTACGTCACTCTGGCTTCCAATATGGGGCAGGATTTTTCTTCAGCTGTTATTGACATGGAAAGAAAAATAAAAGAGTTAGGGTTAAGCCCTTTGAGAAATTAAAAATATATTACGGAGGATTATTCGATATGGCTGAAACAGCAATCAAACTTGGAGGCAAGAAGAAAAGTATGTTTATAGACAAGGTAAAAGAGCTTCTTCCTGAAGGAGGAAATTTGAATCTTTGCCTTACATGCGGAGCATGCTCTTCCGGTTGCCCTGCAACCGGGCTGGAAGGCATGGATCCCAGAAAGTTTTTACGAATGGCGGCTTTGGGAATGGACGATGAACTTACAAGCAGCAAATGGGTGTGGATGTGCACCATGTGCCAACGCTGCATATATGTCTGTCCTATGAAAATCGATATTCCGCAGCTTGTTTTTAATGCGCGTGCAACCTGGCCAAGAGAAGAACGACCCAAGGGTATATTGGGATCGTGTGACATGGCGCTGAGAAATGACAGTTGCAGTGCCATGGGGACAGCGCCGGATGACTTTGTGTTCGTTGTGGAAGACGTACTTGAAGAATACCAGGAATCACAGCCCGAATTCAAGGACATGGAAGCCCCAATTGACAAGAAAGGAGCTGAATTTTTCTTGAACCAGAATTCCAGGGAGCCTGTAACAGAGCCTGACGAAATGGTTCCTCTCTGGAAGATTCTTAACTTAGTTGGAGCTAACTGGACTTACGGGAGCAAGGGATGGGGAGGAGAAAATTACTGCATGTTCCTTGCAGACAATGACTCCTGGGAACACATCACTCGAATTTCGGCCAAACAGGCTGATGATCTGGGTTGCAAGGTCTTTCTCAACACCGAGTGAGGGCACGTAACCTTCTCAGTCCTGGCAGGACTGAAAAAATTCAATATCGAGCATAAGTTTGTAGTTAAAAACATTTATGAGTATTATGCAAAATGGATCCGTGAAGGAAAACTGAAAGTTAACTCCGACTGGAACAAGGATTTAAAAATCAAGTTTACAGTTCAGGATCCTTGTCAGATAGTTCGAAAATCGTTTGGGGATCCCATCGCAGAAGACCTGCGGTTTATTGTCAGGTCCGTGGTGGGTGAAGAAAATTTTATAGACATGTATCCTAACAAATCTAATAATTACTGCTGTGGCGGTGGTGGTGGCTTTCTCCAGTCAGGTTTTACTGAAGAACGTCGTGCTTATGGAAAACTGAAGGCAGATCAGATTCTCACAACAGGCGCTGATTACTGTATAGCCCCGTGCCACAACTGTCATGCCCAGATTCATGATTTGGCCGACCAGCGTGATCATCCATGGCAAACTGTCCACCTGTGGACCTTGATTTGCCTGTCTCTTGGAATCCTTGGGCCCAATGAGCGGGAATACTTAGGAGACGATCTCAAAGAATTAAATGTCTTTCATCCTGAATCAGCAATGTAACACACAGGTTTTTATAAACCGAAACAATGCTGCTTACTTTAACCACAGAGTTTACAGGGAACACAAAGAAAAAAAGATATAAATTCTGTGAGCTCTGTGGTGAAATATTCTTTGTCATAAAAAGTTAAACTGTTAGTAAAAGGGCTATCGTGCAGCTAACCAGGGAACAGATCAACTATTGTATGGAATGTGGTGTGTGCACGGGAAGTTGTCCCATCAGCTATGAACTTCCAAGCTTTTCACCAAGACAGATCATTAAACGAACCACTGCAGGTCAGAATGAAGATTTTCTCAAAAGTCGGGAAATCTGGGCATGCCTTAGTTGTGCCCGTTGCAGTTCACGCTGCCCCGTGGAAATTGATTTTCCGGAATTCATACGGTCTTACAGAGAGGAAGCCCGAAAAAACGGCCATTTTCCCGTGGAAAGTCACCATGGCATGCTTCAGAGCATTGCCGGCCTGCAAACCCATGACATTAAACAGCAGCGTATTGCTTGGGCTAAGGAAGCCGGAACTTTTGCGGAAACCGGAGATTATTTTTATTTCGTAGGGTGCCTGCCATATTTTGAAGTAACTTTCGCTTATTTGAACCTGTCTCCCCTTTCAAGTGCTAAAAGTGTACTCTCTTTACTTAACAAAATGGGAGTTACGCCGGTAATCAGCAATGATGAATGCTGCTGTGGTCACGATGCCCTGTGGAGCGGAGATGAAGCCACATTCCGTGCACTTGCAGCAAAGAATCTTGAAGCAATTAAAAACTCCGGGGCTAAAACAGTCCTTTTCAGCTGTCCTGAAGGATACTATACATTTAAGCATCACTATTCTGAATATTTTGGAGATCTACCCTTTGAAGTACTACACATAACCGAATTTCTTACACAGAAAATGCCTGAAGCAGAACTGTCGTTTAAACCATCTTCCAACGGCACTGTTACTTACCAGGATCCTTGCAGGCTGGGGCGATTGTCGGGAAACTACGATCTGCCGCGGCAGCTTTTGAAAAATCTTCCCGAAACAAATCTGCTGGAAATGCAGCGTACCAGGGAAAATGCTCTTTGCTGCGGGACCAGTGCCTGGATGGAGTGTTCAGGGTGCTCCAAAGCCATGCAGGTAGACAGGCTCCAGGAAGCCATACAAACAGGAGCACAGACCCTTATTACAGCCTGCCCAAAGTGCCAGATACATCTGACATGCGCTCAAAGCAATACGGATCTGGATTTGAAAGTTACTGATCTATATACTTATATTTCAGAACGATTGAACGGGGCTGAATAAACTTGTGATGGTTTACATCCGCTTTAATTAACTGCTTTTTCCATCCTCATGCCACGGACAACGGACAACTAACAACAGACATTGCTTAAATTCAATTATTACGCAAATTGAAATAGGTGGGAGATCATGAACGAAATACTTTTCAGTTCCTGGGGTGATGAAGTTGTTGACAACCGAGGCAACAAATCCCATGGCTTTAAACCGATTAAAAATGTAGCATTACCGGAATATTTTAAACAGGACACCAGGATCAAAGCTTTGATTGGATGGTACGGAATTGTTTTGCGTTCCACGGATGTTGACATCCTTGATCTTTGCCGGGCTTACATGATCGCAGTCCACGAGCACTCCTGTGGCAAGTGTATTCCCTGCCGTACCGGTACCGGCATTATGGCTGACATATTGAAAAGGCTGTGTGAAGGCCGAGGCCGCCCGGAAGACACCGATATATTAAAGGGTCTGGCTGAAATTGTCAGCAGTACGGCAAAATGCAGCATCGGCCAGTCCGGTCCGTTGCCGATCCTCGATGCTCTGAAATATTTTGGAGATGAATTTGACAGTGCTGCCACCAGCAAAGACACACACCAGCCCGGTAGTTACTATTCCAAACTGACAGCGCCCTGCATGGATGCCTGCCCGATTCATCTTGATATTCCCAAATATGTAGAATGTATTAAAGAAGCCAAATTCGAAGAATCCCTTAATGTGATCCGTGAGCGCCTGCCCCTGCCAGGCATCGTTGGGCGCGTATGTGTACGTCCGTGCGAAGAGCATTGTCGCCGTGCCAATATGGATGAACCCATATCGATAAAATATCTTAAACGGTTTGTGGCGGATTGTGAATTATCACGTCACAAACAGCCTGATTATCAAATTACCCCTTCAGGAAAAACAGGGAAAATAGCCATTGTCGGGGCCGGCCCTGCCGGTGTGACCTGCGCCTATCATCTAGCAGGCAAAGGTCATAAGGTAACCATTTACGAACAGCTTGGTGAGCCCGGCGGGATGTCTGCCGTCGGTATTCCCGACTATCGCCTGCCCCGCAGTATATTGCGTGGCGAGGTGGAACAGATTCAAAAGATGGGGGTAACCATTAAGTATAACACCTCCATCGGCAAGGATATCACATTAAACCAGCTCGAAAATGACAATGATGCTGTTTTTATTGCTATTGGCGCACAGAACAGTTCATCCATGCGCGTTGAAGGAGAAGACGCGGGCTATGAAGGATTTGTTCCCGGCGTTAAATATTTGCTGGATATTAACGAAGGCCGGGACCCCTATCCTGAAGGGAAAAAGGTGGTTGTGATTGGCGGCGGCAATGTAGCTATTGACTGTGTGCGTTGCTCTTCTCGTATCGGCAAAGAGGAAGTCAATCTTATTTATCGTCGCACCAGAAATGAAATGCCGGCAGATGAGGTTGAAATCCACGATGCCGAAGAGGAAAAAGTTCCTTTTCACTTTCTGACCACACCTGTGAGAATACTGGAAGAAAACGGAAAGGTCGTGGGACTTGAGTGCATCCGCATGGAACTCGGTGAGCCGGATGAAAGCGGCAGGCGACGTCCAGTGCCCATTGAAGGTTCGGAATATGTTTTTGACTGTGATACGGTTGTGCCGGCCATCGGCCAACGTATTGATCTGTCATTACTTAAAGAGCTCGAAGATATCGAAACAACCCCATGGAAAACCATCATTGTGGATGAGGTTACCAAGCAGAGCAGCCGCCCTAAAATATTTTCTGCCGGAGACTGCGAGACCGGACCGGGAGCGTTGATCACAGCCTGTGCCGGGGGCCGTAAGACGGCTCGAAGCATTGACCGTCTTATCAACGACTTGCCCCTTGAATATGATGACAATGATTATTTTGATCTGCTTTTTAAAACCGTAAAGATTTACGATCCCGAAGAAAAAATCGGCATTATCGGCGAAAGAAAGCGCAAACACCTGGAGATGCTGCCGGCAGACACAAGAAAATTAACCTTTGATGAGGTTGAAGAGGGTTTTCCAACAGCTGAAGCTATTGCCGAAGCGGAACGCTGTTTGCGATGCTACCGTGTGGCCATGATTGCAGTATAAATAAAGTCAGAGTAAAAAACAAAAACCCGGCTGGATGGATCTGGCCGGGTTTTTTATTTTATAAAGCGGCGCAGCTGCGCCTCAGGCAATAAATATTAATTTTTTACCTTTTGATAACAGATCAGCCCACACTGCAGGCAGCGGTTGGCCTCTTGGGCAGCAATCTCTTTGCTAAAGCCCTTTTCGATATCTTCGCCTATGGTTATTTCCCGTAGTCCGCCCAGCGGCATGATCTGGCGGGCGGTTGGGATGACGTGGTGGACATGGTCGACATTCTGGACCCAGGTTTGCGGTGTTACGACGTTAGGTGAATGTTCAATCGGGTTTCCGTACAGGACATGGTGGATGGCGGCAGCTGCCCGACGTCCGGCGGCGATCGCTTTAATCGCAGCCGTGTAATCCGTTAGATCATCGCCAGGAGCCAGCAGTCCAAGGTTGTCTGTGCTGGCCGGCTTTTTTGCCGTCTCGACAGCCTCCCACCGCAGGGGACTGGTATCCGGTGCATCGGAAGCGTCTCCATCTTTGTCTTCGTTTTCCGACTCTTGGGGTTGAATTTTGCTAAAAATGAGTCCAGGAAACCTTCCGGAACTGATCAGCAGCGTATTGACCGGCAGCTTTGCTCTGGCCTGGGTGTCGAGTTCAATGTACTCCAGCTCGGTCAGATGGTTTTCCTCACCAAAAAGGCGACTGGCAGCGGTATTGAAATAAATCGCAATCCCTTCCTGTTTTAGGGCATCGACCACTTCGGCGTCTACTTTGCATTCATCCCGGCTTTCACGAAATAGCAGTATAATTTTTGACGCCCCACCTTCTCGACATTTACGGGCTGCATCCAGGGCCAGCTTGCCGCCGCCGACAATCACGACTTCTGACCCGCAGGCAATTTGATCTTTGTGCTGGATTAAATCTATCAGAAGATGGGTGTCGGGAATCGGTTGGACCTGCCAGGTGTCGTTGCCGCGTCTCAATCTGCTGTCCCATCCTCCGGTTGCCAGGAAAACGGTTTCATAATCTTTGAGCAAGCCGGAAATGTCGAAATCCCGGCCCAGAGCCTTTTCTGTTTCGATGGTGACACCCATTTCACGAATGCCGTCGATATCCCAGTCTAAGATTGCCCGCGGCAGACGATAAAAAGCGATGGCGCTGCGCAGCAGTCCGCCCGGTTCAGTGGCGGCCTCATACACCGTTGCTTCATGACCCAGGCGCCTAGCAAAGAAAGCGGCTGAAAGACCTTGAACCCCACCACCGATGATGGCCACCTTGCGGCCGGTATCGGGAGCCTTGTATGGCAGAATTCGTTGGTCCTGGGATTTTTCGTAGTCGGCTGCAAAGCGTTTAAGAAAATTGATCGCCACCGGTTCATCGACGTACTGGCGCCGGCAGTCCTGTTCGCAGGGACGGGGGCAGATACGCCCGATAATCGTAGGAAAGGGGTTGCGTTCCTTGATTACCTGGACAGCCTGTGAGTAATTGCCGAGCGAAATCTGACGAATATACTCGCAGATATCGATGCCGGCTGGACAGGCGCGTTGACAGGGGGTAGTACAATCTTCCGTGGTATATTCGCGTATGATACGCCGCGTGACCGACGACATGGTGATGATGTGCTTGGGGCAGACCCGCTCACACGTACCGCAGCCGGTACAGCGTTCTTCATCGACTACCGGCAGTCCTTCGGGCCCCATGGTAATGGCATTGAACGGGCAGGCTTTGACGCAACTGCCGAGGCCCAAGCAACCGATCGAGCAGACCTTCATGCCGCCGCTCAGGTAGGCAGCCGCACGGCAGTCGCTCAGGCCTCTGTAAATGTATTTAAGGTCGGCATCCTGCACCCCGTAGGTGCAGCCCAGTCTGGCAATATCCGGTTCTTTGGCTTCAATGGCTACACCCATAATGGCAGCAATCGCTTCCGCCACTTCCGGCCCGGCCGCCACACATGAGTTAGGCGCGGCCTTGCCGGCCACGATTGCTTCGGCATTGGATGCGCAGCCCGGCATGCCGCAACCTCCGCAATTGGCGCCCGGCAGCGCATCATCAACTTCCAGAATTAATGGATCGACATAAACGTAGAAAACCTTGGAAGCAATAGCGAGTCCGATACCAAGCACCAACCCCATACCGCCCATCATCATAACAGCTTCTACCATATTTCATCTCCTATCCATAAAATCATTACGCCGTTTATTCCAACATTATAAACCTGAACCTTCGCCAAGGCGAAAATATCAGGTCTTGACACAAAAACAATATTTAAGTTTAAAGTGTCTAAAGTTGTTGTGTCGCTTTACTCCATTATATGTTTTTATAATCGATAGAATTCCTTAACTTTAGTCACCTGTAACTTTTTTAGCTCTGCACAGATGCATCATTCAAAGGCAAATCCAGAGCCCTGCCTGCGATAGGCTATCTGATCGCGCGCTAGGCCGCCGTGGACAATTTAACAGCGCACACCTTGTATTCCGGTATTCCTGAAACCGGATCCAAAGCCGCATTGGTGAGCTTGTTGACTGCAGCCTGAGCAAAATGAAAAGGAATAAATACGGTGCCGTCCACGGCCTTTTTCGAAATTTTCACCCGGGCAGCAATACTTCCTCTACGAGAGTTAATGTTTACCATGGCGCCGTCGACAAAGTTGTATGTTTTTGCATCCTGACGGGATATTTCAACAAACGCTTCCGGAGCCCTCTCATTCAAACCATCTGATTTCATGGTCATAGTGCCGGTATGGAATTGGTAAAGAACCCGACCGGTTGTCAAATGTATGGGATATTCTTCATCGATTTGCTCAGCTGGTGCAACCCATTCCAGAGCATGGAACAACCCCTTGCCCCGGGTAAATTGGCCGGTATGAAGGATGGGCGTGCCCGGATGATCAGGAGTGGGACATGGCCAGTGAATTCCTTGCTCTTCGATCCGATCATAACTGATCCCGGCATAGGACGGCGTAACACCTGCAATCTCATCAAAAATCGCCTTACTGCTGTCATAAGACATGGAATACCCCATCCGTGTAGCGATTTCACAGATAATTTCCCAATCATCTTTTGCCTGCCCCGGCGGATCGACAGCCTTCCTTATCCTTTGCACCCGTCTTTCAGTATTGGTAAAAGTCCCATCCTTTTCCGCAAAGCATGAGGCCGGCAGTACCACATCGGCAAGCTGGGCCGTTTCCGTCATAAAGATGTCCTGAACCACTAGGAAATCAAGATTTTGAATGCTCTTTTTCGCATGGTTCAGATCCGGATCGGAAACCAATGGATTTTCACCGATAATATAAAGGCTCTTTAGCTCTCCATCATGGGCTTTGGGAATCATCTGGGTTACCTGAAGACCGGGCTTTGTGGGAAGGTTATTCACCCCCCAGGCATCTTCCATGCGCTTTACAACAGCCAGATCGGTTACCGGCTGATATCCTGTCATAACATTGGGAAGGCCGCCCATGTCACAGGCGCCCTGGACATTATTCTGGCCCCTTAACGGATTGACTCCGCCTCCGGGAATGCCCATATTGCCGCATAACATGGCTAAGTTTGCTAAAGATTTTACGTTATCCGTCCCGGTCGTATGCTGGGTAATCCCCATGCAGTAAAGGATGCTGGCGTTTTTAGCCCCGGCATATAACCTGGCTGCTTCAATGAGCTGATGGGATCCAATACCGGTAATCCCTTCCACAAATTCCGGGGTGTACTTTTCAACCATCTTTTCCAGCTTCTCAAATCCCTCAGTCCTTTTTTCAACAAAAGATTTGTCTAACAGATTTTCCTGAATGATCACATGCATCATACCGTTGATCCAGGCTACATCGGTCCCCAGGTTCGGTCGTAACCAAAGATTGGCATGCTCGGTAATTTTAACTTTTCTAGGATCGATGACAATCAGTTTAGCCCCTTTGAATGTCACCGCCCGTTTTACAAATGAAGACAATACAGGGTGGTTTTCAGTTGTATTTGAACCGGTAATGAGAATCACCTCTGCCGATCCAATATCCGCTATGGTGTTTGTCATAGAACCACTTCCGAAGGCTGCAGCCAGACCGGCCACGGTGGAGGAATGTCAGAGGCGGGCGCAATGATCGATGTTGTTGGTTTTTAAAACGGCACGCGCGAACTTGCTGGCGATGTAGTTTTCTTCGTTGGAAACTCGGGCGGATGTCAGGACTCCGATGCTGTCGGGTCCGGATTGATCTTTGATCTGTCCAAGCCGCTTGGCGACCAGATCTATCGCCTCATCCCAAGAGGCTTCCCGGAAGATTCCGTCTTGCTTAATCAGGGGAGTGGTCAGCCGCTTGGGATCGTTGATGAAATCGAATCCAAACCTGCCCTTGACGCACAAGCTGCCGTAGTTGGGCGGTGACTCTTCGGCCCCGGTAATCTTGACGACCTTGTTGTCTCTGACATGCAGATAGAGTTGGCAACCTACGCCACAGTAGGGGCAGGTGGTCTTTACCCGGGTCGTTTCCCAGGGCCGGACCTGGTATCGGGCGTCCTTTTCAACCAGTGCTCCCACCGGGCAGACCTGAACGCATTCCCCGCAGAAAACACAATCGGAATCCTTGAGGGGCTTGTCACCGGGGGTCACGATTTTGGTTTCAGTTGAATGATAGCCAAAATCAATGGCATTGTTGACCTGAACTTCACGACAGGCCTGGACACAGCGCCCACACTGGATGCAGCGCGAAAAATCTCTTATAATAAATGGGTTGACGGTTTCCATCGGATAGAGAGACTGGGTTGCCAAGGCCTGGCTGCCAACCACCTGATAGCGATAGGCCAGGTCCTGAAGCCTGCAGTCACCCCACACCGGGCAGAGTTCACCAGCATCGTCTTCCTTTTGAACCTGGAGCTGAAACGATTCCCAACTTTCGCCGCTGTATCCGCTGATAGCACAATTATGATTGCCTGAGGAAAGCATGAGCTGAATGATCGAACACCGGGCCTCGACCACACGGGGTGACTCGGTCTCCACGATCATATTGTCGCTGGCAGGAGTTTCGCAGGCAGCCATCAGCTTGTCGGCGCCCTCCACCTCGACGACACAGATCCGGCAGGCGCCATGCGGAATTGTTCCCTTTAAATAGCAAAGGGTAGGAATATCAATATCATTTCGCCGTGCAACATCAAGAATCGTTTCACCGACCTCAAATAACAACTCGTTTCCGTTAATAACGATGCTTTTCCCTTCTACCATAATAGAGGCCTCTCCTTTGTAAATGAGCCAATTTCAAAGCTCAAGCTGCTTATCAAATAAACATTATTATAACCTTTTAGCGTTTTGAAAAGCCTTATTTAAAAATCGAAGTTTTAAGATATGTCGAACTCACGCACTTATCTCAGGAGGATAAATATGCGCAAAGAAAGAACCAAGTGCAATCTTTTTATAAAAAACGAGGGTATCGGAAATAAAGTAGGGTCGCCATAGGATGACTCTTTAAGCAGGAAATTAATTGTTTTAAAAGCAAGTATTGATTTTATTATGCCTTTGAGTTTTTTCTGGATGAATACCCGTCTGCATACCAACCGCCACCTTTCAAATCAAAGCTGCATGAAGATATAATTTTTTTTGCTTTCTGATGGCACTTGGGACATATTATTTTTTTTGTATCCATTCTAACAAGCATTTCTGTTATTGTACCATTTGGGCATTCAAATTCATAAACCGGCATTATGTTTTCTCCCTGGCACCCGTTAAGGCGTATACTTTCAATGTACTTTTTCTTTTATTTTTACTCTGGTAAGATTATATACTCATTGTCATGGTTGTCAAGCTTAGATTTGGCTTAGATTTGGCTATATCTAAGACAGACGCAATTACAAATAAAATAAGACCAGAATAAATCAGTTCGAAAATGCGTTTACCCTGTTCTCCCCTTAACTCTAAATTGACTCCGATGGTATTCATTTTTATTATTGCATTGAAATATATTCGTTGCAATAGTCCGTCATATTCAATTGGAAATTAATTTATTAAACTATAAATATGTTCAAGTTTTTTTAATGATTTAATGAAATTAATTTGTTTTTTATTTTACTTAAATTGAATAATAAGTTATAGACTGAAACATTTTAAAAATGGCATACAGATTGCTTATATAATAAAGTTTGTCATTATTCGGTTGTCACCACATACCTCAAATTTGGAAATACGCCTATGTTTTTTACTATTTCATTGTACGTTGCCCTTGCAATATTCGGACTTGGTCTGGTCTATAAAGCATCAACCTGGTTTCGTTTTAACATCGGTGTCGAAGCTGAAAAGTTTTCTGCCCAAACACGGATTTCCAAGGCCATTTCAGGGATTGCTTCTGTCTTATTTAGCGTGAAAATATTAACGCTGATTAGGGTCTTTGTAGTTGATGTAGTTTTGCAGGTCAGGATATTGCGCCAGGATTTTTTAAGATGGCTGATGCACATCTGTATCTATTTGGGTTTTATGCTGCTTCTGTTGATGCATGCCCTTGAAAGCTTCATATCCCAACCGATGTTTACCGATTACTATTCCACTGTCAATCCGTTTATGTTCTTAAGAGACTTATTCGGTCTCATGGTAATAATCGGGATCGGTATTGCAATATTAAGGCGGTTTATTCTTAAAGTGCCGCGGCTTAAAACCAACGCCATGGATCACTATGCTATCATCATTGTTGCCGTTATTATGCTTTCGGGCATTTTTCTGGAAGCCAGCAAAATAACGTCTCACACCGAATTCCAGACGATGGTGGAAGATTACGCCGGTCTAAGCCAAGAAGACGACGCAGAAGAAATAAAGGCGCTGGAAAGCTATTGGGTAAAAGAGTATGGGGTTATCTCCCCCAATGTAAAAAAACCCTTTGACCAAGAGATTCTAGATCAGGGTAAAGAATCCCACGAAATGAGTTGTGTCGACTGTCATTCCCGCCCCCAGTGGGCTTTTTTAGGTTATGGTGCAGCCAAAATTATATCGCCTGTAGCACTGGGATTGGACAAGGCGAATATGCCCACGATCCTGTGGTATATCCATTTTTTAGCCTGCTTTATCGGTCTGGCCTATCTTCCTTTCAGCAAAATGCTTCATATCTTTGTGAGCCCGTTGAGCCTGCTTGCCAACGCCGTCATGGAAAAGGAAAAATCAGAACCCGCCAACATAGCCACCCGACAGGTGATGGAGCTGGATGCGTGCACCCATTGCTGCACGTGCACCTTGAACTGTTCTGCCGCCGTGTTTTTTGAGACTTTCCCCAATACCAATATTCTTCCCTCTGAAAAGATTATATCAATAAAGGCCCTTGCTGCAGGCAAGGAACTGAGCGAAGATCAACTTAAGCACATCCAGGAAGGGGTCTACCTTTGTACCAACTGTTATCGCTGTACTGTTGTCTGCCCTGTTGGCATAAACCTGCAGGATTTGTGGTTTAATGTGAGGGAATCGCTTCTTAAAAAAGGGTATCCTGAGTTTTTCGCTCTTTCGCCTCTGTCCTTTTATAGAGGCCTTATGAAAGCAGATGGAAATAATTACCAAAAGCCATTGGATAAGACCCGGGAAACTATTGCCGACAGGTGTGAGTTGATGAAGATGCCGGACAAGGTTCTTGCTCTGTCTAATATCGATTCGGATTTCAAAGGCACCCTTCGCCAATCAGATCAGGCGAATACCTTTTCAGGCTGCTTTGGTTGCGAAACCTGTTCCACCGTGTGTCCGGTGGTGGCTAACTACGACAACCCCAAGGAAGTTTTAGGGCTTTTGCCCCACCAGATAATGAATGCCTGTGGGTTAGGTTTAAAAGATCTGGCACTGGGCTCAAATATGCTGTGGGACTGCCTGACCTGTTATCAGTGCCAGGAGCAGTGCCCCCAGGGGGTATGTGTGACTGATATCCTTTATGAACTCAAAAATGAAGCGGTTGAACAGGTAAAAGAAAAACCGCTACTGGAAAGAAAATTATGAAATTTGCACTATTTCTCGGCTGTAATATTCCGGCCCGTCTCAGCCAGTACGAATCATCAGCAAGAGAAGTGTTAAAAAAAGTTGATGTTGGCCTGGTGGATATAAAGGAATTTAACTGTTGCGGATACCCTGTCAGAAATCTTGATCATAAGGCCTTTGTGCTGGCTTCTGCCAGAAACCTGGCTCTGGCTGCCAAACAGAATCTGAACGTGATCAGTCTTTGCAAATGCTGCTACGGCAGTCTCAAAAAGGCAGACTATCTTATGAAAGAAGACGCTTCTTTGCGCGAAGAAATAAATAAAATTTTAAGTAAAGAAGGACTGCAATATGATGGAGATATTGAAGTAAAACACTTTCTTTCCGTTCTTTTTAATGAAGTTGGCATTGAAACCCTAAAAAACAAGATAGAAAAGACTTTTACAGGCCTTAATATTGCGACCCACTATGGCTGTCATGTTCTTAGGCCAAGCAAAATAGTTGAATTCGATGATCCGGTGGCACCGTCCATATTTGATAAACTGGTGGAAGTAACCGGTGCAAAAAGTATTGACTGGTCAATGAAGCTTGACTGTTGTGGCGCCCCCTTATGGGGAGTCAATGATGATCTGTCCATGAGTTTGACCGAAAAAAAACTGGAAAACGGGAAAAAAGCCGGTGCCAACTTTGTTTGCACGGCCTGTCCTTACTGTCAGATGCAGTTCGATACGGTACAACATAAGATTCTTTCTATCCGGGGGAGCAATGGTCAGCTTCCATCCCTGGTTTATCCCCAGCTTCTCGGACTGAGCATGGGCATTGACAGTAAGCTACTCGGACTTGAAATGAATTGTTTGCCCATCGAGGGCATCGAGGATTTTTTCACCGAAGAAAAAGCAATGGACGCATAAGGAAAAAAAATGGCTCAAAATAAGAAAGGCTCAGCAGTGGTGGTTGGTGGTGGAATAGCCGGAATGCAGGCGGCTTTGGACCTGGCCGACTCCGGTTTTTATGTTTACCTGGTGGAACGGTCGTCTTCCATAGGGGGCATGATGTCCCAGCTGGACAAGACCTTTCCCACCAA
>RCNC010000488.1_pt1 | contig 38776 bp, 30 predicted proteins | sample 2041301 | NCBI WGS metagenome assembly RCNC01 (sample SAMN09708231, study PRJNA481090) | Marine sediment metagenome, whole genome shotgun sequencing project. | biome: marine sediment; feature: ocean; material: sediment; isolation source: Sewage treatment plant 13A marine sediment (STP13A) ...
AATAATGTTCCGAAAATAGGATCGCGGCATAAGGGTTTGTAACAGAAAAACGGTCCTCAATCGGAACGTTTTTCTGACAACCCCTATATACCGCTTGTCATAATCGCACGATACTTGATGGTTAAATTTGGATAATAAGGAAAATTTATGAGTATTGAAAATAGAGACATTGACTATAAGATATTTCGTCTGCTCCAGAAAAACGGCAGGATTCCCAACACTGAAATTGCCAAAATACTGGGTATATCTGAAGCAACGGTGAGGAAGCGCTTGCAGAATCTGATTCAGGATGAGCGTATCCAGGTTATTGCCGTGGTTAACCCGTTTAAGCTCAAGTCCGGAATTATGGGCAATTTGAGGGTTCAAGCCAATAAAAAGCAGCTCGAAAGCGTTGGGAATGAATTAAGTCACTTGGATGAATTATGGTATATTGCCCAGCTCGCGGGGACAGCAGATTTTGATGCGGAATATTATGTAAGTTCCCAGGCTGAATTCGGTCGATTTATGGACAAACTCAATAAAATCGAAGGTATTGAAACCTTTGAAACGTCTCTTCTGGTTAGATATGTAAAGTATGCCGGAACGCCGGCATTTCCTGAAAAGCCAGACAACTAACCTACCTTTTTTTGAATATTTTGTAATTCTTTCTCCACCTCATCGCCCAGCGGTAATGGTTGGTAGGAGGACAGAATCTGATCCACTTTGGCTCTGGCCATATCAACAATATCGGTTTTATCTGAATGACGCCATGATTCTAATCCCTCAAATGCTTCCAGACGACTGATATGCAATTCGTCACTCCGCACAGCCTTTAGCGTCGTGGGGTGGTCAATAAATTGTGCGCCCGGTTGTGTCTGTTCCATAACATCAAGCATGCATTTATCTTTTTCCGAGGAAATTCCCTGGTGGGCCCGTCGGCACATCTTAAAAATATCCGTATCGATCAGCATCTGTTCAAGACTGAGAACCATGCCGCCACCTATCACCCCTGCACCGACCATGATATCCGGAAATGAAAGCATGGAAAGAAGCGCCGTCATTGCTGTTTCATAGCTTGACTGAACATTGAGCTCAAATCTTCCCGATTCCAAACCGGATGTTTCTGATGGGAGTCCGTAGTATCGGGCCATTTCATTGGACGCTGCTGAGATCAAGCCTTCCTCGACGCAACCACTTTTAACCAATCCCGTCCGGGGGTCCATCAATGAGGATACCGGTGCGTAGATAACCGGTGTATTGGGTTCAGAGGCCTGAACCAGACACAGTGTCGCAAGTATTTCACAGTTGGCCATGATGATTGTCGAGATCAGACTGGCAGGTGCTGTGGCCCCCATCAATGGCATGGGCATGATTGCCACCGGGATACCCCATCCACGCAGTTCCAGATAGGCATCGGTGTACTTCTGATCAATCATTAAGGGTGACTGCGGGCATAGCACAAAAGAAAACGGTTTTGATTTTTTAATCTCTTCTTTTGAACCGAATACCACCTGTAACACTTCCAGTAGCCACTGACTTTTTTCAACTGAATTGGTGGTATCCTGAATATGTTTAGAAAAATTGCGGAACAGATGGACCAAATAGTCTATGTAATCGACAGATTCATCTCCCCTGTCGGTTGTTTCAACAATTTTCCAATACATACCGATGTCATCCAGGACATCAGCCAGCTGTGTGGCACTTAACCAGTCCTGAAATGTTGAATTCCGAATTTCGCCGCTTTGCCTGTCTATGGCATAGGTTCCCTCCCCGCTCAGGAGGAGCGTACACTCTCCGTTATTCATTGACAGGTCCCAGCCGGGTCTTCTGGCACCCAAACTGAATTTTTTAGGCGCCATTCCAATGGAAGTCTCAACAAGAATTGACGGGAAACGCACAATATCGTTGTTTTTATGAACTTCTGCTCCGGCTTCCTTGAGAAGTCTGCGTCCTTTTTCTGTCCCTACCCGAACACCTGTTTTCGACAATATGCTCAGGGTTTGTCCATGTATTGTGGTTTTTTCATTTTCAGAAAGAACCCTGAAATGCGTCTCCATCACAAATTCCTTTTGCTATATTACCCTTTCACCAGTTTTTTGCCCAATTCCTCGGCCTGTTTCATCAGGGTCGTGTTGGATTTGATTTCACCAGGTTCCTCGGCACTGCCGTAAACCATGCCGACGATCTTTGCCCCGGCATACCGGTAGGCATCCTGAAAACTGCGCAATGCATTCACACACCCCGAGTTGAAGACATCGGTGTCTCCGTAGCTCATAGCAATGGCAATCTGTTTGTTGAAAAGCCGGTTCTTTTCCTCAGTTTCATGGAACATGGCAATACAACGGTCCATAAATAGTTTGGTCTGCGCCGACATACTAAACCAGTATACCGGGCTTGCAATTACCCACCTGTCTGCTGCCTGTAATTTCGGGTAAACAGCCTGCATGTCATCATCGACAACACAACCGCTGCTATCCGGCTTCTGACAGGCGTAGCAACCCTGACAGGGTTTAATGTCCAACCCGTTTAAGTAAACAGACTCCACCACGGCTCCCGTGGATTCTGCACCATGAATGATCTGTTTCGCCAAGGCGGTGCTGTTCCCTTTTTTCCGGGGACTCCCTAAAAGCACAACAACTCTTTTTTCATCTTGCATCACGACACCTCCATCTTAATGGTTGCAGATAGATTTTCCACGGGTGAGAATATGGATCGACAATTACCCTGTCGCGGCATGAAACAGACTGGTTTCCAGGATCTCATCTACGGTAATTCCCAGCCCGGCAGCTTCTTTCAGGTAATATTCTAACGCGCTTGCGTCAAGAACTTCCGGTGGAAATACACCCTTAAGATTGATTTGGTCGTTTAAAAAAAGCTTTGTAAATAGAAATGCCGACTGACCCGTGAGAAAAGATTCGTGGGTAATTCCGTATTTTTCAAAAGACTCTGTCAGCCCGGGGGCATTGATGTAGTTATCTATACGAACCGATTTGTCATTCTTTTGCCCCTGGACCCGAACAAGGGCGGCACCTTCCTCGAGGGCCATGCCTTCAGAAAGTGCCTCCTGTATCGTTTCAGGGTCAGATGGTGCCGGTGGGGTCAGCTGACATACCAGATCAAGGGGAACAACGCTGATGCCGTTAACCTCAACCGGGTCGGTTCCCAGCAGCCCCATTTTGTAAAAGGACTCGGCAAGCTCACACGCAGGCCCGCCATATTTGAAGTTAGCGCGTTTCAGACCCTTGAAAAACAGGCCAAAGGTAACCGGTTCTTCATGCTCGTGGTCTACCATCCGACGAGCACCCAAGCCTCTGAACTCGATCATTTCCGGATTGTTGAAGGGTGGAACACGCTTGTACTCACCCTTTTCGAATATTATGGGCTCTGCGGCCATATCACCGAAAGCGGTTTCCGGTGACCACCAGAAAGGTATGAACCGGTTTGTCCATATGCCGTCATAGATATAGATGTCGATGGTTTCCAGAACATCCAGTTTGTCGGCCGCATTCTTGGCAATGACATTCACCAGACCGGGTGCCGATCCCGTGTTGATCAATGCGCTCAGCCCTGCTGCTTTGAACTTTTCATCAAGGGCCAGCTGCCGTTTGACAGCACCCACAAAATCGATGTCCTCCACAGGACCCGATGCCATATCCTGATAATGCAACTTATTTTTCAAGGCGGCTTCCATGACATTAGAATTAAAATCGGGTGGCAAACCATTCACGATCAGCCAGGCACCCCTGGATGCTTCCACAATCTCGTCTACGTTACGCGCATCGACCTTGATTGCCACGGCCTTATCGAGCATCTTTTCATACCTGGCGGCTGCCTTCAGGTCATAATCCGCACAGATAATTTTGTCGACATTCGGTTCATCGTTCAAACGCATGGCGATGGTTCCACCCTGCGCTCCAGTTCCCATGACCATCACAGTTTTCTTCATCATTTTTCCAATCTTTTAGTTTTTTTTCGGTTATCTCTAAAGCTCAAATTCTGCCAGCACCAGAGGCCTTCGGGGGTTCGAGAGTAGCTTCGAGCTATTAGCCCTTGGCTAAACCTAAAACCTAAAACCTAAAACTTAAAACGGTCTGTTTCCCCTCGAACCCTTCATTTGACTGAAGCAAACGCTTCAGCGACTTCTGTCAGGGTTTCGTCCAGCTTTTCAAGAATGAGATCGATAGTTTCGTATCTGATAATGCCCGGGGGTTCTATGCGGTTGACCTTGGCATTGTTCAGGGTACCACCGGTCATCACACCTCTTTTGAACAAACCCTTGGAAACTGCCCACCCCATTTCAGGTGTCGGATATTCGAGACCGATCAGTAATCCCTTCCCGCGGACATCCACCAGGATGGGATGCTTTTTCTGAAGGTCAAAAAGTTTTCCCATAAAATAATCGCCCTTTTCACTGATCTGTCCAGGGAGGTCGTTTTCGATGGTAAATTTTATGGCTGCAATGGCTGCCGCACAGGCCAGCGGGTTGCCGCCAAACGTGGGCGAACCCAATACCCAGGGATTTTCCTTAAGTTCGTCGGTCCAGAGATGAGGCCGTGCGATGATACCGGTGATGGGCATCACGCCACCGCCAAAAGCTTTTCCAAAGGTCATGATGTCCGGCACCACATCATATCCTTCACAGGCCCAGAGTGTTCCAGTGCGTCCCATGCCGGTCTGAATTTCGTCAAAGATCAGAAACACGCCGTAACGGTCACAAATCTCCCGTAACTGCTTCAAATACCCTTCCGGTGGCAGGACAATTCCGGCTTCTCCCTGGATCGGTTCAACAATCATACCGGCTACGGTCTCACCCACGGCAATCAGGTTTTTTATGGCGGCTTCGGCCGCACCTGCGTTACCAAACTCCACATGCTGAACACCCTGAATGATGGGCAGGTAGGGTTTTCTATAGGTGCCCTTGCCGGTAACGGAAACAGCGCCAAGAGATTTACCATGAAACCCGTTGACCATAGAGAGGTAGTAGTGTTTGCCTGAAGCAAGTCGGGCAAGTTTAAGGGCCATCTCCACAGCCTCGGCTCCACCATTGCAGAAAAAAGCATATTTCAGATCGCCCGGTGTACACATGGAAACAAGTTTAGCAAGATACCCCCTCAGGGGGTCCACAAGCTCCTGGCTGTGCAGGGCATAGCGGTTTAGTTGGGCTTGAACCGCCTTGACAATCTCGGGATTCCTGTGACCGGCCGTATAGACACCAAAACCACCCAGGCAGTCGATGAATTCGTTCCCATGTGTGTCCTTGAAGGTTTCCTGAGAGTCTTCCCATTCCACAAATGTGGCATCGGTAGAAACGGACTTGCGATACTCCAGCCATCCCGGATTGACATGCTCGTTAAAGTTTTCAATAGAATCTGCGATAATGCGATCCTTTTCATCCTCCGCCAATTCATCTTTAAGGATGTAGTCCAGAATTCTTGACGATTCTGTCAAAACGTCATCTTTGTATGTGGTCATTTTTTGATCCTTCCATGGTTTTATATTGAAGCATCCCTGAAGACGGTTTGGCCTTCAAACAGCGTCATGAGTACGTTTGTATCGGCAATTTCGAAAATCGGGATTTCAAAAAGGTTGTTTTCCAGGACGATCATGTCGGCCTTCTTTCCTGTCTCAATGGATCCGGTTTCGTGTTCGAGAAAGTTGGCATAGGCGCCGTTGATGGTGAAGCTGGCAATCATATCCTCCAGGGTCATGCGCTCCTGCGGGTCAAGGACTTCATCCGGGTTTGTCTCGCCCGGTTCACAGCGGGCGACACCCAACATAATACCCAGTAATGGTGGGCTAGGTACCTGTACGGGGTAATCACTGGCCGAAGCGAGCAGGATACCGGCTTTGGCCAGGCTCTGCATGGGATACCCATGTACTGCGCGGTCATATCCCAGATACTTGGCTTCAATATCCCGAAAGTAACTCCCTTTGACATGCCAGAAGGGTTGGGGCACACCGATGATATCCAGAGCGGCCATACGAGGAATATCAGATCGTTCAACAATATGAAGGTGGGTGATCAGGTGTCTTGAATCCCTGTTGTCGTTCTTTGCTCTGGCATGTTCCAATGCATCCAAAGCCATTCCAACCGCTGCATCGCCAATAGCATGAATGTGTATTTGAAGCTTTTCAAGATCTGCTGCTGCAAACAGATCTTTAAGCGTTTCAGACTCCCAGAGAGGTTCACTACAGGTGTGGGGCATGTGTGCATAGGGTTCCAAGAGAAAGGCCGTTCCACCTTCCACGACCCCGTCCACAAAAACTTTAATCCCGGTCATTTGAAACAAGGGGTGTGTCTGCTGAGCGCAGGCGGAACCAATGCTCTGGACTTGGTTGGCTTGTGCAGTGGGATCCGTCAAAACGGTCCCTCTGATACGGATGGTGAGTTCTCCATCTTGGGCCATCTCTGAATACGCCTGTATGTTGTGCCGGCTCGCACCGAAACCATTCAACTGCCCCTTGGCATCGGGCAATATCATCAGAGGGTCGTGAGCAGTGGTGATACCAACCCTCCCAGCCTCTGTCATAAAATTTCGAATACTGCCTTTGATCTGTTCCACGCTAAAAGGCGGCAGAACATTCTGGATCATGTCTCTGGCGGCCTCACGAATGGTACCGCTGGGTGTGCCGGTTATAACATCTTTTTCAATGACACCCCCTTTTGGGCTGACAGTATCCTTGGTAACACCAGCCATGGCCAGAGCCTTGGAGTTGACCCAGGCAAAGTGACCGTCTTCGGACATCAACGATACCGGTCGGTCTGAAATAATGGCATCCAGATCTTCCTTGACGGGTCCCTGAGGAGGAAACAGGTCATTTCTCCAACCACTGCCGTAAATCACTGCCAGGTCAGGGTGTTGTGCGGCAAAATTTTTAACTGCCTCAAGATAGGCATCCAGGGAGCCAAGATGGAACATTTCCAGGCTTGCCGATTCGTTGGTCGTGTCTGATACATGCGCATGACTGTCGATAAAGCCTGGCAGTACCATTTTTCCCGCCAGATCGATTGTTTCAGTACCGGGGCCCATATGTTCAGAAACCACTGATGTGCTTCCCACAGCAATGAAACGACCATTTTTCACCGCAAGCGCTTCGGCCCAGGATCGATTTTGGTCCACGGTGTAGATAAGGCCGTTGATAAAAACCCTGTCGGCAATCTCGTTGCTATTTGTCTGATCAATCTTCGGCATTCGATTTTCTATATGATATTTAGAAGCTATCTCAAAAATGTTTTTTGTTCCAAATCCTGTATTGAGCTCTCGTTTCAAGTCCTCAAAATACCTTAGTATTCCTCCGGGTTGAAACTTGAGTCCGCCTTGACTTTGAACCAAAATCCTATTTTTGAGATGGCTTATAGTAAAGGTGCTTTTCGATGATATTGGGTAACGCGACCCTAATATTATGTCAAGAAATTTCTTGACAATTTAATCGAAAACAGTAATTTAAATCGATGAATTTATAGATAATCAGATATATTCTATATTTAAAAATCGAAAAGATTAAATACTCATGAACAATAACGGCGACGATAAAAACAAACTCGACCCGCTGGACTGCAAGATGATCGGCCTGCTGCAACAAGACGGCCGCATGTCTAATACCGCCATGGCTCAGGCACTGGGCATCTCCGAGTATACAGTGAGAACGCGCCTAAAAAGGATTATTGAGAGCGGTATTATTCGGATAGTTGCCAGAGCCAATCCTATTGATCTAGGCTTCGCGTTTTCGGGCAACTTGAAAATTCACATCGATCTTAAAATGACCAGGCACGTACTGGATAAACTATCAGAGATAGACGACTTGACTTGGGTTGCCTTAACGACCGGCAGTACTGACCTAGATGTGGATTTCGCTGTTCGCTCCATGAATGAGCTGAAGACGTTGATTTTCGATAAGATAAGTAATATAGAGGGTGTACTGTCCACTGAAACTTCCCTGATGGTAGACCTTATCAAAGATAAGAACGATTACGGTACGGCCTGGGATTGATCCGCAACAACAAGCGCACTCCCCGTGGCAACTCAAGTTCAATTTGTCTTCGACCTTGCTGCAAGTTTCTATAAAAATATATTCTATTACGAGAATAGCCTATTTATAATTTGTCGGCTCCCCGCAATAAGTACGGGGCTCAGCGTTAATTCAAGACGGCTTCAAGGATCATCACTTGGGGCCGTTGTGTTGTACACAAACCTGACCAGAGGAATCCATCCCTCTGGTCGGCCTTTAATTTTTGATCGAAACCCTTCACCCCGAGTGGAAAATAGGGAAAGGGTTTTACGATTCAGTGAGAAAAAAATAAGTGACGTTATGCCCAAAATAGATAAACGCTATTTTAAGAAAGTAATTTTGCTGGGAGCCCCCCTTCTTGCCGGACTCGTGTCTGAATTTTTGATGATCATTGCGGATTCAGTTATGGTCGGAAGGTTAGGAACCGACTACCTGGCAGCAATCGGGATTGCCTCTATGTTTGGCGAATTATTGTGGGTAATCGTATGGCCCATGGCGCCGGGTACCCAGGCTATTGTGGCCAGACGGTTCGGCCGACAGAATAAAAATTCAGATAAGGCTGGCAACACCCCAGATGAAATGATGCAAAAAACAGGAGAAGTCCTGGACAATGCCATCATCGTCGCCATTGTCGTGGGGTGCCTGGCCATCGTAATTGCCATGTTTTCCAAGAGTATATTGGACCTACTCCTGGAAGATAAGGCCTTGATACCCAAGGCGCACATCTATATCTCAACCCTCAAGTGGTTGATGCCCCTGGCCGCTATCTTTTATGCGATCTACGGCTTTTTAGCGGCCATCAACCAAACCAAGGTCATCATGGTGGCCACCATCGGTTTGAATGTTTTGAACATCTTATTCAATTACATTTTAATTTTTGGGAAATTCGGTTTTCCCGCTCTGGGTATCATGGGTGCCGCCCTGGGGACCTTACTGGCACAAGGCCTGGGAACCATTTTTCTCGTAGGGTATGTTCTGTTTTCTCAAAATGTCAAATCATACAATTGCCTGAAGTTCAAAAAATTACACGGGCACATTGTCACCGATATCCTGCGTTCAGCAGGCCCTATTATCATTCAATTGGGTTTCGCATTGCTCATTTTCCTCTACTATGAAACCTTAATCGCCAATATCGGCACCCTGTATCTGGCGGCAACCCATATCGTTTTCACGGTGTTCGTACTGAAAAGATCCATGGTGGGTGGGTTTGCCGAGGGTGGCTCTATCCTGATAGGCAATGCGCTAGGGGAGGGAGAGAAAAACGAGGCTGTGAATTATGCATATGCCACAGAGTACATTGCCATTGTGATCGGTATTGTACTTTTTGCCTTTATTCTCTTTTTTGCCGAAGATATCGCAGGTGTATTTAATCCGGAGATAGCACTGGTTGGCATAGGATCAAATGCCTTGCGGTTTTTTGCCCTCTTCATTCTCATCGAAGCACTCGGTTTTCCCTTTGAAGTAATTTTTACCCACAACGGCTGGGGGCGTTTCGTGTTATTTTCAGAGATAACGACGACCCTAGTTTTTGTTGTCGGCGGCACCCTTTTGTTGACACGGGTGTTCGACATGGGCATTTATGGTGCCTGGAGTGCCTTTGCCATGTATATGGTAAGTCATGCCCTATTCATGTTTGCCGGTTTCTTTTCGAAAAAGTGGCTCAATACCCAAGTGGATAGCGAGATGATGGAAATGGAACCTGTGCGACCGGTTTTTTCACGCTAAAGAAAATATGAGATCCCCAAAGCTGGGTACCCGGGCCTAAAGGACCCGGTTTTGGTAACTTGAACACATCGTGTGTGTTTTGTGGTTGATAATAATATTTACACCTATTAAAATTCTGAAGCACTCACCCCAGGGAAATTTTTGTTTCTGATAGCCAGGGAAGCTCTTTCCATTTTCCATGAAACCAAAGCAAGGAGAAACGCTTATGCAGAAAACTATTTTAACCCGAATGGGCGATGGTGAAAGATTGAAGATGTCACCATCGGAAATCAAAGCAGAACTACAAGACGGGTCGCAGAACGCAGCCTCAATGGCCCGTATCCCAGCGTTGACAGAAGAGGAAATCGAACAACTGTGCGACATCATAGCCGAACCGGGAAGAATTGTCAGTGTGCCGCATGGGCATGAGTTGATCGTTACAGACGATGGCATTGCCGAGTGTTTCGGGGGCTCAGAAGCCGACGGGGGCAGTGGTGTCTCCATCAGCCGACAGAGTTCTGTGCTCTCATATGAAAGAGGTCTTGCAGCTGATACAACTTCTCTGGGTCACACCGATTACAGTTTCAAACCTGTAAAAGCCATTCTCGATGCCGAACTGCAGTCTTATCAGACGACTTCGATGCTGACCACGGTGCCGCTGTTCTATGGATCTCAGCCCAACATGGGTCTTTACTTCCAACCCGACGGACCGTTCCCGAACCCGGCAGACCTGCTGCCGGTGGGTAAGATCAAAGAAGCCCAGGAGGCACAGGAGCAAGCTGCCGAGCAAGTGTGCGCGGATATGGTGTACATCGGTAAGGGACTCAATGATATGGGCTGCGAAGGCTTTAATTTTGACACGGCCGGATCTACCGGAGACGCTGAGTTCTATGCCACACTCAAGGCTGCCCGGCAACTCAAGCAGCATGCGCCCAACATGTCCATCATTATCGGAATGGCCAGCGAGTTTGTTTTGGGCATGCACGGGGAGATCGCGTTTGAGGGTCAGCAACTGGCTGGATTGTTTCCCCACGAGCAAGTAAAACTCGCCGAATCAGTGGGGACTGATATTTTTGGCCCGGCGATCAATGTGGTTACCTCAAAATCCTTTCCCTGGAACCTGGCCAAAGCCGTAACCATGGTAAAGGAGACGGTTTCAACAGCTAACATCCCGGTTCACCCTAATGTCGGCATGGGTGTCTGTGGTATTCCCATGCTGTTGGAAGTACCCATTGACTGTGTCAGCCGGGCATCCAAAGCATTGACTCTCATCGGAAAAGCAGATGGTTTGTAGGTTGGCACAGGAGATCCCTTTGGCATGCCAGTGACACACATTGTAACTGCGGGCATGGGCGGAATGCGGACAGCCGGAGATCTGGTTGCCTGGATGCAGATGTCTCGCAGAATGAAGCTGGCGGATGCCAAAAATTATGTGGCTGAGAAACTGAAGGTAGATGTGATGGACCTGGTGGATGAAGATGTTATGTACCCTTTGCGCAAGGACCTTGGAATCGGCACGGTCACACCCGCAGCCGGAGGCCCAGAAGGCATACTTGCAAAATGCAGGGTGGCTGATTTGTTGGAAATCGAGATAAATTCTGTACAACGGTTTAAATCATTAATGGTGTGAAAAACCCTAAATACGAATTCTGAAATGAAATGTCTGGTCCAGGTCTCGGAGCAATAGTCGGATGATCAATATGCAGAATAAGATGTATTGTTACCTGGTGGTCCTCACAATTGCTTCAACCATGGGTCTGGAATCCTGGCTGACACTTTTTAACAATTTTGCCGTCGAAGTCGTTGCCTTGGAAGGTAATCAGGTTGGGTTAATTCAATCTATCAGGGAGATCCCCGGCTTCCTGGCATTTCTGGTTGTATATTTCCTGCTGATTATCAAGGAACATCGGCTCTCCGCCCTGGCTATTATCCTTTTAGGCCTCGGGATGGCAATTACCGGATTTTTGCCTTCTTTTTCAGGGCTGATTTTTTCCACTTTAATCATGAGTTTCGGGTTTCATTACTTCGATGCGACCTGTGACTCCCTGACACTCCAGTACTTTGATCAAGAAAAATCGCCCTGGGTATTCGGGAGATTAGGTAGCCTGGCATCCATCACAAATATCGGAATCGGCATTTTCATATTTGGCGTCGTCCGGCTATTGAGTTATACCCAGATTTACTTTTTAATTGGAGGCCTGATCATGACGGCGGGTATCTGGGGCATAACCCAAAACCCCACCAGCAGCAATTTACCTCCCCAACGAAAAAACCTAGTTTTAAGAAAAAAGTATTGGCTGTTTTATTTTCTCACCTTCATGGCAGGCGCCCGGCGTCAGATTTTCATGGCTTTCGCTGTCTTTCTTATGGTGAAAAACTTTCACTTTTCTATTCGAGAAGTTACCACACTTTTTGTGATAAACAATGCGCTAGTTTATTTCCTCTATCCCCAAATCGGCAAGAGTATCATCAGGTTTGGTGAAAGAAAGGTGTTGTCCTTAGAATACGCCAGCCTGATTTTTATCTTTCTGGCATATGCTGGCGTACAATCAAAAATGCTCATTGCAATCCTATATATTCTGGATCAGGTTTTTTACACTTTCCACATCGCCATTCAGACCTATTTCCAAAAGATTGCCGATCCTGGTGATATCGCATCCAGCATGTCGGTGGGCTTGACCATAAACCACATTGCCGCCGTAATCCTCCCGGCCCTAGGAGGTGCTCTGTGGATGATTGATTATCGCATCCCCTTTGTGTGTGGAGCTGTCTTCAGCCTGGTTTCCCTGGTGGTTGTTCAGAAAGTAGATACCCGGGTCCAAAGAGCCCGGCACTGATTCAACCCTATAAGGGACTAATATTATGCACATTCAGCCTGTGAAAAACCCTAAATACGAATATCGAAATACAAAAAAAATCCAAATATCGAATGCTCAAAGACCCCAAACACATGCCCTTTTCTCGTACCTCCAAAGCCTTGTTTTGATCATTTGTATTTTGGTCATTCGGTATTGTTTAGGATTTCGATATTCGTGCTTCGGATTTAAGAAACTACCGCCTTCGGCATAGCCAAATATCTCTGGCCTGGCCCAAAGGACCAGATTTTAAATAACGGAAAAAATCGTTTCGGTAGGAGAACGGGGCGCACATGGTGGACAAGCCCTTCAGCAGGCTAACCCGGATATTTCACGAACCCATACAGATAAGCGTTTCTCTCAATACCTTTGCAGCAAATGCGGTTGATGTCTTGCTGTGATCGATTTCCGGGGCAAGTTCAACAATATCGGCACCGATAATTTCAATCTGTTTTATTTTCAGTAATTTTAAAATGCGTATATAATCATCAAAAGAGGCACCGCCTGCCTCTGGGGTCCCGGTACCGGGGAAATATCCGGGATCAAAAAAATCAAAATCCAGCGAAAGATAAATTTTCTCACCCTCCGTTAAGGCCTCGTCTATCTCTTCGATTGTTACTGCAGGGATTATACGGGAATCCTCTTTACGCATATAGTACTCTTCCTTTGATCCACTTCTGATACCGTATTGAACCAGCTTATCGAGCCCGTTTTGCAAACATAGATACATAACAGTCCCGTGACTAAGGGTGGCTCCAAACAGATTTTCGGCCAAATCAGCATGCGCATCCAGGTGAAGTATGGAAAAGTGGGGGTTCTTTTTTTTTGTCGCCAAAAAAAGAGGATATGTTATCAAATGCTCCCCTCCAATTCCGATAAGCTTCGGCACGCTTTTTAATAAGTCTGATGCCGTTTCCTGGACCTGCTCTACCATCTCTCCTGGATCCCCCAGCATAATATCCATATCACCGGCATCAAAAAAATTCACCTCTTCAAGATCCCGGGCAAAATAAAATGAAAAACTTTCAATCGCCACTGCAGAGCAGGATCTGATATCCCTTGGTGCAAAACGCGCTCCTGCTCGGTAAGAGGCTGTACAATCATAAGGAAAACCTGCAATAACTATTTCGGCATCATCTATTGATGGAAGGGAACATAAAAATTTATCTATACGTGTGTTCGGCATCTTTCTCTCCTTTTTCTTGGGAACCCCTAGGAGCACAATTACTCTTTCCTAAGATGAGCGTTTCAAATATTAAGAATATGGGGTTTAGAAAAATAATTTTAAAGGATTTGATTCATTTTAATCAGAACATTTTTCAATCTGAACCAGGCACGTATTGCTTGGAAAAGCACCAACCGGTGACATTCTGTCAGTTATGAGTATGTTTGCGCAGCCACCTGAATCGATACCACGATCATCAGGGGCATACCACCGTCCCTGGTCAATACTGGCAACACCCGGCATGATCCGATGAGTGACTTTTACGGTAACACGTATCCGACCCCTTTTGTTAAATACATATACTTTATTACCGTTCTGGATATTCCGCTGGTTAGCATCTGCCGGATTCATCCACAAGTTGTCATCTGCTCCTTTACCTAGAGCAAAGAATCCCGGCCCAGAGGACCAGGTTTTGGTTTGCCCCTATAAGGGGCTTGTTCAACTTAGATACGGGCCAGGGAATACAGAAGTCAGGAGACAGAAGTCAGAATTTCGTATAGTGATAAATTGTTTTTATGCTGGAGAACGAATGAAAGTCGAACATCGAACATCCAACATCGAATTTTGAATTTGAAAAGATGGAGAAAAAGAAATAATTCGGTATTGGGTTTTTGTTTTTATTCGACATTGGACGTTCGATGTTGGATGTTGGACGTTCATCTTTGTAAAATCATCATTGTAAAGATTCTGTATTCTGACTCCTGTATTCTTTCTCGGACTTATTCCGGCAGAGCCAAATATCTCTGACCCCTGCGTAGCGGGAGTTGCAACTGTTCCAGAGGACCAGGGTTTTATTACTGGAAAAAATTCCCCATCAAACCTCATGAAATGTTCGATCAGCGACGTTTAAGGTCAGCTATCACCCGACGCGCAGCATTGTACCCCGGGGCGCCGGATACGCCACCCCCAGGATGGGCACCGGAACCACATAGATAGAGACCTTTCACCGGGGTTCTGTACTGGGCGGCCTGGGGGTGTGGACGCAAAGAAAAGAGTTGATCCAGGTCATGGCGCCCGTGAAAAATATCCGCTTCGGTCAGTCCATAGATTGTTTCCAGATCCAGGGGGCTCAGCATTTGGCGGCCGACGATGAGCTCAGGCAGGTTGGGCATGACCCGTGCAATATAATTGATGATTTGATCGGCAACATCCTCTTTGATATCGTTCCAGCTTAAGCCGTCTGCCAGCTGATACGGATAGTATTTGGCCAACACACTCATAACGTGGTGGCCAGGAGCAGCAAGGCTGTTATCCAAAGTAGACGGAATGGTTATTTCCAAACGCGGTTCTTTTGTCAATTGGCCCGTGGCAGCAGCAAAATAATTGGCCTCCATACCGTCGATATCGGGGTGAATGGTAATGTCGGAGCGGTGCCACTCCCCCTCGCTGCCCGGGGGAAAAAATTTGATGTCAGGCAAACCCTTGAGTGCCAGATTGAGACGCAGGGAGCTGTGTCCCATACGAATCTGTCGTATATCCGCAATGAATTCGGGGTCAAAATGCCCAGAATCGACAAGCTTTAAAAAAGTGCGTTTGGGATCTGTATTGGCAAGTACACAGTTGCTTCTGAGCTTTTCACCGTTTTTGAGCTGTACACCGACAGCACGTCCGTCTTCAATTAATATTTTTCCCACGGCAGCCCCAGTGCGGATCTCAACACCCTTTGACCGGGCAAAACCTGCCATGGCCTGGCTCAAAGCTCCCATGCCGCCTTTAACCAGTCGCCAGGCACCCTTCTCTCCTTCAATTTCACCGATGGCCGAATGAAAGAACGGGATGGCCGAACCCGGTTGACGCAGGCTGGCAAAATTTCCTGAAAAACAGGCCGAGGCATACATCGCTTTGACCATGGGACTGTCAAACCAGCGTTCGATAAAATCATGGGCACTGCCGGTCAGCATTTGGATCAGACGGTGGCGCATGTCTGGCGAGAGTCTGCGAACATCCAGTCCCATCCGGGAAAATGCCAACAAATCACGCAAGCCCGGATCCAGTTTGGGAGGCTCTCGCAGCATCTGGTTGCGCACCAACTCACCGATGGTTTGCACCATGTCATCAAATCGAAGCATGGCATCAAAATCACTGCTGGAAAAACGGCCCACCTCATTGCGGTTGTGAATCTCATCATCATTTAAAAACAGGTAGTCATCATTGCAAATTGCCAGACTACCGTCCATACGGATCATCTCGAATCCATGTTTGGAAAGCTCCAGGTCATGGATAATTTCGGGTCTTAATAGACTGACCACGTACGAAACCGAGGAAATCCTGTATCCCGGGCAGATCTCTTCTGTTACAACGGCCCCACCGACCACGGGCCGACGTTCGAGAACAAGCGTTTTCAAACCCGCTTTCCCCAGATAACCCGCAGCAGTCAAACCATTGTGCCCGCCACCTACAATAATAGCATCCATATTTTTATTCATTCCACCCCATCATCGTAAAGTCTTGTCACGTTGATAAATTCGCTATTGAAGGACTTACTACAACTGTTGTCTGTCCAGAAACCTGCAATTTTCGGTACCACATTTTTCTTTTCAGAATTTCCGATATAAAACACAGTTTCATTTGAGTCAAATCTTATCTGAACCGCAAAAGGAAGTCTCTTCCACTTAGTTTCTTGGAGTACAACTGAAACCCCGCCACGAAGTCCAAGATCCGTTGCGGTTTTCTTATTAGCCTGGCGACTAAATAGCCAACCCCGTCATGCAGGATCCCGGATCGGGTCCGGGACAGGCTTTGATCCGGCATCCAGTATCTTTCTGGATAGCGCTAAAGCTTCACTTCGTGCCCCGCCTTCGGCTTCCGACTACGCTCTCCGATCTCCGCCGAGACAAGACGCCGCGGTTATCCGCCTTATCCTTCGAGTGACATCGCGCTGTAGCAATTATCTTATTTTTTTTTACCAAGGGCATGCCCGTGGTCTTCTGCGAAGGCGGATAAATAACTGTATAATCTATAGACATTTTAATGAATATCATTTACATTTTAAACATTGTATAAATTATAAAGAATTCATTTTATGAATCACAGGGCAGTCGTGGAGGGCGATCCGCACTCTGGAGCGAATTGGCAATAACAAATTCAATATTGGAGGTTGTGAGATGATAAGGAAACGCACACTTTGTATTCTTTTAGCTATTACGATTGCATTGCTTTTATCTGGGGCACCTGCCGCAGTAGCGAAGGAGGTCCTGCATGTATACAATTGGTCCGATTATATGGATGAGGGACCCAAGGGCCCGGTTTCCGTTTTTGAAAAAAATACCGGCATCGACGTCACCTACGATGTTTTTGACAGCAACGAAGTTCTGGAAGCAAAGTTGCTTTCCGGAAAAACCGGATACGACGTCGTTTTTCCTTCCAACAACTTCATCGGTCGTCAAATCGAAGCCGGAGTGTTCAGGGCCATCGACCGCTCCAAGCTTAGCAACTACAAGCATCTCGACAAAGGTATCATGAAGGTGCTGGAGAGCGTAGACCCGGGAAATAAATTTTCCATCCCCTACATGTGGGGTACGACGGGTATCGGCTACAACGTTAAAAAAGTACAAGCCGCCTTTGGCGGGAAAGCCCCGGTTAACAGCTGGGATTTAATTTTCAAACCTGAATATGCCGCAAAAGTCAAAGAGATCGGTCTGGTGTTGCTTGATGACCCAAGCGAAATCCTTTCCGCGGCCCTGCACTATCTGGGTTTAGATCCCAACAGTATGAATGAAAAAGACTACACCGAAAAGGCGCTACCCCTGCTGAAAAGCATCCGTCCTTATATCAAATATTTTCATTCATCACAGTACATCAACGATTTGGCCAACGGCGACATCGGTGTTGTGGTGGGATGGTCTGGCGATATTCTGCAGGCGCGTGATCGCGCGGATGAAGCCGGGGCCGGTGTCGAAGTGGCTTATTCGATCCCCAAGGAAGGCGCGGCAACCTGGTTCGATATGATTGCGATCCCATCGGATGCCGACAATGTTGACAACGCCCATAAATTTCTCGACTTTCTTATGGACCCGGAGGTCATCGCGGGAATTACCAACTACGTATCGTACCCCAACGGCAATGCCGATGCCACACCCTTTATTGACGAGGAAATCCGTAACGACAAGGCCATCTACCCTTCGGCGGAGACCATGCAGGGTCTTTATACCATGAAGGTGATGCCACCCAAGATTTCACGTATAAGAAACAGGGTCTGGACCAAAGTAAAGACCGGTCGATAATCCAAATTATCCATTGAGTATCCATTACTGCTATGCATCAATTGATGTGTCAAAACACCTCGGATGATGCATAGCAGAAGATTCGTTCATATCCGCGTCGCCTGATTAAGGAAAGCCACAGGCAACTCGGAACCAGCACTCGATAACACAAGAGTTCCATCCGCCTTTATATCATCTCCGGGGAGAAAAATCCCCATCATGGGAGCACCCATATGAGTCAACCAGAAATTCTGCCCAAACCCTCAACGGACGAGGCCTCCGAGACCTACATCCAAATCCGGGGCGTCACCAAACAATTCGATGAGATTACGGCTGTGGACACTGTCGATTTAAACATTCGCAAGGGTGAAATTTTTGCGCTTCTGGGCGCCTCCGGGTGTGGTAAAACCACTTTGCTGCGATTATTGGCCGGCTTCGAGTTACCCACCAAAGGGCAGATTACCATCGACGGGCAAGACATGCATTCGATCCAACCCTATAAACGTCCGGTCAATATGATGTTTCAATCCTACGCCCTGTTTCCCCACATGAGTGTTGCCAAAAACATTGCCTTTGGCCTGAAGCAGGACCGGCTTCCCAAGGCGGACATCAAAAGACGTGTGGAAGAGCTCCTGGATTTGGTGCACATGAAATACCTTTCCAATCGCTATCCCCACCAGCTTTCAGGCGGTCAACGCCAGCGTGTCGCCCTGGCGCGCAGTCTTGCCAAGCGGCCTAAATTACTGCTTCTGGATGAACCCATGGCTGCCCTGGATAAAAAACTCCGGGAGCAAATGCAGTTGGAAGTGGTCAACATCATCGAACGGGTCGGGGTGACCTGCGTAATGGTTACCCACGATCAGGAAGAGGCCATGACCATGGCTACCCGGATCGGTGTGATGCATGACGGTAAAATCCTGCAGACCGGCACCCCCCACAGGGTGTATGAATACCCCAATTGCCGCCGCACAGCCGAGTTTATCGGTACGGTCAATATTTTTCCGGGAACGGTCATTGAAAACTCGGCCGACCATGTCATTATCAACACCCCTGAACTGGAACGCAAAATTTATGTCGACCCCGGAATATCCGGTTCGGTGGGAACAGAAGCCTGGGTGGCCGTAAGACCTGAAAAAATGACCATCACCACTTCCCCGCCGCCAGGTGAATATAACCATGCCCGGGGCACAGTGGAAGAGATCGCCTATGTGGGTGGTCTTTCAATCTACCACGTAAAGACCCAGAGCGGTAAAATTATACGCGCCACCCTGGCAAACGTTGACCGTCTGGCCGAGGACCACATCACCTGGGAGGATGAAGTCTCTCTTAGCTGGCAGCCAAGTGCTGCCGTGGTGTTGACATGTTAAAAAAGCCGTGGAAACGATTCCTGCCCTCCGGCCGGATGACCGTAATCGGTATTCCTTTCCTTTGGCTGCTGCTGTTTCTGGTGTTCCCTTTTGCCATCGTGTTCAAAATCAGCTTTGCCGAAATGGCCATCGCCAGACCGCCGTTTACCGAGCTCTTCTCTTTTGTGGAAGAAAAGCTGTCCATCGCTTTGAACCTGGGCAACTACCTTTTTCTGCTCAAGGATTCTCTCTACACTGCCGCCTACCTGAGTTCCCTGAGAATTGCAGCGGTGGCAACGGGTCTGGCCCTTCTGGTGGGATACCCCATTGCATACAGTATGGCCCGCGCCAACCCGGGAATTCGCAACCTGCTGCTGCTGGGTATCGTATTACCAAGCTGGACCTCTTTTCTACTGCGCATCTACGCCTGGATCGGTCTCTTAAAGACCAATGGTTTGATAAATAACCTGCTGATAAAATTGGGTCTTATCGATACACCGCTGCACATGCTGCACACCGATTTTGCTGTTTACGTCGGTATAGTCTACGCCTACCTGCCCTTTATGGTCCTGCCGCTCTATACAAACTTGGTGAAACTAGATGAGTCCTATCTGGAAGCCGCCGCAGACCTGGGGGCTAAACCCTGGAAAACATTCCTTTTTGTGACACTGCCCCTGTCCAAGGGTGGTATTATCGCCGGTTCCATGCTGGTGTTCATACCCGCAGTAGGCGAATTTGTGATACCCGCCCTTCTGGGCGGACCCGATACCCTGATGATCGGCAAGGTATTGTGGGAGGAATTTTTCAATAACCGTGACTGGCCTGTGGCATCAGCCGTGGCCATCGTCATGCTGCTCCTGTTGATCATACCGATGATGTGGTTCCATAAATACCAGACCCAGGAGATGGATAAAACGTGAGCACGACCAGACGATCCCCCTTGTTGAGTGTGTGGTTGCTGTTGGGTTATACATTCCTGTACACACCCATCATTATCCTCATCATTTTTTCGTTCAACGAATCAAAGCTGGTTACGGTCTGGGCCGGTTTTTCTACCAAGTGGTACGGCGAGCTGTTGCAGGATAGACAGATGCTGTCGGCCGCCTGGCTCAGTCTGCGTCTGGCCCTGATGAGTGCCACGGCTGCCGTGGCCCTGGGTGTGCTGGCCGGTCTCGTGATGGCCCGCTTTGGACGATTCCGCGGCCACAACATTTTCGCTGGCATGATAACCGCACCCCTGGTAATGCCGGAAGTGATCACCGGCCTATCCATGTTGCTGCTCTTCGTCTCCATGGAAAAATTAATCGGCTGGCCATCCGGTCGGGGCATGCTCACTCTATGGATTGCCCACGTCACTTTCTGTGCTGCCTTTGTGGCTGTGGTAATTACCTCACGCCTGAGAGACATGGATGTATCCATCGAAGAGGCGGCCATGGATCTCGGTGCACCACCATTTAAGGTGTTCACCGCGATCACACTCCCCATAATAATGCCTGCGATTGCCTCTGGTTGGCTGTTGGCCTTTACACTATCCCTGGACGACCTGGTCATATCGAGCTTTGTGGCCGGCCCCGGTGCAACAACACTGCCCATGAAAGTGTTCTCCAGCGTACGTCTGGGGGTCAGCCCGAAAATCAATGCCCTGGCAACCATCGTCGTGCTGTTTGTCTCTGTGTGTGCCGCAGGGGCCGGAATCTTGATGTTCCGCGCCGAAAGGCAGCGTAAACTTGAAATCCAAGCCGCCATGCGTAACAAGGCTTGATTTGATATGTCCTCTTGAAAAAAATATGGAAACCCTTTTTCGGAGTAACGGAATGTTGTTTTAACAAAAGCTATTAAAGAAAGGAGACCATGTGAAAAAGATTCTTGTGGTGGGTGTTGGCGCCCAGGGAAGCACCATAGCCAAACGGATGGACGAACATCCGGACATATCTGAAATCATCTGTGCGGATTACGATATAAAGGCCGCCCAAGAGCTGCAAAGCACCTTGGGAAAAGCCAAAGCACTTCAACTCGATGCAAGAGATATAAAGCGGGTGACCGAGGCTGCACAAGGCTGTGACCTGATCGTCAATGGTTTGCCCCTTGAGTTCAATCTGATCATCATGGAGGCGGCACTGGCCGTGAATGCCTCTTATTTTGATATGGCCGGTCCCATGGAAGACATGGGTTTTGTGGAAAGCTACCAGCTGCTCTTTTCTGAATGGCATGAAAAATTCAAAGCAAAAGGACTTACAGCGCTTGTGGGATGTGGATCGTCCCCAGGCCTTGCCAATGTTATCGCACGGGAGTCCGTGGACAAGCTGGACACCTGCGATACCATCAGCATCTGTGTTTACGAAGGACTGAAAACAAATCGGTTTACACCTTTCTGGTGGTCACCTGAAGTGGCCTTCGGGGACATGGCCTACAAAACGTTTCGCTACGAAAACGGGGCGCACGTTACAGACAAACCCTTCAGCAGACCCGTGATGATGAATCTCAAAGGCATCGACCAGGAAGTACGGCTGGTGGACCATGAACATGATGAGCCCATTACCATGGGTTTGCTGGCCGACAAAGTACTCAAGGGCGTCAAAAACGTGGAATTCAAATACGGTGGGTCCGGGGTCGAAATTTCAGAATTACTATACAATATGGGATTACTTTCTAGGAAGCCGCACACAGTTAAAGGTAATACCATCACACCCATGGATCTGGTACTTGATTTATGCCCGCCGGCCCCCAAATATCCGGATGAAATAAAAGCCATTATCGATGAAGGGGTGATCACGGAAGAAGCCGCTTTTCTGGTGCGAGTGGATGGCCATAAAAATGGAAAGCCTGTGAGAATAGATACCTACGCCAATGCACCGGGTCTGGTGGAAAGTTTTGAATTGTCAGAACTGAGCCATGAAGCTTACATGACGGGTCAGTGCGCTGCTGTTTTCGTAAAAATGATGGTGGAAAACAGTTTTTCAAAAAAGGGTGTCTATGTTCCGGAACAGCTAGATGCTGATGCGCGGGCCTGTTATTTCAGGGAACTGGGCAAACTGGGTGTCACGGTGGATGAGACGACTATTGAGATGAAGAAAAATTGATCTTTCATAACCACCCTGATCACAAAGAGATGGGCAAAAAATTCTTCACTTCTTGTATGATATTTGTTGATGTTTTTCCAACAGCCGTCTTCATTTGAGATCGGCGATCACCCGTTGTGCGGCATTATGTCCTGGCGCACCTGTCACACCGCCACCGGGGTGCGCACCGGATCCGCACATGTAAAGATTCTGAATAGGTGTCCGATACTGCGCAGCCTTGGGATGCGGACGCATACTGAGGATCTGATCAAGATCGTGACGACCATGAAATATATCTCCCTCAGTCAGCCCGTAAACCTTTTCCAGATCCAAGGTACTAATCATCTGTCTCCTAACAATTAAATCCTTCAGATTGGGCATCACCTTGGCAATGGCGTCGACTATCTGATCAGCAGCATCTTCTTTGACGTCATCCCAGCTTAAACCATCAGCCAATTCATAGGGATAATATTTGGCCAACACACTCATGACATGGTGACCGGGAGGAGCTAGACTGTCATCCAATGTAGATGGAATTGTAATCTCCAGACGGGGCTCCTTTGGAAAATGCCCTGTTGCGGCTGCAAAATAATTGGCTTCCTGGCCTTCAATATCAGGGAAGATACAGATATCTGAACGGTGCCAGGGACCTTCTCCAGGAGGGAAAAATCGAATATCCGGCAATCCTTTGAGTGCAATATTCACACGTGGAGAGCTGTGCCCCATACGAATCTGCTTTATATCCTTAGCAAACGCCTGATCAAGATGCTCCGGATCCACAAGTTTTAAAAAAGTTCGCTTTGGATCGGTATTGGCCATTACACATCGACCCTTGATGACTTCGCCGCTTTCCAGCTGCACACCGGTCGCACAACCATTTTCAACCAGTATTTTTCCCACAGGGGCATCTGTTCGAATATGCGCTCCCTTTGACTGGGCAAAAGAGGCCATCGCCTGTGTGAGAGCACCCATACCCCCTTTGACCATGCGCCAGGCACCTCTTTCACCATCCAGTTCACCTATGGTGGTATGGAATAGAGGAATGGCTGAACCTGGCTGACGAAGGCTGGCATAATTTCCTGAAAAACAGGCCGCACCATACATGCTCTTGATCATCGAACTTTCAAACCAGCGCTCAATAAGATCATAGGCACTGCTGGTCAATATTTGGAGCAGGCGGTGACGTAAGTCCGGGGAAAGTCTATGTATATCAAGACCCATCCGTCCCAATGCGAACAGGTCGGAAATTCCGACATCTAGTTTCGGTGGTTCCCGCAGCATTTGATTGCGGATCACCCCTCCCACACTCTGGAACATTTCATCAAATTGCTCCATTGCATCATAGTCGGTGCTGGAAAATCGCTCCACCTCTTTTCGATTATGTTGTTCATCATCGTTAAAAAATAGATAATCATCTCCACATACGGATAAGGTGCCATCCATTTTAATCATCTCAAAACCGTGACGTTTGAGCTCAAGATCCTTTATGACCTTGGATTGCAAAAGACTCACCACATACGAAACAGTTGAAATTCTATATCCGGGAGAAATCTCCTCGGTAACCACAGCACCGCCAACCATGGAGCGCCGTTCCAGCACAAGTGTTTTGAGACCGGCTATTCCCAAATAGCCTGCAGCTGTCAATCCGTTATGCCCACCACCTACGATGATCGCATCATATTTTTCTTGCATATTTTCCCAACCCATCTGTTTAATAAATTGTAATCAATTTCGCCCCGAAATCGGAGGATATTTTCACTATTCGTGAAAACGATAGCATAAAAAACGTTTTTAGTAAAATAGCATATTGATATTTATCATATACGCATATTCTTTATTGACATTCACAAGGTCTGACTATACCATTGCACGAAACAGCAACAGTGGCTCCGTTTAACTTTTGAAGAGAGTTTTCATGAAAAAAAGTACCTTTTTTGATTTTTTAAACCGTTATAGAATTGATGATTTTGAGTCTTATTTAGCAAGATCCCAAGAAGATATCGATTTTATTAACTGGCATGATTACTGTTTGCCCATGACCTATGGTGATGAGGCGTCAGAATATAGGGCGGTACGCAGTACCTGTGCGTTGTTTGATGCTTCGCCAATCAAAAAATATAGAATTTCGGGTACTGACGCAGGCGCATTTTTAGATGCAGTGATGACCCGCCAAATGAGCAGGCAAAAATCAATGCAAGTTAGCTATGCTGTCTTGTGCAATGAAGAAGGTATGCTGCTGGATGATGGACTCCTTTATAAATTCAGCGAGGACAACTACCTGCTGATGGTTTCTGAAATCGATCATGATGAACACTTTGCCAAGATTTCAAGTCGGTTTGGGAATCTGAAAATCGATGAAGTATCACCCACTTTGTCGGGTCTCGCATTTCAAGGCCCGAAATCCTGTGAAATACTGAGCCATATGGGATTTTTCTCTATCAAAGATTTAAAACCATTTGAAATAAAAACTTTTTCTTTTGGCGGCGGGAACGTAACCGCCGCCCGTGTCGGTTTTACAGCCGACCTGGGTTACGAAATTTGGTTTGAACCAAAATTGAATAGAGCCGTCGAGCAGGCTATCAGGGATGCAGAAACCACCTCAAATATTAAAATCGATGGCTACGGTTTGAAAGCACTGAATGCCCTGCGTCTGGAAGGCGGATTCATTGTGCCGGGCTGGGAAACGGCCCAAACATTCGAAAATATTGAAATGGAACGCACCCCCACCGAACTCGGGCTTTCCTGGATAGTAGACCTGGATCGCAAAGAAGATTTTATCGGAAAGACCGCCTTACTCAAGGAAAGAGAACAAGGCCCGCGATTTAAAACCATTGGCTTAACCCTCGACAAGGTTATTGGTCTTGATTCTGATGTCCAAGATGGTATTGATGTATTTGCCGTTATACACAGGGATGTTTTAAATGTCGGAACAATACCATCCGTGGCATGGTCATACGGACTAGAGTGTTGGCTGGGATTAGCGTCTATTAAATCGGATTTATACAGCACCAACCTCAAGAGCAAGTCGCCTGCCGTCAAGCGAATTTGCCATTTGTAAAATTTGACAGATATCGCCAGGTCCCGGCGCATCTTTAAAATTAATCATCAACAAGGAGGTAGAAAATGATGAAAAGAAAAAATAAATATACTGTGTCAATTGTGTGCCTGATCGGTATATGTATTTTAAGCTTGACCCTTTGCGGAACCGTTTTTGCCAAATCCAAGAAGGTCAGGTTGAATGTCGGATTTGGATCGGAAGAAGTCCTTGAGACGCTTCAAGTCGGGCCCTTCCAAGTTAATGAGATGGGAGCCGTATACTGGCCGCTGGTTTACGATCAATTATGGGTTATGGGACCTCCCCCCAACTACGACCCCATGCCTTCACTGGCAACCAGCTGGGAAACCGACGATTTTCAAACCTGGCGGTTTCATCTGGTTAAGAATGCCGTATATCATGACGGCACACCGGTGACAGCCGAGGATGTGGCCTTTACCCTGTGGTATCTTCCCAAAGACCCGGTATGGTCATTCCCATCCAACAATATTGAAGAGAAAAAAGATATAAAAGTCATCGATAAGCATACCATTGAATTTACCCTGGCCAGACCGTTCCCCGGCAAGTATCCACCGGCGGACTGGATGCCTATCCTGCCCAAACACATCTGGTATGCTCATAAGGGAAGAAAACTTGCAAAATTTGCAAATGATGAGTCCATTGGATCCGGCCCTTTCAAGCTAAAAAAATTTAAAAGCGGCCAGTATATCTGGATGGTAAAAAATGAAGACTATTGGGGCGAAAAGCCGCATGTGGACGAGGTTGTCTTTAAAGGTTTTGGTAGTCAAGACGCCCTGAAACTGGCCATGAAAAAAGGGAAGATTGACTTTATCGGCTACTCCGGCGTGAGCCCCATGTCGGTAAAGGCCTATGAAAAGGCCAAGAATATCGAAGTGGATATCTCACCGGGTATTGCGCTGGTCTGGCTCACATTCAATCTGCACAAGGAGACGGCCGTCCAGGACAAGGTGTTCCGGAAGGCTTTTATGCATGCCATCGACCGAGATAGAATCTTTAAACTGGTTTACCGGGGGTATGCCCAGCCTGCGGACAGCTTTATCTACCCGGAGGTAGACGAGTATAACCCGAATCTGCCCCAATATGCGTATAACCCCGAGCTGGCCAAAAAAATGCTCAAGGATGCCGGGTATACAGATACGGATGGTGACGGAATCCTGAACGACAAAGCCGGTAAAAACATTGTCCTTGATTTCATGGCCCCGTCCGAATGGTCAGACGAAGTCAAGGTGGTCAAGTTGATAGCGGAACAGGTCAAAGAGATTGGTATTGGTATCACTCAGAAAATTATTGATCTGGACACTTATTATGAGTTCTCCTACACACCCAAGGAAGACCAGTTCGACATCGCCGTTTCCTCAGAAGAGCCCGGCCCCAATGGCTCCTGGATGTGGGAGTTTGTGCGCAGCGCTGCGGGCGGCGGCTTAGGGTGGAATCAATCCGATTACGCAAACCCGGAAATGGATGAGACGATTAACAACTATATCGCCGAGACTGACCTGGAGAAACGAAAAGCGTATGCATTTAAACTTCAGGAAATCATGGCCGAAGACCTGCCTTGTGCCGTCGTGGCAAGACCGGATCTGATCGGGCCCTATCGAACCGATAAATTTGAAGGCCATGTTGCAACCATGGGCGGACTTTCAAACTGGATTAACTGGTGGACCTATATGAAAATTAAACCCAAAGAATAGTTATCCATCGATCTATTCTTTGATATTCCCGCGTAAGGATAGCGTCCATCTCAAACAGTGTAGATGTTTGAGATGGACGTTTATATTTTAGACATTGACAGATGCTATCAACTCGTTTCTCAGGTCTCTGAAGGCAGTTCTTTATTTGCCCTGCGAAGGATGTCTTCAAGTTTACCTAAAACGTCATCGGAAAGCGGATTTTTCTGCGGGCCGGCAAGAATTTCCGTCACCTGGTTTCTTGCATTTCCATACATAGTTGGACTGCCCAATGCCTGCCAGTGTTCAAAAGTATTTCGATCACTGAGTTGCGGCAAATAGAATTCATCACTGCGGCAGGCTTTAATCGTACTTGGCTGCGCCAGAAAATGACCACCCGGCCCCACCTGTTCGATATCATGCATATAATCTTTGGCATCGGATACGTCTATCCCGTCTTTGAAACGTTTACACATACAGGCAATCTCATGGTCCACAACAATCTGTTCCAACACAAGCATTTGACTGGTATCAATTTCTCCGGTCCCATTGATGACATCAACACCGCTTAAAACCAATGGCAAAGCACTGAAAACTTTTTCCATAACCGCCTGCGCCCCCGGCCGTTTTGCATCGGAAAGACACCCCGCCTGGGTATTGGGTAAATTATAAAACCTGGCCATCTCACCAAGAGCACCATTAATCAAGGTCGTCTCCGGAGCACCTTCGAGAAACGTACCCATGCTAAAGTTTGTAATACCTGCAGCATGACCGTAAATAATCGGCACACCCGCACGGGCCATCTGGAAAAGCACCAGGGCTGAAAGACTTTCGGCATTGGCCACAGCAGTATCGGAATAAAGACTTGCAGGACCCGTGGAGCCTGCAGACGGCATGGGAAAAGGAAGAATCGGCACATGGTACTTTGCGAGTTCCAGATACGCCTCGCACAATTCTTTGTCATGCGTCAGCGGCGGAATGGTACAATAACAAACTGAAAAGATCCTTCTCTCCTTTACCGCATCTTCACTTCCCAGGATGGCTGTCAATGCCTCGATCAAATACGGCACCTCTTCGACCCTGTGTAACTCATTTTGAATATGCTTGGATGAGTTGATCAGGGAAACGATTGTAGGTCTGATTTCATTGTAGTTGTCTGTCATATCACTGCACATGACATTAGGCCAGACAACATGGGCCAGGGGCATCTCTTCAAAAATCCGCAGGCTGTCAATTAAATCCTGTGTGATGGCATTACGTCTTTGGCCTGTTTTAAAATCAAGGGCAAAGGTTGCGGCGCCATCCAGTGTATAGCTAGTAAATGATGAAGGCATGGCAAAATTAAACTCTGGATTTCTAGCACCCAGAACAAAGGATTTGGGAGCACGCTCAAGCGCTTCGTTTATCATCTCTTCCGGCATTTTGGCTATCCGGGTATCATAATCGACGCCGGCCCCGTTTTTTTCAAGTATTTTAAGTGCCTTATTGCTCAAGAACTTAACCCCAACCTGGGAAAGAATTTTTATGCTGTCCTTATGAATTCGATGTTTTTCATCCTCAGAAAGAAAATTTAAGCCTAATTTCATCATCGTCTCCTTTTAAATTTGAATTCCCCGCTGCGGCTCGACTTGTCTTCGACCTTGAGACGTATCGACGAGCTCGCGTCGCGTCGCTCAGACAGAAAGGAACTCGCCGACAAATTTTATCGAAAATCCCAGTTTATCGGAGCTGCAAGGATAGGAATTATGGTCTTTCGCTCTGGAGCGACAACGTCGCGTCCGATAAAATCGTCTTACGATTTTATTTGGATAGTAATTTTCTTAAAGATATCCTTTTTTCGCGTAAACAGCAAGATCAAATACGATTTCATCAATTTTATTTATTTTTACTTAGCATATTCGCAATTATAATTATTGACATCCCCCATTTATGACTATACGATTGCCTGAAACAGCAACGTCCAAAATTAATATATTATTACTCTAAAATAAAAAGGAATTATTATGAAGAAAGTGATTATTGTCGGCGCAGGCGCACAAGGAAACGTGATTTGTGGTATCTTAGCAAAAGCCCCGGAAGTCAGTAACATCATGCTGGTGGATCTGGATATGGAAAGGGCCTCGGAAGTTGCCCAGTATCTGGCTTCTGATAAAATAGAGGTAGGAAAGGCAGATGCCTCCGACAAGGCACAACTGGTGGCCTTATTTAAAAAAGGCGAATACGATCTTGTGGTAAATGCCACCTTGATGACTTTTAACCGACAGATTATCGAAGCGTCGCTGGAAGCGGGATCACATTATATAGACATGGCCTCTGATGAATTCTTGCCTGAAAAAGACGGCAAGCAGTATCTGGTTGAGCAGCTCGAATATGCCCAAGAATTTGAAAAGAAAGGCCTCATTGCCAATATACTTGCCGGTGGCGACTCGGGATTGGTGAATGTCATGGCCAAAGAAGCCGTTGATGAACTGGATGAAGTCGATTATATCGGCATCAAAGATTATGGTGTGGTTACCTGTGATGAACCCGTTGCCATGTGGTCATTTCAAACCTACCTGGAGGATTGCAACGATCAAGCCATCTACTGGGAAGACGGCCAGTATAAATGGGCCGAACCTTTTAGCGGCGAAGAAGAATACTATTTTCCGGCTCCGCTCAATATAACGGGCAAAGTATTTTACCATAATCATGAAGAGCCCCTGACGATTCCAAAATTTATTGGGAAACCAGTCAAGTACGTTGATTTCAAAATGGGTGATCCGGACAGCGCAACCTGGAAGTTCCTTCTTGCAGGGCTCAAACTGATGGATACAGAGCCTGTTGATATCCAGGGCAGCCGCGTCAGTCCGAAAGATGTTTTCTGCAAGCAGTTGCCAAAAACCTTGACCCCAAAAAAATGTGTTGACCTGGTCAAAGAGAATAAAATCCAAAGCCAGGCGGTACTGGCTGTTGATGTCAAGGGAACAAAGGCCGGAAAAAAGCTTCATTATAAAATGTGGACGGACAGCCCGAATATTGAAAAGGCATGTTCCATGATTCCCGGAACCAGTGATGTTTCCTGGATCACATCCGTGCCGGCCTCAATCTTATCCCTGATGATTTTACGTGGCCAGATCAAACGGACAGGCGTATTCCCCTGCGAGGTTTTTAATAAAGAAGAAAGAAAAATTTTCTTTGAGGGCATCAAGGAATGGGATGTCACAATTCATAAGCAGATTACTTCGGAAATTATTTGATTTTGTAGGGGTTGTCATAAATATGTTCCAAATGAGTCTTACCGCTCCAGAGCGGTTCCATATTTTCGAAGTCATCGGAGGTTTATTCTGAAAGATACGATAAATCCTGTTCTGCTCAAAATTAGGTGGTGAGCAAAAACGTAAACCAACCAAAAAAATGGTTAAAATATGAAAACACAATGTCAGTTTTTATCTGAAGATGAGCAAGCAAAAGTTCATGAAAAAAGTATCAAAATACTCGAAGAGATTGGCGCAAAATTTTTAAGCAACAAAGCACTAAAGGTTTTAGATAAAAATGGTGCCCGGGTCGACTACGCTGAAAAACTAGCTAAAATTCCCAGGGAGATGGTTGACCAGGCCCTGAAAACCGCCCCCAAATCCTTTGTCCTGGGTGCCCGAAATCCGGAATTTGATGTCCCTTATCCGGCACCGCACACCGGCTATGTTTTTGATGGTGGCGGTGTTTTTACATATGACTATCAAAAGGGTGAGAGAAGATACGCAACCTTACTAGATTGTGAACAGGCATTTCGTATTTTTGAAGAAATGAGTCTGGGATCATACGTCTGGCCCCATTCCGTACCGGATATAGAAGAAACCTATCCCAACTCGAGCCAAATCTTTTTGGATCTGTCTGCATTGATGTTCACCTCCAAGCACGTTCAGGATGAGCTGACCGATCCCAGGGAAGTACCCTATATGATCGAAGGCATGGCAGCCATCCTGGGTAGTGAAGATGCGGTAAAAAAACGAAAGATTTACTCGGTCTGCTATTGTACGCTGGCGCCCTTGACCCATGATGACGGCATGAGTGAAGCGCTCATGGATCTGAGTGAATTTGAAATTCCCATTCTTATTTTTCCCATGCCCTGTGCCGGATCAACCGGCCCTGCAAGTCTTTTTTCCAATATTGCCATGGGAAATGCCGAAGCACTTTCCGCCATGGTTCTTTTTCAGATGGCTCATCCCGGCACTCCCCTTATATATGGTGATGCCTCCGGCAGCACGGAGTTTTCAACCGGTGGCTTTTTGGAAGGCTCACCTGAAATGGTGCTCCAATCTGCTGCCAGAGGAGAGATGGCCAGGTTTTATGGTTTGCCAAACACCCAGGCAGGATGTTTAACCGATGCCAATGCACCCGGACCCCAAGCCGTTATGGAGAAGCTGATCACCACCTTGCCATTGGTTTTAAGTGGGGTCGATTACATTCAAGGCCCGGGAGCCATAGAAACCAGCGGCACACTCTGTCTTGAACAAATTGTGGTCGATGATGAAATCGCCAGGCTGTGTAAACGATTGAGAGACGGCATTGATACTTCTGACGATAAAGATTATTATGAAGATATAAAAGAAGTTAAACCCGGCGGCCATTTTCTTTCTCAGATGAACACCCTTCAAGCATGCCGAAGCCAAGAGTTTTTAGTGCCTCTCCTCAGTAATCGAAATGCATTCGAAAACTGGGCAAAATTAGGCAGACCCGATCTTTACGATAATGCACAAGAAAAAGTTGAAGAGATTTTAGCCACCCCGCAAAAACACCCCCTGTCAGATGAGGTTATTGGAAAGCTTGAGGCAATTATTCGCCGAGCCGAAGAGGGGTTAGGGTCTTAACTGAGTCTCCTCCCGTGGAACTGGTGGGCTCAAGACACCCCCTTGAATGGGGCTGGAATATCCAATGTCAAAAAACTATGACGTCGTCATTATCGGCGGTGGCCATAACGGCTTGACGGCAGCCGCCTATCTGGCGAAAGCGGGGCGTAGGGTATTGGTACTTGAGCGCCGCCATATTCTGGGCGGGGCCGCCGCCAGTGATGAGCTCTATCCTGGTTTCACCTATACCCTCTATTCCTATGTGGTCAGCCTTTTATCACCCAGCGTAATTTCAGACCTGAAACTTCAAAAACACGGTTTGGATCTGATTCCTTTAAACGGCAGTTTTACACCCATGGAGAACGGCGACTGCATTGCTTTTCATGAGGACGATGCCAAAACGTATCAAGAAATTCGCAGGCATTCAAAGCGTGATGCAGAGGCCTATTTTAAATTCAGCGAGTTTATGACAGACCTTGCACGTACAATGCAGCCTTTCCTGGAAGTGGTTCCGCCGGATGTTGTCCGACCCGGTTGGGATGGCCTGCGCACATTAGGCTTTTTGGGCAGACATGTGCGCGCCATGGGTAAAGATAAGTTTCACTGGGTCCACAAAATCATGACCATGAGTGCCTATGATTTCTTAAGTGAATGGTTCGAGACCGATGTACTCATTGCGGCACTGGCACAAGTGGGTATCATCGGTACCATGCTGGGCATCAAATCCCCGGGTACGGCTTACGTACTACTGCATTATTTCCTGGGCGAAGTCGATGGAGAAACATCTGCCTGGGCCACCCAGGTAGGTGGCACTGGAGGGGTAAGCGCAGCCATCGCCAGATCTGCAAAAAGTTTTGGTGCAGAAATCCGCTGTAATGCACCAGTGACCCAGGTGATTGTCAGAAATGGTAAAGCTGTCGGTGTTGCCCTGGAAAATGGCGATGAAATTTATGCAAAAACCATTGTCTCCGCCTGTGATCCAAAAGTGACATTTAGAAAACTTGTGGATAAAAAAGAGCTGCCCCCTGATCTGGTAAGGGCCATCGACAACTTCAAGTTTCGCGGCTCGTCAGGCAAAGTCAACCTAGCCCTGGACGGACTCCCGGACTTCCCGGCTCTCAAGGATAAATCCCTCCTCTATGGCGGCATGCCGGAGATAGCCCCCAGTTGCGACTATTTGGAGCGCGCCTACGACGAGGCTAAATACGATGATTTCTCAAAGCGTCCGTTCATGGGTTGCATCATCCCCTCAACCGTTGACCCGACCATGGCTCCCCCCGGCAAACATTGCATGTCCATTTTTGTGCAGTATGCGTCGTATAATATGCCCAAACACGGCAATCGCGACCAGCAACGTGAAGCCTTTGGCAAGGCCGTTATCGATACCCTGGCTGAATTCGCTCCCAATATTAAAGACCTGATTCTGCATCAACAGGTCATCACACCCTGGGATATTGAACAACAGATCGGTATCAGCGAAGGCAACATCTCCCATGGGGAACTCACCCTTGACCAATTGTTTTTCATGCGCCCCACACCCGGTTGGGCCAAATACCGCACGCCCATTCGCAATTACTATCAATGCGGTTCAGGCACGCATCCCGGTGGCGGAATAACGGGGACACCGGCCCAATTGGCAGTATCTGAAATGTTTAAAGATGGTATATAGAAGCCATCTCAAAAATAAGATTTTGGTTCAAAGTTAAGGCGGGCTCAAGTTTCAACCCGCAGGAATACTACAGTATTTTGAGGACTTGAAACGAGAGCGCAACACAGAATTTGGGCCAAAAGATAATTTTGAGATAGCTTCTAGGAAAAAGGAGAAAGTGGTGTCTGACAAATATGGTGTGGCAATTATCGGTGGTGGACACAATGGTTTGATAGCAGCTGCGTATTTGGCCAAGGCCGGGCGTAAGGTTTTGGTATTGGAAAAAAAGAAAATCATGGGTGGCATGGCTGTTACCGAGGAGTTTTTCCCGGGATTTAAGGCCTCTTCCATCACGGATGAATCTGATTCCCTTTCACCAAAAGTAGTTGCTGATTTGAATTTAAAACGGTTTGGTCTCAAGGTTTTACCCACCGATCCCCTCGTCTTTGCACCACAAAAAGACGGCAAGCACCTCACCATCTGGCACGATGTGGAACGTACTACTCAAGAAATAGCTCGCTTTTCCCGGGCTGATGCCGAGGCCTACCCTGTCTTTATTAAAGAGATAAGCAAAATTGCTCAAATTATCGCCGGATTGAACCACACAATACCGCCCGATATGCCTGATGTGGGATTTAGAGATCTGGCGGGGATACTCAAACTTGTCAAACCGATCCGCTCTCTGGGTTGGAAGAACATCACCCAGGTGATGCGTATCATGCCACTCTCCGTGGCCGACCTCCTCAGTGAATGGTTTGAATCAGATATTGTAAAGGCTGCAATTGCCGCTTCGGCACTCAATACTATTTCACTAGGACCCCAGGAATCGGGTAGCGCTTATTCTTTTCTGCAAAATTTTGCCAACAGCAACAATGGTCTCTTCAGATCCGGTGGACAGGCTAAGGGGGGGTTGGGTGCTTTGACACAAGCAATAGCTGATGCCGCCAAAAATTATGGTGCTACAATTCTAACCAATACCGAAGTTTCCAAAATCAGCTTGGAAAACGGATGTGCCAACGGTGTTGTACTGGCAGATGGTAAAACCATCTCAGCTGGCACCGTCATGTCGGCTCTTGACATGCGGTCCACATTCCTGCAACTGATTGACCCCGGCCAACTGGATAAAACTGTCTTAAAGAATATACAGAAAATCACCTATTGCGGAACAATGGCCCGTGTTCATTTTGCACTGAATACCCTGCCGACTTTCACCGGTATGACCAGTAATGAACAACAGATACTCAGTGGGCACATCCAGATCGCGTCTTCCATAACCGCCCTGCAAAAGGCGTTCGATCCAGTGAAGTACGGACAGTTTACAGAGCAACCCTATCTTGATATCCGGATACCCACCCTGAATGACCCGTCTTTAGCACCTGAAGGCAAGCACGTCATGTCTGTAACCGTTAAATATATCCCCTACCACTTGCGAGAAGGTAACTGGGAAGCGTTGCGTGACTCACTGGGGCAATTGGTCACAAAAACCATTTCCGATTTAGCTCCTGATTTTGACCAATGCGTGCAGCATTGTCATGTCATCACCCCTCTGGATATGGAAACAGGGTACAATCTCCCCGAAGGCAGTCTTACTCATGGTGACATAACCCTGGATCAGTCCTTTTGGATGCGTCCCATACCCGGTTTTGCACAATACCGGGCCCCGTTAAAAAGACTGTATCTTTGTGGCGCCGCCACACACCCCGGTGCAGGCATAACCGGCATTAACGGGTTAAATGCCGCCCGCAAGATTTTAAAGGACAAAATGTGAAAACAAACCCGCACACCATACCTGTCAGCTGCAATAAAGACTGTGCCGCAGGGTGTCCCTTACTGGCACATGTAAAGAATGGTAAAATCATAAAAATTACCAACAACCCCGCCGGTACCCGCTACATGAAGGGCTGCAGCAAGGGTTTTCAGGCCATGCAGGCGGCATACGCCCCGGACAGATTATTAAAACCCCTGATCAGGACCGGTCCAAGGGGTTCCGGCAGTTTCAAGGAAATCTCCTGGGATGAAGCATTGGATCGTGCTGCAACAGGCTTAGATAAAATAAAAGAGACCCATGGCAGTGATTCGATAATTTTTTTAGGCGGCAGCGGATCCTGCAGAGGTGCTTTCCACAATACGGGTAGTCTGACGGATCGATTTCTCAATATGTTGGGCAGTAACGTACAAAAGGATGGCAATTACAGCTGTGCGGCCTCCAATTTTGTGACACCCTTTGTTTTTGGCACCCTCGAAGTGGGTGTCGATGCAGGTACATTACAGCATTCCAGGATGATCATTTTGTGGGGTGCCAATATTATGGACACCCGCTTTGGATGTGAATATCCCACCCGCATCCGGGAGGCCGCAAAAAACGGCATCCCCATTATTGTCATCGATCCCAGAAAATCAAACACAGCCAAACTGCCCAATGCCCAATGGATCCGGGTACGTCCCGGAACGGACACGGCAATGATGGCAGCCGTTCTATATGAGTTGATCAATAATGACTGGATTGACTATCCATATCTGGAGAAATACTGCATCGACTTTGACAAGATAAAGAACTATATTCTCGGTACAGATGATCATCAGCCCAAAACCCCAGCCTGGGCAGAACACATATGCGGCACCAAAAAAAGTACCATAAAAAAACTGGCTGATAGGTACGGCCGCACAAAACCAACGGCACTAATTCCCGGATTATCCATTCAGAGAAATATTGGCGGCGAAGAGGCCATGCGAATGGCCATGGTATTGCAGGCCGTAACCGGCAATATCGGGAAAATGGGTGGTGCATCCGGCGGTTGCATCTGGGATAGCTTGCCGGTTCCCGAATGTGGTGAAATAGATACAGCCGACAACCCGACAGATACATCAATACCGGAATACATTTGGCCGGATGCGATTCTTGAGGGCAAGGGTGGCGGATTCCCGGTCGATATCAAGGCTATCTATAATGTGGGTGGCAACTATCTTTCCCAGGGCAGTGATATCCATAAAAATATTCGCGCCTTTAAAAAGGTTGAGTTTTCAGTCTGTCACGAACAATTTATGACACCTACAGCCAGACACTCTGATATTGTGCTGCCGGTATCTTCCTTTTTGGAAAGAGAAGACATCCTCTTTACGGGCATGAACTACCTGTTTTATTCAGCAAGAGCCATAGACCCACCGGACCATGTGAAAGATGATTATGATATTTTTTGTGAACTTGCCAATCGTTTGGGTTTCTCGGAAGCATATTCAGAAGGGAAAACCGCCTCTCAATGGATAGAGCAATTTATTGAAAATTCAGAAATTACAGATCCTGAACATTTTAAACAGACAGGCATTTACAGCGGGAAAAAGCAGATGCGAATCGGGCTTTCAGATTTCTACGCCGATCCTGATAAAAATCCCCTTAAAACGCCTTCCGGCAAAATTGAACTGGCTTCTGAAAATTATGCAAGATCCGGCTTTCCGGCCATACCGATATATCGAGGTATGACAGATGAAACAACCTATCCTCTAAGACTTGTTACCCCGCATTCCCTGAATCGTATAAATTCTTCCTATTCCAACGTTCAATGGTTTAAAGAGTGTGAACAGCAGATGCTGTGGATGAGTCCTGACGATGCCCGCAAAAGAAACCTTCAGGACAAACAAATGGTGATGGTTACAAGCGGCCGGGGAAAAATTCAAATTCCGGTTAAGGTGACCGATAATATCATGGAAGGAGTCGTTTGTCTGGAGCAAGGCATATGGCCGGATCTGGATGAAAACGGCATGGACCATGCCGGAGCAGCAAATATGCTGACATCGACCGAGCCTACACAACCATGCATGGGCTCCAGGACACACTCCGTATGGGTTGAGGTTGGATCTGCTCCCGAGGTGCCTGATTAAAGATGACGGTCTAAGGTTAAACTCTTTATAATACTGCTTTGAAGTCAAATCAATTTTACATATAGGAGACACGTATGACAAATTCAAATAAAGAGACCAAAATTATTGCATTACTCGGCAGTCCCAGGAAAAAGGGTAACAGCACCTTGCTGGCCAACCAGATTATTCTCGGCGCAGAGTCTGAGGGTGCGACAGTTGAGTCAATTTACCTGAATGGTCTGAATATCAAAGCATGCCAGGGGTGTTATGCATGCCAGGAAGAAGACAGCAAGGGCTGTGTGATCAAAGATGATATGCAGGACATTCATTCAAAGATTATTGAAGCAGACGCGCTTATTATCGCAAGCCCCGTTTACTGGTTTAACATGTCAGCCCAGACAAAGATTTTCATGGATCGTTGTATAGCCCTTTATAATGAAAACCATACGAAGAGCCATCTATATGGAAAAAATATTGCCATTGCCATGACTTATGGGGACAAAGACGCTTTCAGTTCAGGATGCATCAATGCGCTCAGAACTTTTCAGGATGCCTATAAGTATGTTGGTGCTGACATTGTAGGGATGGTTTATGGAAGCGCTGAAGAACCCGGTGAAATTGCAGCCAGCACAGAACTCATGCAGGATGCTGAAATGCTGGGCCAAAAACTGGTATCCGGGAAATAGTCATAAGGGCCATTGTAATCCAAAATTCTCGCCCTTTCTGTTAACTCATTTGGAAAACAAAGGTGATCCTGACATTATGCAGAAATTTACCATTGGAGCCCTCTGGGGAATCTTACCCAGTATCCTATTCTTCCTACCTGCTACAATCCATGTAATGAGGTTCTAAAATGAATGCCAGACAAAAGCGAAGGTCGATTCGTTTACCAGGATACGATTATTCCCGACCCGGGGCGTATTTTGTCAGCATTTGCACAAAAGACCGAAAATGTTTTTTTGGTGACATCGCAAACCAGAAAATGGTGTTGAACGATGCAGGGAAGATGGTGGACAAATGGTATGCTGAATTGGAGAATAAATTTCAGGATATCAGATGCGACGAATATATCATTATGCAAAACCATTATCACGCAATCATGACCAATACGGGCGAGGCCCCTACACCGGAATGAACGTACATCGGGCGAACACACAGGTTCGCCCCTACACCGGAATGAACGCACATCGGGCGAACACACAGGTTCGCCCCTACACCGGGTCATTCAATGGTTAAAAACGATGACCACAAACGAATATATCCGTGGTGTCAAACAACACGGGTGGACACCAATTCCTGGCAAATTATGGCAGCGGAACTATTA
>RCNC010000170.1_pt1 | contig 38756 bp, 26 predicted proteins | sample 2041301 | NCBI WGS metagenome assembly RCNC01 (sample SAMN09708231, study PRJNA481090) | Marine sediment metagenome, whole genome shotgun sequencing project. | biome: marine sediment; feature: ocean; material: sediment; isolation source: Sewage treatment plant 13A marine sediment (STP13A) ...
TCATCCCTCCGCTGACGAAGAGGCCCCGTATGCGCCGTGACCTGGCCGTGTTCGTGTTTCTCGCGCTGATCACACTCGCCGTCTACGGACAGGTGGTGCGCCACGACTTCGTGAACATCGATGACGATAAGTACGTCTATGAGAATCGCCACGTACGGAGCGGGCTGACGGCCGAGGGAAGCGTATGGGCCTTCACGACCCTGTGGGCCAGCAACTGGCATCCCCTTACGTGGTTGTCCCACATGCTGGACTGTGAGTTGTTCGGTCTGAACGCGGGATACCATCACCTGGCCAACGTCTTCCTGCATATCCTGAACAGCACACTGCTCTTCCTGATTCTCAGACGCATGACCGGCGCGGTCTGGAGGAGCGGGATGGTGGCAGCCCTGTTTGCGCTCCACCCTCTGCACGTGGAGTCCGTGGCATGGATATCGGAGCGCAAAGACGTTCTCAGCACACTGTTCTTCCTGTTGACCTTGTGGGCTTATGGGGGGTATGCAAGGCGTCCTTCCTGGCCACGGTACGGAGCGATCTTCGGATGCCTGGCCTTGGGTTTGATGGCGAAGCCGATGCTGGTGACCGTGCCGTTCGTTCTGCTCCTCCTTGACTACTGGCCCCTGGCACGGCTGACCTTCCGAGGGGACGCAGAACCAACAGGGCCCGGAGCGAACCCTCCAAAGATGAAGACCGGCCGGACATCGAACGTTCCGACACTCATTGCGGAGAAGGTGCCCCTCTTCGCCCTGGTGGCCGCCTCGAGTTTGGTGACCTTCGTGGCCCAGCAACGCGGAGGCGCCACGTCCATGACCTACGCGGTCTCCTTGAGCAGCCGTATTGCCAACGCCCTGGTAAGCTACGTCGCCTACATCGGAAAGATGCTCTGGCCCACTCACCTGGCGGTTCTTTACCCGTACCGGCAGACCCTGCCGGCCGGTCAGTGGGCCCTTGCAGGCCTGGCCCTGGTGGGGATCAGTGCCCTTGTGGTCTGGGCCGGCCGGCGAAGACCCTATTTGCCCGTAGGATGGTTCTGGTATCTCGGAACGCTCGTGCCGGTCATCGGGCTGGTGCAGGTAGGGCAACAGTCCATGGCGGACCGGTACACATACGTGCCTCTCATCGGGCTGTTCATGATGGCGGTCTGGGGTTCGGCAGAACTGGCGGCCGGCCGAAGGTACCGGCGGATCGGTCTCGGGGTTTTCGCCGGGATAGTCCTTGTCGGGTGCGCGGTGGGCACATGGTTCCAGGTCCGACTCTGGCAGAGCGAAGTCACGCTCTTCCAGCATGCGTTGAAGGTAACGAGGGGCAGTGCCCTGGCGCACAACAATCTCGGCCTCGCTCTTTCGGAGCAGGGGGAACGGGAGGCGGCGATCAGGCACTACCGGGAAGCGATCCGGATCGACCCCGCGTATGCGAAGGGACACGGGAACCTCGCGGTTGCCCTGATGGAACAGGGGGCCCCGCGTGAAGCGATCCGCCATGCCCGGGAGGCTGTGCGTCTCCGTCCGCACATGGCCAAGGCACACCTGAACCTTGGATTTGTCCTGGATCGACAAGGCGAGCAGACCCAGGCCGCCGTCCACTATCAGGAAGCATTGCGCATCGATCCCCACCATGCCACAGCACACTACAACCTCGGCGGTCTTCTGCACCGGCAAGGCAAGCTGGACCAGGCCGCGGCTCACTATCGGGAAGCATTGCGGATCGATCCCGGTTATGTGGAAGCCTACAACAACCTGGGTATCCTCCGGATGCAGGAGGGAAAGCTCGAAGAGGCCGTCGGCAACTATCGGGAAGCGCTGCGTCTCGCCCCCTTGAACACGGAGACCCTGTACAACCTGGGCGTGGTACTCGCCCGGCAGGGCCATCTCGACGAAGCCATCTTCCGCTTTCGGGAAGCCGTGCGTCTGGATCCGGGCCGCTCCGCCTTTCACACCAGCCTGGCACTGGCACTGGCCACGCGAGGGAGCCTCGAGGAGGCCATCGATCACTACCGGGAGGCGATTCGCCTGAACCCGGCGGATCCAGGCCCCCGCAATAACCTGGCCTGGATCGAAAGCGCCCATCCAAACCCGGGATTCCGCAATGGCCCCGAGGCCGTGGAACTGGCGGAACGCGCCTGCGAGATCTCTCAGAACAGGAACCCGGCGTTTCTCGACACCCTGGCTGCCGCCTACGCCGAAGCAGGAAGGTTCCCGGAAGCTGTAACGACACTGGCGGAGGCCATTTCGCTTGCCGAGTCCCGGGGCATGGAAGACTTCATTCGGGAGTCCACCGTGCGGTTGGAGGGCTACAAGGTCGGCCGGCCTTATCGGGAGTCCCGGATGAACAGCGATCATGACGAGCCCTGAACCCACAAGAGAGGTCCCGGTTCTGCGCCGGGGGAACCGGATTCGCCTGCATTCCCTGCTGTCGATCTCGGGCCTGTTTTTCTGGGGTTGCACCCTGTGCCTGTCCACCGGCCGGCTCGGCTTCATGCCTCTGGACCAGTCGATCGTGTTCGACGGCGCCTGGCGACTCCTCTCCGGTCAGGTCCCTTTTCGGGATTTCACAACGCCGGACGGACTCACGCCGATCGTGCTCCAGACCTTGTTCTTCCAGGCCCTTGGTGTGACGTGGTTTGCCTACTGCCTCCATGCGGCTGTGTTCAACGGTCTCTTCTGTTGCTTGGCATACGGACTGCTCCGGGGCATTGGCGCGCCCCGTGCCGCAGCTCTGCTCTACGGAGCCCTGAGCGGCGTCGTGTTCTACCCTCCCTTTGGCACGCCCTTCAGGGATCAGCATGCCTTCTTTTTCTCCCTTCTCGTGATCTTGATGTCCGTAGCGGCCACGAATCGTCCCCGAAGTTCGGAAGCGATCCTCCTGTGGCTCCTCCTCCCCTTTGCCCTCGCTATGGGATATTTCTCCAAACAGATCCCAACGGTCTTCGTTGTCCCTGTTGTGGTCGCCTATCTGGTCTTGGCCGACCGAAAGCACGTTGCAGGGGCGATGAAATGGATAGGGGTCGGCACGGTTCTCGTCATGGTAACCCTCTTCCTTTTGGCATGGACGGCCGGCGTGAATGCGGAGCTGGTCCGGCTCTACTTCTTCGATTTGCCCGCCGAAACAGGGAGGGAAAGGCTGGGTCTGTTCAAGAACCCGCGCAACCTTGTCATAAATCTTCTCGTGAACAGAGGGTATTGCCGGTACTCCGATCCGGGATTCGACACCTTACTCCTGGTCGGGCTCCTCGTACCCGCTTGGTACGCATCTCTTGCCGGCGGATTCCGGAGGATGAAGAGGCCCTTGCGACGCATTTTGCTGATGTCGAGCACAGTGCTTCTGCTGGTCGTCGGCATGGGAGGCCTGGTTCTGGCGGATCGATGGGGGTACGCCTGGCGGTTGCAGGAGATCAGCCTGGGGCTGACCCTGCTCACCGTCGGCGGGATCGTGCTCGCCTTCGGCCAGGGGGAGACAATCCGTCACGTCCGCGAATCGCTCCATCGTTCGTCCCCCGCCTTGTTCCTGGCAGCAGGGATGTCGCTGATCTGTGTGGCCTTTGCTCTGTTGAGCTCCCAAGGCCATGAGAACTCCTTGAGCCTGGTCTTTGCCGCTCTGGGGATTGCCCAGGTGTGCCTGATGCGACTCGCCACAACGGTGACCAGGCAGACGGGCGGTCCGGGAAGAGCTTGGAAGATCTCGCACCGTCTCATCAAAGCCTTGCCCTGGTCCCTGGCCCTCCTGGCCATCTTTCAGGCACAGGACTTCCACCGGATCGTCAATGTAGGGCGTACCGTTCACGAGTTCCAGGCCCCGCCCTCACGTGATCTGAGCGGCTCCATGGTCTCACCGGCCCTGGCTTTCCTGGTCTGGGGTGTCCCCGGCCCGGCCCGGCATGGCCTGTCACCCATCGACCACGCAGAGAGTGTGCGGAAGACCTTGATCTTCTTCGAGGAGCGAAAAGGGAACTTCCTCTTGATCGGAGACACCTCGATTCTCTATGCACTGGCCCGCCGCCCATCCGTGCCCCCGTCGCTCTGGTTTCACCCGGGTCTGACCATCCCACCCGAAGGGAGCGGGGCCTTCGAAGGGTATGAGCGCCGGCTCCTGGAGCACATGGACCGGTATGCGGTTCGTTTCGTGGTGCTGGAGGGGGAAAGGACCTGGGTCGAGACCCGGCTTTCGAGTTTCCCCGCTCTCAAAGAGGTCGTGGCGCGCCGCCGCGTCGGCGAGTACCGATTCGGTCACTTCACGATCATCGAATTGGGCGGGTAGGCACCCAGTCCCTCACCTTCTGAAGCGCCTCCTGCAGGTTTCGGTTGGCCGGGTCGAGTTCGGCTGCACGTTCCAGGTGCGCGAGGGCCTGGTCGCGCTCTCCTTTCCTCGCCAGGTACACTCCGACGTAGTGACGGGCCGCGCTCTCCTGGTGGGGCAGGGGCCGGAATCCCAACAAGGCCTTGTAGAACTTGACAGCTCCATCGACCTGCCCGATCGACGACAACAACGCGGCGTAGCTGTATAGCGCTGTTGCGCGTTCGATAGGCCACTGCCACCGAGGCGTTTGCCGAAGCAGGGCCGCTGAGATCTTCTCATGCCACAAGGGATAGATCTCTCGCGCCCTGGCGATGGCTGCTTCGTTGCCGCGGGTGCGCACGAAGATGATGGCAACCTCGTCGTGGTAGACGAGCCTCCATTCGGGGATTGCTACGAGGGCACGGATCATGGGGTGATGATTGCCCCAGCGGTGGAACAGAAGGATCGTGTGGATCCCGTATTCTTCCATCTGCTGTTGCCAGACCCGAGGGTCGGAAAAGGCGGACATGTGCGCGGAGAAGAACTCCGTGTCGTATACCTCGAGACGACCGTCGATGAACACACCTCCCTCCACCGCCGCGTCCCAGGCAAGATATCCACCGGCCGTCATGTCGTTGTAAAGTCTGGGCGGCAGTCCGACCTCCCGAGAAAAGGCGGCGGCCCGTATGGGGAAGTTCGTTCCGAACGTACCCAGTCCGAATTCACGGACGGTACCGTCCCGGCGGTAGTAGGTGTTCGTCGCCACAGCGACGATGAGGGCGAGGCATCCCGTGAGCAGGACCGGCTTGCTCACCCGACCCATCCTCCGGGCCGCATCCCGCCATGGCCCCGGCATCTTGTTCATGATCAGTGCCAGGCATGCGCCAACGATGGGCGCGGCACCCATGGCAAACAGCGCCGTATTGCGACGAGCAAGGAAGGACAGATAGGCGAGGCCCCCGAAGATCAAAGGCCAGGCCAGGTTGAACCCGGGATTCCGCTCGGGTTTCGGTGACCCCTCTTTCCTCGATCCGCCCAGCCCGATGGCTGCGGCAATGCACACGACCGCAATACTGAAGAAGAAGAAAACCTGGTATGCGCTGATCGAGAACGTGGGGAAGAAACTCGAAAAGGGCCGCCGAAACTCGCCGATGGCCTGAAAGGCCTCGTTCGCAACGTCGAATCTCGACATGAGCTTGAACGGGAAGAGGAGACCGTCGAGGAAGTAGGGGTTGACCAGGGTCACCGCGGCCGCAGCGGCAGCGAACACGAGGAGTCTTCTGTCGGCTGTCGGTCCCAGGGACGAGCCCGCCCGCCAGCCCCGGGGCATCAGCGGGATTCTTGCCGTCAGAACCCCCGCAACAGAAAAAAATATGCACATGAGGCCGATGACGAAGAGGGAGTGGCTGTTGACCCAGAGAAGCATGACGGGGATCAACATCCACAGGCGTCGACCATCGTTGTCACGTGCCGTCATCAGGATCCAGAGAAGGGCCTGCAAAAGGACAAACGACACCATCTCCGGACGGATGAGGAACCGCTCCTCTGCAATCAAGATCACCCACAGGCACAGAACCGATGCCGAAATCTCATCGACCCACAGCCGCAGATTCTTCATCATCAGCCACAGGGCTGTCGCGAATGCAGCCGCCGCCGTGAGGACGAGCAGATTGGCGCCTCCGATGCTGTAAAGAAAGTAGAGCACCAGATCATAGAGCCACTGCAGGTTGATCCAGGGATGGTCGGGAACGGTGAACGAGAGGGTATCCGTTGCGGGAATGGTTCGGTTGTCGAAGATCCACCGCCCGGAAGCCAGGTGCCACCAGGTGTCGTAGTCATCGAGACGGCGCAGTGCGAATACGAATCCGACAGCGATCGTGGCAAGGGGCAACAGGTTGCCCACTCCTACGCGAGAGCGTGAAAACTTCAAGAGGACTTGCTCTTCAATGTCACATCTCCAGCTCGAAATCCCCTGCGTCTTCCAGCTTCTTGCATGCAGGTGCATACCCCATCCCGCAGGCGCTGAAGAAGTGCCAACTCGCCTGTTTGGGGTCTCCTATTTCCAAGAGGGCGAGGCCTCGGTTGTGGGTTGCCATAGCGAACTCTGGATCCAGATCCATGGCCTTGGTGAACTCCTCAATGGCTCGTGCGCTTTGTCCCCGATTCAGGAAGATCGTCCCCCGGTTGTTGTAGGCCATGGCGAGTTCCGGATCCAACTCGATGGCCTTGTCGTAGTCTTCCATGGCCCGATCAGGCTCTTCTTGTTGCAGGAATACGCTTCCCCGGTTGTTGTAAGCTTTCGCGTATTTCGGATCGAGCTCGATCGCTCGGGTGTAATCGGCGATGGCCTGGTCGAAGGATTCTTTTCGCGCATGAACCAGACCCATATTGTTGTATGCTTTCGCGTATTTCGGATCGAGTTCGATCGCCTTGGTGTAGTCTTCGATTGCCCGGTCGTAATCCTGCTTCCTCGCGTGAGCCACCCCAAGATTGAAGTACGCCACTGCGTATTCCGGGTCAAGCTCGATCGCCCTGCGGTAGTCCTCGATTTCCGATTCGTATTCCTCCCTCTTGCCGTAGGCAACACCCCTCTCCTTGTAGGCCCTCGCATCATCCGGATCGAGCTCAATGACCCTTGTGAAATCCGCGATGGCCTGATCGACATCTCCCCTTCCTTTGTAAGCGAGCCCACGTTTCATGTGTATCCCGGCACATTTGGGGGGAAGCTTGACCGCCTTGGTGTAGGCCTCGATGGCCTGGTCGTACTCGCCCTTGGCAAGATGTAAATCCCCCATATAAGAAAGAGAGTACAGATACGCACCATATGCGCCCACGCCTACGATCGCAATCAGGATGAACCATAGCCAGATTCGTTTCATTCTGCACTCCTTCAAGGGCTGAGAATCAAAGGCAGTCAACCAGTAGAACACCACAGGCACTTGATCTTTAGATATCCTTTTTCCCTCGGAAAGGCAAGTTCTTTACTGCTTGGGTCTTGACGAAGAACGACCGCCCTGACGCCTCAGGAACGACAGGTGTCGCACGGGAGGAAGGACCGCCGATATTTTTTCCAGATCATAGTCGTCCACCACATAGCGGACCATGAGAAGGACGTAAACGAGGCCATAGAGGCACACTTGAGCCAGCAGATCCCGGACTCCGTCGGGGGGTCTCCGGTGGTGATGGACCCCCAGCAGGATCCCGGGCAAGAACAAGAGCAAGATCTGGCCTGCGACCCGGTGATTGACGAGCCGGCCAAAATGAATCTTGAAGATATGGGTGGAGTGCACCAGGTAGATGATTCCGCCGAGGGTGTAGGCCAGTGCAGAGCCTGCCGCCGCCCCCAGGACCCCGAAGAACTGAATCATCACGATCGAAAGGGACGAGCACAACAGGATCTGTACAACCGCATAATAGGTATTGATGTAGGGCTTGCCGATCCCGATCATGACGTTCGCACCGGACGAGGAGAGGGCCAGCCAGAAGTACCCCACCAGGAGCAGTTGGAGCACGCGGGCGCTCAGTTCATAGCCCTCCCCCATCCAGAGTCGGACGATGTCCGGAGCCATGACGCCCATCACGGTGAAGATCGGTATCGCCATGATCCCCGTATACTTCATTCCTCGAAGGATGAGCTGATGGACTGCGTCCAGGCGGTCCTGGGCCATCAATTCGGAGGCAGCCGGCAGGGAGGCCAAGACCGCGGCAGCGGGGATGCGAAAAGAAAAACTCGCCAGGGTAAAGCCCACCGTGTACAGAGTGACGTTCGCGATGGGAAGGAAGATACCCAGAATCAGCTTGTCGAGAACGCCCATGTTTCGTGCAGCCAGCTGATTGATGAACATGGCAAAAGAGAAGTTGACGATCTGCTTGAGTTCATGGGTCTTGAAAACGCGGGGAAAGAACCGGACCTCCGGGAGCATGCGCTTGGTGACCCATATCTGGACCAGGAAGCTCAACAGGTCCATCACCGTTGCGAACAGCATGAAAGCGACCAGCTTGTACCCCATGGTGACGAGCAGGATGGCTCCGCTGTATGTGATCAGGGCATTCCCGATCGCTATTGTGCGGGTGATGTCCTGGCGCTGGATCCCGTTCAGCAGGTTGCCGAAGATGCCGAGGGTAAGCCCGTTGAACAGCGCGAGGGCCGAGATCCAGAAGACGTAGCGGCCTTCCGTCCAGAGGTCGACAGGGATATCGAACACGTGTTGGACGAAGAAACTCGAGAAGACGACCAGAATCGCCGACCCCAGGATGCCCAGGCCGAGGTAGAGAAGCAGGGAGGTGCTGAGCATCTCGTTGAGACGTCGGAAATCCCGATTGGCGTAGTACTCCGCCACGAATTTCGTCAGAGAGATACCAATTCCCAGATCCAGGAGCCCCACATATCCCACCACACTCATTACGGTGGCATAAATTCCATAACGGTCCTGTCCCAGCCCATGGATGAGGATGGGCATGGCGATGAACCGGATGAGTGTGACGCAGATGACCGCCAGGTAGTTGAACAGGGTATTCCGGACGACCTTCCTGGCGGTCCCCTCTTCTCTCATGATGAACCCTTCTCTCGTGACGCAGGGCGTTCGAGAGAGTATCCATAAGGGGTTGGGGCGGGCCTAATCCCTGCCCCCTGATCCCTGTTTCTCAATCCTTGAGTCTTCCCCGCTTGACCAGCCTCGACGGATCCAGCCACTTTTCCACCTCGTCCGGGGCCAGGACGCCCATCTCCACAACGACCTCTGCGACCGTAATGCCCTTCTCGTGGGCCTTGTAGGCAACCTTGGCCGCCTCAGCGTATCCGATCTTCGATATGAGAGCCGTGGCCAGGGCGAGGCTCTGATCGAGATTTCTCTTCACGTTGTCTTCCCGGACCTCGAGCCCCTCGACCAGCCGAGTGCGGAACACCTCGCAAGCGTTCGCGAGGATCTGTATGGATTCGAGGAACGCATAGGCGGTCACAGGGAAGGTCACGTTGAGTTCGAACTGACCGCCCGCGGCGGCGGCCAGGGCCGTTGCATGGTGTCCGGCAACCGCCAGGCCCACCTGAACGACCGACTCACAGACCACCGGGTTGACCTTGCCCGGCATGATGCTCGAGCCGGGCTGCAGAGAAGGCAGTTGAAGCTCCCCGATGCCCAACCGCGGACCTGAGCCCATCATGCGCACATCATTGGCGATGCGCTGCAATTCGGCGGCCAGGGTTGCCACGCGCCCCATCGTGTCCGTGACGGCCGGCCGGCCGGCCATGTGGACAAGCGGGTCCGCCGCGACCCGGATGTCTTCTTCCTGGGCGGAAGACAGAAGCTCTGCAGCCCGCTCGGCCAGTCCCTCCGGTGCCTGGAAGCCCGTTCCCACAGCCGTTCCTCCGAGGGGAATCTCACACAACAGCCCGACCGCCTCCTCGAGGCTCTCCTTCACACGCCCCAGGACCCCCGCGTAGCCGCGGAACACGTGGCCGAAGGTGATCGGCAGGGCATCCTGCAGGTGGGTGCGACCGGTCTTCACAACGCCCTCGTACTGCTTCGCCTTTGCATCCCACGCGTCGATCAGGCTCGCCAGCTTCGGGATCAGCTCGTTTCGCAGGAGGTCGACCCCCCCCAGATGCAGAGCCGACGGAATCGTGTCGTTGCTCGATTGCCCGAAGTTCACGTGATCGTTCGGGTTCACGTGCTCGTACGCGCCAACCTCCCCCCCGAGCTTCCCGTTTGCCAGATTTGCGACCACTTCGTTCATGTTCATGTTCGAGGAGGTCCCGGATCCGGTCTGGAACACGTCGAGAGGAAACTGGTCCTTGTACCGGCCCGCTGCCACCTCCCGGGCCGCATCCCGAATCGCCTCCGCCTTCTCTTTGTCCAAGTAGCCCTGTTCAGCCGCTGCCTCGGCGACCGCAGCCTTGATGTTTGCCAGCGCCTTCAGCAGGGCCCACGGCATCCTGCGGTCCGAAATCGGCAGGTTCAGCCTTGCCCTTTCCGTGTTCGCTCCCCAGAGCGCCCCGGCCGGAATTTCCACTTCCCCCATCGTATCCCGTTCAACACGTGATGAAGCCTGATCCGCCATGGTCTTTCCTCCTCATTTCACTGCTATGCCTGATATGACTCGGTCTTCGTCTACAATTCCCTATCAAGTCACGACTTGTTTGGGTTCCGTCTCTCCCGATTTAGTAACAAGTGGCAGGTGGCTCGGTGGCGTTCGTGCCCGTGCCCGTGTGCGTGCCCGTGCCCGAATCAGAGCGGCTACAGATTGCGTGCTGTGGAAGCGGAGACCGACTCCTGATCCCTGGCCCCTGACCCCGAATCGCATGTCACCCCGCTAGCATAGCCAAAAGGCGGATTCCAGAAAAGAGGTAAAAGCTCACGACGATCTGCCGGGCCCCGGAAGCGGTGCTTCATTCCGGAGATGCCTTCGAATCTTCTCGTACTTCACCTTCTGCACCAGGGACCGTACCGCACGATCGGGTGCCAGGTAGACCGGGACGCCTGCCTGCTGGATCTCGGTGAGATCGGCGAGGATGTCGTAGCTGGAGATATCGGTACCAAAAAGGAGAATCTTGCCCGGCTCACGGGCTTGCACGGTCTCGAGGGCGATGGACCTCATAATCTCGGTCACCGGGCCGGCCGAAACAAGCGTGTACATGATGAGAATGTCCACCTGAGGATCCTGCAAGAGGGTTTTGGCCACCTCGATGAAAACCGGTGGATGCCAATAGAAGCCCATATCCACAGGATTCTCCAGGAAGGTCTTGGGCGGCAGGAGCTCACCTATCTTTCGGCGAGTCTCTCCGCTGAGCTGGGCAAGTTCCAGTCCGAAGGACACGCAGAGATCCGTGAGCATGATGGCCGCACCCGCCTGGATCGACATGATGGCCACCCGGGGACCACGGATCGGTTCCTGGATCGTGAAGAGCTTTGCGGCGTCCATGAGTTCCTGGGGGCTTTCCATCCAGAGGATGCCTGCCTGTTGGAGGCCACCCTGGTAGAGCTCGTACCGGCCCGCCATGCTTCCCGTGTGGGCTTTGGCAGGCCCGGCGATCGCCCCGGAGCTTCCCACCTTGTAGGCGAGGATCGGCTTTCGGGGCGCCACTTCTCTTGCGGCCCGGAGTAGCTCCCGAGGCTCATTCGTGCCCTCGAGGTAAAGCCCGATCACGGCCGTTTCATCATCTTCCCCAAAGAACCGGATCAGATCCTGGAATTCCACGTTGGCGCGATTCCCCAGGCCGACGACGGCGCGGAGACCCACCCCTTCCCGCATCGCCTGATATCCGAGGATGTGCGCTACACCCCCGCTCTGGCTCAAGAGGGTGATCTTGCCCGGCAAGGCCCTGGAAAAATCCGTGCTGAAGGAACCGTTGAAGCGGCCCGCGGGGGAAACGGTGCCGAATGTGTTCGGACCGATGATACGGATCGCGTACTGATCCGCAATCGACAACATTTCCTCATACAGCCGATCCCCTTCTTCAACCTCCAGCTCGTTGAATCCCCCGGATATGATCACCGCCAGCCGGACGCCCTTTTCTCCGCACTGTCTCAAACATCCGGGAACGTGCTCTGCCGGAACGACAATGACCGCCGCCTCGGCGTTCCCCGGAACTTCATCCACGGATCCGTACGACGGTCTGTCCAGGATCCGTTCCCGGTGGACGTTGACCAGGTACATCTCACCCGGGAACCCTATTTCGACGAGGCTCCTCAGGACGAGATGTCCGTACTTGGCAGGATTGTTCGTTGCGCCCACTACGATCACAGATCTTGGGCCCATCAGGATATCAAAGGGGTTACGGGAGGGTTCGATATTGCTCATCACGTCCTCTCAGCATCCGCTCGAAAGGGCAGCCCGCCCGCATATTGTACGAAGCCTTCTACTACGAAGTTGCATGCAATATGCGGGCTCTATTGGCGCCGCTTCTTTTCGTCTTGCAGGAATTTTCAGGAGCATAGAACCTTACGGTTCGGACGAATGCCTGTCAAGCGACCCTGCCCCTCCGAACACCGCAACGGCAGGCCCCAAGATCTACTAAGCTTTCGGGATCGGAGAGCCGATTTAGAAATGGAGACACTGTTTTCGGCCTCAGACCGGATAGGAAAATCCGGCCGAGCAGCGGAACGAACGGGGAAGGCCGGATGTTACGATCGCTTCTTTCACGGTTTGGGATCGGCTCAGCGAGGGGGCCGTCCACAAGGCCACCTCAAACGCCGCAGCCCGTCGAGCGCCCTCACCCGGATGAGGGACCCTCGGCAAAGGGCGACTCGGTCACGCTTTCGCCCGATGCGGTCCGTTTCCTGCAAGGCCTCATCAGCACCCCGTCAACCGCGGACCTGCAAGAACTGCCGCCCCACGACCGGCTCTTCCTGTCTGAAATCATGAAGAGACTCCGGGAGAACTCCCTGGAAGTGCCGGTCCTTCCGAATACAGCCATCGAGGTCTCCAGGCTCCTGGCCGACCCCATGAGCAACCTGGGCGACTTCGTGAAGGCCATCGAATCGGATCCTGCCCTTAGCGTCAGCATACTCCGGACCGCGAATTCAGCGTTCTACGGTCTCTCCGTCCCTACGACCAGCCTGCGGGATGCCGTGTTTCGGATCGGGCTCAGCCAGTTGAGGACGATCGTCATCCTGTCTCACCTGCAGGGCAAGGTCCTGCAGTCCGGCTTGTTCGAGCAAGAGGTGCACTGGCTGTCCGACCTCTCCATTGCGTTGGCGCATCTCGGACAAACGCTGGCACCCGAGCTGGGCCTGGAGCGTTCCGTGGCGTTCACGCGGGGCACGCTCTGGCACCTCGAGCACTTCCTGATCATGGGGACGTTGGTCGAGGTGGCCAGACAGCACCGGGTAAACACGCACCCCTCCGAACAATGCCTGCACGAGGCCTTCTTTCGCTTCGGCCGGAAGATCAGGGAACTTGCGGCAAGGATCTGGGAACTCGAAGAACTGCTGACCCTGGAAGTGGAGGAAGACGAGGCGGCCATCCGCTACGGGCATCTCCAGCGTGCACTCATCGCTGCGTGGACCGGGACAGACCCCCCGCAAGAAGTCGACTGGGTTTCCACCCCAAAACTGGCTCAGGCCCTCGTCAAAGTAGAGCGCTCCGGCACCCCAGGCTAATGGGGCCCGCACAAGCTCTATTCCGTTATCCGACCGTCGATCTTCCACGCAGGGACCCGGCTCTGGGTCTCATCCCGCCGTTGCGGTATACTCCCGACAATCAGGGAGAGACCATGCCATGCTCGGTGCCCACGTTTCCATCGCAGGCGGACTGCACAACGCCCCCCACAACGGCAAAGCAGGCGGTTGCGAAGTCGTACAGATCTTCACCCGGTCCAGAAACCAGTGGGGAACCCGAAAGATCCTCCCGGGTGAAGTCGAGGAATTCAGGCTGGCACAAGAAGAAACGAAGGTACGGGTCGTCTGCGCCCATGACAGCTATCTCATCAATCTCGCCTCCCCGGACAAGGCCCTTTTCCGGAAGTCCTGGATCGCCCTTCTCGAGGAGACAAGGCGGTGTGACCTCCTGGGCATTCCTCTCCTCGTCGCACATCCCGGATCGCACATAGGCTCCGGCGACGCGAAGGGCCTCGCCAGGATCGCCGAGGCCCTCAACAGAATCTTCGACCGATCCCCGGACGGCAAGGCGAAGATCTGTCTCGAGACGACCGCCGGGCAAGGAACCTCCGTCGGCCACCGGTTCGAGCATCTGGCCCACATCCTGGACCGGGTCGAGAACGAGGACCGTATGGACATATGTCTGGACACGTGCCACATCTTCGCCGCCGGGTACCCGATAAAGACCCGGGAGGACTACAGGGAAACCATGAAGGCCTTCGACGAGGTCCTGGGTCTCGAACGGCTTCGCGTCATCCACATGAACGATTCGAAGAAAGATCCCGGCAGTCGCGTCGACCGGCACGAGCACATCGGCCGGGGCCGCATCGGGAAAGACGCTTTCGGCTTCTTCCTGAACGACAGGAGACTCGCCCGGGTCCCCAAGATCCTCGAAACGCCAAAAGCGTCGCCTCTGGACGATCGGCGGAACCTGAAAAGGCTGCGTTCCCTCGTGAAGGGGCGGGGCGCATAGATTATCCCGCCCATATGCGTTATGCTGGTGAGCATAAAAAACGAGCGAATCAGGAGATGCCCACATGCGGAGAGCAGGTTTTGTTGTCGGTCTCTGGCTGTTGACGGCCTCCCCCTGCCTTGGAACGACCCTTCTCTGGATGGACGTCCAGGAGCTCACAACAAAGTCGACATCGGTCGTGATGGGCCGGGCGATCTCCCAGCGGCTCTTGACGGCCGGACCGGGGGTTCCCCTCAACCAGATTTCTTTCGAAATCTCGAGGACACTCAAAGGACACCTCCAGGGAACCATCGTCGTCAACAACCCCGGATTTCCCGGAGCCCCTGCTTTCAACGAGGGGGAGGAGCTCATTCTGTTCATCTACACCCGGAACGACACACACGTGCTGACCGGCTTCCAGCAGGGAAGCTTCAAAATCGTCACCGACGCTTCGGGCAACAGGGTCCTCGACCGCGCGATGCCCTCCCGGCAGAAATCTCTTGCCGGACACCGTTCCGTGGAAATGCTCGTTTCCGAAATCCTGGATGCGGCCGAGTAGGGGACAACCATGACGCGACTCTCTCCGGGTGCACCTGCTCTGTTCGTTCTCATGAGCGTCCTTCTCCCGACACTGGCCCTGGCCGGCGGTCAGTTGTATCTGCTGTCCCCGAATCCGCCCTTGTGGCCTGACGCTTCGTTTCCCGTACCGTTCAACATCAATCCCGACTCTGCCTCGGAGAACATCGCCGGCGCCCTGCCCTCCCAGCAGTTCGTCGACGCCACCGAAGCCGCCTTCCGTACCTGGCAGGACATCCCGACCTCTCGGATAACCTTTGCGCGGGGTCCGGACGTGGGTGCCGTGCTCGACGGCGACCCGAACGACGGCGTCAATCTGATCGTCTTCCACAGCTGGGCCGCTGTGCAGGGACTCCCGATACCGCTACCCCCCGGCGTCCTCGGAATCACGAATTCGGTCGTTGACTTCGAGACCGGGGAGATGCAGGGGGCAGCCATCACCCTGAACCCGGACCCCCTCCCCGAACTCCCGAATCCGGACTGGTCCACATCCGGAGAACCGTGGACGCTCGACGTGGAAGGGGTCATTCTACACGAAGCAGGCCATTTCCAGGGCCTCTGTCATTCGAACGTCCGTAACGATAGCCTTGGAGACCTCGCGGGCCCACCTTCGAATACAGCCGTGATGTTTCCTTTCATCGGGTTCGACGCCATGGACGGCCGCACCCTGGATCCCGATGACGTTGCCTGGCACGGGTTCGTCTATCCGTCCCCTTCGTACGCGTCCGCGTTCGGGTCGATTGAAGGGCATGTGCCCTTCAGCTCGATGATGATGGGGTGCTCGCCGCCCGCCGGGGCCAACGGCGCGCATGTAGTGGCAAGGGACCTCAACCAGACGATAGGCGGAGAGCCCCGGATGATCGTGGGCACGTACAGCTACAGAGCGGACGGCCGTCTCGCCCCCTACAGGCTCCCAGGACTCCCCCCGGGAGAATACGGGGTCTGGATCGAGCCCTTGGACGGTTCCCCTGTTGCCGCTCTCCAGATCAACACCCGGATTCAGTTCTCGCTCGACACGGATTTCCCGGAAGACTGGTACTCGGGCAGCAGTGAGTCGGGGACCGAGGCGGCTCCTCACGATCCGGCGAGTGCGGTGCCGGTAACGGTTGCGGCCGGCGAAAGGCTGGCGGGAATCGACATCATCATCGAGGCCTTCGTGCCCGGGTGGTGCATGAACGTCACGGACGCATCCCGAACAGGGCGGAGGGAAAGGACTATTGTCGCTACGCTCGGTATCTTGCTGCTTCCCTTTGCTTTTCTGTATCTAATCAGAAGAATCGTTCGCTGAATCGGATTGATTCACCCGTGAGCGACGCACCCTGTCAGCCTTCGCAGACAAACGCGAGAACGAGGAAGATGCCGGATGAGCCAGTGGAGCAGTATCGTGAAGAAGACCGTCTTTAGACATTGGGCTTGTCTGTTCTGCTGCACGCTGATCATGCTTACCTCGACCCGGGCCTGGGCCGCCAGGCCCATCCCGTACTCCCCCTTGAACCTTCCTAAACTGACCAAGGGCGAAGCCCCCTCCGAGGCGACGGAAGCCTATCCGGATGCACCCGTCGTGAGCTCAGTGAACCCGGACTACGGGCCTCGCCACGGATGGACCCTGGTTGAGCTCAAGGGGAAGAATTTCAAGAAGGGGCTCGAAGTCCTGGTCGGAGGAAAGGAGGCCTTTGACGTCGAGTTCCTCTCGAACACCAGCCTGCGGGCGAGGACCCCCGAGAACACCTTTCTCGGGAGTGCGGATGTGGTCATACGGAATCCGGACGGAAAGGCAGGGGGCATCCTGAACGGGTTCCTGTACGAGGGAGGGATCTTCGAGGCCCCCGGCTACAACGTCCCGCCGGACTGGCACTGGGCCACGTGCATCCGGCTCGTGGACATGAACAAGGACGGGAAGAGGGATTTCCTGATGGCCAAGCCCTGGAAGCCGCTCGACGACAAGGAGCTCGGCAACCTGGTGATCTACCTCCAGGGCCCTGACCGCGATGGGGACGGCGTACCGAATTTCGAACCCGTACGGCGCAGTCAGGCACTGAACGACACAAAAAACCATTACACGAGCCTGGAGGCGGCCGACCTGGACAAGGACGGGGACATGGACTTCGTGGCCACGGGAAGGGTGGAATGGTATCAGGTTACCATGAGAAACCAGATCAACCGGGTCTTCTTGAATGACGGAAACTGCAACTTCACGGTGAAAGACCTCCCGGGCAACGCGATGAGCAAGGGCGTGGACATCGGTGACGTGAACGGCGACGGTAACCCGGACATCGTCATCGCCAACATGGGGGCGCAGAATCAGTTGTTCTTCGGCGACGGGAACGGGAATTTCCGGGACGTGACCCAGACCCACCTGCCGAAGGCGGTCATGCAGACGACCCAAATACACCTCGTCGATGTCGATGGCGATCGTGACCTGGACGCGGTGGTGGCCAACACGTCCCCGCCAAAACAGAAGAAGGGAGGAGCCCCGAATCATCTCTACATAAACGACGGCAAGGGACATTTCAGCGACGAGACAGGAGAACGGCAGTTCCCGGCGGGCGATCAGGATACATTCCGGGTCGCTTCGGCAGACATGGACAAGGACGGCGACATGGACCTCGTCCTTGCGAACAAGGGGATGAACCAGCTGCTCGTCAACGGGGGAAACGGGCGTTTTCAGGTTCGTCCCATGCCCGCTTACCAGATCGAGGATCGATGGACCGGGGCCACGAGGGACGTCTCCAAGGCCCGGAACCTGGACGTCCATTTCACGGACATCAGTGGGGACGGATACCCGGATGTCGTCTTCTGTTCGAACGCCTGCTCCGCGATGGTCTACATGAACGTGCCCGACGCGAACGGGCACAGAGCCTTCAAGGCAAAGCCGGACATCCTTGAACCGAAACCGATGGGCCATGGTGCGGAGAGCATACATCTCGCAGACGTAGACGGTGACGGAAAGCCGGACCTGACCATCGCGAGCGGCCACGAACAGACGCCGCTCTGGATCAATGATTGGCCAAAGGGCTTTCGATTCGCCACCTGCAACACCAAGCTGAACCTGCCCTACACGGATTGGGTCGTGCTGAGTTGTGGTGTGGGTGACGTGAACGGGGACGGCAAGCCGGACATCGCCATGGGACAACGCTTGGAAAAAGACGTCATGCTTTTTCTGCAGGGCAGTAACGGCTGGACCATGAAGAGCGTGCCTGCCCCCGGCGTACTGATCCCGGGCCGGAGTATTGTGGAAGACGTCGCCCTGGTCGATGTGGACGGCGATAAAGATGGGGATATAGTTCTCGGAATCCGGGGCAAGCCGAGCGCTCTCTTGTTGAACGACGGAAAGGCGAATTTCGAGGTCGCCAAAGGGCAGAGAGCACTTCCGCCCACGCCCATGTCTACGAGTAAGATCCTTCCCGTCGATGTGGATCTGGACGGGGACCAGGATCTCGTAATGTGCAACTGGGAACGGCGCCTGCTGGCAGCAGGGAAACAGAAGAACTCTCTGTTCATCAACAACGGAAAAGGCATATTCGAAGACAAATCGAAGGAATATCTTCCGAAAGTAAAATCCACCGCAAGAGGGGGCGACGTGGGAGACGTCAACGGGGACGGGTATCCGGACATCGTCCTTGCATGCATCCGTTCGACCCCGCTGGCCGGCCCGATGGAGAACCATCTCTACCTGAACCAGGGGAAGAAGGCGCCGGGACGATTCACCAACGCCACCCATCTGCTTCCACCCAACAACCGGAAATCGACGGACGCGGCCTTTCTGGATGTCGACGGCGACGGCCGACTGGACATCGTCTTCGTAAACGAGGTGGATATGAAAGGCAAGGGCGGAGAAGATGAACTGTACCGACAGAAGAAGGACGGTACGTTCGAGAACTGGAGCAACCGCCTCCCGACGATCAGTCGCCTCTCCTGGGACGTCCAGGTTGTGGACTTCAACCTGGACAAATTACCGGATATCTTCACGACGCGAGCGTATTGGAACTATGGAGGCGTGTTCGGACCGAAGGAGGAGCACGGACGGTTGCTCCTGCTCGCAAACGACGGGACCGGGCGGTATTCCTACCCCACGATCCGCCAGTTTCAATACATCGACAAAGAACTTGATTCCTGGACCGGGTCCTGTACGTACGATTTGAACCAGGACGGGTACGACGAGATCGTAGAGTGCGTCGATGGCCAGGTCCGCTTCTTTCAGACCTTCCTCAGGACGAAGGCGGTGGCCCATCCGGTCTACGCCGAGGGTCCGGTCGGGCAGGCGATCCAGTTCGACGCTTCCTCCACGAACTTCCCGTGGGGCCTGAAGGCGCAGTCTTTCACTTGGGAGTTCGGGGATGGCAAGAAGGGAACCGGTCAGAAGGTTTCCCACACCTACGCCCGTGGGGGAACCTACACCGTGAAGTTGAGCGTGACCGACACCGCCGGCCGGAAGGATGAGGACCGCGTCACCGTGATCGTCAAGTGACTGCTCATGTCTTCGATTGAGCACCCCTTCTTCCCGGTCGGCTGACCCTTCTTCTAACAACCCCGCACCTCTTGGGAGAACACGAGCCGCGGACGATTTCCGCGTTCCACCCCGCCCAAAACCTCTTGACATTCTGTCGCCTCTACTGATATTATGAATTTCTCGTTGTGTTGAATATAACGTCATGATTCCTTGAAGGGGGAAACAAGATGATAAAAAAAATCGTAGGGTCACTGGGAGTATCCTTTGGGTTCCTTTTCGTTGCTTTGCTCTCCGGACCCTTGGCTGCCGGAGAGGCCGACTATGATTTCGTCTCCTGTGCGGGATGGGCGAATTGCAGTACGGAGAGTCCGAACTACACGGGCATTTGTTGCCGTCCCTGCAAGGAGCGGGAAAGAGGCAGGATGTGGGACTGCCGGAGAGTCGGCGCTGAGAGAGAGGGTCTCGGCGGATCGTCCGCAGGACAACTTCCCGCCGGGGAGGCAACCATCACCGGAATCGTGACCAAGGAAGGCGTCCTTCAGGCCGACCAGGGGCACGAATATGCGGTCGCCGGTGCCCGGGCCGTCGAACTCCAGCACAACATGGGGAAAAAGATCGAGGTCAAAGGCACGGTTCAGGAGGCGGAGGGGAAGGTCACGATCGACGTGGATGCGTACGAGTTGATGGGGTATGGAGCCGCCGTGTCCGTCGAGGCATCCGGTTCCTGCGCCAATTGGCTGAACTGCGACTCGAGATCCCCAACGTTCACGGGCACGTGCTGCCGCCAATGCGCGCAGGAGACGGGGGGAAAGCTCTGGGACTGCAAGGTCTTCTCTGAGGGTGAGCATTTCGACCTGGCCGAATGGGCAAAATAGCCCCCCCGTAACACCACCCATCCCAGAGGCAAAAGTACAAAGGTCAAAGGTTCAAGGGGTGGTACTTGATCCAGCCCTTTTACCTTTCACCTTTTCCCTTTGACCTACGAGTGCATACCGCCACATGTGCGTCAGTACGCGTACGCCCATGTCCGGAAACAGGTAGAAGGGAATCCTGTTCGCCTCGATCAACTGCTTGCAGGCCTCGACATCCTCCTTCCTCCCCAGGAGCGAGACAAAGACCGGCTTCGTTCGTTTCTCCTGGATCAGATCGACCAGGGCCTTGTACTGTTCGGTCTCTTCGATCGCAAAGGAGATGAAGAAGATCGCATGAACACCGTCGTCTTCCAGCAGGGCCTTGACGGTCTCGACCGAGATCTTTTCGAATCCGTGAACCATCATGTCCGGGAAGATGTCGATCGGGTTTCTCGACTTTTCCGGGGTGGCGATCACTTTTGAGAGCTTCTCTTGCGTATCGTCGGCAAACCGTGCGATGCGAAGGTCCTGTTGTATGGCCATATCGATGCTCATGATGGCCTGGGCGCCGCTGTAGGTGACCAGAGCGATCCGGTCCCCTTTGGGTAGGGGCATCCACTGAAAGCCCTTCAGGGTTCCGATGAGTTCGTCGATCCCGCCCATGCGCAAAACACCCGCCTGGCGCAACGCACCTCCCAGCACGGCATCGTCCACCGCCAGGCTGGCAGTGTGCGATGCGATGGCCCTCGCGCCCTCCTCGGTCCGTCCCCCCTTGAGGAGGAGAACCGGCTTTCGTTTCACCGTCTCCCGGGCTTCCTCCACAAAGCGCCGCCCATCTCGTATGTCCTCCAGGTACATCCCCACAATTCGCGTCTGCTCGTCCTCCCTCAGGTAGGCAAGGGCATCGCACTCGTCCACGTCCACCTTGTTGCCGAGTCCCATCCCCTTGGAGATATGGAGCCCGTCCAGGGTACTCAAGTAGCGCAGCAGGGCCCCGACGAAGATCCCGGACTGGGCAACGAACCCGATCGATCCGGGGACGAGCATCCGGGAATCAGAGAAGTAGGACGTAGTCAGGCCCGTCTCCGTGTTCACGATCCCCAGGGTGTTCGGACCGAACCCCCTTATCCCGGTAGATCGTAGGGCAGCGCGGAGATCCTCCTGATATTGCCTGCCCTGTTCCCCCGCCTCGGCAAAGCCTTCGGAACCGATGACAACCCCCTTGACCCCCCTCTTCGCACATGCCAGGACGGCATCGGCAACGAACTTTGGCGGTATCAACAAGAGGGCGAGATCTACTCGGAACGGGACCTCTTCTATGCTCTTGTACAACGGCTGTCCGTAGACCTCCCCCCCCTGCGGGTTCACGCCGGCCACCCGGCCCTTGAACCCTACATCCTGGAGCACCTTCAGGATCAAGGCCCCCGGCTTGTAGACATCACGGGACGCACCGATCACCGCAAGGTTCTCGGATTCGAGCACCTCTCGTACGGAATACATGTGGAAATTCTCTCCTCTCTTCTATCTCCTTGAGTACAAAAGGAAATCAACCCAGAAATGGACGTGCAGGCCCTGTCGGTTCCAGCTTCGCGGCGGACGTGACAACCGGAAGCGAGGTAACGAATATAGATTTTCCTCGCCAAAAACGCCAGAGCCGGTTGTTGAGTATCCGGCGGAACGTGCTATATTCGAATGTCTCATCTCCTGCTCGCCGAGGCGCAAGGACAACCCATCTATGAACCCACGGACCCACAAGAAACGCCTTCAAGCTTCGAGGCCTTGCCTCTCCAGATTCACCCCTTCGACAAATATCCGACCCGGATCAACTTCCAACGGAAAAGGAGACATGCCATGGGACTGAGGGAACTGAACGTAGACCTCACCAAAGACCACGTCGCCCTCTGGGATTCGACCAAGAAGTTCATGAAAGAGGTGTGGCGGCCCGCTGCTATCGAACTGGACAAGCTGCAGAATCCTGAGGACGTGATCGCGGAGGGATCTGTGTTGTGGGACGTGCTGCGACAGAGCTTCGAACTCGGCTACCACAGCATGTTCTTCCCGGAAGAATTCGGGGGCACGAACATGGATCCCCTGAGCGTGGCCCTGGTCGCCGAATTGCAGGGCTGGGCCGCACCCGACCTAGCAGTCAGCCTCGGCGTTTGCACCACGCCCTTCTTGTGGAACATGCTTTCGCCCCACGAGGAGCTGCACGAACTCACGAGGAAATTCTGCGCGGACACCACGGGCGAGATGACCGGGTGTTGGGCCATCACCGAACCGGACCACGGGTCGGACTGGATCCTCTTCGATGCGGACGGGCCCCGAGACGCTTCGGTCGCACCTCAGGTGCGGGCCGTCCTGGACGGGGACCACTACGTGGTCAACGGCACGAAGGCGGCGTGGGTGAGCAACGGCACGATTGCGAAATACGCGGCCCTCTTCCTGTCCCTGGATCCCTCCATGGGCATGGAGGGCGGGGGGGTTGCCTGCGTGCCCCTCGACCTGCCGGGGGTCAGCCGCGGCAAGCCCCTGAACAAGATCGGACAGCGAGCCCTGAACCAGGGGGAAATCTACTTCGACAACGTGCGGATTCCGAAGAACATGATGATCGCGGCGGATCCGGTTACCTTCAAGCTTCTCGCCAACAGCCAGCTAGGCCTGGCAAACGGCTTCATGGGACTGATCTTTACGGGGTGCGCCCAGTCGGCCTTTGAGGAGGCCCTCGAGCATGCGCAGACGCGGATCCAGGGTGGCACGCCGATTTACAACCACCAGAACGTGAAGCTCAAGCTCTTCGACATGTTCGCTTCCGTCGAGGCGGCCCGTTCCCTGGCCAGGCGTGTGGGTATGTACAATACGGTACAGGCAAACAACATGCAGCCCGTGGCTGTCCACTACGCCATGGCCTCCAAGGTCATGGCCACGGAGACTGCGTTCAATGTCGCCAACCAGGCCGTACAAATCTTCGGCGGCAACGGGCTCTCGAAGGAGTACCTGATCGAGAAGATCTTCCGGGATGCCCGGGCAGGCATGATCGAGGACGGCTCGAACGATGTGCTGGCCCTGGACGCCGTGGACAGGATCCGAAGGGGCCGTACCCAGTGGGTCGTTCAGGAAGGGCTGGCTCAGCCCGGTGCGGCTGCTGCGGCCGAGACCGGGATGACCTGGGAGGACCTGGAGCCGATCATGCGGCCGGAGCAGGGGACCGTCCACATGGGCAAGATGAAGGTGGACCCGGACAAGTGCACGCAGTGCGGGCTCTGCCTGCTGAACTGCCCTTTCCGGGCATGGGAGACGGACGAGAAGGAAGTGCCGAGGATGAAGGAAGAGTACGAGTGCTTCAGCTGCTACAACTGCATGGTGGTCTGCCCGGTGGACGCCATCTCGATCGTGGAGCCCTACCACGTGGATTCGGGCTTCTACAAGACCGAACCCCACCCGTTGCCTAACAAGATGCCTTACGAGCCAAAGGACGCCGACGGCAAACCTGCCGAGTGGAACTATGCCGAGAAGCTCATGTACGAGCGGAGGAGCGTGCGGAACTTCAAGCCGGACCCGGTGCCCGAGCCGCTGATCCGCCGAGTCCTCGAAGCGGGCCGGTTCGCGCCGAGCGGCGGGAACTGCCAGCCCTGGCAGTTTGTCGTGGTCACGGACAAGGCGGTGATCGAGGAGTTGAACGGGGCCTGCTACGGCGTTTTGAGCATGCTCCACACGACCTACATGAACGATCAGATGGTCAAGGGCCTCGTACCGATCTACGCGCAGGATCCCAACCCCGGGTTCTTCGACCCTCGCGTGATCATCGGCGGCATGGGGAGCATCACGAAGAAGAATTCCCCCACGTTCCTGGACGCGCCGGTGGTGATCCTGATGGCCTGTGACGAGCGGGCCATCGGCGGGCCGCACATCGCGGCAGGCATCGCAGGCCAGAACATGAACCTGGCCGCCATGTCCCTGGGCCTCGGCTTCTGCTGGATCGGTTTCAGCCAGGTCATTGAAATGGTCCCTCACGTAAAGGAGAAGCTTGGGCTGAAAGACCCCTGGAAGATCACCACGGCGATGGTGATGGGGTATCCGAAGTTCAAGCAGGAAGGCATCGTGCCCCGCGAGTTCCGCCCCGTCACCTGGTTCCGGGAGGGAGCCAACGGGCCGGAGATCGAGGAATAGAAGCCCCCCAGCGCCACCCAAGCGCAAGGTAAAGGGTGAAAGGTGAAAGGGATTGATCAAGTATTGAAGAGGGAATCAAGATGCTTATGTGGGTTTTTGAGGAGGCAAGGAGGTCTTACGATGGCGGAAGAACCGAAGGCGACCTTTTACGCAGATCTGATCGAAGAACAGGGACGGGTTCTCGGCGACAAGCCTTACGTTTTGCATGACGACCAGAAGGTCAGCTTCGCAGAGTTCGACCGGGCCACGTGCCGCGCTGCCAACGGGCTCTCCACCCAGGGGGCCAAACCGGGCGACGGCATTGCCGTTCTCATGAACAACTGTGTCGAGTACTTGTATTTCTTTTACGGAATGCCTCGCGGCAGCTTCTACAGCGTACCCATCAACGTCGCCCTCAAAGGGGAAGGGCTCCGATACATTCTGACCCACTCGGACGTCAAGTACCTGGTGGTCGACGAGGCCCTGTACCCCCGCTTCGCCGAACTCGAGGCCCCGGTCGGCGCGATTGAGAAGGTCTTCGTCCGTCGAACCACGGAAGAGCCTTTGCCGACCGGTACGAGTCCCTTGGAGGAGCTTCTCGATGCCCCCTCCGAGAAACCGCAGATCGCGCTCGACCCGGAGGCCATGACCCACCTGATGTACACGTCAGGGACCACGGGCTTCCCCAAAGGGGTGGTCAACCGGAATCGTTCGCTCAACATTGATGGATTCAAGCTCCTCACGTCCGTCGTCTACAAGCCGGATGACGTTCTCTACACCTGTCTGCCCCTGTTTCACGCCAATGCCCTTGTCCTGACCGCTGGCTTTGCCATGGTCGCGGGTCTTCCCTTCGGCCTGGAGCACCGCTTCTCCGCTTCCCGGTTCTGGGGCTCGATCCGAAGGTACGGTGGGACGACTTTCAATGCGCTGGGAGCGATGGTGCCCATCTTGATGAAGCAGCCCGAAAAAGAGGACGATGTGGGAAACCCGGTCCGCATGGTTTTCTCTGCGGCCTGCCCGGCAAATCTTTGGGAGGCCTTTGAAGAACGATTTGGGGTCAAGATTTTCGAGGGCTACGGCGCCGTGGACGGCGGGGGCGTACTCATCTGGAACTTGGGCGATGGGCCCGTGGGCTCGGTCGGCAGGGTCATGAACTCGGAGTGGAAGCTCGTCGACGACGATAACGTGGATGTCCCCCAAGGGGAAATAGGGGAACTGATCACCAAGGTGGCGGACAAGAAGACCGGGGGTGTCGAATACTACAAGAACCCGGAGGCCAGCCAGAAGAAGATCCGCAAGGACTGGCTCCACTCCGGGGATCTCTTCTATGCGGACAAAGACGGATACCTTTACTTCGTGGACCGCAAGACCGACTCCATGCGCCGCCGGGGAGAGAACATCTCCTCCTTCGAGGTGGAGAACATCGTGGAGAAGCACCCGGCCGTGGCGGAGTGCGCTGCTTTCGGCGTGCCTTCAGAGCTTGGGGAGGACGATGTGATGATCTGGGTGAAGCCCAGAGAGGGCGTCGAACTCGACTTGAAGGAGCTGATTCATCACTGCGCGGACAACATGGCCTATTTCATGGTTCCGAGTTACATCGACGTGGTGGACGACATCCCGAGGACCGGCACGTTCCGGGTACAGAAGACCAGCATGAAGAAACAGGGCGTCACGGATCGGACCTGGAACCGGGAAAAGGCAATGCCCGATCTCAAACTGAAGAAGTAGGCCTCCACCGAGACCGGCTCACGCCCTGAGGGCTCGTGCATAGACAAGTTCACAGGGAGGGGGTCAACTGTACCTTTTAGGGGATTGGGGGACTTGTCTATGCGCGAGCCCTCAACACCCGGCCGGCTCGCGATCCGGGAACGTACGACCCGTCTTTCACGACGTGCATTCCGTTCAGGAAGACGTGTGCGATCCCCTTCGGTTTCCCGGCGGGCTCGGCACCTGAGGGAGGTGTATCCGATACCTTCCGAGGATCGAAGACCACCACATCCGCAGCCTTGCCTGGAAGAAGGGCGCCGCGGTCCTTAATGCCGAATCGATCCGCGCTCGCCAGGGTCATCCGGTGGATCCCGTTCTCCATGCTGAAGAACTTCCTGTCCCTCACATAGTTGCCCAGGATCTTGGGAAACGTGCCCAGCGCAGCAGGATTCGGGTATCCCGTACTCTTCACCACTACGTCGGTCTCGAACAGGCAAGCTTCATGACGCAGCACGGACTCCAGTGGACCTTCGTTGCCCGGCTCGCCGCTGTAGGCGTGGAAGAGCATGAGGGTCCTGCCCTGACTCGCCTCGCTGAGCTTCAGTAAGGCCTTCAAGGGAGATGTGCCCCACTTCGAGGCGATCTGCTCGACGGTGAGCCCGTTCAGTTCCTCCCATCCAGGGACAGCCACGTCCATGACCTGGAAATCCCTGTAAAAGAACCCGACGAGCCCGAAGGAGACCCCGAACTCGGCACGCAGCCTGGCCCTGGCCCACGCGTTCCTGTATCCGTCCGGCAGTCTGGCAAGGAACCAGTAAGGGAACACGGCGTTGATCGTGGTGTTGCCGCAGGTGTAAGGGAAGGCGTCGATCATGACGTCCACGCCCTCGCGCCGTGCCTCGTCAACCATCCTGAGGCACGCGTCCGCCGTGGACCAGCTCTTGCGACCCACGAAGATGAAGTGCGAAATCTGCAGCCGGACGCCGGTCTTTCTCGCTATGTCCAACATTTCCCGCAAGGCTCTCAGATTGTGGGGCTTGAGATAGGTCGCCGGATAGCACGGTGAGATCTTGGACAATGCCTTGGTGTGGACGGTAACAGGTTTGTCCGATTCCTTCGCTACTTCACAGAGGGACTGGATTTCCTCCAGGGGGGAATACATCCCCGGATCGTAGCCCAGCCCGAAGCTCAGTCCGCAGGCCCCCGCATCAAAAGCGCATCGCACCTCGTCCAGGCAGCCTTTCTGTTCGTGCGGCTTCATGGCGCCTCGCAGAGTGTCCGCCGCCCGGGACCTCACCGAGGCATGGCCCACCAGTTGCGCAAGGTTCAAGACCGGTTCGGTCTTGTCCACGTGATCCAGAAACTCGGACACCGTGTTCCAAGTGAAATCAACGGGCCTGTCCGACAGCATGGCGGAGTGGTGCCGAACGAGTTCCATCGTCTCCGCTCGGACCGGTGCCGGAGAAAATCCGCAGTTCCCACCGACCACGGTGGTCACTCCCTGCTCTAGCAGGCATCCCAGCACCGACGGGTGGTCAGGATCCCACAGTAGCCAATCCGAGTGGGAGTGCATATCGATGAAGCCGGGCGCGATCACGCACCCGTCCGCGTCGATCTCTTCGTCCATGGGGGGGATTTCCTGCCCTTCCGGGATCACCGCCCCTATGCGATCGCCGTCGATCAGCACGTGCCCCTTGAAGGCAGCGCCACCCGTACCGTCGACCACCTGACCGTCACGCAGAAGTAGGGTCGCCAACGCATCCTCCTCTTTCTGAATTCGAGTGTTCTCGCCCCTCAAACCTCGACCTTCTTGTAGTTTTCGAGGAGTTCGCTGTCCTTGTCGAATCGCGGTAGATCATCGCTGAACTCGAGCCAGTCCACGTGTGCGTCGAAGAACACGTGTGCGTCAAGGGGCCGGTCGATACTCCCCTGCATGTTGGCGAGGGCGATGTGCACCTCTCCCGGACAGAGCGAAGACGTGTAGAAGAGCGTGCTTCCGCACTTCGTGCAAAACCCACGGCGTCCCTGCTTCGAAGAGGCGTACCACGTCACCAGATCCTCGCCCGAGAGGAACCGGAACTGGTCTTCCGGCACCCCGAACCAGGTCACAAAGGCGGCCCCGTGGGCACGACGGCAGAATTCGCAGTGACAATGCGCACAGAACAAGGTCGGTGGATTCGCTGCAAAACGTACCGCCCCGCAAAGGCACTCGCCCGTGAAATCTGTCTTCTCGCTCTTCTCGCTCTTCCCGCTCTTCTCGCTCTTCTCGCTCTTCCCGCTCATTCGCCAGGACCTCCCAGGTCTCACTCTCCTGTTTCAAGCTTCTTCCAGGCTCAAGCAGAAGGAATCGCATTCCTCTCTTCTTGCTTCTTCCGTTCTACTCGAGGGGCCTCTTCATGTAGTGCCAGCACCAGTACGTGCAGACGAGCTCCCACCCTTCCCTGCCATATTCATTGAGGACGCGGGAGGTCTTCTCTCCGCCTCCCCAAATGAAGATGCACTTGTACTCGAACCTGTTCATTCGCCTGTCCTCCTACAGTGCCCTAACCGACAGAAAGAAAATCGGGTTTCCTCTTCCCCACGAAGGCTGTGACCCCTTCCTGAAACTCTTCGGAAAGGGCGGACGTGATGATTCCCTGCCTTTCATTCTCCATCTGAGACTCAAGGGGCTCGATCAGCCCGAGCCGCATGAGATTCCTGGCCCGGCCGTAGGTCTCCGTGGGTCCACGCACAAGCCTCGTGGCCAACTTTGAGACCTCTTCTTCAAAGGTCTCGGCAGGGAAGACCTTGTTGACGAGCCCGAGCCTCAATGCCTCTCCGCTGTCGATCGGCTCGTTCAGGTAGGCGATTTCCATGGCCTTTCTGTATCCCACGAGCCGAGTCAGCAGGTAACTCGAACCTCCGTCCGGGACGAGTCCTACGTTCGTATAGGCCAGCACGAAACGGCACCCTTCCACGGCAAGGCCCAGGTCGCAGGCAAGGCTCATGCTCATGCCCGCTCCGGCTGCCGTTCCGTTTACGGCTGCGATGACAGGCTTCTGCATCCGGACGATCTCAGCGACGAAGGCATGGAGAAGTACCGTCAGTTCGCGGAGGAACAGGTCTGCCCTCCCCTCTTCCTGAAGGTGTCTGTTCATCTCCTGCACGTCCCCTCCCGCGCAGAAGGCACGTCCCGTCCCGGTGAGCACCACCGCCCGTATCGATTTCTCCGCTCCACAGTGGTTCGCCGCCGTACAGAGATCCTTGCCCATGGCGATGTTGAAGGCATTCAGCTCCTTCGGTCGATTCATCCTTATCCACCCTACGCCATCCTTCTGTTCGAAGGTAACCGTCTCAAGAGATTTCATCCTGCCCTCCTTGGGCCCCAGAAATCGGGAATGCTTCTGTTCCAAGGGCTCTTCCCGAATCGCTTCATTTCTTGTTCAGCTTCTCCAACTCAGCGGCACAGGCGGCAAAGTTCGGCTCCTGATTTATGTCCATTTCCAGGATGCCCCTGAGAATGCCCTCTTTGTCGATGAAAAACAGGGCGCGCTCTGTCAATCCATCGGACCGAAGCACACCGTATTTCTCCGCAACCGCCCCGTGGGGCCAGAAATCAGAGAGCACCTCGAACCAGACGCCCCCCATCTGCCGGGTCCACGCGTGGAGCGTGGGGATGTTGTCGACAGTGATCCCGAGCAGGATCGCGTCCCCTTCGTCAAAGGCGTCCTTCACGATGTCGTATCCGGGCCACTGTACGGAGCAGACCGTCGTAAAGGCCGCGGGGACAAAGGAAAGAACAACGTTCTTCTTGCCCTTGTACTGGCTCAGCGAAATGTTCTTCCCCGACACGGAAGGGAGCGTGAAATCGGGGGCAGGCTGTCCGGTCTCGACCTTCAGCTCGCTGTCGATCGGTTTCAGCCTTCCCATGTCGTAGACGTTCTTCTCGAGTTCCCCTGACTGTCCAAAGACCGGGCCGCCCAGAAGCATTAGACCGACTGCACAACACAGGCTCACCGTACGTGTTCTTCTCATCCGATCAACATCCTCCTGATCAGCCGCAAGGGTTTGATATCCTCATCCATCGACTCGCCCGACCGACGCAGTCGGCACAGGCTGTCTCCGGTCTCGAAGATCATAGGGGATCCTCGGAGCGCCTGTCAAAGAAAGATGTGTAAACGAAATTGATGAGCGTAAATGAAGTTTACAATAATAGGATCTCAGGGATTCGGCTTGTCCAGCACTAAAACCATTTATTTTCAATATCTTATCGTCTTTGGTCCGCACTGGCACGTTCGTTGCTTTTCCTGGGTGCGAAAACGAGCAGGCATCGATAGAGGCGGACATCAGCACGAGGCCCGCACTGGGCAGATGACAGAGAGAAGCTTTGTGCTGCCCATTAGGGTTGACAATTTTTGCATTCTTTTGTAGTTGCCAAGTAGGCTCCGTTGTCCATGATTCCGAAGGGAGGCGATCGGCTAAAAAGAGAAAGACCGCAGCGAGCAGACTCCCTCCCATGAGGGACAGAGAAAGCACCCCATACAGGAGAAGCCTCTTGAAGAGAATGGTCTTGTTCGGGAGTGGAGGATGGGTCCCGTCCCAGTTCCGCGATACGATGTGCATACCTGTTGAAATCGGCGCAAACCTCTTCATCCTGGATGCGGGCACGGGCATGCGCCGGTTCAAGAGCAGAATCGGTTCCGCATTGTTGGGTCGACACGACACGATCTCGATCTTTCTTTCCCACTATCATCTCGACCACATCATCGGCATCAGCTACTTGCCCCTCAACTTCACGGGCAAACGAGTCATTATCTATGCTCCCGAACCCGGAGCGAACGGCCGGAAGCCGGAGGAGATTCTGACCCGCCTTTTTGACGCCCCGGTCTTCTTTCCCCTTTCCGGGTTTCCCTGCAAGGTTGAGATCCGGGCGATTCGCGAAGGCGAGCAGGAGATCGATGGAGTCCGTGTCACTGTTCATCCGCAGTCGCACACGGTTCCCTCCGTGGCCTACCGTATCGAAGACTTCCTCTACTACGCTACGGATCGTCGCCCAACCCCTGACCTGGTTCAGTACGCCGCGGGCGTCGAGTATCTTCTCCATGATGCCTCCTTCGACGAAAGACGGGTCGCCTCCGTAACAGACCCTGAGGCGCGAGAGAAGGCAATGTGGGGGCATTCCACGGCACAGGATGCGGCACGCCTGGCAAGGGATGCGGGGGCAGGGCACCTCGGGCTGATCCACTTGAGCCCATCGATGAAGGAGACCGAATATCCCGCCCTCCTGGAAAAGGCAAGAGAGATCTTTCCGGCCACCTTCCTGCCCAAGGAAGGCCGATGGATTCGTTTTGAATAGAAGAAGACCTGCCCACGTGCAACTCCCTCCGAACCTCGATCCGCACTTTGTTTGACAGCAAGCGGGTTTGGCCCTAATCTCCTTACACCATGGAAAAACTCAAGAACAATCTGGAACGCCTTTTTCATCCAAAGAGCATCGCTATCGTGGGCGTTCCGAGGGGCCACTCTCGTTTCGGCGGTGCGAGCTACCTGAACAAGCTGAAGGAATGCGAGTTTCCCGGAAGGCTCTACCCGGTCAACCCGAAGGCGGACGAGATCCAGGGCGTCAAGGCCTACCCAACGCTTGCTTCACTCCCGGAGGTGCCGGATCTGGTCATGGTATGCCTGCCCGCTGCGGCAGTCCTGGACGTTCTCGAGGAATGTGCGCGCATCGGGGCAAGGCACATCCACATCCTCACCTCGGGATTCAAAGAGCTCCGAACCGAGGAAGGAAGAGTCCTGGAGGAGAGGCTGGCCGCATTCTCGAAACAAGAAGGGCTTTCCGTGGTCGGCCCGAACTGCATGGGGCCGTACAGCCCGGCCGCACATCTCACTGCCTGGGGGGCCATCCCCGGATTGCCCGGCCCGGTCGGCGTCATCTCCCAGAGCGGCACCATCACCCAGCGCATCACAGAATACTTATGTTCCCTCGGCCTGGGAATCGCCAAGGCCGTGAGCATAGGAAACGCTGCGGTCCTGAGCGCCATGAACTACCTCGAGTTCATGGCCCAAGACGAGGAGGTTCGCACGATTGCCATGTACCTGGAGAGCGTGCCGAACCCCCGGGATTTCCTGCACCTCGCCCGCGAGGTCAACCGGAAGAAGCCCCTCGTCATTTGGAAGGGGGGCGAGAGCGATGTGGGGGCGTCGACGGCCGTCTCCCACACGGGCGGCATGGCCGGTGCGAACCATCTGTGGGGGGCCTTCTTTCGTCAGAGCGGAGTGGCTCGGGTCCGTTCGATGGACGAGTGGGCGGACACAATCATGAGCCTCACCCTCTTGCCCGCCCCGCGCGGAAAAGGTGTGTTCCTCGTGGGAGGAGGGGGAGGGCACAGCGTGGTCAACGGTGACGCCTGCATTCGGCAGGGACTCGACGTGCCTCCACTGTCCGGCACCACCATGGAAAAATTACGGAAGATCATGCCTGCCGTGGGCTCCATCCCCGGCAACCCCCTCGACAACTGGCGAGCCTACGATGATGCGGACCATTTTGCCGAGGTCATGGAGATGGGTTATGAGGATCCCGGTGTCAGCATGATCGTGGCGGATCGGATCATTCCCCGGTCTTCCTTTCACATGGGGGACGAACCGGACCCTACCCCGTCGGTTATCGAGTTCGTGAAGAAGAACGGACAACGAAAGCCGACGGTCTTCACCGTGGATTTCGCCGGGGGGGACACGGATCTCACGACCCGGGGCACCTCTCTCATGACCCGTCTCTGCAGGGCCGGGCTTCCGACTTTCCCGTCTCACGAGAGGGCTGCGAGGGCCCTGGCACACCTCTACCGGTATCACAAGCGCATGAGTTGATCCGGTTCTCGTGCCCATGTGCGAAAATGGCTATTAGCCGTTAGCTCTTAGCTTTTGGCTCCTCGCCACTACCCCCGGCGGCGTGCCACGCCATGGGGCGGCTGGGTGGGCTAATAACTAACAGCTAACAGCCAAGAGCTAACTGCCAGCACCCAAGATCAAGGACGAACGATAGCCCCCCCACTCTGCTACAGCCCTTCCAGCCTCGCGATCACCTCCCGCATGATCTCGTCGGTTCCCCCTGCGATCGACGCGGCGCGAACATCCCGATAATACCGTGTAATCAGCGTTTCATTCATGAAGCCCATACCCCCGTACATCTGCAAACAACCATCCGTAATCCGCTTCAACATCTCCCCGGACATGAGCTTTCCCATCGACACCTCCCGGGTAACGTCCATACCGCTGATCTTCATGCGCACGATGTGGTAGGTCAGCTGCTTCAGGCACTCGATCTCGGTGAGCCAATCCGCGATTCGATGCCTCAGGACCTGTTGTTTGCTCAGGGGCTTACCAAAGACGACCCTTTGCTTGATATGTTCCACCGTCATGTCGATCACGTCCCCGGCGCCTACGTAAGACATCGGCAGCGCGGCAAACCGCTCATGCTGAAATTGCTTCATCTGATAGATGAAGCCCTCCCCCTCCTCCCCGATGCGGTTCTCTTCCGGCACCCTGACATCATCGAAGAACAACTCCGCCGTGTCGCTGCTCCGCCAACCGAGCTTGTCCAGTTCCTTGCTCACACTGAATCCGGGGGTCCCCTTGGGAATGACGAAGAGGCTGAACGAGTGGTACCCGGGCGCATCGCTTGATCGCACCAGGACAACGACGAAGTCGGCCTGGACCCCGTTTGTGATGAAGGTCTTGGTGCCGTTGATGACGTATGCATTTCCGTCCTTCTTCGCCCTTGTTCTGAGTCCGGCCACATCGGACCCGGCCCCCGGCTCGGTCACGGCGATGGCAGCAACCATTTCACCCGCTATGGCAGGCCTCAGGAAGGCCTCTTTCAGACGCTCGCTCCCGAACTCGTGCAGTGCCGGGGTGGCCATGTGGGTCTGGTCCGCGATCGCGCCCTGGACACCGACACCCTGGATGTGCCCGATCTCCTCGAGGAAGACGGTGTCGAACCAGTAGTCGAGCCCCTGGCCCCCGTACGCCGGGTCGTAGCAGATGCCCAGCAGACCAAGATCCCCCATTTTCTTGAACAGCTCATGGAGGGGAGCGGTCGTTTCCTCCCAGGCGTCCATGTTCGGGTTGATCTCCGTGTCCACAACCTTCCGGACCGTCTGTCTCAGGGCGTTGTGCTCTTCGTTGAAGTACATGGCAGACCCTCCCGTACCCTGCAGAACCTGGCTGGTTGACAGCCACCTGGGTAAGTTAGTATTACTATCGAACCGAAGACACTACCATGAAACGAACGGGTGTTCAATAAAAATGGGCCAGAAGCAATGGTTCTCTTTGCTCACCTGCGTCCCGCAATAGTCACCGATATTTTGGTGTATGGAATAACACGCTCTACCTTGGGCCTGGTGAAAAACAAGGAGGACGAGATCGGGGATCGGAAAGCAGACTTCCACAGACCCCATGCGGCACCGACCCTTTCACCTTTGACCTTTCACCTTTTGCCTTTCACCTTTGGGGAGGAAGATAGATGGAAGAGAGGATTTGGCACAAGGCCTACGCTCCACAGGTCCCGGCGAGCATCGAGTACGAAAACCTCACCTTGCCGGCTGCCCTCGAGAGGATGGCGCAGAAGTACCCCGACAACGTAGCCCTGATCATGATGGGCAAGAAGATCACCTACGCCCAACTCGATGGTGAGGTCAATCGCTTTGCCAACTCCCTGACCCGACTCGGTGTCGAGAAAGGGGACAAGGTCGCCCTTGTGCTTCCCAACATGCCCCAGATGGTGATCGCCACGTACGCCCTTTTTCGCCTTGGGGCCGTCGTGGTCATGAACAACCCCCTGTACACGGAGAGGGAACTCGAGCATCAGCTCAGCGATTCCGATTCGAAGATGGCCATCTGCATGGATCTGCTCGTTCCGAGGATCCTCTCCATCAAGGAAAGGACGCAAATCGAAACCGTCATCGCCTGCCACATACGCGACTATCTCCCCTTTCCGGTGAAGCAGCTTTTCCCGATCGTGAAGAAACAGATGCACCGGAAGACAAAACCCTCGGATGGCGCCCTCGAGTTCATGGATCTCCTGAAGAATGCCTCTCCGGAACCTCCACAGGCGAACGTCTCCTTCGATGACCTCGCCTGCCTGATGTACACGGGAGGCACAACGGGCGTCTCCAAGGGAGTCATGCTCACCCACGGGAACGTGAGCATCAATACCCAGCAGCTCACCGCAATTCTCTTCGACGCGGAAGAAGGCAAGGAGACCGTGATCGGCATCTTGCCCTTCTTCCACGCGGCCGGTTTCACAGGGGGTATGAACCACTGCATCTACCGAGGCTTCGCACACGTCCTCGTTCCCCGTCCCGACGCGGACACTCTCCTCAAGTTGACCGTGAAGCACCGGCCCGCCTACTTCGGTTGTGTGCCCACCCTCTACGTGGGCTTCTTGAACCATCCCGATTTCCCGAAACACGATTTCTCCTTCATCAAGGGATGCCTCTCCGGGGCCGCCCCCCTGGCCCTCGAGACCCTTCGAGAGTGGGAAGAGCGCGTGGGGGCACCTATCATGGAGGTGTACGGCATGACGGAGCTGTCACCCGTGTCGCACTCCAACCCATGGCGGGCAAACATGAAGCCGGGAAGCGTGGGGGTCCCCTTGCCCGACACGGACTGCAGGATCGTGGACGTGGAGACCGGAACCCGGGACTTACCCATCGGTGAGTCGGGCGAGATCCTGCTCAAGGGCCCGCAGATGAGCCAGGGGTATTACAAAAGGCCGGAAGAGACGGCCGAGGCCTTTGCGGACGGGTGGTTCCACACCGGGGATATCGGGTACATGGACGACGAAGGCTACCTGTTCATCGTGGATCGCAAGAAGGACATGGTCATCGCCGGAGGGTTCAACATCTACCCGAGGGAGATCGACGAGGTCCTGTTCGAACACCCGAAGGTGAAGGAGGCCTGCGCGATCGGCCTGCCGGACCCGTATCGCGGCGAAACGATCAAGGCCTTCGTCGTACCCCGGGATGGAGAGACCCTCACTGAAGAAGAGGTCGTCGCCTACTGCAAGGAAAAGCTCGCGGCCTACAAGGTGCCCAAGCAGATCGAGTTTGCCGAAGAGCTGCCCAAGAGCGCCATCGGTAAGATTCTTCGCAGAGAGCTTCGCGACATGGAGGAGAAGAGGGCAAAAGAGGGAGAATAGAAAGAGGCCTTCGAAGGAATCGCTCGATTCCCCGAAGGCCTCTTTTCAGCAATAGGAGAGGGCCAAGAGGGAACCTCAAGGATTCCCGTCAAAACTCACGTTGAGTTCGCATGTCGGCGCCGCCACCAGATCACATGGCCCGATACCACCACCTTGCGCCAGCTCGATGTCGTAGACTCGGATACTTCCATCCAGATCCTGCCCCGGGCTGACCTCTCCCATCAGACTCCCGTCAGCCTTCCCTGATATCACGCAGTTCGTGCCAGGAAAGCCTATACCCGAGAGGTCGATTCCGCTAACCCCGACCTCCGCCAGGAGAACGTCGTTGGCCGGCGGTACGCTCGGACTCGCCGTCATGTCAATGCTGCCGATCAGGGGAATCGAGTAGAAGTTGACTGTGCCGGTTCCACCGGGCACAACCACGAGGAATGCCTTCTCGGCCATCAGCTGATTGAGCAAAGGCATCGCGATACTTGGGATAAGGTTGCATCCGGCACCCCCCTGGCCAAAGCTCGTCCCTTTCGCATCGTATGCACCGGCCGAGAATCCCGAGACGGGATACTCCACCCGCACGCCCTTCGTGGCGCAGGCCGAACCAGAACTGTTGTCTATGCAGACCTTAATTACCTTCCCTGGCCGTTGGTTTCTCCGCCGATCGACACCTGTCCCGTCACGTTGTTGTTCTCCGCGTTCCACACCCATCCCGACGTATCGACCGTCCATGAATCCAGGACGGTCGCATCGAGCTGCTGATTCACCGTCACCTCCAGGCTCGTCGGGTCCACAGGCAGGGGCGTTCCGGCGCAAGGGGTCGAGGCCGCCGGAAAGTCCACTTGAACATCGATCGTAATCACCGGCTCGATCGGATCCGCGGTCGCCGTGTAGCGAGGGGTCCCCACAGGCAACTGGAAAACGATTAGGGGCTCCCCTTGGGCCTGAGCCTCCGCCGGGCCCCAGGGCGTGGCGTGGTTGACGACCAGGAACCCGAGAGCAAGAAGCCCAATCATCAGCACGGAGTAGCTTTTTGACCGCATGTCTTTCCCCTCCTTCTAGGTTGATGTGTGTTTTTCTGTCTCTAATTGTATAAGATTATTGAGAATGCCCTGTCAACAAGAAGATTCGGTTTTATACTTCACCCAAGAAGAACGAATAATATAACGTCAATTCCTGACGATCGCATCGGCGAGCAGCTTCCAGAGGTGCACAGGCCTCCAGGGCCTCTCGTAGTCCCTGGCCAGGTTCTCCAGGGCGTCGTAACAGTTCACACAAGGGGTGCAGACCCGGTCCGCTCGGGTCCGGTCGATCTGGTCGACCTTGACCTTGCCGTAGTGCATGCGGGCCTTCTTGAACCCGGCGATCAAGGCCCCGCCCCCACCACTGCAACAGTAGTTCGCATCCCGGTTCGGGGTCATCTCGACCACCTCCTCGCAGATGCGGTTCAAGACGAACCGTGCATCCTCGGCGATGGAAGCGAAGCCTGCCGCGGAGGCCTTGCGCACGGCATTGCACGGGTCGTGCAGGGTGATGCGCTGGGGATTGCGTGACGGATCGAGTTTCAGGCGGCCCTCACGGATCCATTGGGCATAGAGTTCGACTACGTGGAAGACCTCGAACCGAGGCTCGACGCCGAATCTCTTGTACCCGGTCATCGTAGCGTAGTACCCATGGCCGCATTCGGTGTAGGCCACCTTCCTGCAGCCGAGCTGTTCCACCTTTTCCGCCTGTCGGCGGAGCGTCTCCTCCCAGGTCTCCTCGTCGTCCGTGAACATCGCGTAGTTCGTGCCCTCCCACCACTTGTCCGGAAGGGTCCAGTCCACGCCGGCGGCGTGGAAGATCTTGAAGATGTCCTGAAGGTCTGCCGGATAGTACATGGGGAGCTTGGAGTTGATCGTGGCGAAGTACTCTGCGCCCTGCTTTTCAACGGGCACCTCGAGGTCCGTGATCTCCTCGCTGAGTTCGTCGCCCATCCATTCCACCGTCTCCAGCCAGTCGTTCACCTCGAGCCCCATGTTGTTCGACACCTTGCGATGCAGGTCCGCGGTCTTCTGGATCTGGCCCGGAGACAAGTCGCGAGGCACCAGGCCCCGGGCCCGGGTGATCAGGGTCGTAAGGTCGACGCCTGCCGGACAGGTGTAGTTGCACCTTCCACATTCGGTACACTGCCAGATCCAGTCCATCTCCACGATCAGGTCGCCCAGACCGTTCTGGATCAACCGGACCAAGCGCCTCGGATCCAGCCGCTCGTCGCTCCAGTCCGAAACAGGGCATCCGACGACACAGGCACCGCAGGACAGGCACCGGTCCCCCCCGGTCTCGAGGACGAGCCTTCGGAGAACCTCACGGGCATGTTCCCTGGCCTTCCCGCGAAGAATTCCCTTGGTCATGACTCACCCCCCCTGGCCTTCGCCTTCTCGCGGTGTGCAAGGACGCATTCGACCGCAGCATGGCCCGTAGCCACCGAGATCCCGGCACCCGACTTCTCCCGCACCCAATCGTGGCACGCCAGTACGGCGCCCGCCACGAACACGTTCTC